>Ga0115005_10000281_pt1 | contig 39090 bp, 35 predicted proteins | sample ArcOceMetagenome_FD_87163 | JGI IMG/M metagenome (GOLD analysis project Ga0115005, IMG submission 87163) | Marine eukaryotic phytoplankton communities from Arctic Ocean - Arctic Ocean - Greenland ARC118M Metagenome | ecosystem: Environmental > Aquatic > Marine > Oceanic | place: Arctic Ocean... | reverse complement strand
TTTTCATGAGCATAGTGCTGGCACTGCATAATCAAGTACCTTGAGTATTGAGCTTTTCCAATGTCCTTTCCTCTTCGATGATTCATTCCCTTCGCCCTGATCTTGAGATCTGAGTTATTTATTTATATTTTTATAAAAAAATGTGGAGAAAAAAAGGGCTATTGTGCGAAAGTCAACAACAACAGCCGTTTTCAGAAGCCTTTGGGAGGGGGGTCAATTGACCCCAAAGACGCAACGAGAAAGTTTTAAAAACTGGTGGAACCCGACCCTCCTATCCTGTTGGTTGATAGTTGATACTACTGTTGATACATACTTCGACGACTTCTTGCTGGCTTGCTTGCTTGTACCGAAATAACACCGATTAGGCTAAGTGTACCACGGTCTAATTCAACTTGAACCTGCTTAGAGCTCATCCTGAAATTTTAGATCACAATAAATCCCAATATTGAATATGTTCTTTAGACGAAAGGAGAAAAAGCCAGCTCCGAACAAGGATGAAGACGGGTTTTACTATGCAGAAGACGGCGAAGCCTATGATTCGGATGAGTTCGAGACTGATTCCGAGTGTTCTCATGATTCCAAGGATGATAACATTTCAGACAAAGAGGAAGAGGACGAGGACGAACATCTAGTTCATGGAGGAAAGGAAGAAGTTAAGTTGAAGGACGGTGATGAAGAGACGCTTGATGCAAAGATGAATCCAAGCGAGGATGTTGCTGTCAGTGATGTCATTGCTAATGATGATAATGATTGCGGCGACGACAACAATGAAGAATGTGACTCGGGGGAAGGAGAACTTGTCAAGTGGCCTTCCAGTTCAGATGAGAGTTTCGAGCAAGTCAAAATCCCCAAAGATACAAATACAAGTCATGTAGATGTCAAGGGCGGACAACTGGAATTGGAGATGGACCAAGAGGACTGTGACGACTACGACGAATCAAGGCAAAATATCGAATTGGAATCTTCCAATCTCAACGATAGGAGTAGTCAAAACATTGGTAGTGTGAGTACTGGTACGCAGCAGCCACTTCCGTCATCATTGGATGATGATAGATCTCTTCTGGCTATCGCGGCAGAGCAAGATAGAGTGGACGTCATAAAAGCAATTCTACAACCCAATGCCAATGGCAACACCAACAGTACGGCCCGTGCCCAACTATTGCTAAACAATACTCTTGTGGAAAATAACGATCAATTCTCAGAGAACGATTTGGAGAATGTATTTCTGCCACCGCTTCATATTGCCATTGCCTCATCTTCTACAAATGCTGCAAGCTGCTTTTTGAGAATGGGTTCGAATCCAGCCATACGACAAAGCATTCCAGAAGATTGGAGCGGTCCAGGCTGGAAAGATGAGAAAGGTGAAGATTTTTTCTCTGAAGACAAGTGGAAGGTAATTCATGGAAAAACTGCATGGGAGGTAGCATTTGGACCGATGAAAAAGAAGGAGGAGGTCGAGAGCAAAACCGAAGAAAAGAGAGGATGGTTTGGATTCGGTAAATCGACTGATAAAAAAACGACGGAAGATGATTTTCGCGTTAACATTGAACCGTCCAAGTTGGAAGGGATTAAACATGCGTTTACAGCCGAAGCACTCAGAGCTATCGGATCGGACGAAGTAGATAGGCTGAAAGAGTTATTGGATAGTGGTCTAGGTACTAGCGAAAGAATTGAAATCGGTGGGAAAGATCTATTCGGCTGGTGCCGTGAAATGAATGCTTCCAAGTGTATTGACATGATAAAAACAACATATGCGGCAGTTTCTCCCACATCCGATAAAGATGACACGGATGGAGCGAAGGAAAAAGAGGATGGCAATAATATACATTCTGCAGCTGAAGGTGAAAGCACAAATGTCACCGAGACAGAGGACAACGATGACGGTCTTACTTACGATGCACCAACTCTACTTCAATTGCGTAATCAATTTGAGGAAAGTGAATCGTTGGCCACAGCAATGTCTAATATCCTTGATAATCTTGCCGAGGAAGTGTCGGTGACTCAAGGGCTGTTGATGCAGCATGGAGACCCAACCAACAATGCTCTGCTCTCCCAAGTCCGTGCGTTGAAGCAGAAGCGTGCAAAAATCGAAGATGAAACTAGTGTGTGGGAATACAAGATTGCTGACCGCTCCGCAGAGCTCGATATGGTCATGGTATGGTGGCAGAAGCGCGGCGGTGCAGCTAGTGATATTCCTCTTGACATTGATCTAGCGAATGCCCAAGGGAATTCTTTGTCCGATTTAGAACAACTGACAGATCAAGGAATGAAAGCAGCTGTGAAGGAAGTTGCAGCACAAATTAACTTGAGCGAGAATAAGGTTAAGAAACTCCGGGCATCTATTACGGATTTATCTGAAGAAAATAATCGAAACATGGAGAAAGTCGAAGAACTTGGTTTGGCAGGAGCAGTGAATCTTACTCGGAAACTCAAGGAAGAAGTCAGGGAGATAAGAGATGAACTAGACAGGGCCATTCAACAAGAATCAGAGATGAGTGCGAGGGTGCAAATGATCCGATATTTACTTGAGGAGGATGAAGTCCTGAGGAATAGCGATAGTACACGTACCAGAGAAATAACCCAGCCTTCAAAGGTTGAAATTGATAGAAGTGTTCCTCGAGAAATCCAGACTATCGATCCAGAAACTTTGTTAGAAGATCTCATTGAAAGCTATCAACCTGAATCGCCCATTCTGCATGCGATGAATGATCCAAATCAATTACACGATTCATCTAATGAAGAATCGTTCAAAAATTCTAGTGATGATAGTGAGTCCTATTATTCAGGCGACAGCTATGAGGGATATGAAAGTTATGAATCAGATGACGAATTACCCCATTCCGAGAGAATCAAGCAAGGAAGGACTAGCGCCATCGTGGCTTGGGCCGACGATGAAGATCTTGGCGTATTCGCGTTCAAGGTGTGGGACTTGCTGACAAGAATTTTTGGTTTATCGAAGTCCGCGATCAAACAAACGGCGAAATCTACGGTAGAAGATGTTGTGAAGCTGCCCCGCGTGATGATCATCTAAAAGATGGAGCAAAGCACTTTTATTCAACGAATTAAAAATAGAGTAGTCAAAGTGCGACTAAATATAAAAATTTTAAATAACTAGGTCAATCAAGGAAGTTCTCCAGATACTGTTCTCTGTTATCTATCCTACATCCGACAAAGAATAAATCACAGCTCAATTTCAATTACTTTATATGTACATTGTTGAGAGTTCGGGTTTGCCATAGTAATAGCTCAATGACTTTTAATTCCCATCACGTATAATATTTTTACCGATAACGTCAAAGCATTCAGGACGTTTCGGTCATTCAGATTCAAACATTTAATTTTTATAAACAACACAGTGATCTTACTGCTGACAATGGACAGGGTGGATGAGTTCACCGGAAGATGTACAAACAAACATACCCTCATCTTCAGTCACAGATCTCCAATCCCAGCCTTCAGCTTGGAACTCAATTGCATTTCGAGTTGCATTCTCGTGTATCTCATAACGATTGCTCCATAAACGGGAACGGACTCTATCCGAGTATTCAGACCTCATTGGGATATGAGCAACGGATACGTCGTCATTGAATGTAAGCTTGGCCTTCCTTGGTTTCTTCTCGTTGAGAGGGGGCTCACCCGTCTTTGACGATGGATCGTGGGCGGCGGTAGTTTCTCCTCCCTCAGCGTGGTACTCCTTATATTTTAGTGGTTCGTGGGTAACCTTGGAAAAATCAATCTTTGGACGATGATTATCATTGTCTAGTGCCGAGGTTGAATCATGCATCCGGGGAGGTTTGGGCGGTATGACTCCTCCTAGACCCATGGCACGAATGATCTTCATCTTCCTCTCAATGGCAGGATTGGGTGCAACGGAATTAGGAGCGTTGAATATCCCTATTCTGTTCAACAATCGCGATCGATGAGCATCTGGCTGTCGAACGACTGTCTTCTTGGTTCTGACCGTACTGATGCTACGCGTGCTAGATGCTGTTAGAGCTTCAGTTGTCATTTTAGATTTTTTTGATGGGTGGATGATTCTTCTGGAAGGAGTGAAGTGATTCGGAGAGTGCGTTTTTTGTGGCTAAATATGTTTTTTGGAAGTATTTTCTGCCCTTTGCCTTTCGTACGTAGCTTCCACAGTCGTGGGTGGGGGTGCTGGAAAAAATCTGATGACGTTTCGGTGAAAATCGTAAGTTCAAGTGGGCTTATGTGATGCCATGCAGCTTGTCATGCCCTTTCATAAATAATCCGCCGGGTGGGGTCGGTGAAGCAAGGTCACTCTGTGTGATGTGGGGGTCAAAGATCAAAGGTCACAAAGATCATAGTTCAACTCGAAAAAGAAGCTCCAATCAACTCGAAAAAGAAGCTCAGGCCAAGATGGAGGAGTCTTCTTTTTTCAAAAGAACAAGATTGACATTATCGAGTCGATGAGAAGCGTCGCGTGGGTGTTCGTTTTTATTTACATTTTAAAAACTATCGTTTTTAACAAGATCATGACTCTGTCTGTCATGCAGCTTGTCATTAATCCGCTGGGTGGGGTGAAGGCAAGGTCACAAAGATCAACTCGAAAAAGAAGCTCAACCAAGATGAACGGAGTCTTCTTTTTTCAAAAGAACAAAATTGAAACGCGTAATGCTATACAAAAATAATGCGTGTGGTGTTCTTATTTTTTGAACTACGTGTATTTATTAATAGATCATGACTCAATAAAGAAGAAAAAGTTCCATCTATTGTTCCTGGCACTACAGTATATTATTTGTATAGTGTCTTGAGTATTGATCTCACGATTTTTAATTCCCCGGATTGATATAAAAACATACATTAAAAGATGATATGCTTCAAGTTCAACTTTCATGTATTCATGCTTTTCTCTCTCACCAAACGCTGTGTTGCGGAGTATCCCATTACCCGATCATGATCCTCAAAAAGCGGGTCGATAGGGAGAAACCAAGTATAATACGCCCCTATTCCAAAGACATCTGTTAACGGTATTGGCGCCTCATCACTGTCATCAAAAGTCTCCGTTTCGTGCTTCTTCATGCGATCAATTGTTCCCATCCCAGTAGTGATCCCCCAGAAGACACTCATTATCATATTAGATGTGAAAAGTAAAGCCCCGATACATAAAAACGTCATTATTCTCACAAGCGTCACAAGCCCATTTGGAAATGTACATTCCTCGTCATTGCAGAGAAAGTAGTTCATGCCAAAGATTACGAGTGCATATGCGGATGCAATCCAAACATACGCCAAAAATAAAATGAAATGCTTGAGATTTCCAGATCCAATGCAGTTATTCATCCATGGACAATGATGATCCATGCCACTTATGCACCGATCGCAAATTCGGCAGTGATGGCATCGGGGAGGTTTATAAGTTTCGCAAACGGAGCACATGGGGAATTCTATTCGGTTAGAGCCGTTTTCTTCTGTCGGTACTGCACCAGGTGGTGCACTTCCCGGATCTGTAAAAAGGGTCTTGGCGTGCGAGGCTAAAGCTAGGGCACAAATCGTACAGTATGTGATTGTCACAAAGGGATGGAGGGAATTGTTCCTTTCCAACAGAGTCACGGTGAATCCAGCATAACCTGCAGGTTTTAGCTGAAAGTTAGTCTACATTTCCAATCAAAAACGAATCAAAATGTTGACAGCATTTGATACCCACCTATCAGTAGCCACACCATTGAACTCATTGTCAAACCAGGTGGATCGCCGAGGTTGAGCCATATTCCATCATCGGGTTTGGTACCAAACGAGCATTTCCAAGGTAAATCATTGAAATTATCCTCATAATATTGCTTCCCGCTTTTCTTTTCATTCTCTAGAGAAGGTCTTGCATACGGTTCTATTGCTTCCTTGATAATTGAGAGGGATATTATTACTTTTTGGAGTACTGGGACGTTGCTCCGCTGCTTTATCTTGGATGATTCTCTGTTCTGGGGTGGTGGGTCAAATTTGCTTGCAAAATGATGGGTCTCGTTCTAATGGTGAAAATGCGGTACAAAGTTAGAAGTTGCATAAAATATAGCGCTTTTGCATGGGAAGGAAATGATGAAAAGGAATTGATAGGACTAGTACGTGTAGTTGAGGAACTCTGATGGGCTCACAAAAATGTTCGTTCTCACCTGCTGCTGTCCTACCCTTCTTCGCATTGGACCCTCATCTGTACCTATTTCTCGATTATTAGGATCGAGCCTGCCTCCTCCTTTTGGAGAGAAGAGTAATGGTGTCGATTCCTTGTCGTCTAGCGGTGGTGTTGATTTCGTCATGGTGGCATTGGTTGTGTCGTGTTGTTGTTGTGTTGTTTTTGTCACATGGGGAATATTTTTGAAAAGCTGCCCCCCTTTTGAAGCGCAACCGAAATCCTTCTTCCGGTCGGTTTCCTCACTTCGAGTGATTCAAAACAACATAAAAAGAAATACAATGACATGACAAGAAACGAGAGATAGAATCAATAAAAAAGAAGCACCCCTCACAATGACACAACTTCGTCTAATGAATCTAAGACAATGTCACAAGGCATCTGCTGCAGTGGCTCTTGGATCATTGACATACATTCTCCAAAATTCCCGACAGGAACCAACCACAAAATCAGAAGCCACCCCTGATACTTCTTCTTCTGACAATGACACTAAACCACCAAAGAGTCATGTAGGAATGATTAAAACAGATTTCACAGATAAACTCGCTGCCAAGCCTTACCTTAATTATCATAATCCATATGCAAGACATGGCATCGTCACTAGTACTATCAACACTGGTAAGAAATTATGGGGAAGGTTCGCACAAAGTGATACGAACGCAGTTGTCACTGGTGACAATTGGGCCGAAGAAAAGACGTCTGGAATGTTGGGCGGGAAAAGGTCGGAGAGACCGAAAGGTGTTCCACGAAGAATTAGAATCCTGGCCATTGATGTGCCGGAATTTAGAGAAGTATTTGATGGGGAATGTAGAGTGAATTTGAGCAGAGTTTATCCAGATGATATCGCACCTGCCAAGTACATTCCTCGGAAAATCCAAGAAAAAAATGGGGACAACAAGGAAAAATCATCAAAAGAAGAAATGGAAAAGATTGAGATTGTGCAGAAATCGTTGGCTAGGTCCCTGGTACGTTGTAGAAATGTGCATTCAAAGAGAATAGGGGTGGAGCTACTAGAAGCGAGTGTATATGATTTGAATCCGAATAACATGCGTAGAACATATAATCTTGGCAAATACAAGTATGATCCTGGAAAGTATGGGAGCACGAGAGATAGTCCAGGCGGAAGTATGCTTCAGAGGCGCATGTCAGTTCTCCCAGCGGGGTCTGGATTAAATATTAGAAGGCGAGGAAAGGCTGTCGTGACTAAAACTGAAGTTGCAAGTGAGAGTAACAATGATGAAAAGGGTGTTGCTGATGTTGAAGATCAAGATGTTGATGTACAGGAGGAATCCAACGCAGAAACTGAGATGACTGTTCTGGCGGAAGAGGAGGATGAAGTTGATGCACCATGGCATCAATCTGCTTGGATAGAAGAAATGCAACTTAGGGTGAGAAGTTAGGCTGCTATTTTTCGTCGTACACAAAGCCAAGATCTTGTTTTCAGTTTTAGCTAATTCATCTCTTTTCATTTCAGATCAATGGATCGATTCCGTTTGGGACTAATGTGGAACGTAGCTCATGGATCACCCGCGCACTATTTGGAAATTGCTATCGGCAGACAATCAAACCATCCCGTAGCTTCTTAATGTGGTTCGTACCATCATTTCTTTCAGGCGAAAAAGTAGGGGGTGAATATGGAATAGACGGTGATTATGGTAGGGATGGAAGAACCATTAATCGCGCCTCGTCAAAGCCGCACGCTGTGATTGCAGATGGATCAGCTATGCAGAGAGTGCCCGGTTCCTTAAGATACTTGACGAAATGTTGTAAAGAGGCCGATGTACCTTTGTTCATCATTAATGATCCTCGCGTTTGGGGGGGTAACACGAATAAGGATTTGGAAAGTGCAGCAAGAGATATACGAAAAACGATCAAAGCCAGAATTGTATCGAACGCGCTAACTATAAAAGAAGGAAGCATGTTTGAAAGAGGTAGAATGTTGGGCAAGTTGGAAACAGAAGCAAAGTGGCAACTTAAGGATGCTAGTAGACGTACCAGGCAAGCTGTAACAGATGCTGCAGCTAGACTCCAAAAAGAACGAGACGAAAATTGGAAAAATCTCGAGAAAAAGGAGCTCTTGAAGAAATTAGTTGAAAAGAAAATTGTGTCTATTGAAGGCACTGGTTTGTTAGACGCATCAACAACACAGGCATTTGAAGAGCTATGCAAAGAATATCTGAAACAACTTGAACCGCAAAATTCCAAAGGTGTTGGCGAAAGCGATAAGGAGAAAACGGCTGTTTCCGAAGCATCAGAACCTTTGGAAGATGCAGAAACTACGAGTTCTACTGATGAAGATGTGCAATCTTGAGCTTGACTTTGACTTTACTAAAAATAAACTTAGATGCCCTTTTTATATTCCATTCGACGACTTGATTTTGCTTGGTTCAGCGCATGCTGTCACCTGTCACAGTGAAAGTCATGCGTGACGTATGGTGATGGCTTTGGTCGCTAACCCGTCAAAATGCGAGAAACGTATTATTTTACTTCAAGTGTGTCCAGATTGTTCTGGCCGTTTATTCTGTCGGATTTGCTGTGGAATATGCTGCTGCCCGTGTCGTGTGGGATCTGCTGAACGTGGCAGCAGATTTTTTGTCGGTGCAACAAAACCTTCTGGTTACTAATAACTTGTTCTTGTGGCTTAATTGAAAGCCGTTATTCATGGTATTTTTAATGAGGGACTCTAATAATTTCGTCCCTTGGTAGACGTTATGTTTTTAGCGAAAATATCATTCAAACTTTGAAACTGACCAGCTTTTTATACGAACAGTTTGGACTTTGGACCCGCCAAGCAACCCGAAACCTCGACTTTGCAGTCGAGTCTCTCAACGTGACACGCTGCGTACACAAGAACTCATCATCTTCAAACAGTTTCAACACATTCACTTTCTCACAATTTTTCACCCTGTAAACTGTCAGTCTCTATTTCCAAAAGTCTCTTTCGTTCAACAAGGCAATCAATTTGAAAGTCCGAAGTGAAGTTCTGGTTGAAGTAAGATCTGTTTACCGGTTCATTTGAACAAAGACCTGGGTACTCTGGAACAAAGACCCTACTCGTAGAACTCGTAGTGCAATCGTTCCGATCCTAGGCAATCTATAGTCCTTTATTATCTTTTCCAAACAGAAGCTCTTCATTGAGTCATGCCCTTAATCCGAGTTGCGAAATCTCCAGGGGTGTCGTCAACGTGGTCACACTCATCTTCCACGCCGAGCAAAAGCAGGTTGCTGAGACCGCACAATTCAAATCCAAGGGAGCGCAATCAATATCCAGACATGAACACGATCAAATCTACCAGCTCTGATAAATCATCATCGAAGCGCTCCACTTCTTCGCGCAGGTCCAAAGTTCAAGATAACCAGTTCCAGATTCAGCATGATAACATGATGTCTCGCCAACAATTCCGGACGAATACCAAACGATCGGTATCAAGGAATAGGGTACCGCGAGAGGTGAATGGACCGCCGGCTTCTATCCACGGAACGCAGAGCTATGATAGCGGTTATTCCCAGGTTAGTCGGAAGAGTGATGCGATTCCTCAGACGGTTCAAAGGCCCGAGTCGGAACAAAGCGGAAAGAGACGTGATGAAAATGTTCACAATGTGAGAATCATTGTTGCAGGTAAGAAAAATTAAATGCGATACTCTGGCTCAAAATTTTGTTCTTCACTCACTGTTGATTTTTAAACCCGCGGCACAGAACTTAGTAAAGCTATTGATCAAGAACGGCGGATGGCTGCCATCACAAATGCTTGTGCTGAATTTGATCATTGGGACACAGAAAGGCACAACATTGAACTTCAGCTTGGATGTTCCAATGTTCTCTGCCTCGTGCTCTCAATGACAGATAGTGAAGACGAAATCCGCATGATTTGTGCGGCGCTTGAAATGGTGTACAGGGCATCTACCGAAGCCGTGCAGAAAACATTTCGGGAAGTAGGACCCGCAGTGGTTCCATTATTACTCAAGGTTCTTGAACGATGTGAACATTCCATGGTAAAGCATGCAGAGGTATCCATCTTAAATATCTCCAAGGTACTACTTTACTTTAGTCGTGTTTCGGATCTCCGTTCGTTATTGGCTAAACACGATGGAATGCTTGGGGCTCTCGCAAGAGTTTCAACATCTGCTCTCTACCCCGATGCAAGAGTTTTACGTATGCGGGTGATTGCAAACATAGCAAATGCCGAGGAGAATAAAACAATGATGATCCGGTATCCCGTGCTTATTGGCTCAGTATTGAAAATAGCTGCTTTGGATTTATCCGAAAGTGCTAGAGAATATGCATCCGCCACGTTAATGGATCTAGCTTCTTCTTCAAAAACTCAGGAAGCCATGGCGAACAATGATAAATTGCTTGCAACTCTAGTTAAGCTTGCGGTGACGGATACTAAAGAGGAAACTAGGGAATATTCAATCACAGCAATGCAGAACTTGGCATTTTCAAAAGATAACCGTACACGCCTCGTTACTTTTTCAGACGGAGTTGTGATTGAAGCTCTGAAGAAAGCACTGAGTACTGATAAAAATGATAAAAGTCGGAGAAGGGCAGCCGGCGCACTTACAAACTTGGCCTGTGAAGAGACCGCTGATTTAATGGCTGGGCACGAAGGGCTACTCCAGATTTTGTCCAGAGTAGCAACGCAAGACACGAATAATGATGTACAAAAGCGATCATCTCTGGCCCTGACCAAAATTTCGTCGACCTGCTCAATGAATTCTTCATACTTTAGAGTGCTGATGAAGTCTTTAGTGGTTGCGGCATCCAGTGCAAACTCAACTGGAATACCAGCTGTATTCCGTTTGAAGGCTAGGGAAGCTTCCATGAGAGAAGAAATGGCACGAATTCCCGGAATACTTGAGACCTTAGCAGATATGTCGACATCAAAGGGATACAGTGCAAAGGATAAGGAAAATGCGATGAGAGCCATGATGCACCTAACCAACGAAACTGAAAACCGGAAGATCATGTGTAATAAAGTTGTTCTTAAAGCTCTGGTAGAAGCATCGAACATGGACAGCCCGGGAAGCAAGGAGATACGTGATTCTGCCGTCGTTGCAATAGAGAGGTTAGCGACAGAAGTGTCAAATCGCCAATACTTGGCTCGTCATGATGGGTTGTTGGTTGCAATTGCCAAGGCGACCGAACGCGAATCGAAATCGGGACTTGCGGGTGAAAAGCAATCTCAACCGAGACTTGCAAAACAGCTTTTGTTGAGTCTATTACTAGCGATGTAGCGCTTGGTGTGTAATATTAACTGTCAAATGTTTATTATTATTTATACGAGTTATTTGAAATCATACGAAACTGCATGAAATGTATTGGAATTGCGTTCCTGCCTTTCGATCCTAGAGATTCTTCTTCGTTATCACCAGCGGCTTCGTCCAAGTCCATTCCTTTCACTTCGTGAGCTTGGTGCGGGTAGACTAGATGTTCATTGAATTTGTTCTGATTATTATCCATTCAGCCCTTCATGAAGTTAAGTTGATGCTCATGGTATTTCAATGTAACAGAGGAAAAGTTCCCAGCAGTGTCAAAGACTGCTGAGCATCGCATGATACCGTACAGCAGCAGCCAGTTTTACTTGTAGTATGGAGCAATACAGTGGCAGGAAATCTTGTTCACAATATCAGCAAGCAGATTGGAAATTCAACCTAACATTTGATTGATTCGCTGATACTCAAATTTTTAATTGATTAATTCTTTTCATTCCGGAGCTCCCTCCTATCGAAACATTCAAAATATTGCAAAAAGTGAGGTCGTGAAAATTGTGGCGCTACGAGCGAGGTGCGTTTCGCACCTTTCGAGGAAATTGTCTATCTATACAAGACTCAGCACAGTTTTCAAAAAGTTTCAACGGATCTCCCAACAACGTTTTGAGAATCTTGAGAAATATGAGACATATGACTGACTTAGGATAGGGATAAGGTTTCCAACAAAAGACGAAAACGTGAGACTGCGTGAGACGCGAGACGCATTGGAATTGAAAGATCGCATTAGCTTACTTCATAACCAGTCTGCATTGAAGTAAAATCACAGAACAGCATGTCCACTGAGAAGAAGGTTTACAAACAGGACGGCCCAGAGGCTGTGCAGATTGCAAAATACTTGCCCTATTTTCCTTTCAAAGGCATTCCCCGTTTCTACGATATCGGCGGTTTCCTCGCTGAGCCCGAGGTCTTTCAGCAGATTGTTGATATCTTTGCCAGCAGATATGCTGATATTGGCATCGACTCCGTAGCAGGGTGAGTTTTACAAATGGTTTTTAATATCGATGAGTTTCGCAGTCGTAATTCATTATTTTGTTTCTCTGTTACACGTACACACTACACGTATACAAAGTTTGGACGCCCGAGGATTCATTCTTGGACCACCAATTGCGCTGGCACTTAAGAAGCCATTCATCATGATGAGGAAAGAAGGTAAAATGCCGAACACTATCGCATCTCCTGAATACAATACTGAGTACGGGAAGCGTTCTGGAATGACTGTCCAGCGTGATAGAATTAAGGAAGGAGACAGAGTATTAGTTATTGACGACCTTGTGGCTACTGGGGGAACTTTGTCAAGTGCTATTCAGCTTGTCCAGGCTACTGGGGGAAAGGTAGTAGAGTGTGCGTGTGTCGTTGAGTTGAAGATGTTTATTGATCCTCCTGCGGACAGTGGTTTGCCAAGTAGGAAGAAGCTCTTTACCGATTTGAATATTGCTGATGTGCCAGTCTGGGGTCTTGTTAGTGAAGATGTTTTGACGAACGAGGCTGAACTTCCAAAGGAATATGTAGACGATGGAGAGGAACATTAAGTATAAGTTGGATTTATGCAGTATATTGTTGTAGAAAATCAAAAATATTTGATCGCCATCCCATGATTATTATTTGGAAAGAGCATGCCATTATATTGAATATGCAGTAGTTCAGTACTTTCAATTGTAAGAATCAGTGTGAGGTACCGTACACTATGGTAGATATTTACAAGTTAGTTATGGCTACCAAGCAATCAATCTCCATCAATGCCCATGTGTAAAGAATTGCAAAATCGTCGAAAACCTTTTCGGTGAATTTTGTTTCAGCACACTTTCACCTATCGCTTGCTTTCACTTTCGAACTTTTATTTCACAAAATATTGTCCCTTTTTGTATTGTTTTAAAGTGGTATTTTCAATTTCGTTGAGTTTGTACAGACACTGAGGACTCGACTCACTCGGGAGGTCACTTGAATCAAGCTTGAATGAATCACGCGCACCTTTCAAGAGGAATTTCGATATTTCGATGCGTTGAGACTGCGGTTGAGAGCCCAAAAAAGGCGGGAAACGACCAAAAATTTTGTCTTCAACTGATATGGAACTGTTTTTCCATTCTTTGAAGCTGCCCGCTGGGTGTTCATGAAGGTGAACAGTATCAGCAATCAGTTCAAATTGACACAAGACCGATACTGACAAAATAGCTGCATCTCGAAGTGATAACTTATTTCCGCAACCATTTCCACGCAGAGGAAAAGCAAAAACATGTACTCTGTTCACTAAGATACAATTTCATATTATAAAAATGAAGATGGTACAGAAAGATGTTGACGAGTGGCACAAGAATTCAGTGAGTTTCTACTCCACCAACAAGGCAATGAATAATTTTCAGCTTCGAAGAGATTCTAGTGGTTCACCCCTCGGTCTTATTAGTGCCACAACTAGTAAAACATTGACGAGATCTCGCAGCGTTGCTCAAAGAGAGAATCTGTCTTCTAGTTACCCAAACTATCAGCATCAGTCTCGAAGACTGTCAAGTTCTTCTATACTTTCGTCTGATACGGAAATGCTGATTACTCCCATGAGAGCTCTACCAAAATCAACTTTCATGGAAAGCCACCGTATTCAGGAACCTACGGTTGATCCATATAGAATACTGGGTCTCAGACGAAATGCGACCTGTAACGAAATAAGACGGAACTACTTACGGCTGGCACTGTTAAACCATCCTCATCGAAAGCACCCCTCAAGCGATAAGTTGTCGGAACAAATAAGGCGATGGAAATTCATTACAATTGCAGCTAGTTACGAAACTCTTTTTAACACTGATCGTCGCACCAACTATAACTTTGCTAATAGAGATAGAACGGAGAACGGATGGAGCACGAAATCAAAAACGTCGACAAGTTTCTGGGATGACGTGAAAAGGGGTCTGGAAATTTCAGATAGAGATGAGAAGAGACTGGACCACGATGGAGTCCAATGCTGTGCTCATGACTCCATATTTGGTCATTGGAATGGTTCTGACAGTGAAAGCCTCGAAGCTAGAGACGATGATGGCTCTTCAGTGGGGTTGCTATCTTCCAAGAAGCCTCCAATGTGTAGAGGAGATTCAGACAATACGACAAACACAGATGCTTCAACTGATGATTCATCTGGACGGGAAGCAGACCAACTATTTGGAGGTGTCCTTGGCCCCTTATATAAAGCCAGAAATCATGAAGGTTTCACTGACTCCTTTGAATTGTTTCGCAAGGTGTCAGGTTCAAATATTTATAGGTTCGATTCAGCGTTCAAAAAACAGGTGGAGATTCGTACTAGTAATCAATCTGATTTTATTGCACAGAACTGGCTGATAGCTACGGCAAGTGATTCAAAATTGAATCGCTCTTTTCAAAGGACATCCAGGAGCCTAATTGATGATGATTGTTCCGTTGGGGAGGAAGAGGATTCTACTTCCCTTCAATGTCAATCATCTTCTACCACTGGAGATGCGAAAATGATCTACCCATCACTTCCAACTTTGCCAAGGAAAGTAAGGGTTGACCTCTGTAATGAAACGCCTCCGTGTTTGGGAGATAGAACTTCCATCGTGACCAAGACTGTAAAAGAAACTCGCCATGGATTATTCACAACGATAACCACAAAATGCAGGCGTGTTGACAATTATTTTTTAGTTCGGACAGAAAGAGTGATACATGATCCAATATCTGGCAAAAAGAAGATACATATCGAAGTAAAAGGACAAGCAGGACCTATAGAAGCAGACAATGATGGAAGCAATGATACTTTTCTATCGACCTTAGCAAATTCTTTGTCGGGGCCTTTTGTTGATGCTTCTGATTATCTTATGTCAGGTTGTCATCAAGGTATGTATCAAACAAATGATCAAGATCGATCTTCGTTGCATATCCAAAAAGAATAAAATTGAGTACAGTTGTTTGTAGAGGAAGTTGATTCCCTACAATAAAATTCTTGTACGCTAACAATGTTAACATTCAACATTCATAAGCTAAATACACGTAAATATTTTTGAGTAACCTGATTTTTTTATTAATCGAGTTATTTCCTTCAACCATGAGAAAATGTTTCTACTTAGAGAGAATGTTATCATACTTGAAAAGTAGAAGCACCGCCAATTGGACTAGTGCTATATGCTAGATTGCTCGATATCTTCTCTTTCATCTGTTCCCTCAAAAGTCTCTGGGGTGTGGAAAATCCCAACACTCTATCATAATCTTCAAACACTGGATCAATGGGAAGGAACCAAGTATGATATCCAGCAATTCCAAAAACATCTGTCAATGCTATTGGCTCTTCTTCACTGTCTTGCATTGTATCCATTGCTTTTTTCTTTAGCCGATCAATTGTTCCTATACCTGTCATGATCCCGTAAGTTACATTCATAACCATGCTGCTCGTAAACAGTAATGATCCCGTACTCAAAATTGAGGTAATGCGTGCCAATTGTACAAGCAGAACTGTGAATGTGCATTCTTCTGATACACAGAAAAAGTAATTCCAACCGAGCAACGTCAATGCCATTGTATTGCAAAGCCACGTATAAACCAAAAACAAAATGAAATGCTTGAAATTTCCTACCCCGACACAATTGTTCATCCAGCTACGAGTTGAGAGTACAAGTTTGCAGGATGTTGAGCGAAAATTCCACGAGTCAACAATTTCAAAGCATGAATTGCATTATGACCAAAATGTGTTACTTACGGACAGTGGTGATCCATTCGACTAACGCAGCGATTACAGATACGACAATGATGCGAAAATGGCGGTTTAAAACTCTGACATTGCGAACACATGCTCAAAGGAGTTTGAGGATTCATCTTGCGAAAGCCTTCCACTGGTTGCGCCGATGCCGGAACTGTGCCCGGATCTGTAAATTGTGTTTTCGCATGTGAGGTTAGTGCCAATCCAGTCAATGTGGCGTAGAGGAGTGAAAGACTCCCGTGTACACCTCCCGTTTCAGCGAGGAAAGTGATTGTGATGGCACTATATATGAACAGGAACCAAACCATCACAGCCATTATGGATCCTGGTCCGTCATTTCTATTCATCCAAATACCGTCTTCTTCCGTTGTTCCAATTGTGCACGAGTTAGGCTCGTCGTTGAAATCATCTCTATAATAATCGCCATTGGGACCCTCATTTTGTAGCATTTTATGGTTGGAGCATCCATTGTCACGGAGGCAACTCGAGCAATTTCTCATTAGTTGAACATGCATCTTTTGTGATTTTAGCTTTGATCCATCGCCGTTCCCGTTTGGATCTACTGGTCCAAGACCACCAAATGTGAGTGATTTAAGACGTTGTTTCTCCTCCATCTCTGGCGGCGGTGAAAATTGTGACGATGATACATAGGTATAATTCTCGCCCAACTGGTTTGAAACGAAGTTAGACTTGAATGATATGGATACATACAGTAAGGTTTGGTTCGAGTTGGAATTTGCACACAATGCTCACCTGATGACTTGAGGATGCGTCTTTTCTTCGATGTATATTTGCGTTTGAACCAGCAGGAAGAGGATATTGCATATCCTCTACCAATGGCTCCATTTCATGTTCTTGGCTGAAAGGGTCATTCATTTCTTCCGGTTCCTAACAAAGCGTATCTGATGAGTATACTTGTAGCTGTACCACGGGCACTACAATCGAATCCTTTTTGCCACCTTTGATCAATGTATACTCGTATGGGTCTGAATTGAAGTCTATCCATTTTACTCAATCTTTCCCTGTCGCGTGTCGCGTTGGTTCTCCCGTCCCCCGTCTTTTGGTTGTTTTTACAAGACTGGTAATTTTAGGGGGTCACAGTTCCCCGGTGAATGAAGAAGCTTTCACGTTGGATAATCGTGCTAAAAGTTTTAAAATTTGGGAGTCTTTTTTGAAATCCCGAGAACTTCAAACTGTAGTGCAAGAAAAATTATATATTGTGGAAAATGTCTATTGAAGTCATTATAGTTTTTATTATTTATACTATCTTCATTCCTGAAGATTTTGAATGATGATGGAAGAAAATTCAAATCGTTGAATGTCCGTTGTGGGGCGGAAGTCTCCTCAGGAAACACGAATAACAACAACACCCAAACATTTAAAACAAATAATGTCCGTTGTGGGACGGAGTCTCAGAAGACACGAGTTGATGTCCTTCTTATTTAACAACACCCAAACATGTTTGCTTTCACCAAGCTTTCACACTCACACCCAATTCAAACATTAACAGTAACCCACCCTTTAAGAGAGGAAGATCTCAAAGGACAACACCTTGACAACACTGAATAAGACATCTACACGATTCGCAATGGAAAAAAGATGATCCCACTGAAGACAGAGAGAGAAATAAGAAAATACACTCTTTATGATGACGAGGATCCATGCGATTTGACCATGAGTTCTCTCTCCAGTGTATCGACCATGTCATCGAGTAGCTTCAAATCAACCGCTAGTGAAGAACTCATGATGCGTGCCTTCGCCCAATTGAAGTCAGCGGCGTCTCTTTCACCCGAAGCCCATGCAGAGCTGGATCAGCTCGTCAATCGCTTGATTCCAAATTCGCCTGATACCATCACTGCCAATCTTGCGGAAGTCTCTTCCGATCAACTAGAAAAAATACTGGGACTTGGGCAACTGACAACGTCAAAATTAAAGGCGTCAAACGGTTCCGAGTCAGTGTCTTTATCCAGCCGATTTTCTCGGGATGTTTCACACGCAACAGGGTACACAGACGGAACCGGTACAACAAGGCACCACTCTAACGGTCTGAACGAGATTTTGAACAGGATTGAGGGCAGGAATTCCTCTCGAAATGTGCCCCGAAGTATTTCTATGAGTTGCAGCAGCAGTGGTCATAGCTCTTCACGTTCACGTCATGAAGGGGCTATCGTGCCTTCGCAACCGCTAGGGCTGACAAGATTTCGGATATCAGCGCCAACGATTGAAAAAGAGGGTTCGCAGAAACCAAAGGGGAAATTTTCTGCATTGGGGTTTATGCAAAGTTTTTTTAATTGTTGCAGTTCACATGAAGTTGTTGACGAACAATTGGAGAACGATAGCTAGAAATTTTAATCATACTCAAGGTGTTGACGAAGCAATACCAATAGATAAGTTTGAGAACGATAGCTAGAAATTTTAAATCATAATCAAGTTGTTGACGAAACAATACCAATAGATAAATTTGAGAACGACAGCTAGAAATTTTAATCATACTCAAGGTGTCGACGAAGCAATACCAATAGATAAATTTGAGAACGATAGCTAGAAAGTTTAATCATAATCAAGTTGTTGATGAAGCAATACCAATAGATAAATTTGAGAACGATACGTGTCCGAGTAGCTGGAAATTTTAATCATACTGAAGTTGTTGACGAAGCAATACCAATAGATAAATTTGAGACCGATACGTGTACTCGTAGCTAGAAATTTTAATCATACGCCTGTGACAATATATCGACACAAGTTTTTCTAAGTTTCGCGCCCGTGGTATGCTGGAATCCAATGCCTCTGCAGGTAATAATATGCGGTCCGTGCACACAACCTTGCTTTCCGTATGCCTCTGAGTATGAGGCTGCTTCAATTTCGTTCCTTGCACCTGTTTTTGTCACTTCAAAGTGCGCGCCGGTCAATTTCGTGGCAACATCGATCGCTGTTTGAGAGTGCTGCGTAAGACAACCCGTCCGAATCTTGGATGTACCGTCAGCCAAAGCCATGAAAATAATCAATTGATCTTGTAGCCACTCGTCTACACAACCTCCTGAGCACAAATTATCAACTAACTCTTGAGCTGCTCTCGCTCCTACTGTTTCTGCCTTTTCTTTTCGACCTCCTAGCGAGGATGCTCCGATTATACAATTCGTGCTTGTATTTGCCACAATAATTATTCCGCTTGCACTCCCTACTGCTGGTTCGTGTTTGATGATTTCCACTGACGGATGAATGGAATTCAGTTCATCAAGTGAAGACTGTTTGATTAATTTTGATGCAGATTTAGCCATCTTGTTTGGAACAAACTCTGGTACTTTGCCAGCATAAAAGCATTTGATATGTATGCTAACTACTTCTCCTCGTTCCATGAGTGTAATTGGATGAATGGGTCCTTTGAAGTGTTTCATATCACTGTGCAGAGAGCAATGAACAACACCATTTCCAATGGGAAAATAACCTCTAGTGGTGATGTCTAAATCAAGAATATTTGAGTTTGGGATCGTATCAGTGTCAGTATCAGTATCAGTGTTGTTTTGACTAGCATCAGCGTGAAAGCAATTTCTAGATATCATTGGCAATAGAACTTCCTGAAAGTAATCTATCTGTGGCGCCATGCTGGCATTTGTCCCTCCCCTTAGCTCTAGTGAATTGATAGAGTTTGAATTGTAAAGCCAGCATGGCAATGCAACCTGGAGTAAGAGACATATTGACCCAGCAGTCCCTATATCACAAAAAATCGCGCTGTCTTTGTCTTTGTGCCCCCCTTTTGATACAGATTTTTCTGGACGGAATTCCACAACGCAAGACCCAACTTCTGCCCCAGTCAAGCTTCCTCCGCAAATATCAGCAGCTAGTTCAAGGCCCTTGACATGCTGTGCTCTCAATCCAGGATTGCTTCGCTTGGCTCGGATGGAATGGATTCGCAACGGCAATTTGAGCAATGAAGCATAAACAATGGAGTTTCGAATTATTTGGCCGCCGCCTTCGCCCTCTGATCCATCAAGGATGAGCATTTCGGAATCATCGATCGTCACCATTCATGAACTAGCAGGCATGGATGGATTGAATTGAATTGAATTGCATTAGAAGTGAATCAAAAGAAAGGTCGGTGGCCGTTGGTTGACCACTCCTCTGGCACCGATTGTACATCGTGCATGCTATGTACTGTACGGGATCATACCGTACTACGCGCGTGGCGTGGTGTATGTACCTCTCTCTCATACTATCATACCGGCGGGCGGGCGCTTCTTCTTTCTTCATTCGTTTGACGCACTCGGACGGACCAACCTCAATCAATCAATCAGTCCAAACAAAACATGGATCCGCTAATTTCATTGAAATTAGCCTAAATAAGAGCTAAATAGTTAAGTTTACATGATGGGAAATAGAGAAATTTTCAACAAACGTCGCCCCAGAAGTACGGATGGTGTGTCATGTCGGTGCGGTGACCGGTGACGAGACAACTCGATCGAGACCATCACTATCACCTATCATATCGCCCATTCACTATCTATTCCACTCAAGTCAAAGCAACTCACAGAGCGACGCAACAAGCACCCGAAGTATTCAATCTGCCATCAACCTCGCTAAGCATATCACTTGCGCGCAACACTCTACTCAAAATCCCCTACTGATATTAAAAAATGGTGGACGCATCGCTAAATTCAAATGGAGAAGGAGCCAATGGCTCGACTACTGGAGGGGCTGGAAATGGTAGAAATGGGGACTCTATTGATCCCATCAATGTCATCATTGACAAGTTACAAGAGTAAGCTCATTTATGGTTAGATTCCATTCCGTCGTTTCTAAATCATGCGGTCGTGTCAAGTTTCATTGATCAATTATTTAAATACCGCTAATACGCTAACTCACACTTTCGAACTTGTTACCCAACCCTTTTTTTTCTTGCTTTTGATTACAGTGTCCGAGGAGCTAGACCTGGGAAACAAGTCGATCTCACCGAACCAGAGATCAAGATGCTCTGTTTGAGAGGCCGTGATCTGCTCATCGGTCAGCCCATGTTGCTTGAACTCGAGGCACCCATCAAGGTCTGCGGTGATATACACGGGCAATATTATGACCTTCTTCGTCTCTTTGAGTACGGAGGGTTCCCACCGGAATCAAACTATCTCTTTCTGGGCGATTATGTAGATCGCGGTAAGCAGAGTTTAGAGACAATATGTTTGCTTCTGGCGTATAAGATCAAGTACCCCGAGAACTTCTTCATTCTTCGTGGCAACCACGAATGTGCATCCATCAACCGCATCTACGGATTTTATGATGAGTGCAAACGAAGGTTTGGAATCAAATTGTGGAAGACTTTTACAGACTGTTTCAATTGTTTACCCTGTGCTGCAGTTATTGATGAAAAGATTCTGTGTATGCACGGTGGATTGTCTCCGGAGTTAACAAGTTTGGATCAAGTAAAGCGCATCGTGCGCCCCACGGATGTTCCAGATACCGGGCTGCTGTGTGATCTTCTTTGGTCAGATCCTGATAAGGATGTAAATGGATGGGGACAGAATGATAGAGGTGTTTCGTTTACTTTTGGGGAGGACATTGTTGCTCAATTTCTTGATAAACATGATCTCGATCTCATTTGTCGTGCTCATCAGGTTGTGGAGGATGGTTACGAATTCTTTGCCCGGCGTCAACTTGTTACTTTATTCTCTGCACCAAACTACTGCGGAGAATTTGACAACGCAGGTGCTATGATGAGTGTAGATGACACGCTCATGTGTTCATTTCAAATCCTAAAGCCTGCGGAGAAGAGGCAGAGATTCCAGTATCAAGGAGCGCCTGGAGGACAGCAAGAGTAGATGGCAGATTAAGATTGATCGCATTATGCATAGCATAATTAATTGAGATTTGGAAGGGATTTTGGTGTAAAAAAAATTATATAGTATATCATAAGCATTAATTATTACCTGGTATTTGATGAAGCACAACTACGTGTAGCACAGTGACTTTTCTCTTCATTAACGATAGATTTTATTGTTTTTTAAGTACGCGCCCAGCATTAGCAGGTAGCATAGCGAGCGTACCCCGGTGCGGTACATGTACCGGTACCAGGGTACTTGTACTTGCTTGATGACGCGATTGCGATAGGAAAAGGACGCTACGTCGCGCGCAAAAGCGTTGCCAAGATAATAGACCACCGAAACGAAGCAAGAAGACGAACGATGAGATTGAAGAGAGATTTTTAATGAGACGATGAGACCGTACTCGTATCCCTTGATGAGACTTCCAACTTACACCCAAACATCAAACATCCTTTCCCCCAGGAATCTATCAACGAAAAATAAAACGGTTGTACACGTACACGTACACCACGTAGTCAGTTTGATACAAATTGTTTAAATATATCAGAATAAGATGACTCTAATCAGCTGTCCATCAACGGGAACGACTGCGAAGTAAGTTTGTTGGGGCAGACCAATGAAGGAGACGAGGATGCTGAAAGCTACTAGAATGTAATTAGGTTGGCGATCACCTACATGACCATTATCTCAAAATTTCTCGCCAGGCGACTTTATCATAATGGTTATCTCACATCTCACCCTACCACCACACCAACCACCACCCACAGAGCATCTTCGGTACTCAACAAAAATAAAATATATGGAGCAAATAATGCCCTCGACAATCAAAATGAATCTACATGTTGGAACTCAGATGGACAAGCCGATGGAAATACCGAACATTCATTCATAGTCAACTTTCATCGAAGTGTGAGTGTATCTTCCATCTCACTTCAATTTCAGGGAGGCTTTGTTGCGGAAGAGTGCCAATTGTACACCACCAAGAAATCCGAGAATAAAATTGAATGGAAGGAGATAAAGGATGCATATATTGAACTTGAAGATGTGAATACTATACAAAGTTTTGATTTGGAGGAATGCGAAGAACGAGATGAAGGTGCTTTGGATTGTGATGCGATCAAACTAGTTTTTAAATCGAGTACAGATTTTTATGGCAGGATGATTCTGTATAAGTTGGAAGTTTACGGGGAAAACAGATGATGTGGGATCTTTCAAGATACAGTAGCATTGAATTAAAACACTATTTTTGTGATGATTTTTGGCATTGTGATAAATTCAAGGTTTCAAAGGAAACCATCGTTGACCTTCTACACCACGTACTCATTCCCAAAGCAGCCTTTGCAAGAGACCATGCCTCATCTACATCCCCACCGAAAAAGCGCTTCTGTTTCAAGTGTTTCTGGCAAATTCCTCGTATTGCTTTTAGATGAATACCAGAATGAATCGAGAGATATGAGATTATCATAGATACAATACTTTGGTATCAAATCATCAAATATGATTTGATATGATATGATATGATTGATATGATATGCAGATGATCCCTATCGGATAGGGAGGTTTCCGGGGACGGAGGGCGTGACCGACGCTACTGACTGACGGGATTTGAGATTGGATTGGATAAAATAGCTTCTTGGGTGAGTTAAAAACGATCCAAGCAAGCAAGCGCAAACAAGCGACGGAACTACTTGTACCGCACCGGTCGCCGGTACGAAACTAAATGTAGGACATAGACCATACGGTACTGTACATAGACGACATTATCCACTAGCTTCTAGCATTAACGATTAGTGCTGTGGTCACAAGCTCGCAAGCGCAAGTAACAACTGGATAATAGCCGCCTCAACGCAACACCTACCAGCATTTGAATTTCCCACGATCGCAGTTATTGAATAAAACTACGATTCAAATGCACTCACAAATGGTTGGATTTAATAATGCAACCAAGAAATCGAAAATGAAAAGAATGCGGAGGTCTGCAACTATTGCCAGACTATCAGTTGTAACGCTGCTGTTCCAAAGTCAACTGATACTATCTTCGTTCACAACTGCCACGGATGAGAATGAGAAAGCGATGTCGGACGACTCGAAATATTTAGATTTAGATCATCTTCCGCAACACAGAATACGAGTGAGCAAACGAATGATAGAATATGGTAATCATCCCTGGCACCAATACCAGGATTTGAATAGGATTCCGATCGCACCCAACGCTCCGATAAAAAAGGGTACTAAATCTAATGATGTTGAAAAACAGCAGGGGTTCGAGAACATCCACAGTGCCAAGAGTAATGAAAAAGAAGAATCCGCAAATTCGAGTCGTCGCCTTTTGGATCATGAGATCATGGAAGAATTTCTTCCGAAAAGTCAAATCAAAATGTGGTCCACGATGAGCAATATTCATGCACCGGTGGAAAAACCTCCTCTTGATAATTCTGACGTAGACGTAGACCCTGCTGATCCGAATGATAGCAACGCCTCAGAAAACGCTGCCCATCAAAATATCCGTATACGTGCATCCCTTCTTTCTCACAAATCGACGGGATCGGCTTATCTTAACGAATCCAGTAGGAAACGTCTCTTTAAATCCATGATCCATCCCGCACTCCGGAGCTGGTCCCTCGCCCTTTCCGTAGTACCGATTCAACAAAAAATGATCATTGATATAGATCAATTGTATGATAGGTCTAGTTGTGGGCCGGGAATAACGAGTGGTTTGCCATCTGTAGTGGTTCCAATAGATCATTGGGAGGATGGAATTGAGGATACGGATTTGATGGTGTATTTAAGTGTTGGATTTCATGGAGAGTTGCTGGACGATTTAGAGATCGCATTTCAGAACGAAAATATGAGAAGGGGTTTGCAATTCCAAGGCAGCGGGGATGAAAGCTCGGAACCGAGTGTGGCACCTGAGGTGCCTTCCTGTTCTGGAAGCTATTTAGCTTCTTCCACCTATTGCTCCACGGATCAATACGACCGTCCTGTAGCAGGGATGCTCCACTTATGCATCGGAAAGGACTTCTTCGAAAATGAAAGGCTGGAAATTAATCAAATCACAATAATGCATGAACTTGGGCACATTTTGGGATTTAATTCGCAATCCCTAGCGCATTTTCGGGATGGAGAAACTGGTGAGCCGCTCACTGAGCGAGAAGAACTGCATGGCGATGTAAAGGATGTTGATGTAGAGTGTACGGGTGTGGCTGAAGGACGTGGTGTGGCATCTATACCCTTACCATCTTCCGAAATATTGCAGTTCAAGGATGTGCGAGGTGGGCTACGAGTGGCTCAAATTGTCACTCCCACCGTGCGACAAGTAGCTAGAAATCATTTTGACTGTCAGGTGCTTGAAGGTGCAGAGCTCGAGACTTATTCGTATCCCAATGGTAAAGATCAAACACCGCTTGATTTTGCGGATAGATGCATATCGGATCACTGGGAGCGCCGTCTTTTCAAGTCTGACATTATGAATCCAATTGTTGACTCAGTGAATTCTAAATCGCACATCTCTCCGTTGACTCTAGCTTATTTTATGGATTCAGGATGGTATCAGGTAAATGCCACTCGTGCAACAGAGCCCGATGTTTGGGGGCGAGGTGCTGGATGCGAATTCGTGAATGAACAATGTATCTCAGATGGCCTTGTGACACAGGAGAGTTCTCAATTTTTTTGCAGTTCTTCTCAAGATCATGGTTGTGCCGATGATATGATGGGAAAGGCCTCATGTACGGTAGTTTCATACGACCATGATTTGGCGAACGAATTTCAATACTTTACCGACCCTCGTGAAGGGGGGCAAGATATCGACCTTGATTTCTGCCCGTCTTTTATTGGGAAGAAACATGATTTGTGCAAAACTAGTAAACATTCGAAGATTGCTAGGCTAGAAGAATTTGGCGAAACCTCTAGATGCCTGAGTGGTAAACATGGTAGAAACCGTAATGCTGCCTTTTGTGTCCCCACTGCTTGCGCGATTGAGCAAAAGGCTCTATACGTGCGTGTAGATGAAATTTGGAAGGAGTGTGAGTATGAAGGGCAGGTAATACAATCATGGTTTGATGGTGGTGATTATGGTAAGTACTGAAATTCAATTATTTTCATCGTTTCTTTTATTACGAATCTTATTCTCAGTCGTTCGCTCTCCGGTATCCTCAAATAAAAAGTCGTCTGCCCAGATCCAGTTAGAACTTGCCCTTCTTTCTTTTGCCCAAGGAATTGTCTATTCGATGGGTTCGCGGGTGTGTGCGATGATGAACTAAAATGTGTCTGTCCGTTTGGGGAACTCGGCGATGATCGTTGCGGCAATTCAAGCAGCTTTGACCTCCTTGAACATACAATGCATATACCCCTTTACGTGCGAGACTCGTCTGATCTCAAAAGTGATGATAAAGATATATTTGACCATACTGCTAGAATGTTCATTCATATGAGCGCAGGGGAAGTAATTGGGTTTGTTGCGAGCTCCCTTGTCGCTCTAGGTGTATGCTTTATCGTCGGCACATACTTTTATAGGTGCATTAGACAACCAGGCTATAGAATCCCGCGGTTAAGGGACGATTCATGGCGTGTTGATGCACTTAGGTTTAGTGATAGTGCCGAAGAAACAAATCATCAAAATAATAAGGACAAAATGGTCGCAAGTGTATTGCACAATATGCGAGTAGAGTCTTCAGTGCCTTGTCCTCCTGGAGATTCTGATGAAACTGTCTTCACCCAGGATGAAAGGACCTTTTATAGGTCAGAGTTGCCACCGCTGCCTGGTGTGGGAAGGGTTATAAGCGTCGTTGGTTCGACTTACGTAAATGATAGTATTGTGCCTAACGATGTCGATGAGACCAGGACTCTCGATGGAACTGCTAATGATTCGAGAACCTCAGGTGTGAACGACTTGAACTCTAGTAGAGGTACAGCTCCTGATGTACCAAGATCACAAACTCGGCTACGATCGCGCTCACGTTTGATGTTTAACAATTAATTAGGTTTTTTAGGCAAGATACGTGTAGTGTGGAAACTAGTGTAGGTTCATTTTGGATGATCTGACGAGAAACATATATGCTTTATATTCACACACTAGTTCCACGAAATGATGATTCAATTTCGGCTTCAATAGGGATTCCCTAGAAAATTTTCTCGACTTGAGCTGTGGTTTCGACAGAAAAATGTGAGAGGTGATGAATAATGAGTTCGCCACTTTGCCCTGCGTTACCAAAAGGATCTTTCACGAGCCTTTCCTCACAAACTGAATTGTCGATAAGACAGAGCTGCCACAAAATAAATAACGTGCAATTTTCGGTCAGCACAAAAGAATCCAAGATTTTGAGCATCGTCGAATCGAACGTGCTCAATGATGTACTACAACGTAGATTAAATCCAAAGACAAGAGAAGATTTTGAAAGATTATTTGACGAAGTTAATCAATGGAGAGACTGTAGATTGAAGGAAATTGAGAGTTTGGGAGATTTGTCGGTTGACACCAGGAAAGAAAAAAAAGCAGACGTACTCAGTAAGGAAACGAAACTTTTGAGAAAGATCGCTTTGTTAAAAAAACAGGTTATTAAAGAAAAGTCAAAGCGTAAATTAAGTGAAAGCCTGAATGCCCTCGGTAGCGATGAAGTGTGGGAAATGAGTAACGGGGAGAAGATAGTAGTTGAGACATCGGCTGGAAAGTATGCATCCAAGTTGGTGGAAATGCACCAGCAACTATCGCGCTTTGAAAGCCAAGAAGGTGAGATTCATAAAGTTATCACAGACGCATTATATGCTGTATGCGTGTTTCATCTAATATTCCACCCAGTTGGCCAGAGATTGGAGGTTCTCAGTAAGGCGAAAGTGATGTTAGAAAGTATGTCTCTTACACCCACTACTAAGGAAACCATCGACCTCATAAATAGAGAATTTGAATTTCTAAATAGATGCATGTTTAAATCGCTTACTGGTTTAAGAGAAAGGTTGTTGAATCTTTATCAGCAAGTATTGGAGCAAGAGACGGGCAAAAGAATGTAAATAATAAATTGATAGTTTGTGAGCATTTCCTCACCATTACATCATATCATAACTTTGCTAGCACATTCAGCCGTTCAAGTTATTATAGCTTTATGCTTAATTTTGTGATTGATTCCTTCTAAGCCTCCTGAGGACACAATGATTTGTCAAAACCATGCTCTCCTTCAATCGATGAACATTCTCCGTCATGACAAAAAAACAAAAAAACCCAGGTGCCTCTGGTATTTGCACCGTTCTTGCAAATATAGGGTTTCTTTTTCTCATCATCTTCTGTGAAACCATCGGGAGCTCAATTATAGAGGTCAGAACCGATATCTGTGAAGTCTCCGCATTTGACCTTAAAAGTGCTTTCGACAATCAATTTGTTCGGGGTCGTCGAAAACCGGTACAGTCTTATCATCTTGATGAGTGAAACGTGAAGCGCATAATCGCATTTTGAGTTTTCTTATTGCCTCATTTAGTTCTTCATCGTCTGTTATATCGATCGGTGTGGCTTTGCTTGTTTCCTTAAGGTTCGGCGTCAATAAGTGAGCGCCACTGTACTTTGAGTAGTCGCATCCTTTTGGTCTACCCGAGGACCTTCTTGCCATTCACATTTGCGATCCTAATAATTTCTTCAGTAAGTTGTGGTGTGTATAATCCCTTGTTATAATCTAAAATGAGAATGATGTTGTGATTGTTCACGTTCCTTTCAAAATGGTCTGGAAGCCAGATCGTCTGTGGGATCGGTAGTTTCACAATCAATTCGAACCACCTGTTGTTGAGAAGCTATGATCCCCATGATGCGAATCAATCTGTTTCGCGGTCTCTTTCTTTGGATTCAATCAAACTATCCGTGCTTACTTGAACCTGTCCCAGCAAACTCTTTACCTCCAACGAGGTTTTGCAGTCACCAATTACACTTGGCAACTCGACCGATGCCCTTAAGGCTCTTGGATTCTTTACCACATTTCCAGCGTCTCCCAAAGTATTAGCGTCCACGACTGTAGACTATCAACTACTTGTTTACAAGTACTAACTATTCGATATTGGAATCAATCGTAACTCTTCATAAGAATAATGTACTCGCAACCACCAAATTCTTCCCCATCCCCCTCAATACAAACTTTCAAGCCATCTCCTCCCTCAAGCTCTTAACTACAAAATGAACAAATATTTTTAGCATCATAGATGCCGCTAGGCATATGAGGGAATAAATAAGACTGCATGGCTGTTCGGATCAAGCGACCGAGAGGCGCGAAAGGGCTTTTTAAGATTGCAACTCTGATCCATTTCACCCTGTATTTTTATTCAAAGACATAAAACAGATAGTGTACAGTGTCAGTGTAAGGAATTAAAGGGAAGAAGAAAATTCAAAATTCATGAAGAGGAGAACTCATCTTTTAAACCTTATCTTGGTGATACGTACCTAATCTTTGCCTCATCTAACTAACACGCAGACTCAAATATTGGATCTTCCGAGCTTTAGACCGACATCTCCTATCACCCCATCAATTCATCATTGTTACATTGAAGATTTCCCCCTGATGTTGTCTTTACGCCTCCTTCCTTGCCAACCCTGACCATATATATTAACGAATACTGTCTGCCGCAGAATCGCCTTTTTGCACCCACATTTTTACATGTCCATGATATGACCCATCACATCACGGGTTGCATGAAGTTTACCCTCTCCTCGTCGTCGTCGTCGTTTTTTGTTTCCTTATTTTTGGCAGGAAAGATTGAGAGTGGAAACAGACAAAGAAGTGGATTACGAATTGATTTCAATAATGGCATGCATATCGGATAAAATGTATGTAGACAAGAAGCAGCGAACCATCACAATTTCACCACATCTCGAGGAAGCGCTGCGACGACGTTGTAACCACAATAGAAATATGATCACAGCGACTAGCGACTTGGTGCCTCGCCAAGGCTCTATATGAAAACGAAGGCACAAATAGAATATCAGTAGCTCCTAACAAGAATGTATTTTCCGTGAGGGTGACCGCATGCATCCTTCCGCATACCATTCCTAAATTAGTTGCAACTATATTTACTTTATCTTTCTTCCATCTTCAAGGACTACGAGCTGAACACCCAATCTATCTAGGGCTCGATTAATGGCCATCAAGACCTCCTGCCTACCTTCAAAAAAACGATCTCCAATGGGAGGTATACTCATTCGTACATCAACCATTACTTCAAGGCAGGATTCACCGTAGCTGGACCAAAAGATGCGAAATGGTCGGCTTCCATCAGTTACAACGTGGGGGCAACTGGCACGAATCTCATTCCTGATTTCGTCTATAATCTTAGGGATCGTACTGGCATCCTTGTAGTCAAAACGAAGAGTCTGTGAAACCTGCGCAAATTTGATTCGGCTCAAATTTGTCAAGCGCTGGTTGGCAAGCTCCTTATTAGGTACAGCAGTTAGCATCTCCCCATCATGCTTCACGAGGGATTCAAGTACTCCTACTTTTATGACAACACCTTGTATAGCATTCCCAAACTTTACAGTGTCGCCTTCGCATACCTTATCACTAGCCTGGAGAAGCAATCCACTGACTAAATGCATTGCGGCGTCTTTGCTGGCAAACGAAAGCACCAATGTTCCTGCTCCTCCAACTGCGAAGAAGCTGCTTAAGAATATTCCAGCTTCGATCTTGAGAACATCTAACAGGCTTATGATGAACACGCCCCAGCTCGCAATGTCCAGAACTCGATTGGTAACTTTAGCACGGACATAAGTTCTCCTCCTCTTCTTCTCATCAGGTCCATTGTATCGAAATGCCTTTGCAATAAAAAAATTGCGCAGAGCATTGATACGAAGGAAGATCCATGCAGTATAGATCATTTTGGCAAAATATTTGCTGTGATGCTGTACATTAAAGCCCAAAGTTTCAAGCGCTATCGCCAAGCAATCAATAAAGTACACTAACGCTGCGATTCTTCCAGCTTCTGCAATTAGATGAGTGTAAAAGTAGACCTTGGTGTCAACAAATGCCCTCTTGTCAGCCAATTTCAATTGCTTCGATGAATCCTCCTCCTTTGCTTTACTTCTATTGAAGCCCGCACCAAGGGACAGTTTCTCATAGGGAAATTTCACTAAAGGGAGTAGAGGCCATCCGACAAAAATGATGAATACCAAATCACCCCGCTCTGTGACAGTCTTTAGAGCATTCAAGATGTTCTTTGCCTTGACGGGAGTAATGTAGAGCTTCGAAAGCACTGGAGATATCTTCCCAGCAAATGCAGAAATATCTTCCTGTTTGTTAATAGGAAATGCAAACATTTTCGATCGAGCTGAGGGTGCAGCAGTACCTTTTGTTGTCGGGATTGACGATGTAGGAACAAAAGCTGGATTTGGATTCGTTTCAATTGCGCGGACGAGGAAGGTATTTTGACTTGAAATTAGCAAAAGGACTACTGTGAATGTGAATAGCAGGTTTACGGGAGAAAGAAAAGAAAATCTTCTCATAATTGATTGTGCGTTGAAGAATAATGTGTAGATACTTGGGTAGATACGGTATTATGTACTTGTACGGACGTTGTGACATTTTCAATTTTGAAATTGGGCTTCGGTTTCATTCAATTTTGGGCTTCCTTCTTCCAGGAGGGTTGGATTTTGATTTGTTGTGATGAAGAACCACCGTTGAAATAAATAAAATGCGGAAGGATGGAATAATGACGTACCGTATGTACAGTATGTCCTAGACAACGGAGAATCATCCTATTCAGTAAGACAATTAAAACACTTTGTTCATCATCATCACTTTCTGATTCGCTTGCACTCTCCTCAAACGTTAGATCAATGCCATCATCCTGTTTGGCATCGATGTGATCTATCTCGCTCGCAGAATCAGTATCGGCAGAGCAACTGAACACATCATGAACTGCAAGCTTCTTTAGAAATTGAACAGCTTTTTCACATTCAAAAGTACCCAGCTTCGAAGGGATTCCTTTCATCTGTGTTGTAGTTTTGTTACTTGGATGTTGACCGCTACGTCACCAACATCTCCCAAGGAACAATACCATTGTGGTGAAGGCTTATTGTATGGTCGTTCCTGACATGTGGAAAGCTGCTTGCTTGCCACGATACATCCAAACTCCCATTGCGTCGCCTTTTCTTGTCCCTCACAAATCATTCTTGTACGAGAGCCAGATTACAATCAATAATTATCGCCATATTTCGCTCATAAAGAAGGGTACAATTCCGAAGGGGTTAGCTGGAATAGTTTGGCAAGATGATCTTTTACTGTCGAATCTCACTGTAAGAGAAACCATCGCTTTCGCTGCTAAGTTGAAAATGCCACAATGAGAGAGGCACAAGGTTCCCTAAATGATGTTGGCTTGACCAATGTTCAGCAGTCGCTGATTGGCCTTAAGAACAAAAGAAATTGTAATATTTATTTTATAAACAGTAACCATTTCAGGCGCGCGTACTACAGTTGACTACACGTACGTGTGCTTGAGTTGGATTATTCGGGAGGATCGATCCAAAAACACGTTCAATCAAGTTATTAGCTATGACTAAGCTCTGTTCGTATTTCGCCATTTAATTCTTTTTCAGTGTTGTGGTATACATTCATCGCATATCAATATTGTAATGAAAGACACATCCTTTTTTTTGAGATTTCCCAAGGCGTGCGATCCAGTTCGATGTCGATGGAAGGAGTGATAACTTTCTGATAAGTATTGACACACCATTGTTGAGCTATAAAATTGGATCCACTGAGCCGTAATAAGAGGACAATTGGATCTGGTAGACAACGTTCTTCACCTGCTAGGACTGCAGCAGCCGATATGATTTGATAGGTGGTAGTCTTCTTCTCTTCAATCATGTCGTTTAGCTGGTCTCCAGGGTAAACACGAAGCAGCTGTTTTTTTGTCTTTTGTCTCAACATGAACATGATAGAGAAGACTAAACGTAGGCCACAACCGCATCACATTCTGATTGTTCAGCAACATCGAATAATTTGCCGCTATCGACGACCAACAAGGTCACAAAATTCAATTCCAAGCTTTGCCACAGAAAAAAAACATTATGAAGTACTTCACCACGATGAAGAGAATGTATTTGTAACAAATGTATTATGTAAGTTATGGTGACGTCTCATTATAACTATAGTAAACGGAGCAATGTATTGACGTAACTGCACCAACCTTCAACAGCTTAAACAGGTGTGTCCTTCTCGTAAGAATTGATCTTGAAACATGTTTCTTCTTCATGAGTGAATGCACTCCCTTCCAATTGTATCTTCCCGTTGTTGATAATCAAACCAAGATCTAAATTCAATCGGAATCTTTGAGAACTGTCCCAATATGCTCGTCCTCCTTACCATAACCAGGCTCGTCTTTGTGGCTTTCTGTAGCCTCGTCATCCATAGACATACCCTTGTCAACATGTACGGTCTCTTCAACTGTAGGCTCAATCTCACCAATTTCTACAGCCTTCTCGTTCACAGATGCATCATTGCCACTTTCTACGGCCTCTTCAATCGTAGACCCAATCTCACCACTTTCTGCAACCTCCTCGTCCACAGATGCATCCTTACCACTTTCTACGGCCTCTTCAATCGTAGACCCAATCTCACCACTTTCTGCAGCCTCCTCGTCCACAGATGCATCCTTACCACCATGTACGGCCTCCTCGGACATAGACTCAACCTCACAACTTTCTGATTTCTCCTCAACTATAGACTTAACATTGCTGATATCTACAGCCTCCTCGTCTACAGGCTCAATCGTGCCACTTTTTCCTGCCTCTGGGTCGTCACCATCTGTAGCATCTCTGTCCAAAGCATAATTTATGTCCTCACTGACGATACGACTTTCCACAGGAGTGTATTTGGAAGCAATTAGCTGGTTAGATGATACACCACCATTAGCGATAGTCTTCGGAGATCGATTCACAAATTTGGATGATTTAAGTAGGGTCGCGGTATTCATCAGAAGTAGTTGATAGATAGTGTTAAGCGAGTCACGATTCTCTTTATGAATGTCGGCACCGTGACGTGTGCCTCGTTCTATTGCAGCAAGCTGGAATGGATAAAAACCTGTGGCTTTATCCTTTTTTGATAGGGCTGAAGGGTACGCATGTATTAATTCTTCGAGTGGTCCTGTTGACCAAGTTTGACCATTCTTGAGAGAAATCATGAGAGGTAACTCGCCTGCAAAAGATAGCGCACTTCCATGTTTCTCATCTAAATCCAGTAAAGCTTCCACTGTACTTTGTATCTTTTGACCTGGAGGTACTCTATAGTAATTTGATTCGTCACTTCTTTTACAATTCTCGCATAGCACCCCACGGAGAGACGTAGTTTCATGGCTGAAATAATATGCGAGGTCGGGCATCTGTGAATTTCCACAGTCATCACATTTGTAGACTTTCTCATCTTGATGTTGAATTCTACATGCTGCATGGATTGGTAAATCGCCATTTATATCACGAATCTTTCCTTGGTAAGGCATTTCGGAAAGAATGAAATTGACAAATGCAAATGGGCTTGATACACTTTTGATTGCGTTAGAAAGAACGTCTTCGTGATTAACTAATTCAATGCCCATTTGCACTTCAACTTCTGCCTTTAAAAGTGTAGATGCAATTTCAATAAGATCATCGGAATTGACGACAAGACTAAATATTCCTGAATGACACGCGAGGAGACTTCCCAAGTTCTTCCTAAAAAACGTTACCAGTGGAGTATTGTCTTTAAAATCCTTCATGATAATTTGGTTCTTATTCGCTTGAAGAATAGCATCGATGATCAAGGGACTTCTGGAGTTCACAATGGCTTCGGCGAGTACAGATCTCCGAAAATTATTGTCTCTATAAGTTGCAACAGTAGGACCAGTTGCTTGAAGGAGTACAAATACGGCATGATCGCAGGCAAACTCGCAAGAGAGATGAATTGGAGTTCTCCCCAAATAGTCCTTTATACCTGTAGCCTGGGGGAAATTCTCAATCAATGTTTTCAGAAAGTGCGTTGAGGCGCCTTTGATACAGGCCCAATGCAAAGCGCACCTCTTGTAATGATCGATGTAGTCCGCTACTGTAGTATTTGGATGTTGTTCAAGAACTTCTATTGCTTCGTACCAATTTCTTCTGTATACTAGCTGCGTGGTCAGTATGATTCAAATTGGAAAATAAGTAAATGTGAGTACTTTGACCTTGTATCCAGCGGCACAAATTGGATGTTATCTCACGATCATATTCAATGTGGTGACGAGAAACATGCGAACCATCTCATCGACACGCACGAATGCAATAATATTGTGCTTGAAAATGTCAGGAGGATGATCACGAATATTAGTGAAAGAGAAAGAGGAACAGACTCACCTCGTAAAATACCACCCTCGTATCTTCATAATCAATTGATTCATTTTGGTATACTAAATGCGTATCTGCGGATATATGCGTGGCGGCATCGTCCAACGATTGCAATTGTTGTCGTCCTCTTTCACCATCATTAGCATTGATATCGGTCGATGCCTCAATCGCTTTCTTTGTTGCATTGATATCGGTCGATGCCTCAATCGCTTTCTTTGTTGCACAGTTGCCCATAATGACAGCAATAAAAATCTTTTGCGAATTATTTCACAGTGCAACTGAAATGTGTAGATTCGATTCAGTGATTTTTTGAGAAATGATTCCTCTACGTGTAAGAAGTCTGTAGTATTTGGAGTAATGGAGTTTACGAGAGTACATACAAAGCGTACGAAAGTATTTGGAGTATGGAGTTTACAGTACAAAGCGTTCGATTTCGTGGCTCTGGTAATGAATAAAATAATTTCAAATTGTGCTCTTTTGCTTTGGCGATCAATGCAATGTAATGGGTGCGTAAGACCAATACCAGTAGATTCGTTTCGACTCAATTGGATTTGTTCTGTGAAATCAGAAATGCGAAGCCTTCTTGAAGTTGTTGAAGCTGTTTGACTTCGAACTATCTACTTGACTAGTCCTATTCAGTTTTCCGCGCCGCGCGCGCGCTCCCTCAAATCGGCGAGCACCGACCAAACAAAGCGACGCGACAAGGGTCCTCGATGCAATCCTTTCATCAATTGCTCAAATAAACAAATATCAAATGAATCAACCAGCATCCACACCATCCTCTTCTCACATTCCTTCCAAATGCTACTTTATCGTATCTATCGCTGGTGAGAAACCCCAAAAGATTGTGTTCGAATTAGCTACAAAGAATGCGCCAAAAACATGCGAAAACTTTTCATCCTTTTGCAACTCGAGTCACACGAGCAAGGGCACGAAAGGCGATCCAATAAAATCCTACAAAAACACCCAAATCCATCGCATCATACCAGGATTCATGGTTCAAGGTGGAGATTATCAGAATGGGGATGGATCTGGGGGTGAAGCATTCAAGGGAGGGAAACTAATGGACGAAACCTCTGACTTGAAACATGACGCTCCAGGGGTGTTGAGTATGGCTAACCGCGGAAAGAATACGGCAGGGAGTCAATTCTTTATTACGTTTGGTAAAGCACCACATTTGGATGGTAAGCATGTCGTATTTGGTCGGGTTGTGGACGGTATGGATACCGTTCACGCGATGGCGAAGGTCGAGACTGATGAGAAAGATCGGCCGGTATCAATGCAAAAGATCGTTATAGTTGATTGTGGGGCGGGAGATGGAAATGGCTTGGATGAATCATCGGACGCTTCTATTTCTAAGGGAAGGTCGTCTTCTCGTAGGAAAAAATCGAGTAGAAAAGACAAATATGATAGCAATAGTGACGCTTCCTCAGAGTTGAGTAGGAGGAGGGATAAGAAGCGTCGCAAGAAGTCCTCTCGTAAGCGATCTAAACACAGTGACAGTGAAGACGGCGATGAAAGTGATTCGTACGATTCCAAGAAGGAACGTAAGAGAAAGCGCAGGAAGGAAAAGAGACGTAGGCGTGACGATTATTCAGATAGCGATAGTGATGATTCCTTGGCTGATAGACGAGACTGCGATCGTGATCGCAAGCGGAGAAAACGTTCTCGAAAGGATGACCGAAAAAAGAAATCGAAAAAAAGTCGGTACTACAGTAGCGATGACTCTTACAGTTCGGATGACAGTCGGCGGCGTTCCAGAAAGAATAAAAAATCCAAATCGCATAAAAGAAGTAGCAGAGACTCCAGGAAGAATGAAAACAATACGTCAACGTCAGCTTCAGCTTCGGCAGGAAATTCCTTTGGAAAGTTTGGAATTGTGAGAGAATCTGATTTCATGACATCGACCAAGGTTAAGCGCAACTTTGAAGTTTGGTTGGAAGGAGTAAAAGGAGTTGGCACTAATCTAGCAAAGTGGGAGATCAGCAATTACTTCAAGGAGTACGCTGAGGATTTTAATACAGCCACATTGCCACATGAAAAGTACTACGATTATGATAAATGGGAAATGGAGGAATATAACAAGAGAAAGAAAGATGCTCAGAGCAAAAAGGGTGCTGTCGGTGATGAATTCGAACACCAGGAAGAAATGAGAAAGAGGGCTGTTGAAAAGCGACAAAAAGAATTTGAAATGGTGAAGCACATGATGAGCAAGGAGAAGATAGAAGAGATGAAGGGACAGGCTCGATTGAAGGCTGAAATGGTGAATGCATATCGTGTGGGAGATGAAGAAACTAGGTCCAGGCTACAGAAAAAATTGGAACCGGATGAAAAACCTCCGAGGTAAAAGTAATTGACTTTTTTCTAAAACACATATTTTAATACACGTTCAACGTGGTGTACGGCACAAAAAGGCATCTTCAATGAATTATTTTTTCTCTTCTTCTGTAATTCGTCGGAGTAAGTCTCTGAGACCTTCTACCTTTTCACCTGACATGATTTTTTCCGTAGTAGATCTGCCATAGACATCTTCCATATTTTCAAGCAGTGATACATTTCTGTCCCACACTTTGCTAGAATCCCCATCCAATTTTTTGACAGCTGCCGACACTTCTTCTTCCCGAAGTATGTGAAATATAGGATAGGGCGCACGGTTTGTCAAGTTATCTATTCCATCTTCTCCAGAACCTTCAAATTGAAATAATGGATGAAAAGGTGCAATCTGAATGATACCGTCCAAATCTTGAGCGTGCAACATATCCTCTGCCATCGCAACTACATTGTAGAATTCTATGAAATTATTAGGGCTCAATTCGGGACAGACTACCATTGTTGTCCCTGTATCATCCTCTCGTAATATACTCTCGTATAATACTACACTTAATATTTCTTCCACGTCATCGGACCGCACAACCGTCGTGAAAATTTTCTGCTGTGATCTAGACTTTTCTGCGAATGGGCACATGTTCAAACCAATGACAACATTATCAATCCACTTTTTCGTCTTATCCTTAATTTCAGCTTCACTCTCTACACCAGCATGAAGCGTGCTTAGACAACGCTTTGACGTATGCCTGCCCAATTTATGAAAGTTATCTGTTGTTGGAATGAAAGCCATTTTGTTTACAGGCATCATTCGGGATGGTGGCGATGGATAAATTGGTCGAGAAGCCGCTGTTGATGCCAAAGCAGCATATAAAGTATATATGTTGACTTGTCGACGAGGTTTTCTTGTGGAAAGGAGAGTCATCATCTTTGTTTAAAACAACGTCAAACTGTCTTAGTCAAGATACTACGTGTACCAGTTTATAACTTCTTTGAGATTTGTTGTGAAAGCAGGCCAAGGGCTCAAGTCTGGCTCAAGGCAATTGACCAGCAGAGAGGCCTGCTGGATCCAAAATGCGATCCTGATCCTACTTGTTGTACTACTAACCCGCCCGCCCGGTAATTACCCCTCCCTCCTGTCAAGTTAGTTGACGCAGACGGTTGGTCATGCCAGTCGCCAAAAATCGGGGGAGTCGAGTCACGAACATGTGGAGTATGTTTTTACCGAAGCAAGTCACGAATCAACAAAAGCAATCATCATGATTTGGGAAGAATGAATCCAAACAAGTTTATCAAGCCAACTCACACAACAAACATGGGTTCCCATTTATATATTAAATGAGTGCGTATGGTTGTGATGTAACATAAAAACCCAGAGGGTTGGGTTGTTGGGGGGAGGGGTATGGGGGGGGGAACCTGTTCAAATTGCATTCACGGGCATCGAATGGGAATGTATATTCAACGCTGCTCTTCGCCACAGCACCTGCGCAGTAATGCACTGGTAGCCGATCTTCTCGCGGTATCCATGAATGCTGAA
>Ga0115005_10000280_pt1 | contig 39110 bp, 30 predicted proteins | sample ArcOceMetagenome_FD_87163 | JGI IMG/M metagenome (GOLD analysis project Ga0115005, IMG submission 87163) | Marine eukaryotic phytoplankton communities from Arctic Ocean - Arctic Ocean - Greenland ARC118M Metagenome | ecosystem: Environmental > Aquatic > Marine > Oceanic | place: Arctic Ocean... | reverse complement strand
ATGAAGGATGCCTATAGCTTCCATTTAGAAGACAGCTGCTTAGAAGAAACCTATCAGAAAATGTACGACGCCTATTGCGCCATTTTCTCGCGTATGGGCCTAGATTTCAGAGCGGTGATTGCAGATTCAGGCTCAATTGGTGGTAACCACTCTCACGAGTTCCACGTACTTGCAGCATCAGGCGAGGACGATATTGCGTTCTCAAGCGATAGCGATTACGCAGCAAATGTTGAAATGGCACAAGCCGTGGCACCAGAAAAAGCAACGCCTTCTGGCGCGGCTGTTGAAACAAAAGATGCCAAGGGTAAAGATTTCAACGCTATTTTAAAAAGCGTTGAAGCAGATGTAACAAAAGCCGTTAAAGTTATCTTGGTTAAAGCCGCTAATGAACTTAACGATAAAGGTGAGGAAATTAATTCTGATAAGTGGGTAGCATTGGTGCTACGTGCTGACCATGAGTTAAATGATGTCAAAGCAGAAAAGTTAGACGGCGTTGCTACACCGCTTGTTGAAGCCTCTTTTGAACAAGCGAAAGATGTTCTTGGCGTTTCTCCGCTGTTTGCTAATGCAAATGACTTACCGGTTCCAGTGTACGTTGATGCAAGTGCGGCCGCTCTTGCGGATTTCACTACAGGAGCTGGCGTTGGCGGTAAAGTTAACGTTAACGCTAACTGGTCAGAAGATATAACCGGTGTTGATATTCGTAACGTGGTAGCGGGTGATGCGTCTCCAGATGGAAAAGGTACTCTCGATATTAAACGAGGCATTGAGGTAGGCCATATCTTCCAGCTGGGCCAAAAATATTCAGAAGCCATGAATTGTGGCGTGCTAAGCGAGTCAGGTAAACATCAAACGCTTACTATGGGCTGTTACGGCATCGGTGTATCACGCATAGTAGCGGCAGCGATTGAGCAAAACCACGATAAATTTGGCATAAAGTGGCCAGATCCTATCGCACCGTTTAAAATTGCATTAATACCAATGAATATGCATAAGTCTCATCGCATCAAAGAAGCGGCCGAAGCTCTTTACGAAGAACTTATCTCCCTAGGTGTGGAAGTACTGTTTGACGACAGGAAGGAGCGCCCGGGTGTTATGTTTAATGACATGGAATTGATTGGTATACCTCACAGTATTGTTATCGGCGAAAGAAACCTAGATAATCAACAGGTTGAGTATAAAAATAGACGTACTGGCGAGAAGCAGTTATTAGACCTCAGCGCAGCAAAAGACTTTGTAGCCGCACTCTAACATCTGAACTTGCCCCAAAGTTAAAGAAAAGAGGGCGTATGCGGTTAACATTCTATGGCGTAAGAGGGTCTATACCCACACCGGGAGCAGCTTTCGTTCGCTATGGCGGTAACACAGCATGCGTTCATATCGAGCTTGAGGACGGTACAGATATCGTCCTCGACTCAGGTACTGGTATTCGCCTTCTTGGCGAGCACTTAGCGAAAAAGAACACCCCTATCCATCTTTTGCTGAGCCATAATCATTGGGACCACATACAAGGTTTCCCCTTCTTTCCTCCCATATATCAAGCCGAACGCGAAATAAATATCTATCCAGGACAAACTCTGTTTGAAGAGCCTGACCAAATTTTAAAACAAATGGAAGGATCGTTATTTCCTGTACCAAGAAGTGCGCTCAGAGCAAACATCTCGCTTATTGAAATACCGAAAGCGGACAACACCTTTGTAATAGGAAGCGCAAAAATCACGCGACTTGCAATGAATCATCCGGGAAGCGGCAGCGCCTATTGCATAAACGCTGACGGTGTGAAGGTTGCTTACATTACAGATAATGAGCTTTACCCTCCTTATAAGAAAGAAACCGACTTTATTGATTTTGCTAAATTTGCTGAGAATGCAGACTTACTTATCCACGATGCACAGTATATGTTGTCTGATATGCCTGCTAAAAACGGATGGGGCCACTCTGTGGCTGAGGAGGCGGTTAAACTGGCTATGGCGTCCAATGCAAAAAAATTAGCACTGTACAGTCATGATCCAGAACGCACTGATGACGATATAGATGATGTTGTAAAACATTGTAATGAGTATGTCACAGTAGCAGAGTCTACTTTACACGTATTTGCATCTTCCGAAGGCCTCACACTGGACTTCAGTTAAGCATAAAAATAACCCCATGTTACGGAGAATTAAAGGTGTCTGTGTTAAAGCCTTTTGTATTTTTGGCAGCGTTTGCTGCTAGTACGAGTGTATACGCTCAAGAATCACAAGAAGTGATAAAAAAGCAAGCTTCATCTGTCGACAACAATGAACAAGTTGACACAGTTGAAAATGAAGACACCCAAACATCGCAGGATGAAAGCGGCATTGAGGTCATTGACATCATAAAACGTGATACGACCACAGAAAGTGCGCTAGATAACCGCTTAGAAGGTGATAAAGAAGCGCTAGACAATGTTTTTGCCATCACCCAGCATAGACAAAACTATTTACTTCCTATCACTTATGTATCTAACCCTAACACGTTCGGCAGTGAAGAACTGACAGAAGAAAATATAGATAATAAAGAAGCTAAGTTCCAAGTAAGCGCGAAACTTCCTCTTTATTTAGAGGATACAGGGTTCGACGGCGTGTATTTTGGCTTTACGCTGACATCATTTTGGCAGCTATATAATAACGAAGCTTCTAAGCCCTTCCGAGAAACGAATTACGAGCCGGAAGTCTTTTGGCAGGAAACCGCTGATTATTCCGTATTGGGGTATAAATTTAATACCTTCCAAGTTGGTTTCAATCATATGTCAAACGGTCAGAGTGGGCTGCGTTCTCGTAGCTGGAACCGCTTGTTTGCCTCTATTGTATTCAGTGATAACGACGATATTTATTACCTAAAAACCTGGTATCGCATTCCTGAAGACGAAAAAGAAGACCCATTAGATCCTACGGGCGATGATAACCCTGATATAGAGGATTATTACGGACGTATGGAGTTTGGATATGGGAGAAAAATTGGTGCTTTCAAAGTGCTTGCCCTGTTGAGAAACAACTTGGACTTCGATGAAAACCGAGGCAGCATTCAGCTAGACTTCACCTACCCGATTTCAGACCGCTACGAAGTGCTTCTTCAATACTTTAACGGGTACGGCGACTCGCTTATTGACTATAACCGCTCACAAGAGCGCATTGGTATCGGATTCCAGTTGCTCTTCTTGTAAAACAACTAAGCATGTTTGAAACAAAATGCGCGCTACAAACGATTCGGTTCTTTATCACACCGTTTGAGCGTGCTTTTTATTTTTCGGTTAATACTTATTGCAGTTAATCAATCACGCCGGCTGCGCGATAAAGTTGAATATGCACATCGACCAGTGCAGCAATATCTCTTTGGTAACCCCCGCCAATCACTGCTGCTATTGGAACACCTAAACGTTCAGCCAACGCAAATACCTGCTTATCTCTTTCATAAACGCCTTGGGTAGAAATATGTAGATGCCCTAAGTCGTCATTTACGTGCACATCGACACCTGCATCATAGATAATGGCGTCTGGCTGAAATTGCCGTAAAGCTAATGTCAGCGCTTGTTCAAGCGTAGTTAAATATTCATCGTCTTCGGTGCCTTTAGCAAGACCAATATCAATATCCGAATGCTGCTTCCTATGCGGAAAGTTTTTTTCTCCGTGAATGGATAAGGTAAAGATATCTGAATCATTCTCAGCAAGCTTTGCCGTACCGTCGCCTTGATGTACGTCTAAATCAACGATAAGCACATTATCGATAGATGAATTTTTCTGCATAGTTTTAGCGGCAAGGTATAAATCATTGAATAAACAAAAACCAGAGCCGAAATCTGCAAAGGCATGGTGGTACCCCCCTGTGAGGTTGAGGGCTTTACCGCTCTTGAGAGCTAATGACGCAGTTAAACAGGTGCCAGCAACCGCTGTTCGCGTACGTTCGATAAGCTGCTGCGACCAAGGGAACCCAATACGCCGCATGGCTTTTTTATCTAACGAACCTGCGGTGAGCGCTTTAACATATATTGGATCATAGAAGGTAGTGAGCGCCTCATCGCTGATAGGCTCAGGCGTAATAAAACGCGCCGCACTCACACCGCGCTTTATGAGTGCATCACGAATACCCACATACTTTTCTATTGGAAAACGGTGGCGTTCGGGAAGGTCTAGCTGGCTATAAATCGGGTGAAATACAAGTGGTGTTGTCATTAGAATCAGCGTAATTTCTCGAAAAAAAGCGCACAACGCGCTATGAAAAAAGGAGCAAAACGCTCCTTTAAGTTATCGAATCATACTGACAAATAGGGACTAGCGGGTCAAACTATTCACCACTTTTTCCACGTTATCTGACATACTTTTCATGGAGCGAGACATATCGTCACGCTGCGCCAACTGGTGATATTTCTCTGACGACGTAACCACATTGCTAATAATTGCCTCAACCTGATGCAGCACCGCTTCTTGTTCATCAGCAGCATCATTTAGGGCAACAACGACGCTCGCAGTTTCCTTGATATCTCTCACCACGTTGTTAAGCGTCTCAAGTGCAGCTGCCGCTTCAGCAGCATTAGTATCGGATAGCTGTTTACCTGACGACATGGCTGATACAGCACCTTTTGCCTCAGCCTCAAAGCTGCTCAATATATCGTTAATTTCTTTCGTCGACTGTTGTGTTTTAGCCGCCAGTGCGCGAACCTCGTCTGCAACCACTGCAAAGCCTCGACCGTGCTCCCCTGCCCTGGCAGCTTCTATTGCTGCATTAAGCGCAAGCAGGTTCGTTTGATCTGCAATCTCGTTGATAACGTTTACCACTTTCAAAATATTCGTGCTGCGCGTTTGAAGGTCTAATACGATATTACTCGACTCTGTCACCGTTTTAGCTAGCTGTTTAAAGCCCGCGTTTGCACTTTCAAAGGTGGCATAACAGCTTGCCACATTTTTTTCTGAGTTATTCGTCGCTACCGCCACTTGGTCAGTAATTGCTACCAAGTTTTGCACAATTTCTCTAAGCTTATCTGTACTGTTATCAAGGGATCGGGATGCATCTCGCTGGCCATTCGCCCCTTCCATGATTGATTGACTAACATTGCCTAATGTTGCGAACGCTTTTTCCATTTCTATCTCAGCTTGCTGCAATTGCGCCACCGAGTCTTTTAGCTTGAACTGTAATGCACGAGCTGAATCTGCCAGCATCCCGAGTTCATGGTCGCTTGAATACGTTAAGCTGTAATCATAACGACTGTTGGCAAGGTTTGATATGCACGCAGCGACTTGTTTCGTTGGCTTAATAACTTGAGAGCGCAGTCGAGCAATCACATACACCATAGAAAGTACAGACAGTACAATGGCGGCCAATAAAATCATCCAAAGCATAGCGCGAGTATTTGATTTAAGCTCAGCAATGGCATTTGCTGAATCTGTAGCAATATCTGACGCTATGGTGGTTAAAAGCTCAGCGGGCTCTCGATCAATACCCCGTACGTAGCTATCTCCCACTTTTGGGTCAAACCCTGAATTGACAAAAGCGTCATAACCCTCTCGGTATTTTTGTGCCATGACCGAGTGAGCTTGCTGAAACTTGCGTATGTCGGATTTAACAGCATCACTAATGACACCGTTTGCTAGCATCATGTCAAACTGGCGGGTGATCTCAGCTTCCCGTTGTTTGAAGCGATCCCAGTACTTTTCTCTATCACTTTCCTTGTAGCCACGAAGCAATACGTTTTTCCACTCTTGTACCTGAGTTTTGAACGTACTAAGCGTAGTATTTACGTCACGTTCTGACTGAACAAGGGTGTTCTCCAGTTCGTCAAAAGAGTTAAGCAGTGAAAACGACTTATAGATGGACGCGCCGTTTAGTAGGACAAGAATAAGAAAGCTGGCGAGGACGGGCGTCATCACCAAACGGCTGATGCTTGTGTAGTTGAACACGGCTTAACCTTTAGTATGAATTAGAAGTGGGACGTCGCCATTAAATGATATTTTTGTGACATTTAAGTGACACATTAGGTATGACAACGAATACTTTTATATTTATCTTTATACTAAATTTTACGCAGTATTTTACGAGCAATAAAAAAGAGCCCGGAGGCTCTTTTAGTATAATAGCTGAGAATAGCTAGCTAAAAATAGTCTGTAAACTTCGACCTATTCCCACTCAATCGTAGCTGGTGGCTTACCTGATATATCGTAAACCACACGGCTGATACCGTCGATTTCGTTGATAATTCGGTTCGACACTTTCCCTAAGAAATCGTAAGGAAGGTGTGCCCAATGCGCTGTCATAAAGTCGATGGTTTCTACCGCACGTAAACTTACTACCCAGTCGTATTTACGGGCATCACCCATTACGCCTACCGAGCGCACAGGAAGGAATACGGTAAACGCTTGGCTAACTTTTTGATACAAATCAGCCGCGTATAGTTCTTCGATAAAAATTGCATCTGCACGACGCAGTAAGTCGCAATACTCTTTCTTTATTTCACCAAGTACACGTACACCTAAGCCTGGGCCAGGGAAAGGGTGACGGTAAAGCATGTCGTATGGTAAGCCTAGCTCAAGGCCGATTTTGCGAACTTCGTCTTTGAATAGTTCACGCAGTGGCTCAACAAGGCCTAGTTCCATATCTTCTGGAAGACCGCCCACGTTGTGGTGCGACTTAATCACGTGAGCTTTACCTGTGGCAGAGCCCGCTGACTCAATCACATCTGGGTATATAGTCCCCTGCGCTAACCATTTGGCGTTCTCAAGCTTGCCTGCTTCTTCATCAAACACTCGAACAAACTCATTACCTATAGCTTTACGCTTAAGCTCTGGATCTTCAATACCTTTAAGGCGATCAAGGAAGCGTTCTTCAGCATCGACACGGATAATGTTTAGCCCAAAGTGGTCACCAAACATTTCCATAACCTGATCGGCTTCGTTTAAACGAAGCAACCCATTATCAACAAACACACAGGTCAGGTTTTTGCCAATAGCACGGTGAAGCAACATCGCGGTTACTGATGAATCAACACCACCAGATAGCCCTAAAATGACTCTCTCATCGCCTACCTTTTCTTTAATGCGCTCAATAGCATCATCAATGATAGCATCAGCAGTCCAAAGCTTCTCGCATTTACAGATGTCCATAACAAACTGGGTAAGCAGTCGCATGCCTTGGCGAGTGTGCGTTACCTCAGGGTGAAACTGTACGCCGTAGAATTGTTTTTCAGCGTTATACATAGCTGCATGCGGGCAAGATGCGGTTTGCGCGATGGTTTCAAAACCTTCAGGAATCGCCGCTACTTTATCACCGTGACTCATCCATACATCTAAAAGTGCTGCGCCATTATCACCAATAGCATCTTCAATTTTATCTAGCAGCGGGCTTGGCTTTATTACTTCAACCTGTGCATAACCAAACTCACGTTTGTCTGAACCTAGTACACCACCACCTAATTGCTGCGCCATGGTTTGCATGCCATAGCACACACCTAGCACGGGTACGCCGGCTTCAAATACGTACTCAGGCGCGCGTGGTGAGCCTTCTTCGGTTACCGACTCAGGGCCGCCTGACAGAATAATACCCTGCGGGTTGAATTCGCGGATTTGTTCTTCGGTCACATCCCAAGCCCAAAGCTCACAGTAAACACCGATTTCGCGAACACGACGCGCTATCAACTGCGTGTATTGCGAGCCAAAATCCAAAATAAGTATGCGTTGGTCGTGGATATTTGTGGTCATGTTTTATTTTTACCCGTTAAATAAAAGAACAAAGGCTGGTGTAGAAACCAGCCTCGCAGTCGTCGGTCGCCTTAACCTAAGCGGTAGTTTGGCGCTTCTTTAGTGATGCTCACATCGTGAACGTGGCTCTCGCCCATACCGGCAGAGGTCACACGCACAAACTGTGCTTTAGTATTGAGTTCTTCAATTGTAGCACAGCCGGTTAAACCCATGGCTGAACGCAAGCCGCCCATTTGCTGGTGAATAATGTTTGCAATTGGACCTTTGTACGCAACGCGGCCTTCAATACCTTCTGGTACTAATTTTTCCGCGTTATCAGACTCTTGGAAATAACGATCTGACGACCCATGGCTTTGATCCATAGCGCCCAGTGAACCCATTCCGCGATAGGATTTGTAGTAACGACCTTGGAAAAGCTCCACTTCACCGGGTGCTTCTTCAGTACCTGCCAGCATGCTGCCAACCATTACGCAGCTTGCGCCAGCCGCCAGTGCTTTGGCAATATCACCAGAAAAGCGAATACCGCCATCAGCGATAACCGGGATATCAGTGCCTTTTAGCGCTTCAACCGCATCAGATACCGCGGTAATTTGAGGTACACCACAGCCGGTTACAATACGGGTTGTACAAATTGATCCTGGGCCAATACCCACTTTAACCGCGTCTACGCCTGCATCGGCCAGTGCTTTTGCACCGTCGCCCGTTGCAACGTTGCCTGCAATTATTTGAACTTCAGGATAGTCAGCGCGTACTTTCTTAACGCGGTCAATAACGCCCTGTGAGTGGCCGTGAGAGGTGTCAATCAGCAATACATCAGCGCCTGCTTCAACCAATAGCGCAATGCGCTCGTCAGTACCTGGGCCAACGCTTACTGCTGCACCTACGCGAAGACGGCCCAGCGAGTCTTTACACGCGTTTGGTTTATTTTCTGCTTTTTGGAAATCTTTAACTGTTATCAAACCGGTTAGCTTAAACGCGTCGTCAACCACGAGTATTTTCTCAATGCGGTGCTCGTGCATAAGGTCTAGCACAACGTCAGAGCTTGCACCCTCTTTAACGGTAACCAGATCATCCTTACCAGTCATTACGTTACTAATAGGAAGGTTTAAACGTTTTTCAAAACGAAGGTCGCGACCAGTCACAATACCAATTAGGTTATTGTCTTTGTCTGTTACTGGGAAGCCAGAGTAACCAAGACGCTTAGATAACGCGATAACTTCACCGATAGTTGCGTTCTCTTCTACCGTTACTGGGTCAGATACCACGCCGCTTTCGTATTTTTTAACTTCACGTACGTGCTTAGCTTGCTCTTCAGGTTTCATATTCTTGTGAATGAAACCAATACCACCCTCTTGAGCCAGCGCAATAGCGAGTCGGGCTTCAGAAACCGTGTCCATGGCAGCAGACACCATTGGAATATTCAGCGTTACACCGCGCGTTAGACGGGTCTGTAAATTTGCAGTATGGGGAAGGACGGTCGAGTGGCCGGGAACCAGCAACACATCGTCAAACGTCAGGGCTTCTTGGATGATACGTAGCATGCAACAACACCTATTCAGTTGAGGGTTAATTGCGGCGCAATTGTAGTGTTTTTTGTTTTTCAGGTAAACTCTAAATGTATTAAACCCTGTGATTTTTTTTATGTTTACAAATTCGCCATCTACATCTCGACAAATTTTAACAGTTACCAAGCTAAATCGCTTAGCCAGAACCGTACTTGAGGGCGAGATTGGTCTTATTTGGCTGTCGGCCGAAATTTCTAACTTTGTTGCGGCAGCATCAGGGCACTGGTACTTCACGCTCAAAGATAATAAAGCTCAAGTTCGAGCCGCAATGTTTAAAGGGGCCAATCGCAATGTGCGTATTCGCCCCAAAGAAGGCGATAAAATACTCGTGCGCGCGTCTGTGGGGCTTTACGAAGCGCGCGGCGACTATCAACTGGTCGTTGAGCATATGGAAAGCGACGGCGAGGGTGCACTCAAGCAAGCGTTTGAAGCGTTAAAGTTCAAACTTAACAACGAAGGTTTATTTGATACTTCAAATAAGCGCCCTTTACCTGACCGTATAAATCGCATTGGCGTAATTACTTCATCAAGCGGTGCAGCACTTCACGATGTGCTTAGTGTGTTAAAGCGCCGTAGTCCACAAACTGAAGTCATTGTCTATCCGTCAATGGTGCAAGGAGAAACTGCACCGCTTCAATTGATTAATGCATTGCGCACAGCAAACAGACGTGCAGAAGTAGACGTACTACTACTCACTCGGGGAGGCGGCTCGTTAGAAGACCTTTGGTGTTTTAACGATGAAGGTTTAGCCCGAGAAGTCGCGGCAAGCAAGCTTCCCATAGTGAGCGCTGTGGGTCATGAAGTAGATTTCACCATAAGCGATTTCGTGGCTGATTTACGCGCCCCTACTCCATCCGCTGCTGCCGAAATCTTAAGCCAGGATTCAACTGCCCTTTATCAAACGTTAAATCAGCAAAAACAGCGTTTGGCACGCGCTATTAATCAGTATTTGCAGGCAAGTAAGCAGCAACTAACGCTTAAGAAGCAGCGTTTAAATGCTTTGCACCCGCAAAGCCGTATTCAGTCTCAGTGGCAAACCTTAGACAGACTGCAGCTTCGTTTAGCCCATAAAATGCAAAGTGACCTAGCCAAGGCCGAAAAGCAACTGCACGCGCTTGAGTACAGGCTAAACCAGCAATCTCCATCGGCAAAGGTAGCTCGAGCCAAAGACAAACTTGAGTATGCCAGTAATAAACTCACCTCTAGTATGAGCGCGCTTATTAAGAGTAAGAAAAATGAACTTGGAGGAAAGGTCAGCCTCTTACAATCGGTGAGCCCGCTATCAACCCTAGCGAGGGGGTACAGCATTACACTTAACGACAAAATTGCTATTAACAGCGTGGATAAAGTGAATATTGGCGATGAGATAAAATCACGAGTGACGGACGGTGAAATAATCAGTAAAGTGACAGAAATTCAGCGCCAATAGGTAGCCTTTAGTATTATGCCCGTTTATGTAACAGCAATTTCATTTTCTAGTTTGTGCCAGCGGGCTCATGCATTTTTTGGCGAGTTTTTAAAATTCTCAGCGCCAACGTCTTTGTTTTTCTCTTGCTTTTTTATCCCTTCGATGCTGTCTAGCGTTGCCCATGCCTACGCAGTCAATCAGAGTGTGTCGGTCTTTTCTACTTACCCAAGCGAAGCCTTGCTTCAGTCCTGTCATTCACAACAAAAATTTTCCCACTCACCGCCAATTGATACATTCAATACTAACCTGTGCTTCGAAGATGCTATTTCGCCAGACAGCTTCATTAATGTGCTCAGCGAATCTGGCGAATTTAATAACCTAATCCCCTATGGCGAAGGGAACGACTATGAGTTACTTATCGCCAATGTGGGCGCCGCGCCCCACGAGCACCAGCAATATACTACGCAATTCGCTGAATTCACGCTGCAATGGCGAGGTATAGAAATAGATTCTTCACTGTTTGATTCTGGCGTTGAGACACGCGATGGTGATAACAAAGAAAATGCTGATATCGGAAAAGAAACTAAGCGCTTGATATCTCGCTGGCTTCAACACGTTAGGCAAACTGGGTTGTTTACCAGTAAATACTTATTTAATGCATTAGAAGCAAGTAATTATGATGTGGCACTGCAGGTGCCTGACACGGTTGGCGAATTCAAAAAACTAGACACCCAGCTTTTTCCTGACCCCTTTAGCGGCGCAATCACTCGCTACACCCATCCGGAATTTGAAGACGCCTTAGTTGATGTCACTGTGTACCCCTTTATTGGTCAGCTATCTATCACAGAAAATGAGTTATTGCCGAAACAATTAGAAAGCGACTTAGAGAGAGCCAGCGCAACCGCAGAGCGACAAAAGCTAACCTTAGCTCAAATTAGCCCAGCGTCACCTTATGCGGTAAATAGCCAATTGGTCGGGTGGAAATTAGGCTTAAGCGCCGCCTCAGATAATTTGCCGACAATTTACGCCACCACCTATGTATTCAGACAGCAGGATAAAATCGTTAAAGTATCTACAACCTTTCCGCCTGACTTTTCAGATAACATCGTCAATCAGCTGATTGTTAAGATACAGGTACCTCAAGAGTCTGTAATGATGAAAAAGGTTCGCTCTATGCTGGTAGATACTCAGCGCTAAGCTTTTTTCGCAGAAAGTCGCTTTGACAGCGCCACTCTTAATTTTGACTTACTCTCTACCTCGCTGCTTAGGATATAGACTTTTTGCTGTTCTTTAGATTTGTATCTATCAAACCAGTTGTACATCTGATTTTTTTGAAGTGGTGTGGCGACATCAAACAATTTTTCTACTGACACGGTTACTCCCAAACGCTGTTAGCCATTCGCAAAACTAAAGACGTTTGCAAAAATAGCTCCACAACCTCTTACCGTTATTACCCTACGAATTTAAAGGGGCTCAATGACAAATAAGAGAGTTACTGATAAACGGCAGGTGCGGAAAAAAGGAAAAGAATACAATCTGAGTGTAATTATGACTCAGTTGATTAAATTAATAAAAACAGTAAGTTAAATTTAGTAGGACCAATCTAGAGAAGTGCGGCACCCAGTTGACTTGAATCCACCTCGCTCAGCACTTCATCACCTCATACCTCAGCTTAAACTAGTAAAGAGTACGGGAATAGAGCTGAAGATCTCATGGAAACAGAGCGCCACCTCAACTTAATCAGAAATAGCGCCTTAGTTTCAACCCGTTATTTTTTATCTTTATAGTAAGACATCATGCGTCGGCGTTTACGCTGCTGCGCCAAGGTTAAATTGGCCTTTTTACCTTCAAATGGGTTAGCCCCCTCTCTGAATTCTATCTTGATTGGCGTGCCCATAATTTCGAGTGCTTTTCTAAAGTAATTCATCAAAAAGCGTTTGTAAGAGCTTGGTAAGTCGTCAACTTGGTTGCCATGAATAACAATCACAGGAGGGTTGTACCCGCCAGCGTGGGCATACTTCATTTTCACTCGACGACCGCGCACAAGAGGAGGTTGATGGTCATCTTGCGCCATTTCCATAATCTGCGTCAGTAATGCGGTATTGATACGCTTAGTGGCGCTTGAGTAGGCTTCTTGTACTGATTCAAACAAATTGCCAACACCAGAGCCATGCAGTGCAGAAATAAAGTGAATACGGGCAAAGTCAATAAAGCCTAGACGACGATCCATCTCACGTTTGATATCGTCTTTTACATCCGTACTCAATCCATCCCATTTATTCACGGCTACCACCAGTGAACGGCCCGAATTAAGCACAAAGCCCAGTAGGCTTAAGTCCTGGTCAGTAATCCCTTCTCGGGCATCAATAACTAATAAAACCACATTGGCCTCTTCAATGGCCTGTAGGGTTTTTACAATTGAAAATTTCTCTACCGCTTCGCTAATTTTTCTGCGCTTTCTCACTCCAGCGGTATCGATGAGAATGTACTCTCTCTCGTCGCGCTCCATAGGAATATAAACGCTGTCACGGGTCGTACCTGGCATATCGTACACAACAACGCGCTCTTCACCGAGAATACGATTTGTGAGCGTAGATTTACCCACGTTTGGTTTACCTACTATAGCAAGCTTGATGGGAAGTTCTTGCAAACGCTGACGCTGAGTTTCTGCATCTTCTTCTTCCTCTGGCTCTTCATCGATAATCTCCATGTCAGGAAAATCAACTTCCAGAGGTTTCAGCGCATCTTGAAGTAGCTGACTTATGCCTCGTCCATGTGCTGCTGCAATTTGCTTTATGGCACCTAATCCAAGTGAATAAAACTCAGCGCTCTCACTATCGCCATCAATGCCGTCAACTTTGTTAGCTACAACAAATACCTTTTTATTTATGCGTCGAAGGTGGTCAGCTATGCCTTGGTCTGCTGGCAATAAACCTGCTCGCGCATCCACTAAAAAAAGTACAACATCGGCTTCTTCTATGGCTAAAAGTGACTGCTGGGCCATTTCAGCATCAATGCCCTCTTCATCGCCTGTAATACCGCCGGTATCCACTACGATAAACTGGCGCTTTTCAAATTTCGCTTGGCCATATTTACGGTCGCGAGTTAGGCCCGGGTAATCAGCAACGAGTGCATCGCGGGTATTTGTAAGGCGATTAAATAAGGTTGACTTGCCTACATTTGGGCGGCCAACCAAAGCAACAACGGGTAACATTTATCAGATCCTAAGGGTCATGAAAGCTAAAAAAAGCACAAGCCATGAACACCAAATATCACAAACTAGGTTTAAGAGAATGATTCTCCAACATGTGGTGTTTTAGATGAGGCTTTCGAGAATGGGCGCATTATACCTTGTTCACAACCTAATACCAATGCAGTTCTGAGAGACTTAATACCAGTCCACATAGATAATTAGGTGGTCGAAAGCTATGAATATATTGGTGTCAACAATAAAAAGGCGTTTCGAATATTATCCGAAACGCCCCTATTTAACTCGGTTGTTAAGCAGTAACTTTTCTAATTCGGTATGCGTACCGACGCTACAACACCATTTCGCGTTACCGCAACTACACTGTCATCCACTTTAAGAGGCGCAGCAAAGATAGCGTCGTCTTCGTCATCGCCACCCACATCTAAGCGAGCAACAACTTCGCCGGTTTCTTGTTCAATCCAATGAAGGAAACCCCAGTTATCGCCAACCACAACGTGGTCACCCACAGGCGTAGCAGCCGTTAACGAACGTTTCTTAAGTAATCCTTGAGACCATAGTTCTACACCATTGCGTCTGTCGAGGGCGTAGACGTTAGAGTTGTTATCAACAACAAAAATTTTGTTCCCCTCGATAGTCAGATTGCGAAATGATGCGTATTCACGTTTCCAAATAACGCGACCTGAACGAAGTTCGACTGCAGCTAGTGTACCGTTATACGACACTGTAAAAACGGTGCCGCCAAACAATACTGGTGTGGTATCGATATCAACAATACGCTCTAGCTCTGTTGCACCTGAAGGTGTCGCTATTACTGTTTCCCATGCGAGCACACCTGTTTCGATAAGGTTTACCTGAATTTTTCCAGTCGGCGTTCCAACAATAGCACCACCGTTAGATGCGATGGGGCCTGAAATGCCGCGAAGCGTCAACGGAGGAGTGTCGCCTTCATGTCTCCAAAGCTGTTCGCCAGTTCGCGTATTAAAACCGAAAAGGCTGCCTGCACCTGTGTTAACCACTAAGATGCCTTCATCGGCTGCTGGCGCTGCTAAGATTTCGCCAGGAACTGTGGCTTCCCAAACAAGCTCACCGCTTTCTGCGTCCATTGCCGCTACGTAACCATTTTCAGTGCCAATGAATACATGTCTGTCAGCAACAGCAATACCACCAATACGCGCAGTTTCTCCGCTGCGCCATAATTTGGTTACCGCGCTCATCATGCCTTCAGAACGGAATTGAGCGAAGTCCTTTTGCCACAACACTTTGCCAGATTCTGGTTCCATCGCCACGACAACACCATGACGGTCTGCCGCGTAGAGTTTGTCATAAGCGTAAACCGGACGAAGACGCGAAAAGTAATGGTCAACACCGTCTCCAATATCACGATCCCAGACTACCTGTGGAGAGAACTTAGCTTCAATAGGCTTTAAACGGCGAATCTCTAATTCTTCGTCATCTGCAAACCAATCAGAAATGGTTGAACAGCCTGACATTGTGATAGACACCGCGAGTGCCATACCTATCGTGCGAGCAAATCGACCTTTACGGCCACACGTGTTGTGAAACAAATTGCGTACCTCTTTATTATTTACACCAGCCCAATGGGACTATCGCTTACTGAGCTGCAGATACCGAAAGGTTATCTAGCTTCATTTGTAAAAGCGGATTGTTGGCATTTTTTTCTAACGCATTTGAATAAGCTAATCGCGCATCGTCAAACTTGCCTTGTTTCTGATACACGTCGCCTTTTAGTTCAGAAACTTCTGCTGAAAATGCGTCGTTTGTTACATTGCTAAGCGTAGACAACGCCGCGTCCAGCTGGTTCATTTCAATTTGCACGCGAGCTAAACGAAGTGATGCAAGTACTTTTAATTCATCGTTTTCAGCAAAGGTAACAACGCTGTTTAAATGCGAAGCCGCTGCGTCTAAATCACCCGCATCTACCGCTTGCTTAGCCGCTAGTAGGCCCGCAATACTCGCATAGCCACTGTCTTTATTCTCTTCAATAAACGCATTCACTTTTGCATCGCTGCCTTCGGTGCCAAAAGTCTCAACGGCATCTTGATATGCAACAGATGCTGCTTCTTTGCTTTCTATTTGCGCATCTGAGTAATAACGCCAGCCCCAAAGACCGCCTAAACCTAGTGCAGCACCAACAATGATTGCGGTACCGTGTTCTTTCCAAAAGCGCTTGATCGCTTCTACTTGTTGTTCTTCTGTTGCGAACTGTTCCATAGTGTCCTCTTTTTATTGTGCGCTCAGCATCTCTGCAACCTTATCAGATAAGGTATCAAAGCTGACTGTAACTTGTTCTTGACCGTCGCGTAGCGGTTTTACCCCTACTTCGCGAGACTGCATTTCGTCATTACCTAAAAGCAGCGCCAAACGTGCACCTGTTTTATCTGCACGCTTTAATTGTTTTTTAAAGTTGCCGCCGCCACAGTGCATCATAATGCGCACGTTTGGAAGCCGATTGCGAAGGTGCTCAGCAACTTCTATGGCATAAGACTGTGCGTCATCGCCCATTGCCGTCACGTAAACGTCAGCAAAGCTTGAATCTTGGCCTTCTTGTGTAAGCGTGGTCAGCAACAGTACCAAACGTTCTATGCCCATGGCAAAGCCAACCGCTGGTGTTGCTTTACCGCCTAACTGTTCAACCAAGCCATCGTAGCGGCCACCTGCACACACGGTGCCTTGGGCGCCTAGGCTATCGGTAACCCATTCGAACACAGTACGGTTGTAGTAATCTAGTCCGCGTACTAAACGAGGGTTTATTTCAAATTCAATGCCCGCTTGCGTTAAGCGCGCGCAAAGCGTTTCAAAGTGAACTTTAGATTCTTCATCCAAGTGATCGATAAGGGCTGGCGCATCAGCAATAGCCGCTTGAACTTCTGGGTTCTTAGAATCGAGCACGCGAAGCGGGTTAGTTTCTAGTCGGCGTAATGAATCTTCATCTAGCTGGTCAGCTCTTTCTTTTAAGAACTCCACTAGCGTATCGCGATAGGCTGCTCGCGCTTCGTTTGAGCCTAGGGTATTTATTTGCAGTTTTACATGCTGCTCTATACCGAACGCTTTCCAAAAACGTGCGCTAAGTAGAATAACCTCTAGGTCGATGTCCGGGCCATCCATGCCATAGGTTTCCACACCAAACTGGTGGAATTGGCGGTAGCGACCTTTTTGTGGACGTTCGTGGCGGAACATCGGACCCATATACCACAAACGCTGTTGTTGGTTATACAATAAACCGTGTTCGTTACCTGCACGCACGCAGCTTGCTGTACCTTCTGGACGAAGCGTCAAGCTGTCGCCATTTCTATCTTCGAAGGTATACATCTCTTTTTCAACGATATCGGTTACTTCGCCGATGGAACGCTTGAACAAGTCGGTGCTTTCAACAATGGGAGTACGTATTTCTTGGTAACCGTAACTCGCCACCACTTGACGAAGTACAGATTCTACCTTTTGCCACGTACCGGAAATCTCCGGTAGGCAGTCATTCATGCCTCGAATTGCCTGAATAGTCTTAGCCACGTGAAATTCTCATACTGCTATATAGTGAAAAGCCCCGCATTATAGGGGCTTTAGGAATAAACAACAATGAACAAAAAACCTCTTAGTCTGTTACCGAGACCTGTATTTTATTTTGCTCACTTATACGCGATGCTTTTGCGCGTATTTTAGCTTCAAGTTTGTCGACCAAATCGTCATTAGGAAGGCGTTCTTTTACACGTTTGCCGTCTTCGTAAAGGCCGCTCATGTTGCGCGCACCGGTAAGGCCTAAATCAGACACTTCTGCTTCACCAGGACCATTAACCACACAACCTATGATAGACACATCCATTGGAGTAAGGATGTCTTCCAGTCTTTGTTCAAGGGCATTCACTGTGCCGATTACGTCAAACTCTTGTCTTGAACAACTCGGGCACGCAATAAAATTGATCCCACGAGAGCGAATACGCAGTGACTTCAATATATCAAAGCCAACCTTTATTTCTTCTACTGGGTCAGCTGCAAGAGACACGCGAATAGTATCGCCTATACCTTCAGCCAATAACATGCCAAGTCCTACCGCACTTTTAACCGCGCCCGCCCTTTGACCGCCAGCTTCAGTGATGCCCAAATGAAGAGGTTGATCAATTTTTTGCGCCAACAAACGGTATGCACCTACAGCAAGAAACACATCAGAGGCTTTAACACTTACCTTGAACTGATCGAAGTTAAGCTTGTCGAGAATATCAACGTGACGCATGGCAGATTCAACAAGTGCTTCTGGCGTAGGTTCGCCATACTTTTCTTGTAAATCTTTTTCTAGAGAACCGCCATTTACACCAATGCGAATAGGAATATTTTTATCTTTCGCACAATCAACAACAGAACGTACCCGTTCCATGTTACCGATATTACCCGGGTTTATACGCAAGCAATCCACACCGTATTCCGCCACTTTGAGCGCAATACGATAATCGAAGTGGATATCAGCCACGAGTGGCACACTCACCTGCTTTTTAATTTCTTTAAACGCTTCAGCCGCTTCCATGGTGGGAACAGATACGCGAACGATCTCACCACCTACGGCAACAATGCGATTAATTTGATCGACAGTCGCCGCCACGTCAGTGGTGCGAGTATTTGTCATAGACTGAACAGCAATGGGAGCGCCATCGCCAATGGGAACGTTACCTACATTAATACGCGTAGACTTTCTGCGTTTAATAGGACTATCTGCAAACATCTGATTACCTATAAAGGAAGTGCGAACCGAGCTGTTTTACCGTTCTGGTATGAAGAAATATCAACAGTCTCGCCGTTAACTGATATACGCACATTATCCGGTGCGCCGAGCGTAACTTCAACAGGAGGAACACCCTGAATTTCCATCACACGCCCTTTTTGCTTAACCCCGTAGGCTATTGCTTCACCAGACGCGTCTTTTATATTAACCCAGCAATCGTCAACGAAAGTAAAAACCATAGAGATAGGCGCTGCATTACTTTCTGCGGCAATTTCAAGATTAGGCTCAGATTGGCTATTGCTGCTTACTAATGCCGTAAGGTTATTGCTTTCGTTGATGTCCGTATCAGGGGCTGAAATAGCCCCCTCATTTAAACTACCGTCTTGCGCAAATTCATCACTTTCTTCATCAATGACTGGCTCATCAATTGAAGAAGCGTTTGAATTCAACAAATCGTTATTTGTAGAGGTAGATGATGCAGGGTCACTTGATAAATCACTGCCATTTAGCTGAGTTCGATTCGATGCACCACCCTCAGATGTGATAGGTGTATTAGCCGCCTCTCGCTTAACTGCTTCAGTGAGCGGAATGTCTGAAACCGCCTCATCATTTGGCTGCTGATACCACCACATAACCACACCAGCAATGATGAGCAGCAAAATAACATAGGTAACCATCATCCAGCGGTCATCGTGTGTCTGTTTGGCGACACGCTTTGAAAAACTTTGAAGTTTTTCTGAAGATGGGACCGATGTTTGATTGTGATACCGTTCAAATGCCTCAATGACTTCGTGAGAATTCATGCCTAATTGTTTGGCATAGTTTCTCACGTATCCCTTCGTAAACGTCACAGATGACTTTTCGTCAATGACATCGTTTTCTAAATCATTGATTTGTTTTGATTTTAAGAAAAGCTTATCAGCAATATCCTGTTGAGATAAACCCAACTTCTCTCGGCGTGCTTTTAGCATTGCCCCAGGGCTTGGCGTATTTTCTTCTTGTTGCGAAATGACTTCTTGATTCGCGTTTTCTTCTGACACCATTAAACCTTATTCCTCCTGCATATTAGGTGGTACTAACCAAAGCTTCTGACCAGCAATAATAGCGCCAGTATTCTCTAGGTTATTCCACTTCTGCAGTGTCGCCATTCTGATATTGTGCAGTAAAGAAATACGATATAAGTTTTCACCGTCTTTTACTACATGGAATTTATTACTTTGGGCAGATAATTCAGTGTTTTGGTTTGTTTCATTGTCCAACGCGTCGTTCACTTCAGGCGTTTCTTCGTTACTGTAAAGTGTAGCCTGTTGATTCGGTTCACTTTCACCGCTACTCGATTCAGCCTGCGACGTTTGCGCTAGACGTTTTCCCTCTGCGTTAACTCCTTCTCCCAAACTTGAACCTTGACCATCACTTGGTTCTGCTTTGGCAGATTTCACCGTTCTAACCACTTTACTTTGCATCGTTTTTCGTTCGGCAAGATAGCGCTGGGTTAATTCGCTCTCGGGATAGACGGCAATCATCATATCACCGTATTCATTAGCAGCTTGGTAATCGCCCTTACCTTTCGCAACTTCATACGCTAGCCATAAATAGTCTGGAGATACTCTCGCTACCCGCTCATATTTACGTAAAGAAGACTCGGCTAGATCCCACTGTTCTGTAATAGTATACAACTCACTTAACAAGAAAAGGGATTTGCCTCGCGCCGGCTGATGATTGAGCGCCTCTTGAAGGTAGCCAATCGCGTCTTCTAATTCGCCTTGGCTTTGTGCACACAGCGCAAGGTTTTCGTAGGTTTGGGCCGCATTTGCATAAAGGCGGTTATTTATGGCTTTAAAGAAATAACGCTTTGCGTCGTCATATTCGCCGTTTTGACATTTAAACGCACCATAGCTATTGGCAATGTCACCATTGTCAGGGGCTATGTCGATAGCGGTTTGATAGAACTCTTCGGCACGACGGTTATCACCAACCAACTGATAATAATAGGCCATAGCAAATTGAACGTCCGCAGAGCGTGGATTGAACTCTAGCGCCTTGTCTAGATTCTTTTTTGCTTGCGTATAGTTATTGTTTTTAAGGTAGGTGAGACCCAAAGATGTACGTGTTCGTGCCGCTTCCTCGTGGTCGAAATTACCACTGTACAAGCCAGACTGGCTGTTGCTTACACAGCCAGTCGCTAGTAGAACCGCACTTAAAAAGCCAACGCGAAGTGAAGTGCGCAATCCTGCAACCATAGTCTTACCCTAATATCTTAATGATTATTGGGCCATTTTTACTGAAATTGCCTCGCCCTTCACCTGTTTTTTTAACATTCTTTTCGTTCTGTCCACTACATCGCCTACTAATTGACCGCATGCAGCGTCGATATCATCACCTCGAGTTTTACGCACTACGGTGGTAAACCCATATTCCATAAGCACTTTAGCAAACCTATCGATGCGAGAATTGCTCGAACAGGTGTATGGAGAACCTGGGTATGGATTGAAAGGTATTAAGTTTATTTTACTAGGTGTATCTTTCAATACCTTTGCCAGCTGATGAGCTTGCTCAGTGCTGTCGTTGATGTTCGAAAGCATTACGTATTCAACCGTCACACGACCTTGGTTAGCTTTAGACTTGGCAAGGTAACGTCTCACACCCGCTAAGAATGCCTCGATGTTGTACTTTTTATTCACAGGTACAATTTCGTTACGCAACTCGTCCGTTGGCGCATGTAGCGAGATAGCAAGCGCAACGTCAATTTGATCGCCAAGCATATCAAGGGCTGGTACAACACCAGAGGTACTTAACGTAACACGGCGTTTTGACAAACCAAAGCCAAAGTCGTCTAACATGATGTCCATTGCTGGCACCACGTTTTTAAGGTTTAACAGCGGCTCGCCCATTCCCATCATCACAACATTCGTAATTGGACGCTTGCTTGTATCCTTAGAAAGCCCAAGGAAGGTCGCAACGCGCCATACCTGACCGATAATTTCGCTTACACTGAGATTACGGTTAAAACCCTGCTGGGCCGTTGAACAGAAAGTACACTCAAGGGCGCAACCCACTTGTGAAGAAACGCACAAGGTTGCTCGGTCGGTCTCTGGGATCCAAACCGACTCAACCTCTTGACCACCCTCTAAGGTAAGCGCGAATTTAATAGTTCCATCGCTAGCTTCTTGAAAGTATGCAATTTCTGGGGCTTTAATTTCGCAATTGTCGATGAGCATCGCGCGAAGGTTTTTATTGAGGTTACTCATTTCCTCAAAATCGCTTACTCCGTGCTGGTAAATCCATTTCATGACCTGATCGGCACGAAATGGTTTCTCGCCCATTTCTTTAAAGAAACTGCGCAAGCCTTCGCGATTTAGATTTAATAAGTTAGTTTTTGCCATGAATACGATGACCCTTGTACCTTCGAGGGATACCCCTCTTACTGCTAAAAATGGTGTAAAAATCAGGCAACTTGAGTATCGCTAGAACAGCGAATGGCTGCTGATTAAAATTTGCGCGGATTTTACCACAGATGAGATTTGAGAAAAAGCCGATTTAACGCAGAGTATCGTTAAGTTTGGCTATACTTGAAATGCACAATTTAGCTTACCTGCATGAGAAATACGCAGAGCACATAAAACGCACACCTCCTCTTTTTCAGCGCAAAAAAAAACGAGGCGCTGTAGCCTCGTTTCTTTCTACTTTCGTAATCTTAGCGAGTACGTGGGCAGATTTCTTCTTCAGAGAAGAAGTATGCGATTTCACGCGCTGCTGATTCTGGAGCGTCAGAACCGTGAACTGCGTTTTCGTCGATTGACGCAGCGTAGTCAGAGCGAAGTGTACCTGCAGCTGCATCAGCTGGGTTTGTTGCGCCCATGATTTCACGGTTAGCTAGAACAGCGTTTTCGCCTTCTAGTACTTGAACCATAACTGGACCAGACGTCATGAAGTCTACAAGTGCGCCGAAGAAAGGACGCTCTTTGTGTTCTGCATAGAAGCCTTCTGCTTGCTCTTTGCTCATGTGGATCATCTTAGATGCCACGATGCGAAGACCTGCAGATTCGAAACGGTTGTAAATTGCACCGATAACGTTTTTAGCTACCGCATCAGGCTTGATAATCGAAAAAGTACGCTCAAGAGCCATGTTCTCTCTCCAAACAATTAGTGTATGTATCTTTAAAATTTTGGCCGCGAATTATAGGCAATTAATAACGGCTTGACCAGCGCCTTTTTAAAACAGGCGTAACGTGTTGTTTTTTATTAGGATGTATCGTCAGATTAGCGCATTGCCCATGACAATTTGATGACAGTGTATACTTTATTTTGCAATGGCAGATATGTAATAGCCATAATATCTGCCCTAAACAAAGAACCACGATGGAATAACAAAACGCCTATTCAGCTAAGTGTCCCAAGTAATTAACTCGTATGTAGCTATGGCGTCAACAACTATAAAGTACTAAGCGTTTGCTTTTGCTAGCTCTTGAATCTTTCCAACTATTGCACGCAAACCATTTCCCCTTGTTGGGGTGATATGGCGCTCTAAGTCTAACGCTTCAAAGTAGCCGTCGATATCAAATGCTAGAATATCCTTCGGCGTTTTTTCGTTGTAGGCGGCAAGTACTAGCGCAAGCAGGCCTTGAACGATAACGGCGTCGCTGTCTACGTCAAAGTTGATTTTATTGCCATCATAAGACTCAACCAACCAGACACTGCTCTGACAGCCTTTAACTAAGCGCTCAGGCGTTTTTGCATTTTCAGGTAAACCCGGAATAGATTTTCCTAAGTCAATGATGTACTGATAACGCTGTTCCCAATCATCGAAGAACGCTAAATCATCAATAATTTCGTCACTGCTAGGTAGTTGCATTGCTATTTCCGTAATTTTGTAAAAAAGAAAATGAGTCGGACGGTAAGTTAACTTAACCGCTTAAAAGAATAAACCCGCTTCAAGCTGCGCTTCTTCGCTCATCATATCGCGTGACCATGCAGGGTCGAAGACGAGTTCTACGTTAACATTCTTAACGTGTGGCACCATAGCAACTCGATACTCAACGTCACCAACCAATACCGGCCCCATACCGCACCCAGGTGCAGTAAGTGTCATATCGATATTTACAGCGCCTGATGCCTGGTCTATCACCACTTTATAAATGAGACCAAGAGACACGAGGTTTATCGGAATTTCGGGGTCATAAATAGTTTCTAACGCGTCCCACACCTGCTGTTCGCTGATGTTTCCATCTTCGGGAGCGTCAAAGCTAAGCGTCATGGCTTTGCGGCCAATTGCGCCAGCATCTGTACCATCAATACGGTACATATTACCGCGCCACGTTACCGTATAGTTACCACCGAGTTCTTGGGTGATATTCACAAACTCGCCTTCAGGGATCACGGTAGGGTTACCCGCAGGAACTAAGCGCGCTTTACAGTCGCGCTCGGTGGTCACCATTTTTTGCTTCATAAACTACTTAGTACTCTTTGTTCTACTGTTGATGGTCTTCATCGCGGCGCTTAGCCTACGTTAAAGCTCTCACCACACCCGCACTCATCAACCACGTTAGGGTTGTTGTATTTAATAACGCCGTTTACGCCTTCCGTCACGTAATCAATTTCAGTGTTACGCAAAAGGTCTGTTGCATCTGCAGCAACTGCCACATTCACAATAGGCGAGATTTCCACTATCTCATCACCCGCCTGCGCACTATCAGCAAAATCAAGCACGTATGCATAACCCGTACAGCCGCTGACTTTTGTTGATAAACGAATTAACTGACCAGGTTTGTCTTTAAGCTTACTTTCGAAATGCTTAACGGCACTGTCAGTTAGCGTAATGAGCTTTGTACTAGGTACGAAAGTTTCAACACTCATAATGCCTCCTTAGGCCAACATCATTTTTGCTTTTTTAAGTGCAGCAAATAGGCTGTCCACTTCTTCAAGCGTGTTATAAATTGAGAACGATGCACGGGCAGTTCCGGGAACACCAAGACGCTTCATTAATGGCTGTGCACAGTTATCGCCTGTACGAATTGCCACACCTTGCCTGTCTAAAATAAACCCAATATCAGCCGGATGTGCGCCATCAAGTGCGAAGCTTAGGACGCCCACCTTATTAGGGGCCGTTCCTATGATACGCATGCCTTCAAGTGCTTCAGCCTGCTGTGTCGCATAAGCAAGCAGTTTTTGCTCGTGCTCGTGCAAGGCTTTTACATCAAGGCCACTAAACCAATCTACTGCGGCTCCCATGCCGATAGCACCGGCAATGTTAGGCGTGCCTGCTTCCAAACGATTTGGTAAGGCTCCCCATGTAGCTTCATGGTACGTGACATCTTTGATCATTTCGCCGCCAACCTGCCACACCGGCCAGGTTTCTAACACGTCTTTTTTACCCCACAGGCAACCGATGCCCGTTGGGCCAAACAGTTTGTGACCAGAAAAAGCGTAGAAATCGCAGCCGATATCTTGAACGTCAACGCCGCCGTGAGCTATGCCCTGAGCGCCATCAACTAAAACCCATGCGCCAACAGCTTTGGCTTTTTGGGTTAGTAATTTGATAGGGTTAACGGTGCCTAGTGCATTAGAAACATGCGGAAAGGCCACCATCTTGGTGTTTTCAGACAGCAATCTATCAAATGCTTCAACATCAAGTTCTCCGCTATCGAAGATTGGGACAATGTTAAGCGTTGCGCCCGCACGTCGACAGGCCTGCTGCCAAGTAACCAAGTTGGCGTGATGCTCAAGCTCAGTCACCATTACTTCATCGCCTTCGCTCAAAAGCTGCCCTACTCCATTCGCCACTATGTTAATGGCTTCGGTTGTGCCGGCAGTCCAGATCACTTCTTCGCGAACCGTCGCGTTAATAAACTTAGCTACGCTGGTACGTGCATTTTCATAGCGGCGGGTCGCTTCATCTGAAAGATGATGGGCGCCACGGTGCACGTTCGCATTCGTCCCTGTATAAAAGTCGACAAGCGCATCAATCACAGCCTGAGGCTTTTGAGTCGTCGCTGCATTATCAAGATAGACAAGCGGCTTGCCGTCTACCGTTTTAGATAAAATAGGAAACTGGGCACGAAGTGCTGCAACGTCTAAGCTCATTTAACCTCCATTTGGGAAAAACGCTCACTCAAGATGGGCGCTAGCCACTCACGTACCGCCGCATTGGGCACGTCGTTAATAAGCTCTTGAATAAACCCAAAATTAAGCATGACCAACGCTTTGCTGCGAGAAATCCCGCGGGTTAGCATGTAGTACAGCGCTTCTTCTTCAATCTCGGCAACCGTTGCGCCGTGGGCACATTTAACGTCATCAGCGTAAATTTCAAGCTCTGGCTTCGTATTAATAACGCCACGACGAGATAGCAACAAGTTACGGTTGTTAAGCTCTGCTAACGTTTTCTGTGCATCACGATGAATATGAATACGACCATTAAAGACAGCACGGGCTTTGTCACCTACGATGCCGCGCGCGTTTTCTTCTGTTGTACCGTTTGGCATAGCATGCTCAATGGTTGAGTGAAGATCGAATAACTCGCCCTCAGCCAGAAGATAAATGGCGTTCATTTTCGCATCGGCAAATTCGCCAGCGTGATGAATATCAACGTCTAAACGCGATAGCTCACTGCCATACCCCACCATAGTGCTGTTGAGCGTAGTGCGGTTGTGAAGTTTAAAGTGGCTACCACCTAACTGTTTTGCTTTGCCAGTAAACATGGCAAAGCGATAGTGCTCTAGATGCGCATCATCAGCTAAATCGTACTCAGCAAACGCGGTCGTTAAACTTTCGGCATCACCGAAACCTTGTTCAATAACGGTAGCGCGTGCGCCTTCGGCTACTTTAACGACTACGCGGGTATGGGCATCTACATCTTGTGAGGCCATGTTTACGATACGAACCGGCGTATCAATTTTCGCGTTTGCTTCTACGTTTATAAATATACCGTGTTGGCATAATGCATCGTTCACCAAACCAAACATATGACGGGCAGGTTTAACCTGGCCATACACGCTGCTAATGGCCTGCTGTGTTGCGGCATCATCGGTATTAAGTGACGTAATTGTCATGCCAGCTGGTACGTTTAACGTATTAACCTGTGTAACCAAAACGCCATCAACAAAGATCAAGTCTATAGCATTAAGGTTATCTATAGCCGGTACTGGCAGGTTCTCAGCTTGTACAGCTTGTTTTGCTTCACGCTTTTCTACAGGCGTGAGCGGCGTAAAGCGCCAGCTTTCGCTTCTTCGAGCTGGCCAACCGTCGGCTTTTAACTGTGCTAAGGCCTGTTGACGCACGGGCGATAAATAGTCGTCGCGCTGCGCCGTATCAATGACCTGTTCTAGCCATTGACTCATGCCTCAGCCTCCTCGTACGCTTTCCCTAGGAATGCGTATCCGCTCTTCTCTACTTCTAGCGCTAATGACGCATCGCCACTTTTCACGATTTTTCCATCAGCAAGAATGTGTACAAAGTCAGGCTTGATATAGTCAAGAAGACGCTGGTAGTGAGTAACAACGATGAAGCTGCGCTCACCGTCGCGTTGGCTGTTTACGCCATCGGCAACAACCTGCAGGGCGTCAACGTCAAGGCCAGAGTCTGATTCGTCAAGAATACAAAGTTTTGGCTCTAGCAAAATCATCTGCATGATTTCGTTACGCTTTTTCTCACCACCTGAGAAACCTTCGTTTACACCGCGCTTAAGAAAGTCGAGTGGAAGCTGAACTTGCTTACAGGCCTCTTTCGCCTTTTTAAGGAACTCAGCAGCAGTCAGTGGCGCTTCGCCGCGCTCTTCACGCATAGCGTTTACCGACTCTTTCATAAATTCCATGTTGCTAACGCCAGGAATCTCTACTGGGTATTGAAACGCAAGGAAAAGACCTTCTCGCGCACGCTCTTCAACATCAAGTTCTAGCAAATCTTTACCGTTAAGGGTCGCTTCACCTTCACTTACTTCATAGCCGTCACGTCCAGAGAGCACGTAACCTAGTGTACTTTTACCGGCACCGTTAGGGCCCATGATAGCGTGTACTTCACCAGGTTTAACTTCAAGGTTAAGACCCTTAATGATGTTTTTCTCTTCCACGCTGGCATGTAAATTCTTGATACTAAGCATTGATTACCCCACTGAACCTTCAAGACTAATTTCGAGCAGTTTGCCGGCTTCTACGGCAAATTCCATTGGCAGCTCTTTGAATACTTCTTTACAGAAACCGTTAACAATCATAGAAACGGCTTTCTCTGTGTCTAGACCGCGTTGCTGACACAAGAATAATTGTTCGTCGCTCACCTTCGATGTTGTTGCTTCGTGCTCAACAATGGCCGAAGGGTTACGGCTTTCGATATAAGGGAACGTGTGTGCGCCACACTTGTCGCCGATAAGTAGCGAGTCGCACTCGGTGAAGTTACGTGCACCGTCTGCGCGCGGGCCCATTTGAACCAGTCCGCGATAAGCATTGTTGCTGTTACCTGCTGAGATACCCTTAGAGATAATGGTCGACCTGGTATTTTTACCTACATGGATCATCTTCGTACCGGTATCGGCCTGCTGACGACCGCGTGTTAGCGCTACTGAGTAGAACTCACCTACACTGTTATCGCCTTTAAGTACACAGCTTGGGTACTTCCACGTTACCGCTGAGCCCGTTTCAACCTGCGTCCACGATATTTTCGCGTTGGTATGCGCAATACCGCGTTTCGTTACGAAATTGTAGATACCGCCTTTACCGTTCTCATCACCCGGGTACCAGTTTTGTACCGTTGAGTATTTGATTTGGGCGTCGTCCATCGCAACTAATTCAACCACCGCAGCGTGCAGCTGGTTTTCGTCGCGCTGCGGTGCAGTACAACCTTCTAGATAGCTTACGTAGCTGCCTTCGTCGGCAACAATCAACGTACGTTCGAACTGACCCGTGTTCATTTCGTTAATACGGAAATAAGTAGAAAGCTCCATTGGGCAGCGTGTGCCTTTTGGAATATAAACGAATGAACCGTCTGTAAATACCGCACTGTTTAGCGCAGCGAAGTAGTTATCCGTGCGCGGAACTACTGAGCCAATGTATTTCTTAACAAGGTCTGGATATTTGTGAACCGCTTCAGAAATCGGACAGAAAATAACGCCCGCTTCTTCAAGTTTCTCGCGATATGTGGTCACAACAGATACCGAGTCAAATACAGCGTCAACTGCAACACCCGCTAACATTTCTTGTTCGTGTAGCGGTATACCCAGCTTCTCATAGGTACGCAGTAGCTCAGGGTCAACTTCATCTAGCGACTTCGGCTTATCCTTCATACTCTTTGGTGCCGAGTAGTAAGAAATTGATTGATAGTCGATTTTAGGATAGTCAACGTGTGCCCAATCTGGCTCTTCCATTTCGAGCCATGCACGATAAGACTTTAAGCGCCATTCAAGCATCCATTCTGGCTCGTTTTTCATTGCTGATATGCGGCGGATAACCGACTCGTCCAGGCCGCTTTCAAACGTTTCTGATTCGATTTCTGAATAGAAACCCGCATCGTACTTTCTTTCTAACGCCTGTTCGATCTGTTCACTCATGTTGGGATCTCACTTGTTTGCCTGCATTTGCTGCCACTTTGCTTTCCTGACGATTAAATTACCCCACGGTCTTGGTAATTTAAGCACTCACTTTTGTTCGACCTTTAATCTATTAAGCATCTATTCGCTTACGTAAACGGCCGAAACTGCCAGTTACATTGAGGACAGCCTAAAATTTTGGTGCCGTAGTATATAATACCCGACTATTTCACTCAAATATTCAGCCGCTATTTTACAGCGGTAAATACTCTTTTGACGCTACATGTGGCATTTTCGACGCCCCATGGCTATTAATTTTAATTCATAGTCTTCACATGAAGACTCACTCTGAATGGTGATTTACGCGGTAATTGCAGCGCGTAATTTGGTAGTTACGTCAACAACCTTCCTTACTACGTAATCTATGTCATCTTGGGTCGTAAAACGTCCAACGCTAAACCGAATGCCCGCATGGGCAAGTTCGTTGCTTCGGCCGATAGCCTTTAAGACATATGAGGGCTCTAAGCTAGCCGATGTACATGCCGAGCCAGACGATACCGCAATATCGTTCAACCCCATCATTAGGCTTTCACCATCAACACCAGCAAAACTAACATTAAGAATGCCTGCTATACGCTGTGTCGCATGGCCGTTAAGATAAATATCGTCAAGTTGCTGCAAGCCTTGCCAAAGTGAATTTCTAAGCGCGAGTATGCGCGCATTATCATCATCCATCTTCGATACGGCTAAAGAAAGCGCTTCACCCATTCCAACAATTTGATGAGTAGCTAGCGTACCCGAGCGCATGCCCCGCTCGTGTCCGCCACCATGAATTTGTGAAACTAACTTAATCTTAGGACGTCGGCGGACGTAAAGTGCCCCCATTCCTTTCGGACCATACATCTTGTGAGCCGACATCGACAGTAAATCTATGGGTAATTCCGCCAAATCAATTGCAATTTTACCCACGCTTTGCGCTCCATCCACATGAAAAAGCACACCACGTCCGCGGCAAATATCACCAATAGATTGAATATCTTGAATTACACCTAGTTCATTATTAACGTGCATAACAGACACTAAAATAGTGTCTTCGCGCAGCGTGTTTTCTAGATCTGTTAATTTTATCAGCCCGTCTTCTTGTACCTTAAGATAAGTAACTTCAAAGCCTTGGCTTTCCAGATACTCACAAGTGTCCAGAACTGCCTTATGCTCAGTGGCCACGGTAATAATATGCTTACCCTTCTCAGCATATCCTTCGGCTACGCCTTTTATCGCAAGATTATTAGACTCGGTGGCACCTGAGGTAAATACAATTTCTCTTGGGTCACAGTTGAGGGCGTCGCTTATTTGATTTCTTGCGACATCTACCGCTTCTTCTGCCATCCAGCCAAATCGATAGCTACGAGAGGCTGGATTGCCAAAGTTTCCGTCAAGTGTCAGGCACTTTGCCATTGCCTCGGCAACGAGTGGGTCCACCGGTGTGGTTGCCGCGTAGTCTAAATAAATGGGTGTTGATAAAGCCATGGGTTAGTCAAAACCTACTTAAAGTTGAATACTTACTTCAATGTCACTAGTTATGTGACGCAGGGATGCGTTACTGTCTTGTCGACCAGCCACCTCTTGTACATCCCGCTTTGCCATCAGCTCACCTAACGTGATTGAATTTAAAAACGTAGCGATGCGATCACTTAAATCCTGCCACAAGCTATGGGTTAGACAGCGATCGCCGCCTTGACAGTCAGCTTGGCCTTGACAGCGTGTAGCATCGATTGATTCATCCACTGCACGAATGACTTCACCTATCGCTATCTCGCTGGCTTCACGACCTAATAAATAACCGCCGCCAGGACCCCGAACACTATCGACTAATTTCTCTTTACGAAGGCGAGAAAAAAGCTGTTCTAAATAGGATAAGGAGATTTCTTGTCGTTCTGAAATGTCGGCAAGAGGCACTGGACCACGCTTTGAATGCAAAGCGACGTCAAGCATCGCGGTAACCGCATAGCGCCCTTTAGAAGTGAGTTTCATTGGATTCTCCCGCCGTTTTATAATGACGGAAATTTTCACATACCCGACTAAATTGGTCAAGTATAAAACCTAGTAAAATAGTCAAGTATTATTGATACGTGCAATCGGATTTATAAATTAGAAAAAGTAGTTCAGACTCCTTGATATGAACGAACTACTTTAAAAGCGGTCATCTTATTTAGTGTTTAGATGAATGTGGGCGAGAATACTGTCGGCTATCCGATGAGACTGAAGAGTATCAATTTGGTGGCGTAACCCGCGCAGAACCTGATGTTTTGCCCCTGATATTGCTTTGGCTGTAGCGGCCCCGCCACTTGGGTGAACCATGCGATCCACATCACCATGTATCACTAACGTAGGGGCGGTGATCCTCTGAAGCGATGTGGTGCGGTCGCCGGACTTCATTATAGCCCCAATTTGTCTAAACATGGCTTTTGCATCACTTTTTGCGCCATTTCTTTGCCATGCTAGTCGCGCGTATTGATGCCACTGATTAATAGCATCTTCTGATACACCATCGCCAATATGGGTCATCATAGCGTGGTAGTTTTTAATGGCCTCGCTTTCATTCATCGGCGCTTTTGCTCTGGCCATTCGCCATAACGTTGAATAAGAGGGCTGCCCTACCCGTCTATTCCCTGTTGTAGAAAAAATCGAGGTCAAAGACTTAACATTTTTAGGATATTCGCTAGCCAGCGTTTGGGCTATCATTCCACCCATCGACATGCCTACGATATGCGCTTTTTCAACATTTAATGCTGACATGAGCTGCACGGTGTCCTCTGCCATTTTATCTAAACCATAAGCACCTTTGGGGGCTTTACCCCGCAACTGCTGCAATAAACTTGGGTGAGGAGTATTGCTGCGAACAGAGCGGCCTGCATCACGGTTGTCAAAGCAAATTACGTGTAAACCACTTTCAACTAACCGCTCAATAAGAGCCTTGGGCCAATATACTAGTTGTAAACCTAGCCCAGCTATTAAAATTAGGGTGTCGTTATTGCCCGATCCGTGCTCTGCGTAGCAAAATTTGTCGCTGCATTTAAGCGTTATATATTGTTCATTATGCTGCGCTAAGCTCATATTTATTCTCTTGAAATTTCGACAAAATTATCAGTCTTGCTCTTTTCTTTTTTCAAATTTCAGCGCAGGATCATCAACTCGACCTTTGCGAAAAATCTTCACATCTTCTGCATAATTGAACGACATCGACCAGGGAAAATGCATGCCTTGCCGGGGTAACTTATCTAATGAACGCTGAATATATCCTGCACCGAAGTTTAGCAGCGGCTGTGTCTCCATATCTGGTTCTGCCACAGGCGTACACTGAACAAAGCCGTGATGCTTCATGTGATTCAGTAACCGTGTAAAATGCTCGCACAAAAGCCCTATTTTTAATGTCCAAGAAGACGCTGTATACCCCACTGCAATAGCAAAGTTAGGGACACCACTAAGCAACATGCCTTTGTACGTAACGCATGTTGGAAGGGATACGGGGTCGCCATCTATCTTGGGGATAAGCCCCCCTAACGGTAAAAGATTCAGCCCTGTGGCAGTAACAATAATATCTGCATCTAAATGTTCGCCTGACACAAGTTGAATACCCGTTTCGGTAAACGTATCGATAGTATCGGTAGCAACCGAGGCCTTCCCTTCAGAGATGGATTCGAACAAGTCTCCGCCTGGGACAGCGCAAAGTCTCTGCTCCCAAGGATTATAAGGCGGGTTGAAGTGCTTATCGACGGGATAACCCTCAGGCAACATTTTGATGTTTAGGCTACGAATGATTTTTCGCGCTCGTTTCGGGAAGCGCTGACAAAATGCGTATACCCAGCGCTGTTTCGCAATGTTAAACCGTCTGGCTGCATTAAATGCGATATCGTCGTTAAACAACGCGCGTAAATACTTTGCGATAGGATCTTCTACAGGCACAGGCAATACGTAAGACGGCGTTCTTTGAAGCATCGTCACGTGTGAGGCTGTTTTTGCAATTGCAGGTACCAGTGTTACCGCGGTGGCGCCGCTTCCTATTACGACTACTCGTTTATTTTCGTATTCCAGATCTTCGGGCCAATGCTGGGGATGAACAATCTGACCTTTGAAGCGGGATTGCCCTGGAAAATCTGGCGTATAACCTTTGTCATAACGGTAATAGCCTGACGCATTGAAGATCCATCTTGCAGCTACTTGTTCACTTAGCCCGCTTTGTTCTGACTCAAGCGTTACCAGCCAATACTGTTTGTCAGTTTGCCAATTTATATCAACCACCCGGGTGAAAAAGCGTATGTGCTCTTTAATTCCGCTTTCTACTGCCGTCTCTTCTATATAAGCTTTTATAGAACGTCCATCTGCAATGGCTTTTTTCTCTTTCCACGGTTTGAAGTCGTAACCAAAGGTAAATAAATCAGAATCCGACCGTATTCCCGGGTACTTAAATAAATCCCAAGTGCCACCGAGATCGCCTCGTGCCTCAATAATCGAATAGGACAAGTCAGGACATTTTTTTCGAATGTGATAGGCACAGCCAATTCCGGATATTCCCGCGCCAACAATCAATACATCTAAAAATGGCACTGTGTTTTGCATGCTTGTCTCTAATGGTCATCAAAAAAGATATTACATTAATCTATGTTGCCGTTGTTCTTCCGTCAATGCTTGAACGCTTTCTTAAGGACTATGCCAAATTTATTTACCCTTGCTCCTTGATAGGTTGCATAGAAACATACGTTGACGTCGACTCTATGAACGGAAGAACAGAAACAGTTTCCGCTAATATCTTACGGTATTGATTCATGTTTCTAGTTCGTATTTTAAGGAGGTAATCGAATGTTCCCGCTATTAAATGACACTGCTCTATCTCAGGTATTTTGCTGACTGCTGTATTGAAAGCTGCAAGCGCTGACTCTTTTGTATCTGACATAGTGACTTCTGTGAACGCTACCATTTCCATATCCAGCTTTGCATGATTAACAATCGCTTTAAAACCTAATATGTATTCGTTTTCTATAAGTCGCTTTAGTCGATTCTGACACGGTGTTTTTGAAAGCCCTATCCGATCTGCTAATTCACTTACGGACATTCGGCCGTCAGAAGATAACTCCTTGATGATCTTTTTATCATAAGCATCCAAATTCACTAAAACACCCCATTTTACGAACCAAAAAGACTAAAAATAGCAATTAAAAAGCTAATAAACCACACTTAATCGATTAATTAAAGGAAATAAAACCACACCTCAAAGCGTAGAATCATGCTCAGACTTTAATCATTTTAACGAGACCTAACTGTATGCTTGACGTATGCAAACTACATTCGAGAACCGATATCAACAACGCAATTAGAGAAGATGAATCTGTTGTGATTAAGAAGCTCCTCGACCAGCTATCTCTGCCTATTGCCCATGAAGCGCTGACAAAAGAATATGCGCAAAAGCTTGTTCATCACCTTCGCAATGATGTAAAGCCAAGCTTAATGGAGACGTTCCTATCAAAGTATGGTCTTTCAACGGATGAAGGTATCGCACTTATGTGTTTGGCTGAGGCATTACTGCGAGTGCCAGATAGTTTTACTGCCGAGGAATTAATCGAAGATAAAATAGCCTCTTCCGAATGGGATAAGCATCTAGGCCAGTCTAGTTCGTCTTTAGTTAACGCGGCAACATGGGGATTAATGCTAACTGGGAAAGTACTCAGCAAGAACGAGCAGAAACGCATAACTAAAAAAGTTAAGCCACTTGTTAAGCGCCTTGGTGCGCCTACTATTCGTGTTGCCGTAAAAATGGCAATGAAAGAGCTTGGGCATCAGTTTGTACTAGGCGAATCTATTTCATCAGCAGTGAAGCGCGGGCAAGCGAATGTTAAAGCTGGCTTTGGTTATTCTTATGATATGTTGGGTGAAGCTGCGTTGACGCAACACGACGCTGAGCGCTATTTTGCTGAATACAAAAAAGCGATTGAACACCTACTCACGCTGTCTAGAAGTGGCGACATACATCAAAACGCGGGCATATCAATAAAGCTTTCAGCCCTTCACCCCCGTTATGAATCTATAAACAAAGAACGGGTATTAGAAGAACTTACACCAAAGGTGCTGGAGCTCGCTCAACTTGCCAAATCTGGTAATTTAGGGCTAAACATAGACGCTGAAGAATCTGATCGACTTGATCTGTCGCTTGAGGTTATTCAAGACGTATTAAGTGATGTTAGCTTAGAAGGGTGGGACGGCTTCGGTGTTGTGGTTCAAGCCTATAATAAAGCAGCCCCACACGTTTTAGATTGGCTATTTGAACTTTCAACGCGATTGGCTCGCAAAATAACCGTAAGACTTGTTAAGGGTGCTTATTGGGATGCGGAGATAAAGAAAGCGCAAGTAAATGGTGTTAAAAACTTCCCGGTTTACACATCTAAAGCGGCAACCGACACATCATATTTATACTGTGCTAAAAAACTTTTAGATATGCGACATGTAATTTACCCACAGTTTGCAACACATAATGCATGTACTGTCGCCGCCATTTTACAAATGACAGATGATAACAATGGTTTTGAGTTTCAACGTCTTCATGGTATGGGAGAAAGTCTTTACCGCTACCTTGTATCAAAAGAGCGTATAAAATGCCGAATCTATGCACCAGTAGGTAAACACAGAGATCTGCTTGCATACCTAGTCCGTCGACTACTGGAAAATGGCGCAAATTCATCTTTCGTCAATCAAATTGTCGATAAATCGGTGCCAGTATCACAGGTTACACAATATCCGCTTACGCAAGTTCAAGTCCCCAAAACATCGGTTATTGCTATGCCTGAGGCCATTTTTGGTGAACATCGCAAAAACTCTAAAGGATTCGATCTCTTTCAGCCCATAGACCAAGATGCATTTAATGAATTGCGATACCACTTTTCGAATACGCAATGGCAGGCTACCCCACTGGTAAAGCATGACGTTTCTCACAAGCCATCATTTGAAGTCGTAAACCCTGCTAACCATAATGACGCTATTGGTTCAGTTGTCTTTGCAGATGAGTCTGACGTGCTTAGAGCCATCGATAGTGCCCGTATTTGGAAGGAACAAGGTGTACGCTCCAGGGGTGCAATTCTTAATCGAGCCGCGGACTTACTCGAACAAAACAGCGGAGAAATTTTTGCCATACTCTGTCGCGAGGCGGGAAAAAATGCGTTTGATGCGGTCGCTGAAATTCGCGAAGCAGTAGACTTCTTACGCTACTATGCGGCGGAAGCGATAAACCAAAAAGCATCGAAACCATGTGGTATTTTTGCTTGTGTTTCTCCATGGAACTTTCCGCTAGCGATCTTTATCGGCCAAGTTGCCGCCGCTCTGGCGAGTGGAAATGCTGTTGTAGCAAAACCCGCGGAAACGACAACGATTTCCGCTTGGTTTGCCTCAAAGCTACTATATAAAGCGGGCGTACCACGTGACGTATTTCAGCTGGTTCCAGGAGAAGGAGCTACGGTTGGAAATACGTTAACAGCTTCTCCGAAAATCGACGGTGTATGTTTCACAGGCTCAACGCTCACCGCGCAACGCATCAACCGCAATATGGCTGAACATTGCGCCCCTGACGCGCCGTTAATTGCTGAGACGGGCGGTCTTAATTGCATGATCGTAGACTCTACCGCGCTTTTAGAGCAAGCAGTAAAAGACGTGGTGCGCTCTGCGTTTCAATCTGCTGGCCAACGCTGCTCAGCGTTACGCATGCTCTATATTCAGGAAGATATTTACGCAAGCTTTATATCAATGCTGAGCGGTGCAATTAATGAATTAAAGGTCGCTGACCCGTGGCATATAGACACGGATATTGGGCCTGTAATTAACGAACAAGCGCTAAACACCATAAGTACTTATATAAACGATAACGCTGACAATATTGTTGTTTCATTTGAAGGTGAAGTGCCAAATCATGGTTACTTTATTCCACCTACTGTTATAGAAACAACGGGAATTGATGCACTTGAGACTGAGATTTTTGGTCCAGTTTTACATGTTGCAAAGTTTAAAGCAAAGCACATTGATCAAATAGTAGAGCGCGTAAACGCGAGTGGTTACGGCTTAACGTTTGGCATTCACAGTAGAATCGATTCTCGCGTAGAAAAACTCGTATCAAGCCTAAACGTTGGCAATATCTACGTGAACCGCGATCAGGTTGGTGCCATCGTTGGCTCACAACCTTTCGGCGGAGAGAACCTCTCCGGTACAGGACCCAAAGCAGGTGGACCACATTACCTAAGTAAATTCATTAAGTCAGAATCTACCATGCTGAATTTGGCGTCTCACAACATTGATAAAGAAACACTAGCCTTTGACGTCGTCCAAAACAAGATTAACAGCCTCGGCCAAACTCACAATCGTCACATACTTAATGAAACCACTATGCCAGGACCTACAGGCGAATTGAATGTACTTAGAGAATTCGGTAAGGGCGTTATTTTGTGTCTTGGAGAACATTTCGATGAAGCGGTTCGTCAGTCTCAAGCGGTTAAACAAGCTGGGGCGATACCTCTTATTATCTGTAAAGGCGCAAAAGGTGCCAATGCTATCGATGGCACCCTTTCAGCAAACGATTTAACTAAATTGAGTGGCTTCTACGGGGTAGTTATCCACTGCGAAAAAAATCGATTAAGAGAAATAAGAATAGCATTGTCACTACGAGAAGGAGCAATACTATCACTCACAACCTCGCCAGAAGAGGTACAAAAATGCTGTACTTTTGAGCGACACGTCTGTATTAACACAACTGCAGCAGGAGGGAACGCATCGCTACTAGCGATTGCCTGCTAACCCAAAACTAAAACAATTAAGAAAATGATAAACAACAAGTAGAGGAAATAAAATGAACTATAACTTCAACAAAAGAAAGTTCTTACCGCTGTCGATTGCTATAGCGTTATCTTCGACAGCTTACCTTTCTGCACAGGCATACGCGCAAACCGAAGAGGCAGCAGATGACGCAGCTGACTATGAACAAATAGCCGTATTGGGTTCAAGGAGAGCGCAAGCACGCTCGGCGATGGAAACGCCAAGTCCAATCGACATTGTGGATTCTCAAGAATTAATGCGTCAGGGCAGCACTAATGCTATTGACGCATTAACAGCTGTTGTCCCCTCCTTAAACGCAAGCAGAGAACCCATATCTGACGCAGCAAGTATGGTGCGCCCAGTAAACCTTCGCTCACTTGCAGCAGACCAAACCCTTGTGTTAGTGAATGGTAAGCGTCGTCATCGCGGCGCCGTAGTAGGCGAATTTGTTTCTGGTGTTAACCGCGGAGCGCAAGGCGTAGACGTAACGCCATTGTTCGGTGCGGCACTAAAACGCGTAGAAATCTTGAGAGATGGTGCGGCTGCGCAATATGGATCTGATGCAATCGCAGGCGTAATCAACTATGCACTTCAAGATGATCCTGAAACAAGAATGATTACCGCTCAATATGGTAAGTCATATTATAACGATGGTGAAACGTTTGAGGTTTCAGGTGCTTATGGGTTCCATTTGGGTGACGATGGTTTCTTGGTCGCATCATTTCAAGCAAAAGATTCAGGCCCAACTAGCCGAGGCGTTCAGGATGGTGAAGGGACCAATAGCGGCGCAACTGCGTTAGATGCTGCAGGTTTTCCTATTCAAAACCCGGTGGTTGTCTGGGGTGCCCCCGAAGTCTCTGACGATTACAAATTTTTTGTAAATAGCGGCTATGACATCAATGAATACGTGCAAGCTTATGGCTTTGCAAACTACGCGACTCGTGACGTCGATGGTAGCTTTTTCTACCGTAATCCAACTAACAGACAAGGCGTTTTCGCTAGCGGTTCAGACGCACTTTTTGCCGACTCTACCGGTGAAGGCTGTCCTACAGGACCTCTTCCAACGACCAGCTTTGACGATGCACAGAACTTTGTAAATGGTGCTGGCGATAACTGCTTTTCATTCTTTTCATGGTT
>Ga0115005_10000279_pt1 | contig 39129 bp, 28 predicted proteins | sample ArcOceMetagenome_FD_87163 | JGI IMG/M metagenome (GOLD analysis project Ga0115005, IMG submission 87163) | Marine eukaryotic phytoplankton communities from Arctic Ocean - Arctic Ocean - Greenland ARC118M Metagenome | ecosystem: Environmental > Aquatic > Marine > Oceanic | place: Arctic Ocean... | reverse complement strand
TTTTTTCGCCATTTTCTCCAAAAAAATAATTCCAGACCGTAGGGTGTGCAATGATTTTTTTGAAAAACTAGCAAAAAAATTCCCTCGTCAAAATTCTATATTTAATAATGACCAATTACTTATCTAAATGCAAAAATATATATAAAACAAACAAAAATATGTGATTGGCATCACATAATAAGACCTAATTTAGTTAGAGTGTCGTCTAAAAAACCTAACTAGACGGAGCAAGATTTTTTATTTAGTATGCTTAATTTTCCATGAATCGAAATAAAAATTAGTCACTAGCGACTAATTTTTATATATTTACGACTATATTCAAATTATAAAATTTCACATGAGCACCAAATTGAAAATTATTAAACAAGGCGTGATCAGTTTCAACAAATCAAGTTTTGGAACCGTTACCTTATTTGAGATCGCTCAAAGCTTAGGTATTTCACGAGGAAATTTAACCTATCATTTTAAAGATAAAAAAGTGTTACTCAAAGCAATTCTGGAAGACATGTTGGAAAAGATGGAAGTGCAACGAAAAAAATCTAGATCACTTCCTTCCTTCGAAAATCTGCATAATGAAGTTCAATTATATTTTAAATTCCAAAAAACATACTCCTTTATTTTCAGAGATTCCCAAGTATTGAAATTGCCTTACGTGAATAAAAAATTTAAGGAAATGACTGCGCAAACCATTTTGGATAATCAAGCTGCCATTGCATTTTCTATTCAATTGGGAAATATGAAACCCGAGCCATTTCCCGGTATTTACAATAATCTTGCGGTGATGACTTGGGTACTTTCCTTTTATTGGTCTGCCCAAAACATTGTGAGAAATACTTCCAAAAATGAAGATGGAGAAAAAGTAATTTGGAGTTTGCTCCTTCCTCATTTTACGCCCAAAGGAGTCAAAGCATTTAAAAATTATTTTGGAGAAAATTATTTTAATCAAATGGGAGAAGCATTTCAATTTGACATCAACAAATATATTTCATTCTAAGTAGCGGGACTTTCCAAGTCCCATCTCAAAATAAAACGAGGCGCAAAAAAACAAAATTTCTAAAAAAAATAGAACTTAGAAAAAATATAACGAAGCTTAAAAAAGCTGTTTCAAATAATTCAGGACTTGGAAAGTCCTGCTACGAAAAAAAATCATGCGAGCATTAAATTCAACTATCAATCCTTCCAGTCAAGCTTTCAAAGACAATGTCATTGAAATGAAAAAGCTCATCGACTTACTTCACAAGCATCTCGAAACGAGTCGATTTGAAGGAAAAGAAAATTCTATCCAGCGCGCTAGAAAGCGTGGAAAATTTTTAGCGAGAGAACGAATCGAATTAATTCTGGACAAAGACAGCCCATTTCTAGAATTGCTCCCGCTGGCAGGTTTAGAAAAAAAAGGAGGATTCGGAGCAGGAGGAACCAACGTCTCAGGCATCGGAATCGTCGCTGGAAAATTGTGCATGATTAATTCCAACGTAGGAACTCGCAAAGGTGGCTCAGTCGACCAAACCACAGTATTCAAGGGATTACGCGTTGGTGACATCACTCGCGAATGCAAATTACCTACCATCAATTTAGTCGAAAGTGGCGGCGCCAACTTACCTGATCAAGCCACGATTTTTAATTTTGGAGGAGAAAGTTTTAAAGAGATTACTAGACGTTCCGCTTTAGGAATTCAAACTATTTCTATCGTTTTTGGAAATGCAACGGCGGGAGGTGCTTATATCCCCGGGATGTCAGATTATGCGATTTTCCAAAAAAAAGCAGCCAAAGTCTTCCTTGCTGGACCACCGCTAGTTAAGATGGCTACCAACGAAGAGTCCACCGACGAAGAGTTAGGCGGCGCTGAAATGCACAGTCGAGTTTCGGGTGTTTCAGATTATTTGGCGGAGGATGAATTGGATGCCATTCGCATGGCAAGAGAAATTATGGAATTTATTCCTGCAACAAAACCATACTTCGTTCCTACTGAAAAAATCAAAGCACCGCTGTTCGACCCAGAAGAAATATTAGGTGTCGTACCTGCGAATATCAAAACACCTTTTGATGTGCGCGAACTAATTATGCGAGTTACCGATGGCTCAGAATTTTCAGAATTCAAAGCGGAATATGGCACAACGATGATTTGCGGTTGGACAAAAATTAATGGATATCCGATTGGAATTTTAGGCAACAACGGAGTTATTTTTTCTGAGTCTGCTAACAAAGCTACTCAATTTATTCAGCTCTCTAATCAAAAAAATATCCCACTTCTTTTTTTACAAAACACGACAGGTTACATGGTCGGAAAAAAATATGAAGAAGGTGGCATTATCAAAAATGGGGCAAAATTAATCAATGCAGTTTCCAATAGTAAAGTCCCGTCAATCACTTTGATGATCGGTTCATCTTACGGCGCGGGAAATTATGGGATGAATGGAAGATCCTATGATCCTAATTTTTTATTCGCTTTTCCCAATTCAAAAATTGGCGTGATGGGTTCCGAACAAATCGCTGGAGTGATGGAAATCGTGCAGAGATCCTCGGCGAAATCAAAAAGAATTCCTTACGATGAAGAGCAAGGAAAAATGATCAAAGGAATGATGATGATCGAAGCAGAATCCAAATCTTCGGTTTGGTATTCCACTTCTGAAATGTGGGATGATGGAGTAATTGATCCAAGAGAGACAAGAAATTATTTAGGATTTTGCTTAGCGATTTTATATAACCAAGAAATCGAAGGAGCTAAAAATTTTGGCATTTGGCGGCACTAAATTTTTCTTCATAGCTGGATTCTCCCGAATCCAGTCCATAAAAAAATACTGGACTCGAAAAAGTCCAGCTACCTAAGAAATGAAAAAAATAAATAAAATAGTCATCGCCAATCGAGGTGAAATCGCTTCCCGAATTATTCGAACCTGTCAAAAAATGGGTATCACCAGCATTGCCGTTTTTTCGGAAGCAGATCGAAATTCGCCTTTTGTGCTGGAAGCAGATTTAGCAGTTTTTATCGGAGAGAGTTCTCCGAGCGAATCATATTTAGTGCAAGAAAAAATTATCGACGCTGCCAAAAAAACCAACGCAGATGCCATTCATCCTGGCTATGGTTTTTTGTCAGAGAATACCAATTTTGCCAAAAAATGCAAAGCAGAAAACATCATTTTCATCGGTCCAAATCCTGCAGCAATTGATGCCATGGGATCAAAGTCTCATGCTAAAAAAATCATGGAAGAAAATGGCGTTCCAGTTATTCCAGGTTACAAAGGAGATGATCAGTCCGATGCAACTTTACAAAAGGAGGCCTTAAAAATTGGTTTCCCACTTTTGTTAAAAGCGACTGCTGGCGGAGGTGGAAAAGGAATGAGAATTGTACACCAAACTGATGAAATATTAAAAGCTATTCATGCAGCAAAACGAGAATCCAAAAATTCATTTGGGGATGATGAATTAATTATCGAAAAATATATTTCCTCCGGTAGACACATCGAATTTCAGATTTTTGGAGATCAGCATGGTAACTTAATTCACTTGCTCGAACGCGAATGTACCATTCAACGTCGCTACCAAAAAGTGATCGAAGAAAGTCCTTCGCCAATTATGACGGAAGACTTAAGAAATAAAATGGGACAGGCTGCAGTCCTTGCTGCTAAAGCACTCAAATATGATAACGCAGGAACTGTTGAGTTTATTTATGATGATAAGAGTGGTGATTTTTTCTTCCTTGAAGTCAACACTCGACTGCAAGTCGAGCATCCTGTGACAGAAGAAATTACAGGTTTAGATTTGGTAAAAATGCAAATCGAATCGGCTAGCGGAATACCGTTGTCTATTTCTCAAAATGAAGTTATTGGAAATGGGTATGCGATCGAAGCAAGACTTTATGCAGAAGATGCTGCTAATAATTTTACACCAGTTACCGGTAAAATTCATCAATTTAAAGTTCCCAACGTCGAAGGATTGAGAGTAGAAACTGCGGTTCAATCTGGCTCCGAGGTTTCGGTTTTTTATGATCCGATGATTGCGAAAATAATTGTTTGGGAAAAAAGCCGAGAAGCGGCACAAGATAAATTAGCGTACGTTTTGCAACATTTAATTTGCCAGGGCATTGCGACCAATCAAGCATTTTTATCAAGCGTTTTAGCCCAGGAAGACTTTAGGAATGGAAAATATAATACACACTTTATTGAGGAAAAAATGAACCTTGATGAAGTAGATAATTTGGAGGAATATGACTTGGGGGAGGCGGCAATTGCAGCAACAATTTTTGATTGGAAAAATCGAGAATCACAAAGAACCATCCTCCAAAATATTCCATCAGGTTGGCGAAATAGTTTTTATCGACCTAATATTGAAAAATATATTTTTGGAGAAAAGGAAGTAGCAATCAACTATCGTTTTTCCAATAACCAATTTGAATTTTCCGATGGGGAAAAAACTATTATAGTACGATTAGCTCATTTTGAAAATGAAAAAATCAGAATTGAGATCGACGGAATTCAGAAAGATTTTTCAGTTTTAAAATTTGAAAATGAATTTCATATTCACGCTCCTTCGATTGGAAATATCAAATTGAAGCAAGTCAGCCGTTTTCCCAAAAAAGAAAAAGAAAAAATAAAAGGTGGCTATGAAGCACCGATGCCTTCGCAAATTATTTCCGTGCTCGTCACACCCAATCAAGAAGTAAAGCAAGGTACTCCCCTCCTCGTGATTTCTTCGATGAAGATGGAAAATACAATTTGCGCAGAGGAAGATGGCGTCGTGAAAGAAATCTATGCCACGGAAGGAAGCAATGTAGAGGCAGGTTTTTTATTAATGAAAATCACTACTTAAACTATGGAATATTTTAACAAAAATCTTTTCTCAAATCCAATTGATGAGACTTATGCTTTTATCAAATTGAAAGAAGAGGAACACACTTTAACCATTACTTTGGATCGAGCCAAAAAGAAAAATGCCATTCATCCAAAGATGATTGATGAGTTGGCTTTCGCTTTGCAGTATGCAAAAATGTCCAAACATATTTGGGCCATTGTCATCGCTGCCGAAGGAAATGTTTTTTGTGCAGGTGCTGATCTCAAAGCTTTTATGGGTATACTTGGCGAATTCGAATCGTCGATTCCAAAAGCGAAAAAAGAAGTTTTGCTCGGCGACCTTTTTAACCAAGTACACAAACCGGTTATTGCAAAAATTGAAGGTGACGTTTATGCTGGCGGATTTTTCTTTCTGGCAGGAAGTACTTATGTCGTGGCGAATGAAAATGTAAAATTAGGATTACCTGAAGTCAAACGAGGTTTGTATCCATTTCAAGTCATGGCGGCATTGCTTCAAGTGATGCCCAAACGGAAGGTCGTGGATTGGTGTATCCGAGGATATAATTTGTCGGTGAAGGATGCGGTGGATTTTGGTTTAGTGACTCATTTGGCGACTGCTGAAAATATTGATTCAATTGTTGATGGCTTGATTGCTGACTTGAGTGAAAATTCTCCTTCTGCAATTCGACTAGGTTTGGAGTCTTTGGATGCAATTCAAAATTCGGAATCAAAACATAAATACCTGATGGAGATGCTGCAAAAAACGTTGGCATCAAAAGATGGGCAGGAAGGAGTGACTGCTTTTAAGGAAAAGAGAAAACCGGTTTGGACGGGAGAATGATTTTTTGAATATCAAATACCGAACAAGAATTTGAAAAGTTTGCCGATATTGTTTTGCCTCTTACAATGAGAAGTTTCGCCAAAACTTCTCAAATTCTTGTTCCTTGTTCGATATTCGATATTCCATTTCAATTCAATTCATTATATAAAAATAACAATGTACACTTCAATCATCATCGGCACAGGTTTTTCCGGCATTTGCATGGGCATCCAACTCAAGCAAAAAGGCATTCATAATTTTATCATTTTAGAAAAAGCCGATGAGGTCGGTGGCACTTGGCGAGAGAATACTTACCCTGGAGCAGAGTGCGATGTTCCTTCGGCGCTTTATAGTTTCTCCTTTGAACCTTATCCTGATTGGGAATATAAATGGTCGCATCAACCACAAATTTTGACGTACTTAAAAATGTGTGTCGAGAAATATGAGTTGGGTCCACATATTCATTTCCAAAAAGAATTGACTTCGGCACATTGGCAAGAGCGGGATTCTTTTTGGAAAATAAAAACGAAAGATGGGAGCATCTTTAAAAGTAAAACGTTTATTCCTGCAGTAGGGCAATTGCATTTTCTGTCTATTCCAAACTTTACAAACAAAGAAAATTTTGACGGAGTAACTTTTCATTCGGCTCGTTGGAATCATAAAATATCCTTGGAAGGAAAGACGGTTGGGGTAATTGGAAATGCGGCGAGTGCGGTTCAATTTATTCCAGAAATTAGGAAGTCAGCCAAAAAGGTTATTATCTTTCAACGCTCGGCGAATTGGATCTTACCCAAGCAAGATCGACTGTATCGAAACTGGGAAAAAAACCTCGTCAAGCGGTTCCCTTTTTTATTAAAAATGTATCGTTTGAAAATTTGGTTGATGGCTGGGGCGCTTTTTCTTTTGATGAATAGAGGGTATAACTCACTGCGCAATTTTTTCCAATGGCAATCCAAACGATATATTTCCCGAAGCATTAAAGATCCAAAACTTCGAGAAGAACTGATTCCAAAATTTCCTTTGGGCGCAAAACGAGTGCTCTTTTCTGACGAATTTTATTTTGCTTTGGATCAGGAAAATGTGGAGGTGGTCACCAACCCAATTCAAGAGTTTTTCCCAAAAAGTATTCAAACGGAAGATGGAAAAAAACACGATTTGGATGTACTAATTTATAGCACAGGTTTTAAAACGCAGCCTTTTTTGATGGGATTGGAAGTGGTTGGAAAAAATGGAATTTCGATTAAAAAGTTTTGGAAAGATGGGCCGATAAATTATTTAGGCATGACTGTAAATAATTTCCCCAATCTATTTTTGATGTATGGGCCGAATACAAACTTGGGACATAATTCGATTATTTTGATGATCGAAGCACAAGCCAATTACATTGCTCAATGTCTAGATTCGATAGAAAAAAATAAGACGCCATCGCTTGAAGTAAAAAATGAGGTGATGAAAAATTACCATGATGCTATCCAAGTCCGATTGAAAAAAATGATTTGGCTGACGGTGGAAAAGAGTTGGTATATTTCGGCGAATGGGAATTTGCCCAATAATTGGCCGGGGAGAACTTGGGAATATATGAGGAAGACGAAGGAAGTAGATTTTGGGGATTTTAATTGAACTAAATCGCTGGTGCTACAACTCCTACGCTTGCAAGTTGAATTTTATATTAAAAAAATATTGATCTTATGAACATAAATAGAACACAGTACTAATAGCAAACGCTTTATTTGCTCAATGTCCTTTATTAGTAAAATCAGTAAATGTCTCCCCATCATACCTCAACAATATTCCATATTTTCCACCCAACCAAATGCTTCCTAATTCATCTTCCATAACAAATGAAATATCTTTTACGCTCTGATTATCTTTTTTAAATGAGGCGAAGTTTTTTCCATCATATATACACACCTCACTTCCAGTACAGAGCCAAAGCTTTCCAGTTTTATCTTCAAAAAAACCAGTAACAAAATTATCGCAAAGACCGTCTTCTTTGGTAAAATAGGAAAAAGACTTTCCATCAAAATAATATAATCCTCCGTGCTTTGTTTGAATACTCCCAAACCACAATTTTCCTGATTTGTCTTGAAAGCTAGAAAAAATCATATCATCTTTAAGTCCATCCTCCGATGTAAAATGAGTGAAAGTTTTCCCATCGTAACTGCTTACACCACCATGCGTCAAAGAAGTGAACCAAATATTTCCTGTGGTATCTTCTATCATACTTTTAACAACATTATGATGAAGACTGTCAGATTGTTTCATGTCTTTTGTTGACATAAAATTTGTAAAAAATTCCCCATTATAACGGTATGCGCCACGTCCACAGGTACCCACCCAGATATTATCGTGCTTATCCTGCAACAAAGACAGAACCATGTTAGGGTTACACATCTCACCCCAAAGATCATTTTTACCATCCCAAGGAATTGGAATATGGGAAAAGGTTTTTCCATCATAACTACATAACCCATTCGCAGTTCCAAACCACAAGATTCCGTCTCTATCTTCTATGATCGAATTAATTCGATTATCGCAAAGACCATCAGTTTCTAAAAAGTTAGTGAAAGCTTTTCCATCATAGCGATAGACTCCATCCCGTGAAGTGCCGAACCATAAATTCCCAGCTTTATCTAGTAATCCACTTGTTACTTTATCAACTGCTTCGTAGGTAATAATTCTATTTTTTTTCGCTACTTTTTTTGAACGTTCAGAAGGAATAGTATTTAGTTCGGCCTTGCTGCCTTTCGTTAACTGTGCCTGATTTGACCAATTGCAGGAAGAGGTAATAACTAAAAAAAAGAAGATATAATAGACGTTTAATATTTTGAGTTCTAGCATTCTAATGGTTTTCTGATAAGAAATAAATTTAACGCTACCATTATTTTTTGAAGATTTTGTAAAGTAACGAAACGCTAAGTTAGATAAATAACTATGCGGGAAGCACTCCTTTGGATTCGTTTAACATGTCAATAACAGGTATTGACTAATCGTTCGGCTTATCTTAATTGATCGCTGATTTTTCGCTGATGCTACTTGTTGGAGATAGCTTTCTTTTTGATTAACTTTTAGAGTCACCTCAGAGGAATTATTCCAGCATTCATTTTTTTTTAAAATCTGTTATTCTTTTTTAGATTTCCTCCAAAGGCATTTATCCATCACGTTTGACACACATTGAAGGAAGTGAAAGTTCGGAAAAATATTTGTGCGCTTTAAAAACTTAGGGCTTCCAGGTTTTAAAAACCTGGAAGCCCTTTTTATTAATTGAACTAATTTTTTCAACAAAAAAAATCTTAATCAATCAACCTCCCCACCAATTGCAATAATTGAATTTCTCTCAATTTCGTATCAAACTTCGCATTATTAATACTAGTCTGAGCATTCAATAAATTCAACTGAGCTTGTCGAAATTCAATCGAAGTCAGTCGTCCAATTTTCACTTGTTCCTCCGTTCGAGCAAAATTTTCCCGATTGGTTTCTACCGCATTTTCTTCCACTTGCAAAACGAAAAGCGCATTTTGATAATTCGCCCAAGCATTCATAATATCTCCTTCGAGTTGCTGTTGGAGTTGATCGATTTGTAATTTTTGATTAGTCAAATTGATCACCGCATTTTGCTTTCGAATACCTCTACTTCCATCGTATATGGTCCAATTGACCCCGACATTCGCCGCAAGTCCTCGCGAATTAGATTTATCGATAAATGCACCGGTTGGATTATCTGAATAACTAAAAGCATAGGATGCTCCCGCAAAAACGGTTGGCCGTTTTTCAGCATCAATGATTTGCAAATTCATTTCATTCACCGCTAAATTTTTACGATTAACTTGCAAACCAATGTTTGCATTTTTTGATTGCTCAATTAAGGATTCCAAGTTGAGGCTTTCATCAATTGCCGTATCGATTTCAACTTGAAAATCTTCGTTCGTATTTCTTCCCATGGAAACATTTAAGTTTCGTTTCGCATTTTCCAAATTCATTTTTGTATTCAACAAATTAACGCTATCCCGCTGAATATCAACTTGCGCATTCAAAACATCCAACCCACTACCCTGCCCAAAATCTAATTGATATTGCGCCCGACGTAATCGTTCTCCCGAGATGTTGATCGCTTCTAACAATGCATTTACATTTTCAGATAATTGAGCAACTTGAAAATAACCGTTGTAAACTTGCAATAAATTTTGCTCGATTGTTTGCTTTAATTGTAGGTTAGAAAGGCTGAGGGATTCTTTCAATTGTTCCAAGGTCAGATCACGACCTTTATCAAAAATAGTATAGTTAGCTTGCACCGTAGCATTTCCTCCCCAAGTAAAAGCATTCGCAGTAGAAGCCTCATTTCCATTTCCAAAGGTCTGAGTAGAACCACCAAAATTCCCATTCAATCCTGCATTGGCAGAGACTGTCGGCAGATAACCGTTGACACTTATATCCGTTTGATTTTGGGCAATGACTACATTATTTTTTGCAATTTTAATCCCAAAATTATTGGCAAGTGTAGTTGTTTTGGCTTGCTCTAGGGTCAAAACATTCTGAGCACTTAAATTATATCCAAAAATTATTAGGATGGCTAAAATTATATTTTTCATAAAAATTGATTATTATTTTGATCCTAGAAGGTAATTAGGTATCGGATACCTTTAAGGTATCCGATACCTTTCTACACGATTATTATTTTATTCCACTCCACTTTTAGGAATGTTACTTTTTTTTGAAATGACTTAAAAAAGGAATTACATTTTCTCTGATTCCAATTCTAAAATAGCTCTTTCCACCGCTTCTGGTTCTGGTTTTTTTCCAGTCCAAAGCCATTGAATGTAAACTTTAAAACTGTTTTTCACCGCCAATAAAAGTGGTAATAAAAACAACGTCATAAAGGTCGCGTAGGCAATTCCATAGGCAACAGAAATGGCCATCGGAATTAAAAATTGTGCAGAGAAACTTTTCTCAAAAATCAATGGCGCAAGACCTGCCACGGTAGTAAGTGAGGTTAAGAAAATCGCTCGAAAACGAGAACGACCTGCTTCGACCATCGCCTTCCGATAAGGCATCCCATCTTTTAGCAGGAGATTAAATTTCTCAATCAAGACCAGTCCATCGTTGACCAGTATCCCGACCAGCGCAACAATTCCTAACCCAGATAATACATTGATACTTTGCCCATGAAACCAATGCCCCCAAGCCACTCCCACAAAACAAAATGGTATCAAAATAAACAACAAAAGTGGTTGCCCATACGATCTAAACACAAAGGCAATGACTGCATACATCAAAATTAAAACGATAGGTAACACCTTCGCCATCGTTGCTCCAATTTTAGAAAAACCCCGATTTTGCCCTTCATAAAGTGGCGTTACCGTTGGATATTTTGCGATGATTTCTGGCATCACAGAATTTCTGATAACTGCTAAAATTTCTGGAGCAGAATCTTTTGCATCACTCAAATCTGCCTCCACCCGAATCTCCCGCCGACCATCCAAGTGATTGATTACCACATCTCCCCGCTCAATTTTGTAAGTAACAATTTCGGCTAGTGGCACACGATTTCCGGTTGGCGTGACAATCCGCATTTCATCTAAGTCAGTTATGCTGCTTCGATTCGTTTCATCATATCGTACCCAAACTTTTATCTCATCTCGACCTCTTTGAAACCGCTGAACCGCTGCTCCAAAAAATCCTGACCTCACTTGAGACATCACACCATTCAGCGTCAAACCAAGCAAATAAGCATTTTCTTTCAGTTGAATTTTTATCTCTTTAATCCCAGCCGGATCATTATCCGTAACATCAGCCATTCTAGGGTTTTCCCGAAATGCTTTTTTCAAATCTCGTTTGGCTTGTTTCAATTCTGCAATATTACTTCCAACCAAAGAAACGGAAACTGGTTTTCCACCGAATGCATTTCCTGATCCATAAACGATACTTTCTGCATCGTAAATTGGCCCCACTAGTTTTCTAATGGCATTGGAAACGACCGCAGAAGGAACATCTCTTTTTTCCCCTGGAAGAAGATTTAAAGTCAAGGAAGCATTCGAAGATCCTGGCCCAATTTGCCGGACTGAATTTTCAATCACAGGAAGATTCCCCGTCTGGTTTTCCGTCAATTCTTTATTCGCCTCCCATGCCGCTTGTTCGATCATGGTAATCAGCGAGTCGGTAATATTTTCACTCGTCCCTTGTGGCATTTTCAAATTAATTGCAATTCTATCGGAAGCTACATTTGGGAAAAAAGTAAATCGAATAATCCCTCCTTGCATCGCTCCTACCGTAAATAACAGCAAGGCAATCGGAATGGCAAAACCGAAAACTTTATAATTTAAAATAAAGCGAAGCACCGGAACATATAAAGTATCTCTTACCCAAGTAATTCCTTTGTCCGCCCAAACATTTAAAATAAATGGTTTAGCATTTCTATCCAAAGCTCTCGAATGAGCTAAGTGAGCAGGCAAAATTAAAAAGGCTTCTATGAGCGAAATCAGCAAAATAATTCCTACCACTTTAGCGATTTGTCCAAAGAAAGAACCAATTCTTTCGGGTAGAAAAATAAACGTAGAAAAGGCAATTATCGTAGTTAGAATTGCTGCCATAATTGGTGGAAAAACTTGCATCGTTCCATCGATGGCTGCTTGGACTCTAGACTTCCCTTGTTCATATTGATCATAGATATTTTCGGCAATCACAATTCCATCATCCACCAAAATCCCAATCACGATAATCATCCCAAAAAGAGAAATTACATTGATCGTCATAAAACTTGGTGCGAAAATAAACAACCCCAAAAATGAAAATGGTAATCCAACCGCTACCCAAAAGGCAATACTTGGTTTTAGAAAAATCGAAAGAAAAACTAAGACTAGAATAATCCCAATCATTCCATTATCCACCAATAATTTTTGTCGAGCATTCAAGGCAACTGACGAATCATTGCTGATGCTTAATTTTAGCACATCATTCTTTTTATTAAAATCAATGATGTATTCTTTTATTTTATCTGTTGCATATAAAAGATCTTCATTATTCGTCGTACTCACAGAAAGTTGCACCGCTGAGTTTCCATTAAAGTGAACTCGATCAGGAACTTCAGACCATCTATCTCTAACTTCTGCTACATCTTTCAGTCGGATCACTTGACCCGAAGTGCTCGCTTTTACAATAATGAAATCTAATTCACTTCCAAAGTAGGAACGGTTACTTGCTCGGATCAAATACTCTTCCGTTTCTGTTTTGATATTCCCACCGGTGGTGATCAGATTAGAGTTTCTAACTGCGGCAGCTACTTCTGCAAAAGTTAAATTATAGGCACGTAAGTCGTTTTCACGTACGGCTATTTCAACTTCTTCATCGGGAAATCCGCTCAATTCAACTTGTGAAATACCAGGAATAGCTCGAATATCATCTTCTACTTTTCGAGAAACTTCCTTCAATGTTTTAAGAGGAACACCATTGCCACTTACGGTAAAAGTAATCGCAGGATTAATATTTTCTTGTTTGGAAATTACTGGAGGTTCCATGTCGACAGGAAAAGATGGAACCCGGTCAACAGCATTTTTCACATTTGCCAAAACAATATCAATGTTAGCACCTTCTTCAATTTCAACGGTAATCGTAGCCGAATTTTCTTGAGAGGCAGAAGTCACTCGATCAATATTAACTAGTCCTCGTAGGTTGTCTTCGATTTTCAAAACTACCCCTTCTTCAATCTCTGCAGGCGAAGCACCGGGATAAACAATATTGATAAAGATAAGATTGGAATCATCGAGTGGAAAGAATGATGACTTGGTTTCCTGTAAACCTAGGTAACCGAAAATCGCCACAGAAAACATGATGACGTTTACAGCAACAGGATATTTTATAAAAAAAGAAAGGAAGTTTCTCATAATTGATTTTGAATTTTATTTCCGTGGGGATTTCCAGCGACTGGCTTTCAGCCAGTCGCTGGTTTTTCTCCATTTTATTGCAAAATCAGAGGCTGGCTAGAAGCCAGTCGCTGATGCGATACCCTATTTTATTTTTGAAAACGTTTCACCGTCATTCCATCATACGCCCCAGGAAGCATCCGCTCCAGTATCTCAGTTCCATCTGCTAGTCCACGAACGACTACTGTTTTTTCGGTAAAATGCACCGGTTCAATTTCTATTAATTTTAAAAATTCTCCTTCCAAAACGAAAAGTTTATTATTGTCCGCAAGCAGTTTTCGAGATACCTCAAAAGTATTTTCCATATTCTTGGAGGTCAAATCCGCTTCGAGATACATCCCTTCACGCAACCCTTTTCCACTTACTCGAATGAATGCTTGAATCGTCTGCGTATTTGGATCGATCAGGCTATTTAGACGATCGACTTTCCCTTTCCAATTTTTCGTTTGTTCAATATTGTTGACAGTTACAGCATTTCCAACTTTAAGTAAATCCGCATAACTCGAATTAACCGCCACCTCCAATTCATAAATATTTGGACTAATAAATTCCCCTAATTTTTGCCCCGCACGAACCAATGCACCTATGTTAATATTAGCTTCCGTAAGTACTCCACTAAATGGTGCATAAATAGTATATTTCGTAAGTCGCTCTTCTAGGTTTTTAATATTGTACCAAACCGAGTTGATATTTTTTCCTGCTATGAATAATTTTTCTTTATCAGAAGAAGGTACTGGAAGAGGTTTAATCATTTCTTCCACCTCAAAAGCATTCACATAGTCTTGCCAATTTTCAAAAGAATCAGGATAATCAAACCGTAGATCTGGAAGAATGGCAACCATTTGATTGTAAAGACTACTTTTTTGAGATCTCATATTTGCCCGAAACTCATCACTGTTTAGCCGCATCAAAACAGCTCCTTTTTTATAATAAACTCCTGGCTTGAATTGATTGGAACTATAGTCAAAAATTCCTTGAACCTCAGAAAAAATTTCAATACGATCTCTCGCTGCTAAGCTCCCACTAGCAGAAATAGAGATCGGTGTACTTCCATTTTTTACTTTTTGAGTAAAAACAGCGGGGACAGCCCGAACTTCTTTTTCAGGTTCTGGCTTTTTATTAGCAGCCATTTTTTGCATTCCAAAAAAACCTGCGGCAATAATTAAAATTCCGCCTAGGCTGATCATGATTTGTCTTAGAATTGGTCGTTCCATAAATATAGAAATTGAAATTAGTTCTTGTTTGTATTTATTGACAAGAACTTTGTTTTTTAAAAACTTGCTAGAAGGTTGCATCTGCAACTTATATTTATTTTGAGATATTATCTTGAATTTTCCCTAAAATAGTAATCATGGTTTTGACTTCTTTTTGAGTTAATCCTTCTTTCACTTTTGCTTCGCACTCATCTAAGATCGGTTTTAATTTTTCAAAAACACATCTCCCCTGCTTAGTCAAATAAATCCGATTAACGCGTTTATCTTCTGTCGATGGAACTCGAGCTACGAGGTTCTTTTTCTCAGCCGTATTAACCAAACGCGCTAAAGATCCTTTGTTTCGCTCAGTTATAAAAGCTAAATCTTTTTGATTAATTCCATCTTCATGATATAAATGTGCGATTAAAATAAACTGCTCATGAGTTAAATCAAAACCATGTTCTTGAAAACTAATTTTCATAAACATCCTTAACATTTTGCTAGTTTTACCCAGCCAAGGCATCAGAGAGTTCTCAGGGAAATTTATTTTAAGGAATTTGTCTATCATCATAATGATAGCATTAACATCAGAAAGGAAAAAAGGTTCATAGTGCAACTAATTTTTAGAATTTAGCGCAAATGTAACTTAAAAATCTAGCTTTCAATACTATGTAGTGCATTTTTTAGAGCAATCGCATAAAAGACTTAGCGCTGTTTATTTGGTGATTTGTTTATCTGTTTATCTGTTTATCTGTTTATCTTGTTCTTTCGGTAACTTCCTTGTTAAACGAATAAACAATTAAACAAATATGGCTTTCTTGCGATTGCACTAGCATTTGTCCAGCGACTGGCTTAAAGCCAGTCGCTGATACGAAAATCATTACCTTTTCAAAATCAAAAAATGCTCATCCATCACATTCCCCACAAAAATTAAATCTTCATAAGTTGGTGCAACCGTAGAACCTGACATATTTGTTCCATCATCCTCATAAATTTGTTCCAAAGTATAATCCCCTTTTCCACGATAGTCAATCGTAATAATTTCTGAAGGAGAAATGGCTTCTTTGCCTTTGGAGTATTCTCCAAAATGAATCAGATTCGGGTGACAACCAATCCAAAGTTTTCCATCTTCACCAAATTCAATATTATCTACGCCAGTTCCACATTCTATATCTTCGATAAAAGTTAAATCACCATTCGTTTCCGTTTTAAAAACTTTCACTAAAAAACCTCTAGGCGAAGCAACAAATAACAATGCTTTTACGGGGTCATAATTTATCCCATTAGCATAGGCAATTCCTGCAGCGACTTCTCTATAATTTACTCCATCATAATAAATGACATTGGAAGCTTTCAGTCCGATATAGTCTTCCGCCAATTTTCCATAGCCATCTTGATAGCCATGATCGTTTGAAAAATAAAATCGTTTTTCATCAATCGCAACGATATCATTTGGGCTAAATATTTTCTCATCTACATAAATAACGTCTTTACTCAAAACGCCATTTTCTAAAATAAAACTTTCAATCGTATGATTTTTTTCATTAGGATGATTGACCGCATAAATTTTATATTTAGCAGAATCAATTTTTATCATCGAAATCCCATGAGGATAAAAAGGAGTCGAAGCATTATTTTGATTCGTCAATAATCGAGGTGCGGCCATGGGATTTTTTAAATCTAGAAAATATAATCCTCCTTGCTGAGGATTTCCATCTCGCCGAGCAGCCCGATCATCTGACGAGATAATCATAAATTGATCTTCCCGATTCAACTGCATATCTTCCGCTCCAGCCATCGGAACCTTCATCATAATTTGTCCGGCAAATTTATTTTCAATTTTCCGAAAAGAACCTGTTGTATATAATGTGTAAAAAATAAATATGGCTAAAACCAACAGAATCCCAAAAACAACTTTTAATATCTTTTTCATATTATTTAATTTTAAAGTTTTAATATTTCCTTTATTCCAAAATCTTAAAAATTTACTTTTCGACGGATGGTGAAATTAATTAATATTTATTTACGTTTATTGGATAATTTAAAGAAATTGCCGTCATTTGGTAACTGAGGAATAGTACACCAACAAATTCAAAATTTTGAATTTGAAATTTTAGTGACTGACTAAGGAATGCGAATAATGAAGACTACTTTTTGATTAGCAAGACTTTTAATGAAATTCAGGCACAAGATATTAATTCAAAAAATGTGATTTACGATTAAACTATTCCTTTTATTCTTAACTAAAACCTAACTACACATGGGAAATCTATTTGATGGTCTTTTTTTATATGAAATAATTTTAATGCTTTTAGGCTCCATACTATTTGGAGTGGTTATTTTTTTGATGGTAAAAAATAAGGAATTAAATAAAAATCACTTGATGGGAATTAGTTTGGCGATAGTAATGATTGCTTTTCCAAGTATTAAATCATTCTCCATTTCAGATGGAATTATCAACATCGAAAGAGATTTGGAAGAACTCAAAAAAAATCCAAATGACAAAGCGCTGGAAAAAAATCTGGAGCAAGATTTAGGATCAATTGGTGATCGACCGATTAGCAATGTCGAACGATTGACGACCTTGAGTGAAGCTAATTTAGAGTTGGGAAAAAAAGAAAAAGCGTCCACTTTAGCTAAAGAAGCTTTAGCCAAAGCTCCTAAAAACTTGCAAGCTGCGGAGGTAATCAACGTTATTGAAGTTGATAAAAAAATTGAATCCTTAAACTCAAATCCCAATGACAAAAAGGCTAAGGATGAACTCAAAGCTGAGATCAAAAAGCTAAAAGAAATCCCAACCAATAGTGGAAGAAGAACTAGTCAGATTGCTAAAGGATATGAAGCGCTTGGCGACAAAGTGATGGCGAAAGTATATATCGATTCAACTAGGATGTATCAACCTAAACATCCGATCATTAAAAAATTCGAAAACAAAAACCCGCTAATTCCTGCGGGTGATGAAGTGGAGAAAAAGGAAGGTGCGGATGGAAATTAAGGGATGCGAATAAAATAGATTCAGAATTTTCGGTCGCTTACTTTGTGCTTAGTTTTTGCTTTGAAAGCATGAGTTTATCTGGATAAATGATTGATTTCAAAGGGGGAAATAAGGACAAAAGAAGTAGTGAAAATTCTGAATCTATTTAGTTCGCATTCCTAAGGAGCGATCTACTTTAAGCGGTAACTTGAAGTTACCGCTTAAAGTTTCTCTGGTGGAATTTTAATAATTTAGAAGGTTACTCGAAGTAACCGCCTAAAATTGGGTCTCTGAATTTCACACAGCACCGTTATTGTCGAAGAACTAAATTAAATAATTCCTTTCGATTAAAAAGCTGTAAATCAGATTGATTTACAGCTTTTTTTATTTCATAAAATATCATGGAGTAATTAGTTTTTTATAGAAAAAAATCACCTCCCATTCTTCTTTGTTTATTCACCATTATAATTAACTTTATACCTATATCATTCTTTCTTATTTTCCAAACATAACAATACTTTTACATTTTTTATAAAATCTTCAACAAACCAAAAAAATGACAACCTCAAAACTTAAAATCCAAATTCACGGAAAAAATGCGGAAACTCAAATTCAAGATCAAAATCTTGAATTTGCCAATTCTGGCTATGCACTTTCTCGAACTATCGAAATCAATTCCACTCGTGGAAGTCAGGACGAATTAATTTCGGAAGAGTTAGACAAAAAAGACTTAGTGGAATTTGAATTTGAAGATGGAACCATCTGGGTGACACCTTCACCTGAAATTAGCACTCTTTTTCCTTCCAACAATCGATCACAAGAGACCGGTCCATTTATTCCAAATGCACTTGAGATTCCAACTGAAAATCGAAGCATCGTTCGAAAGGTTTATTTGAAATTTGTAAAAATATTCAAGCCCGCAGAAAAAGTTGCCGAGGTTTCAGCAATGGTGATTGCTGCTAAAATCGAATCTGGGATTGTTGGAAATGAAGGCGTCACAAGTATTAATGCCTCTTTTAAATTATCTCCATTTACTTACGACAAAAGTAATCCTAGTATTGAAATTTCAAAACCAGTATTATTCTTTTTGCATGGTACGAGTTCGAGTACAGATGGGTCGTTTGGAGAAATGGCAGGAACGGAAACATGGGATGATTTTCATAAATTTTATGGTAATAATATTTTAGGGTTAGAGCATCGTACCTGGACCAAGAGTCCTTTTGAAAATGCACTTGATGCATTGAAGGCTTTACCAAAAAATACTAAACTTCACCTGATTAGTCATTCGAGAGGTGGACTGGTTGGAGAAGTATTATGTCGCTGCAGTAGTATTGATTCGCTTTTTTCCAAACAAGAAATCAAATTACTGAAAGACTTAGGAAGGGATAAAGATGTTGCAATTTTAAATGAATTAAATAAGGTAGCTCGACAAAAAAATATCGTTGTTGAAAAATTTGTTCGAGTTGCTTGCCCTGCTGCGGGAACAACTATTTTGACCAAACGGATCGATCACTTTTTAAATATATTGTTAAATGTAATCGGTTTTGGGACAGGTTTAAAAACCAATCCACTTTTTGTTGGCATCAAATCTTTGCTCCTTGCCATTGTCGAACAGCGAACTGATCCAAATGTTTTACCCGGTTTGGAATGCATGGTTCCTAGTACTCCCCTCCTGAAAATTCTCAATAATCATCAAATAAAAATCCATAGTGATTTAGCCGTTATTGCTGGGAATGCGGGGATGGGTGGGGTCAAAAAAACATTGATGACTATTATGTCAAAATTGTTTTATCGATTGGACAATGACTTTGTGGTAGACACCGATTCGATGTACATGGGAGTGGTCAGAGAAAATGATATTTATTACAAATTTGCTGATGGCGGTGCCGTCGATCACTTCTGCTATTTTAAAAATAAAAATTCACGAAACGATATTTTTACAGCGATCACGAGTCCTCCTTTTGACTCACCTCCACAATTTAAAACTGCCGCTCGTGGAGAACGTAATCGAAATATTACGACCATTCTCCCCGGAGGAAGTTTAGAACCAACTCCCGTTTCAGGTGATCGTCCTATCGTCATTGTGATACCAGGAATCATGGGATCGAACTTATCAAATGGTGACTCTGAAATATGGATTGATTACTTCAAAATGGCTGGAGGTAGATTGTCTCAACTTCACATGGGCAATGAAAATATTGAAGCAAAATCAGTAGTAGGAACTGCCTACGGAAAATTGGTCAATGATCTCAATGAAAAGTATGACGTTGTAGTTTTCCCTTATGACTGGCGAAAATCGTTGACTGATTCAGGTAAATTATTAGCTGCTAAAATCGAAGAACTACTTCCTAAGAATAAGGATAAGGATCCAGATCAACCGATTCATATTATCGCTCACTCCATGGGTGGATTAGTGACACGAGATCTGATGATGAATCATAAAGATACTTGGGATAGATTAAATGCAATCCCATATTTTAAATGTATTCTTTTAGGAACTCCATGGCAAGGTTCTTACGGCATTTCTGAAATAATTACAGGCTCAGGTGGACAAATTAAGAGCATCAGTCGCCTTGCTCTTTTTCAAAGTAGAAAAGACTTATTGAAAATTTTTGTTCGGTATAAAGGTCTCTTGGAATTACTTCCAATTTATGAAGGCGCCCATGATTTTGATGATTTAGAACTTTGGAAAATGATGCAAGTGGTGACCGATGATTCCCTCTGGGCATTGCCGAATCAAAAAGATTTAGATGAGTTCAAAGCATACAAAAAGAAATTTCATCAATTCAAAAATTGGAATCTCGACAAAGTATTTTATATCGCAGGTAAAGCCGATCAAACGCTTTCCAACTTTGTTTGCAGAGATCAGTTTGGTGGAATTATTAATGAAAAAAATACCGAGCTACTCAAGACTGGAATTGCACAACCTGGCCTTTTTACCCATAAAAATTACGAGCTAGTTTTTGAAGCAACTGGCGAAGGAGATGGAAGCGTCACCTGGGATACAGGTATTCCAAAACAATTGGAAAGTCATCAAATTTTCTATGCTGACACTTCTCATGGAGAACTGGCTAATGACAAAAATAGATTCGAAGCCATCAAAGATATTTTGGCCAATGGATCAACTAATCGCTTGCCACATAAACGACCAACTTCCCGTGCCATTCAAAGTGTGGTGCTGGCCGAAAATAAAGAAGTCCTCACAAACGATGTAAATATTTTAGCAAAAAATATTTTAGGATTAAATACAGATCCTATTTATCAAACCAAAAATAATGAGACGCAAACAGAGATAAAAGTTATCGTCAAAAATGGACATCTTCGTTATGCCACCTACCCTATTTTAGTGGGACATTTCAAAGATGATGGAATTGTAAGCGCGGAGTATGCGATTGATAGTATGTTGAATCACAAACTTTCTGAAAGGGAAGAATTTGGTTTATATCCTGGGAATATTGGAACGAACTTAGTTCACCTCGAAGATCAGATGCATGACATTGGAGTCATCGTCGTCGGGTTGGGTTCTGTAGAAGATTTGACTCCTTTCAAATTAAGTGAAACTATCGAGTTGGGATGCTTGGAATATCTGCTTTCCGTTTGCAAACAAGACAATAAAACCAGCAATGATAAAATTGGAATTTCTACTCTTTTGATAGGAAGTAATTACGCCAATCTTTCGCTCAACAATTCGATCAATGCTATTTTGGAAGGCATCATTAATGCCAATAAAAAAGTCCAAAATATGGGAGTGAATTTACCCATCATCGGCGAAATTGAATTTATAGAATTATACAAAGACAAAGCGGATGAAACTTTTTTTACTTTAAACCAAATTCAAAAAAGAAATAGTTTTTACCAGATTGAATTAGAACATCCTTTAGAACGAGTTGATGGCGCGAGATCTTTCCTACCTTTAAATAGTCAACAAGAATGGTGGCGAAGAATTACCGCAACCATCAAAACAGACCAAATCAAAAACACTAAGCACCTTGCTTTTAGTGCTTCGACGGGTAGGGCCATGGTTGAAATTAATGAATCATTTGCCAACCTCCACATCATAGATGCCTTGCTCGATGACAATAAAAAACAAACCAATTGGGATCGAGAATTGACCAAGGCAGTTTTTGAATTATTGATTCCAAATGAGTTTAAAATCTCTTTTAAAAATCAGCAAAACATTTTATTAATCTTAGATCATAAGACCGCTAGCTATCCTTGGGAGCTGTTGAATTATGATGAAAACTTGGAAGTGCCGATCGTGGTTTCCGCAGGGATGATTCGTCAATTGGCTACTTCGCACAGTCGTAAAATGATTAAACCAGTCATTAAAAATTCTGCTCTAATTATTGGTGATCCTATTTTAGATAAGAAATCGGGCGTACCACAATTACCAGAAGCGGCGGTGGAAGCAAAAATGGTTGACCGACTTTTGCAGGCACATGGCTACGAAACCACTCCTCGAATTCAAGAACCTTTCCAAGAGATTTTCAAAAAATTGTATGACGAATATAAAATAATTCACATCGCTAGTCATGGTGTAATTGATTATGGGGAAGACAAAAAAACTGGCATTTTATTGTCCAATAATATCGTCCTAACTGCCGCCGAAATCAATCAAATTAGTAGCACTCCAGAGTTAGTTTTTATTAATAGTTGCTACATGGGAGAGGTGAATTCTGACAAGGAAGAATATTTTAGAGGGAAATATAAATTGGCTGCGAACATCGGAATACAGTTTATTGAAAATGGGGTTAAAGCTGTGGTCGTGGCAGGTTGGGCAGTTGATGATACTGCTGCCAAAAGATTTGCGGAAGTTTTTTATGACCGAATGTTGGCTGGTGAAAATTTTGCCAATGCCGTCAAAGCAGCACGAGCAACTTGCTTCAGAGAATTCCCTCGAACGAATACTTGGGGAGCTTACCAATGTTATGGAGATCAATATTACCAGTTGGTTAAAAAACCACAAAAAAGTGGAGATGCATATCACTACATTTTGGAAAAAGAAATACTGATTGATTTAGAAAATTTCATTGATGATACTAAATCTAATCGGAAACGAAAAGATAACTTTTTAGAAAAACTACAATTGATTTCGAGAGGAATTGATGATACTAATTTGCGAAATGCTAGGATCACAGAATTAGAAATTAGAGCTTATGTAGAATTGCAAGAATACGAAATTGCTTTGCAGAAATTTGAGATTTTATTCAAAGAAAAAGAGGCCAACTTCTCTGTAAAAGCATTAGAACTTTGGTGCAATTGCAAAATAAAAGTGCTCTCTAAAATGAGCAATTCAATAGATAAAAAACTGCTTAGAAAAGAACTTGCTCGCACTTCTAAAAAGATGAATGATTTGTTGGAATTAGGAGAAACTTCTGAAAGGCATAACCTGATGGGGAGTATCCAAAAAAGGCGATTCATGATTTTTGATAAGATAAAAGAGCAAAGAAAAGCGCTGATTGATTCAGCAGATCATTATCGAATGGGTTACGACATCAGTAAAGAAATGTATTCTTTAACTAGTTGGATCATTGCCGAAAAATTGGTTAACGATGAAAAACGAATGAGTGAGCTTGATAAAATATTTGGTAAAAATACTTTGACCTACATTGAAGATTTATTGGATAATTTGACTGACAATAAAAAAAATCATGATGAGTTTTGGGATATCATTAAACCAGTCAATTTAAAACAAGTTGAATTACTTTTTTATGTTGACGAAAATGATGACAAAAAAGCAAAAATATCTGCCAATCTAAAAAAACGTAAAAGCATTGTTACAACGATCAAAGATCTTTACAGCCAAGTTTGGAAAAATGGTGGTGGATCACCTAGACATATCGCTTCTGAAATTTTGCAAATGGATTTTATCTTAAAATCTCTGAAAGTTTTTGAAAAAGCGAAACCAGTAGCGAAGCGTAGAAATTTAGAAACTACAATTAATGCGATGAATGAATTAATTAACTTTTTTAAAGGTCTTCGATAGATAATATCAATTTCCGAGAAAGGGGTTTTAAAATTAATTTTAAAACCCCTTTTTATTTTACAACTAAAATAAAAATAGTTTGTTCCTTTATCTTATGTTTTTAAAACTATACACTTTTTATTTTTTGAAAAGTGAAATAGGTTACAAGTCCCAGAGGGACGAAATATCGGTAGAGATTTCAATTAACCGCACCAAAAATGTTCGAGTCCCAGAGGGACAGCATGTATTTTAAAGGTGGTTTTTATATTCCGTCCCTTTGGGACTCGACTATTTTTGGTGACTTGGATAATCATTCTACCAATATTTCGTCCCTCTGGGACTTGTAATTCTTTTTGTTTATCCAAAATAAAAAAGTGGATGGTTTTGAATACTTTGTTAAATAATAATCAAAAAATAAAATCAAAAATAAAATGAAGAATTTTCAATTTAAAAATCCCACTAAAATTATTTTTGGAAAAGATACTATTCCAAAACTGACCAAAGAACTTCCTAAAAATGCGAAAATCATGATGTTCTACGGCGGTGGAAGTATCAAGCGAAATGGAATATATGAACAAGTAAAATCTGCTTTGGAAGGATTTGAGGTAATTGAATTTGGAGGAATTCCTGCCAATCCAGAATATGATATTTTGATGGAAGCATTAGCAATCATCAAAAAAGAAAAGGTAACGTTTATGCTAGCAGTCGGTGGTGGATCTGTAATTGATGGCGTGAAATTTCTTTCGGCAGCTACTTTATATGAAGGTGATGAACCTTGGGATATTTTAGCTAAGTCAATCCGAACTTATCAAGGAATGCCTTTCGGAACAGTTTTGACTTTGCCTGCGACCGGTTCTGAAATGAATTCTGGATCAGTCATCACTCGTCATTCTATCAAGGAAAAAAGATCAATGGGTGGCCCAGGTTTATTTCCTCAGTTTTCAATTCTTGATCCTCAAGTAGTCCATTCTATTCCCAAAAGACAATTGGCCAATGGAATCGTCGATGCTTACACACACGTACTGGAACAATATATGACTTATCCTGCTGAAGCATTTTTGCAAGACAGAATTGCGGAGGGAATCTTGCAAACTTTAATTGAAATTGCTCCTCGGATTATTGCTGACCCAACTGACTATGAAGCAGCTGCTAATTTCATGTGGTCTTGCACGATGGCATTGAATGGATTGATTCAGTTAGGTGTACCAACCGATTGGGCAGTTCATATGATGGGACATGAATTGACGGCACTTTATGGCATCGATCATGCTCGAACTTTAGCCATCATTACTCCGAGTCACTACCGATATAATTTGGAAACGAAAAAAGAAAAATTAGCGCAATACGGTGAGCGAGTTTGGAATATCTCAGAAGGAACTGTGGAAGAAAAAGCAAAAGCTGCCATTGTAAAAACAGAGGAATTTTTACATTCATTAGATATCAAAACTACCTTAAAAGAATACACCGAAGATTACGAAGGAACGGCTGAAACGATTGCTCAACGATTTGTAGATCGAGGTTGGAAAGGATTAGGTGAGCACCGAAATCTAGCTCCAGAAGATGTAGAAAAAATAGTAAAAATGAGTTACTAAAAAAATACTATTCCGTGTCACGGTTTGGAACCGTGACACGGATTCCCCAAAACAGGTTCTTAATTAGAAAAATTTAACATCCCGATTTTAGGCGGCTACAACATTAGGATTTCCCTTTGAATATTTCTCCAACAATATCAATTTGTCTGATAATCCGTAAACTATTATCAATAAAAACCTGGAATTCTTTTGCGTAGGGATTCCAAAGAATTATCACTCGATGCAATTTACAATCTTCGATATTTTTTCGATTAGGGAAAATTGAAACAGGTTTTAGATTTTCGTTTCCATGATCTAGACTTCCGTCCTTCACAATAGAAATATGGTCAAATTCGGGATCATCTAAATCATAGTTTTGATAGGTATCCATCTCTACTCCTAAAGAAGGTTTAAGTTTTCCAAACCCCATTCCTCCGCCTTCTTCCCCAGTTCTTAATCTATCATGAAAAATAAAAACGATACCATCCGCACCTCTATCTTTACACCCAAATTTTAAATCTATTTCCATTTCAAATGGATCATTTAAATTAATCGGTTTTTATACCAAAGTGTTCCACCTTGCCATTCCTCCGCTTTTGTTAATCTATAACAATGCTCTCCCGTACAAACCGCATCGCCAGTTACTCGGAAATTTTCTGGGAAAAGTTTTGCTTCTTGAGCAAAACTAGGAAGAAAAAAAATAACAATATTATTGCAAAAAATAGTTTCACATCTTTTTTTCCGAAAAAAAAAAGTCTTTTCCAAATGAAAAAATCTTTCGACCAACGCGTAAAATTAGCTGTACTAAATTTTATAAGCAGAATTTGCGACTCTTACCAAAAGAAGAATCCCCTCTTTGGTACAATTCAAAACCATTGCTTAGGTATAATAAATCAGGCCCCTCCAATCAGCTTTTTTCTAAAAAAAACACCTTGCGATTCATCACTTATTTCCAAAATATAAATTCCATTATTAATTCTTTCATTAAAAGAAACTGATTCTTTTGAATTTTGTAAATATATTGTTATAAGTTCTTCTCCTTGCAAATTAAACATTCTCAAAATAGGTTTTTCCAACAATTCAAAACCTATAACTTCCAATTCAATTTTATCTAAAAATGGATTAGGAAAAACAGAAAAAATAACTCCTTCCAATTTTTCATTTTCATTAATCGAAGTCGAAAGGCAGGTTTGATTGAAAATATAATCACAAGCTAAAGGAGGATTTGGATGAATATAAATAACTTCACTATCATATCGATAACAATTCAAAAATGGAATATAATCAGGAGATTCAGTAGGATTCACCCCTCTAGCAATAACCCCTGAACTACTTCCAATTCCTTCCATCCAAACTTCTTCCGCTCCGCCGCCCTGTGATTTAAAAACAATCACTCTTCGCAAAATTCCATCTGAGGTGGTGATGTACTGGTTGGATTTTGCAGTCATTACATTTTGAGTTCCAGTTATCGTTTGAAGTGTAATTGTTTGGGTACTTTCCAAAGACCAATCATATAAAATGATTTCCATGGATTCATTTTTTTGAATCCAAAAAACATAATCTGTTTCACTTCTGACCGCACCTTCATAAACTCTTCCAGACTCCAGGCCTTGATTATTAAAAATGATGGAAAATATTTTTGAATAGATTTTACTATTGATGGTAGTATCTCCACAAAGCACTCTACGTTCCGGTATAATTTGATTGACAGATAAATAATATCCTTCCTGCCAAGTAGCTTTTTGGGTAGGGAAATTAATAGTAGATTGTGCTTTCTGTAACAATATATTTACAAATAGAAAAGCAATCATTAAAAAGTAAGATGTATTTTTCATAATCGACCTGTACTTTAGTTATTAAAAAATAAAATGTTGGTTTTAATAAATATACATTTTATTTCACATTCTTCGCTAAAGTCATTTTTATGAAAAATAAAAAAGTTCAGTTTTCTAAATTTAATTCCACCTCCTTTTCATATATTCGCCTATTGATAAAACTGAAAAAAGTATTTCTAACCAAATTTTATTAATCGTTTTCAAACACAACTTTACAAAATGAAAAAACATTTTATCTACTTCTTATTTACAGCATTGGCATTACTTGTTTTTACGCCAAATTCTGAAGGCCAAATATTTAAAAAAAGGAAAAACAAGAAAAAGGAAACTACTGAAAAACCTAAGAAGAAAGACAAAGACAGCAAGGTAAAACCTTACGATGAAGTCATTACTAAAAAAGCTATTTCAGACAAAGGTCTTTTCACCGTTCACAAAGTAGGAAGCAAGAATTATTTTGAAATTCCGAAAGACATTTTGGAAAAGGAAATTTTGATTGTCAGCCGTATTTCTGGTTTTGTCAAAAACTTAAACTTTGGTGGTGCAGGTGTCAAATCTAAACCTCAACAAGTTATTCGATGGCAAAAAAAGGATGATAAAATCTTATTGAGATCAGTCAGTTACAATAGTGTAGCCAGCGAAGATGATCCAATTTATGAATCGGTGAGAAATAATAATTTCGAACCTATCGTCGCAACTTTCGATTTGGCTGCCTATAATAAAGATTCTTCTGCTTATGTTTTTGAGGTTTCTCCTTTTTTCACCAAAGATATTCCGATGATTGGAGCAGTTAGTTCTGGTCAACGAAAACGATTTGGCATCAAAGGATTGGATGACAAAAGAAGCTTGGTTTCGAGCATGAAGGCTTTCCCCAAAAATGTGGAAATTCGCCATATCCTAACTTACAAAGGAGATAAATTGCCGGACAATAATATTACTCAAACCATGTCGGTGGAGATGAATCAATCATTTATTGTTCTTCCAGACGTACCAATGCAATCTCGATATTATGATGAGCGAGTTGGTTATTTTTCTATTCGACAAACTGATTATAGTTCTGAATCTCACTTTACGGAAACGAAACAATATATCACTCGATGGCGATTGGAACCAACAGATATGGAGGCTTACAAAAGAGGTGAAATAGTTGCTCCAAAAAAACAAATCGTTTATTACATTGATCCTGCGACTCCGACCAAATGGGTGCCGTATATTATTCAGGGTATTAATGATTGGCAGCCGGCTTTTGAAGCGGCGGGATTTAAAGAAGCGATTGTTGGAAAAATTGCACCTACCCCAGAGGAAGATGCAGACTGGAGTCCAGAGGATACGCGCTATTCGGTATTAAGATATGTTTCAACTGATATTCAAAATGCCATGGGTCCACATGTTCATGATCCGAGGACTGGGGAAATTTTAGAGAGTGATATTATTTGGTATCACAACATTCAAAAATTATTGAGGAACTGGTTTATGACTCAAACGGCAGCAGTTAATCCTGCCGCTCAAAAAGTAAAATTCAGCGATGAATTGATGGGACAATTAATTCGATTTGTAGCGGCGCATGAAGTTGGACATACTTTAGGCTTGCCTCATAATATGGGTTCGAGTGCTGCTTACTCGATTGATTCTTTGCGATCGCCAACTTTTACTAACACTCACGGAACGGCTCCTTCGATTATGGATTATGCTCGATTTAATCACGTGGCTCAGCCAGGAGATGGAGTGACCAATTTTTATCCGATGATCGGTGAGTATGATGTTTGGTCGATCATCTACGGATACAAATTAATTCCTGATGCTAAGTCAGCAGAAGAAGAACGAGCTACTTTGAACAAATGGATTAAGGAACGAGCAGGCAATCCAGTTTATAGATTTGGAAGTCAAAAAAGAAATACGTTTGATCCAACTGCTCAGACGGAAGACTTAGGAAGTGATGCAGTTCAATCTGGAAATTTAGGTATCGAAAATTTAAAACGAATCGTTCCTAAATTAATTCAATGGTCAGAAGATGCAGGGGAAGGAAATGACTACGATCAATTGGCAGAAATGTACGGTGCAGTTTATGGTCAGATGGGAAAATACTTGCGTCATGTGGTTACTAATCTTGGTGGCGTAGTTCAGTTGTCAAAAACGACGGAGCAAAAAGGGCCGGTCTTTTTTCCAGTTTCTAAAGAAAGCCAAATGGCTGCGATGAAGTTTTTAGATAACCAAATTTGGCAAACACCGAAATGGTTGTTGGATAATGATATTCTACAAAAGATTGCTCCTTCTGGCGCAACCGATAGAATAAGTAGTATGCAAGGTCAAGTGTTGAATCAAATGTTCGATGCGGAGAGATTGAGAAGATTAGATGAAGCAGAAGCAATGGCTCGAAAATCTCATGAAATTTTTAATTTACTAGATGTTTTCGCATATTCTAAAAGTTCAATTTTTAGAGAAGTTTATACGGCAAAAGAAATCGATGGATTTAGAAGAAACTTGCAAAGAGCTTATGTCAACAAAATGGCAGCGATCATGAAAATGGAAGATAGCAAATATGATAAAACTAACATTAAAGCTATTTGTCGAGGAAATTTGAAAGTTTTGAAAACAGAACTTCAGAGTGCAATTCCAAAATCTACCGATACTTTTACAAAATATCACATGGAAGATTTAGTGGAAAGAATTAATCAAATTCTTGATCCGAAATAATTTTATTCAATATTAGAACTTCCAGATTTTAAAAATCTGGAAGTTCTTTTAATGTTTTTTTATGAAAACTAAACACCTATTCCTCCTCCTCCCTCTCCTATTTCTTACTCAAATTTCTTTTGGACAAAATAGCATTTTAAAAGGTCGGGGGCTTTATATTCCTGGGAAGCCAATTTTATATTTTAATGTTGGGTTTGGCTATGAATACCTGATTGAAGAGAATATGAGTTTGCAATTAGTCTATAATTATTCGGGAAATGATATGCGAGATACAGATGGAAACGCCAACTTTAAAAATGAAGTAGTTTTAGATTTCCGGTTTTATAATATTAAAATAAACCCCCTTTCCCAATCTCTATTCGCTTTTGCTTTTGTTAGTTATTCTGATCAAAAAAACAAGCAAGGCGAAGAAATCGATTTTACCACGAGTCCGTTTATTTCAAAAAAGATAACTACCGAAAAAGCACTTGGAGCAGGAATAGGTAAAAACTTTAAACTTTCAAAAGGATTCCACTTAGAGGCTTTCGCTGGGCCAAAAATTATTTCAAGAGAAGTCAATACAACAAGCTCAGATATTTTATCTTCATTTGTTTCTAGTTCAAAACATACTTTCATTAAATTAGGCATTCGTGGAGGAATCAATTTAGCTTATCAATTTTAATTCCTTCCAATCCATTTTTTTTAGTTATTATTGTTTTAGAAAAAACTTAACAAACAAACATTATTTAATTTTTTCAAAACATGGACAAAACACTTGATGGCCAATTGATCGAAAAATCGGAAGAAGACAATTTTGAATTTTATCGAAGTTTTCAATTTCAAGAAGATGCCCTTCCTTTCATTGATCTTTTAAAAGAAAATAAAATTCCTTACGAATTTAATGGCTCCGAAACAATCATTACGGAAGCCATTGTGGGTAGTTCAAATTATCCAAAATTTGTTTTGAAAATTTTACGAAGTGATTTTTCCTCGGTTAATTCTATTATTGAAAAAGAGGTTTTAAAAAATTCAGCAGACTTTCATGAACACTATTTAAATGATCTTACCGATCGTGAGTTGTTGGCTATTTTGAGAAAACCTGATCAATCATCCATCGAAGATATTACCATCACAAAAGAATTATTGAAGCGAAGAGGCATCCCCATTGACCCTTCTGCATTGGTGGAAATGAAGCAAGAAAGATTGAGTATATTACAAAAAGGGAAAGATGAAAATGTTAGTTGGATGTTCCTTTTCTTTTTGTTATTAGTGGCTTCCAGTATCTTTTTCAATATGTTTTTTATCATTGGAACAATTGGATTTGCTTGGCATTATTGGAAAGATAAAAGTACAGATATTGATGGCAATAAATTTTACACCTATAATGAACAAACTAGAAAAAATGGAATTAGGTTTGGAATTTCAAGTATCGTTTTAACTATAGGCCTATACTTAATCTATGCTTACTTTTTGGTAAGTTCCTCCGTTGATTTATAAGAAATACTTTTTTCATTTAAAAAAATCCAACTATGAAATTATTAACACTCCTTAGCTTTTGTGTGATTTTATTTACTGCTTGCCCAAAAGTAAGCGATCAATCAACTAATAATTTAGGTGAAACGATCATGGTTCCAATCAATCAATCAATCCAAATTGGAGGGGAGAAAATAAATTTATTATTTACGAATGTGCAAGAAGGTCGATGTCCAACAGGGACAAATTGTATCCAAGCTGGAAAGGCAAAAGTAAGTATAGACTTTGCGGTGGGAGATGCAGTCTCTGCAATTACCTTGGAAGCAAAAGGCCTTTGCGATGATGAATCTGGAAAATGCGGAAGCACCACCAATGCACAAGGTTATACGATCAAACTAATTTATCTCTACCCTTATCCTTCAGTAGAAAATAATGAAAAACGAGATTACCAAGCAAAAATAATGATCACTAAGAAATAACTGTGAATGATTAATGGTGAACGGTTAATTCCCCTACATATATAGTTGTATCATGGGAAGTTAACCATTCATCATTAACAGTTACCATTATTTTATCCTTGTTTTTTTCGTTCAATGATTTCTCCATTTTTGTAAACATAGTCCATCGATATCGTTCCATCTTCTTTGTAATATCGGTAGACTCCATCTTGCACCCCATTATCAAATTGAATTTCTTCTTTCACCTGACCATCTTTTCCAGTTTTGTAAAAAGTTCTACTGAAGCCATGGAGTTGTCCATCTTTATAATCTTGCTCAATTTCTCTTCTTGAAAAATTGTAAGTGATCCATTTTCCATGCTTTACATCATTCGCATAAGATCCGATGGTTTTCACTCGATTACTCTTTTCCGCTTCCAAGTACAATCCTTCTTTTTTTCCATCTACATAATTAGTCACGGTGTAAACCGTCAAATTATCATTTGGATGATAAGTTGTCCAAGTACCCGTTTTTTTTCCATTTGAAATAAAACCATCTTCGACCAATTGGCCAGTTTGCGCATTTTTTTTAATTGCTTTTTCCATCTCTGAACCCAAAACTTTAGCTATTTCAAAACCCGTAAAATCTCCAGTTGTGGCTACCGTTGCTACTGGTTCTCCGCAAGCAAAAAATAAAATAGTTGTCATTAGTAAAATAAAATTTTTCATACGATCCAATTGTTATTTATGTAAAATGAATGAATAGAATAATAGTAAATCTAAATTAGTCCACAAATTTAAAGGAATTGTTTTTTTTTTCCAAACTCGAAATTCTCTACCGTACACTTTTATTTTTTGCCACAAATTCTCACGAATTGCTCAAATTTTTGACGACATGTTTTGAAACTAATACCAAAATCTGACAAGTCAGATTCATTCGAATTTCCACGAAAAGCTAAATTCGTGATATTTCAGATATTTCAACTTGTTGAAATAGTTTCGAGTAATAGTTTCCTGAGGACCTTCAAGCAATTCCTGAAATTCGTGGCAATTTTCAAAAAGTGTATGATAGAGAAACCCGAAATTATAAATGAATTGTTAATCCAACATTTAAGTCAAAAATGGATTTCTGAATAAAAACCAACACTTTCATTAAAATTTAAATAAAAGAAACAAACAATATATAATAACGTAAACATCAGATGTTTATAAGTGCCATTTAATTAGCATAGTTTTTGGACTTGTTTATATATAAGTCAAAATTAACATTTATCCTCAGTAAATCTAAAGACTAAAATATAATCCTTTAACAAACATTTTTAAAAAACGGACAGCATGAAGCCGAATTTCCCCAAGCAAAAAATTTCAATATTTGTAATACTGTTGAATTTATTTTGCTTTTTTTCCAATATATCTTTTGCCAATATAGATACAATTTATACTTCTATTCCAGATGGTCAATTTGGAACAAGTTGTGTAGATGGTAATTCCTTTCCAGGAACTATCCAAACTATCAATAATTTTTGCCCCAATCAAAGTGGTGTATTCGCTAACTTTTCTATTCCATCAGATGTCGCCTCAGGATGCATCAATTATTTTGGTTTAGAATTAGGCGAATCCGAAGGTTGTTTTGAGATTTGTGATGATCTTTTCAATTGCGATACCGTCCATATTTTCCTCAATACTACGCCTATTCCATTGATTTTTGCTTGTGATACCTTAATTAGTCCAGAATTGATCAATGTAAGTATTTCAGATTGTGGGTCGATGGCAGCAATTTGTCTTCCGATTAGTTTTGATTTATATAATTCACTTGAAGCTTATGATAATGGGATTCTTTACGCAAATGGGGAAACTGGTTGTAATATAGATACGACGGTTGCTTACAGTTATAATAATTTATTCGGACAAGGAGCTAATGGACCATATCTTTTGGATTCATGGCCAATCAATGGAATTGAATATTCAGGCGAATTTGCTGACATGCAAGGACTATTGGATTCCATGAATCTTTGGGATACTTTGGGTGTTTGGGCATTTGATACTATAGTCCCATTTACTATTTTAGGAGGTTTTAACGATAACTTTTATGGGCCAATAACAGCTTCCAAACCTGGAGTGATTAATTCAACCTCCATCATGGGAGCCAACTTTAGCTTAACCCCACTTGGAAGTGAAATCAAGTTATCCCAAGGCGCCCACTTGATCACCTTAGTGGATACAGCAACTGCTTGTATCGACTCCGTTTTGATCACCGTAGCCTGCTTGCAAAATGATTATTTATCCTTGACCACTTATCTAAATATTTCAGGAAGTGTCTGTGTGGACACAAGTGATTTGATTGGCAATTTTGTCACGCTTGAAAATGTTTGCGATGGAACAGGAATTGGTTTAGATATATTCCCAGATGATGTCTGTGTTGATTGGGAAACCTTAGAAGCAGGTCCTCAACAAATTTGTTTGATGGCTTGTGATGATTTAGGATTTTGCGATACGACCTTTATTTCATTTGTTGTTCTCGATCCTCAAAATGATACCATTGATGTAATTATGTCGGAAGATGATTCGCGATACTTATGCATTGATTCGACCGAGTTATTTGGGGAGATAAATAACTATACCGTTTCTTCCGCTCCAACTTTGACGACCTTAACTTTAGATACCGTTGATTTCTGTTTGGAAATTACTAGTACAACCCCTGGAAATGAAATTGCTTGTGTGGTTATTTGCGATAACCAAGGAGGCTGCGATACGACTTGTTTCAATATTATTGTCGAAGATAGTAGTGCTGGATTACCAGTTGCGAATGATGATGCCGATACGACTGCTTTTGAAACGCCTTTATTCATAGACTTTTTGGCGAATGATAGTTTCGATTTAGCAGATACCATTTCAATTGTTACCACACCGCAAAATGGATTTTTAACGCTAGATTCGCTTGGTAATTATGCTTACAATCCAGATGAAGGAAGTTGTGGAAATGATAATTTCACTTATCAAATATGCAATGCCATAGGATGTGTTCAAGCAACGGTTACAATCTATGTAGGGTGTGAGCAAGTTATTGTATTTGGTGGATTTTCGCCAAACAGAGATGATGTCAATGATTTTTTCACTATTCGAGGATTGGAAGGACACCCGTCAAATAAGGTAAGAGTTTTTAACCGTTGGGGGAATATGATTTTTGAAGGAGATAATTATCAAAATAATTGGGATGGAACATGGAATGGAGGTCGACTTCCTCAAGGCACTTACTTTTACATGGTGGAATTAAATGATTTCGCTAATACTAAATTATCAGGTCCGGTTTATATCGCTTACTAAGAAGTTGTTTTAAAATATTTATTGTAAGAGAATCCAAAAAATTAATTTCTTTAATAGAAATACCTATCACTAGCCCTGCTTCCAACTACTCGGAAGTAGGGCATTTTTTTAGGAAAAAATAATTACGCAAGACATTTATTTTTCGTAATTTTGAAATCATCTTGAAGTCGGTAAAATGTCTGATTGGTTTAGAAAAAAATCTTCAATTATTGAATCAAAAAATGTCTCATGAAAAATATCCAGCACAAATTAATGATCCTACTTTTAGTTGCTTTTGCTTTTCCAAATCAAACTTTTTCACAAGAAAACTTAACTAGTGAACCAAGCTATGAAGTGAATAAAGTTTATGCCTATATTTCTGTTTCAGAAACAAACCTAAAAGAAGCTCAGACTTTATCTGACCTAAATTATAAGTATAAATCATCTTGGATTAGTGAATATATTTCAGTCGAGATTTCAACTAGTCAAAATGGAAAAGTAACCACAGCTTTGAGTGGAAATGATCAATTAACTCAGGAGCAAAAAAATCAGTTAGGTAAAGCTGACCCGAATACAGCAATCTCTGTTTTAATCAATTACATCCCTGAAAACAATTTAGAAAATAAAGAGGCTAAAGAAATGGATTTTACTTTCTCTATCGATCCTGCTCACGATGCAGCATTTCCTGACGGGCAGCTAGAGTTGAAACAATATCTAAAACAAGCAGTTATAGATAAAACTTCTAGTGACGTTTTTAAGAATTACGATTTGGCAGCCGTAAAATTTACGGTCAATGAAGATGGAAAAATAGCGAATGCTCATGTTGTCGAATCATCAAAGGATGAGAAAGTAGATAGATTATTATTGGCAACCATTCAAAATATGACGGACTGGAAGCCAGCAAAATATTCAAATGGTCTTCAAGTAAAACAGGATTTTATATTGACGGTTGGAAATATGGAAAGCTGTGTGGTCAATCTTTTAGGTATTCGTCGATATAAATAAAGGCTAGGAAATATATTCCGTATCAGCGACTGGCTTCGAGCCAGTCGCTGATTTTTCTCCATTTTATTGAAAACCAGAGGCTGGCTCGAAGCCAGTCGCTGATACGAAAACCCTCATTTTTCCCACCTAAAAATTCCTTTCGATATTCCTGCAAAACGTTCCCTCATTTCCACTTTCTTTTATACTTTTGCAGCTTATGAATGTCTATAATAGTCTATCCGATTTACCCGATTTTCAGAATGCTATCCTTACGATAGGATCATTCGATGGTGTCCATGCTGGACATCAAAAAATATTGGAACGAATCAATCAGCTAGCTCAAAAGAATAATGGGGAAAGTATTGTGATCACTTTCCATCCTCACCCTCGTCAAGTGATTTATCCAAATGATAAATCGCTCCGGTTATTAAATTCTATTGATGAAAAAGTAGCGCTTTTTGAAAAATATGGCGTGCACAATGTGGTGGTGGTTCCTTTTACCGTCGAATTTTCTCAACAAAGTGCAGACGAGTATATTCAAAAATTTTTATTGGAAAAATTTAACCCAAAATATATTGTGATTGGTTACGATCATAAGTTTGGGTTAAATCGACAAGGCGATATTAATTATCTAAAATGGTACAGTAAGGAAAAGGAATTTGAGGTGGTGGAAATCTCCCGACATGATATTAAGAACATCGGAATCAGTTCTACCAAGATTAGAAATTTCCTATTGGAAGGAAAAGTCAACCAAGCTGGTAATTTATTAAATCATCATTATTCGATGAGTGGAACGGTCGTCAAAGGACAAGGTATTGGAAAAGACCTTGGCTACCCTACTGCCAATATCCAAATAAAAAATTCATTCAAATTAATTCCCCTCGGTGGTATTTATGCGGTGCAGGTCATTTATCGAGATCAACGATATGGAGGAATGCTTTACATCGGGGATCGACCCACGCTGAAGGAATATAATAATCAAACAATAGAGGTCAATATCTTTGATTTCCACAAAGATATTTATGGCGAAAAATTGACGATTGAATTTATCGATCACATTCGAGGTGATGTAAAATTTGAAAATTTGGATGGATTAAAAGACCAATTAGCGAAAGATAAAATTGCCAGTCTAGCTATTTTAGAAAAAGAAAAATTCGCAAAAATTGAATTAAAAAATCCGCAAGAAAAATCAACTCTGCCTAGCGTTGCCATTGTCATTTTAAATTATAATGGCGTTGATTTTTTGAAAAAATTTCTTCCGTCTGTTTTGAAAAGTGAATATGAAAACCTTTCTGTTCATGTGGCTGACAATGGAAGTAGTGATACCTCCATTGCACTTTTAAAAACAACATTTCCAAAAGTCAAAATTATTGATTTGAAAGATAATCATGGTTTTGCCCAAGGCTATAACTTGGCTTTGGATCAAGTGGATGCTGATTATTTGATTTTACTAAATTCCGATGTTGAAGTGACTCAAAATTGGATTAACCCAATCATCGAATTGATGGAGAGAGATAAGACGATCGGAGCCTGTCAACCAAAAATAAAAAGTTATCACGATAAAGAATATTTTGAATATGCAGGTGCGTCAGGTGGATGGATAGATCGGTTGGGGTACCCATTTTGCAGAGGTAGAATTTTTGATAAATTAGAAAAAGACCAAGGTCAGTACAATACCACTTCAGAAATATTTTGGGCAAGTGGGGCTGCGTTTTTTGTTCGAGGAAAACTATTTAAAGCTTTAGGTGGATTCGATCCTGATTATTTTGCGCATGCAGAAGAAATTGATTTATGCTGGAGAATCAAGCGAGCAGGATTTAAAGTCATGGTAAAGCCTCGCTCCGTAGTTTATCATGTTGGAGGTGGTACTTTAGATTATCAAAATCCTCGAAAAACTTATTTAAATTTTAGAAATACGCTTTTTACCATTTTAAAAAATGAACCAAAACGGAAGTTATTTTGGTTGATTCCTACCCGATTAATTTTGGATGGAATTGCAGGTGGATTGTTTTTAGTTCAGGGCAAATTTTCTCATATCAAATCTATCTTGCAAGCGCATGGCTCATTTTACCAATCCTTTTTTAGCATGATAAAAAAGCGAAAAATGTATAATGAAAAAATTCAAAAAATAAGTATTTCCAATACTCCAAATAAGGTAGGGATTTATCAAGGAAGCATGGTTTGGCAATACTATATCAAAAAGGTTAAGTTTTTTAAAAATCTTAATTAAGGTTTTTGAAAAAATAGACTTTTCCAAATTACACTTTAGAAAAGTCCATTCCCTACTAATTTATATAGATGATTAATCTTCAATTACAACCTTTGTTTTAAAAACGCCATCCTCTAATCTACCATAATACTCCTGATCTCCACCATAATACAAATCACATTCTATTTCAAAAGTGAGATAATACGTAGAAATATTCCCAACTCTTTCTAACTTTATTTCATTCAATCTAAAAACTAAATCATCTTGTCGTCCTTGAGTAGGTGATAAATATCCTGCTGTGGAAGGAATATATGTTTCATCTCTTTTTTTATAGTAATCATACCCCGGCAACAAAACACAAGACCAACTTATACTAAATGACCACCCGTCAAATGCTCCAATATTTGAGATATTCGAATGACTCTGCATCACCAAATCCCCTTCTTGAAAAAATTTATCCATAAAAAATATCGGATCAGGTACAATTGAATCAAATTCTATAGAAGGAGAAAAAATTTGGATACTCGGCTCAAAGTCTTTAGTAATTCCAATATAATTGTCAAAAATGGGTGCACTTATGCTTAAAGAATACATAGTAGAATTTATGGGTACATTGGAATTAAGTACAGGGTTCGAAGTAGGCGTCGTAAATGAAGTCGCTACTCCATCTGAGGAATAATACCCATCATTTGGAATTGATACACAAAAACCTCTACAATTGATTTTTCCTTTGAAATATGTATCTCCTGTTGGAATGCTATTACAAGAAAAAACGATATTTTCCTCACAATATAATTCTGATTCTTTGACCAAGGTAAGATCATCATCTTTACACGAAAAGCAAATAAGACTGATCCAAAATAAAATATATAAAAATTTGCTCATGATATTCATTTTAAAAGTGAAGAAGGAACGAGAGGCAAGTATAACCGCCCCTCGTTTTAGTTTGTTAGGAATATTTCTGTATTAAGGAATTGGACCGTCTCCAGTTAC
>Ga0115005_10000277_pt1 | contig 39167 bp, 31 predicted proteins | sample ArcOceMetagenome_FD_87163 | JGI IMG/M metagenome (GOLD analysis project Ga0115005, IMG submission 87163) | Marine eukaryotic phytoplankton communities from Arctic Ocean - Arctic Ocean - Greenland ARC118M Metagenome | ecosystem: Environmental > Aquatic > Marine > Oceanic | place: Arctic Ocean... | reverse complement strand
CGTAAGCGCGTGTTTTCTTCCATTAGGTCGAGAACGACTTTATCACGGATAGTGGCGGCAATGAAAGGGGCTAAGTCGGACATGATAGGATAGGGTGGTGTGGGTGTGCTTTTGGTTGGGTAATAACAGAATGGATGTTTGTGAAAAAGTGAGTACATGCAGTTCCAGAAATTGACTGCGCTCCCGTTCAGTCGTTTCCTATCTTTCAAACTTGGAAATGTCCATTCCAATCACCAAGGTTGGGTTCTATTAAAAATGCTTAAAGGTAAGACAAGGTTGGACAACTACTACACGCGTAATACACGTACGAGTAAAAGAGGATTATTCTAATGAAGTTATTCCAAGTTATTCCAAGAGATGTTTACAGCATGGCGCGGCTATATCTGATGGCAACAGCTCGTTTTTCGGGATATGTCGATACTCCACTTCTTCATCACTATCCTCGTCATCATCTTCATCTCCTTGAAACACAATTGAGCAGAGTTCTGTCCGTTTCCACACACTTATCGTATCATGCACATGCAACCAGTTTGTGAGTTTCGCCTTGAGAACACAATGGTATTCGGCTGCAAGGCGTTGTTGAAATTCTGGACCAGAGGATCTGCCCCAGGGTGCCTGATCCATTGAGGGCGTATCTCCAAATAGTTCCCCCACATGAATGATCGTATCACCCTTGTAATCTTCTAAACACGCGGCACCCATGGACGACCTATCGCCTTCCATGACATCTTCATCTGGGTAGCAAAGGAAGAGCGCTCTATTCTGAGCCTCTTTGTTCAATGCCAGCACCTCTGGACCACCACGATGAATAACAAACCCATCATCAAATGTTTTCTTCTCCACCTGTCTCCTTCTCTTTTTGGACTTGGACGTTGTGCTGGATTTGGCCTGTTTTGAACCTCCGTCTTTCTCCATATCTGTAATCTTTCCACCATCTCCCAACGAAAAATCAAATGCCATGACGTCGATTTTATGCCGGAACATCATCCTAGCCCAATAAGCATTCGCACCACAACCAATTTCCACAATTCCTCCAGAACTTCCTGATTTCTTCTTAATCTTTTGACCAAAGTGCTTCAGAATTTTCATACAGCGCGCATCTGGCGTTGCCCAAGAATGATCATTAACAAGTTGCTCGCCTAATTCTGCTTGGCGAGACCAGACTTCAGCGCGAGTGGACGGATCGATGTGCTGATTAGAGAAGAACTTTTGACGGAGTTTGGGGGGAAGGGATTCGAGGAATTGCGTTTGTGCTATCAAGAGTGGGTTCTTTATTTTCTTGACAGGGTCAACGTTATCAATAATTCCAGCGGTACTAGCAGCACCGGTACCAGTGCTACCAGCCTGAACCTTTTTGGATTTCTTTTTCTTTGGCATGTGTGAGATTCCCTTTCTTGTTGCAATTCAACTTCTTGTAAAAATATGTCAAGAAATCAAGATCAAAATGTTCACGAGAGCGTTGCAGAGTCACTGAGACCTTACCACGGTTACAGTACCTGGTACCTTGCCTTTGGACAAATGTTTGTCTGACTACAGCTATGTACTACATACTGACTGTGGCTTGTAGTTCAAATTATTGTAGGGTTGTGGTACAGTTGTATTGTTAGGTCGGTCTGCTTTCGTTACCAATTTCGCAATTTTCAAAAATTTCGCGCCCTATTTTATATTTGCGCCCTGTCATTTTTTGATGTCAAACCGAACTGAGTTTTTTGAAATTCGAAGAGTTCTATGGATCTCTTTTAGGTTCGTACAGTTTGTTCGTACACATCATACCTCATCGGACATCATCACAAAGTAATTAAAAACATCCAACAGCCAAAGAACTCAAACAACATTGAAAGCAAAAAATTAAGAAACATGTTTGGTGGCATTCCATTTGAGCACTTTGCAGGTGGTATGCCGGGAGGCATGCCGGGCGGTACGTCTGAAGACGTTGACACAACCAAACTCTACGAGACTCTAGAAGTATCAAAAGACGCATACGAGAAGGAAATTAAAAAATCTTATCGTCGTCTATCCCGTATTCACCACCCCGATAAAGGAGGGGATGAACATAAATTCAAAGAGATCGCTGCTGCGTATGAAATTCTGAGCGATTCTGAGAAAAGAAAATTATATGATCAATACGGACTAAAGGGAGTGGAACATGGTGCTCCAAGCGCAGGTGACGAGGATCTATATAGCATGTTTTTTGGCGGCGAAAGCCGTAGGAGACCCAGTGGGCCAAGAAAAGGACCCTCTTTGAAGCATCCATTGAATGTCAGTTTGGATGACGTTTACAATGGAAAGAAGGTGAAACTTGCTGTCAATCGTAAAGTCATTGTGGGAGATGTGAGCACTTGTTCGGCATGTGATGGAAAAGGGGTGAGCATGAAAATTATGCAATTGGGCCCGGGAATGATCCAACAAATGCAGAGGACATGCCCAGAATGTAAAGGACAGGGAAATACTGCCAAGACAAAGTCAGAGAGGAAGATCTTAGAGGTTCATATAGACAGAGGGGCTAGAGATGGACAGAGAATACGGTTCGAGGGAATGGGGGATGAAATTCCTGGGATGGAAGCAGGTGACATCCATTTTATCATCAAAATTAAGGTTCATCCTGTTTTCAAGCGACAGGGTGCCGATCTTTTGGTTCAAAAGGAAATTAGTCTCAATCAAGCGTTATGTGGTTTTGCGGTACGTATTCTTTCCAATTTATTTTAATGTCATTGCAAAATTATCCTCACAGGATTAATGGATTCTCAATTCTAACCACTTTTTCGTTCTAGTTCAATTTAACGCATTTAGACGGACATCAAATAGTTATCCGTTCAAAACCAGGTGAAGTAATTAGGCCAGAGTCAAATGGGGAAGGAAACAAAGTTATGCCATTTTGCAAACTTATTCGCAACGAAGGAATGCCAAGTATCAGCAACCCATTCGTTAAAGGCAATCTCTACATCTTGTTTCGAGTTAAATTCCCTCAGGACGATTCACTGAGTCCAGAACAAGTCAAAGTTCTGAAAGAAATTCTTCCCGATCCAGATATGGAGTGCGAGTATGATGCAGATCAGGTTGAGGAGGTCGAAATGAGTCCAGCAGACTTAGAACAATTTGGAAGGGGTGGAGCAAATGGAGGTGATGATAACGCTTACGATAGTGATGAAGGTGGCCCTCAGCCTGTTCAATGCCAGCAATCTTAATGGCAAATCCCTATCTGGCATGGCGTAATCGAATTGTAATAACATTAGAACAAACATTAGCATTCATCGTAGAACTACTAAACGTATACAATTTGTTGGAGAAGCCTACATGTCCCAAATGAAATCCTTGGCAACTCAGAAAGTATGGTACCGTACACGTGGGTGGTAAACCATCATTTTCTGAGCCATTTTTACGTGGTATCAGATGTTACACGAACACTATGATACAACATTACTGAAAGAATAGGAAACGATTCTTCACAGGACTAGCTAGTAGCTAGTAAACGTACGGTAAAATTTCCGGAAGGAGTAGTAGATGCATGCATGATCTATGAGCACAAACGTGACAAATTACCAAGAGTCCTCATTTTGCTAAAATTAAGTTCGCCAATGAAGCTCAACATTTCTAGAAGGAATTCAAACATAAATCATGTATTGCTGAGTAAGTTTGACACGTTTCAAGGCAATATCATATGTTACCCATTTCAATTTTAAAATGCTGGTACATACGTGCCGTTCGCAAAACCTCTGCCTGGCTGTTTGCATTGAACTCGGAACAACAAGTACTGACTGAGTGTATGCATATGAGAGATCACCGAAAAACAAGTATGCTGACTACGAGTAATACTGAAAAATGTCTTCTTTTCGTTGACTACAATCGAATATTTAGCTGCTCACTAAAAGTATGAGAGATCTCAGCAGGGAGAAACAATTGATGTTTTGACACGACCTGACCGAGAAAACTCCTGACCGTCGTGTCAATAATTTAATTATCACCCAAATATCCTTGTAGGAAGTTTGAAGTTGGCCCACTTCTGATTGGGCCGTATTTTTTCGTAGGACGGACGATGCGGTACCGCGGCCGCGCACCGAACGAAGAGTGAATCAATCTTTGACGCTGGGTCCCCTGTTATGTTACGTACTGTATGCTGGTGAATCTTTTATCTTTTCAATGCAAAAAAACAATTGGCTGTGAGCCGTTTTCAAGTTTGCGAGTTTTTTACTTATGGGAACAACATAACATAACACTGGAACAACTGAGCGGAAGTGGTGCGCGAAGACAAAGATTCGCAAAGATTCGGTGTGCTCTCACGTTTGAGTCGAATCTTCTTTGCTGTCACACCCGACCCGCCACAACAATCCTTGTTCTCGTAAACAACCCAAGCGAGCAAGTGATTTTTTTAGAAACAGAATCAACCAAAGTTTCCATAAAATCTGAAAATCGACCAAAATGGTAAGCAGTCAAAAACATCACAATAAAATCTTCTCCTCGATTGGGCATTGCCTAACCATTGTTTCTTCTCAACTGACGATAGGCTCAAGAAGATAAACTCGCTGACGAGGAAGCTGCGGTATCCCGCAAGGATCGCCCTACCAACTCCACTCACTTCGGTGATGTTGACTTCGCTGAAGAGAACACTGAGGAGATTGGTGATGCTACCTGGTCTGAAGTATGCCGTACCTGTTGTGTACACACTCCCCAGGAGTGGGGTATGGTCTTTATTGGAATCGTCATGGTTTGTTTCTTCCTTTACTTTTTCCTCCTCGGACTTAACCTTCTCGGAAGTGCCGCTAAGGTTCTTGGAGGATGTACCGCTGGATCTCTTTTCGGAGATGATACGAATCCCGTCGCAGGAGTTATGGTTGGAATTATCTGTACTGTTCTTATCCAGTCTTCTTCTTCCACCACTTCTATCATTGTGTCCCTTGTAGGAGCTGGATCTGTAACTGTCAAGTCTGGAATTTTCATGGTTATGGGAGCTAACATCGGAACTTCTGTTACCAACACTATTGTTGCTATGGGTCACTTGGGAGATGGAGACGAACTTGAGCGTGCATTTGCTGGAGCCACCGTCCACGATATGTTCAACTTCTTGTCTGTAGCTCTTTTGTTCCCAGTTGAGTTGGTCACTACCTACCTTTATTCCCTTTCCAAGGCAATGTTACCCAAAAATGTTAAGGAAGGTGACAAGTGGGAGGGACCTGTTAAGAAGATTGTCTCTCCTCTTGGAAATCTTATCATCAAGGCCAACAAGGATGTTACCAAGAATGTCGCTAAGGGAGCTACCTGTGAAGACGGTGGAGAATTTTACCCCGTATATTGTGTTGGAGGTGAAGTTGGCTACAAAACCTGCGTCCCCCCCAAGGGAGGATGCGAGGATGGCGAGGAATGCCCCAAGGTTGGACTTATTACCTGTGACAAGAAGGCTGGATGCCCCGCATTCTTCCAAGACAAAGCTAGCCGCCGTGATGATGAAGTATCTGGAGCAGTTGTTTTCTTCCTTGCTCTTGTGATCCTTATCATCTGTTTGATTGGACTTGTAACCGTTCTTCAGAAGATGTTGATGGGAGTCTCTACCCGCATCATCTACAAGGCAACCAACATCAACGGATACCTTGCTATTCTCATCGGTTGTGGAATCACTCTTTTGGTACAGTCTTCATCCATCACCACTTCGGCTCTTACTCCCTTCGTTGGTATGGGAGCTATCCGCCTCGAACAGATGCTTCCCTTGACTCTTGGTGCCAACATTGGAACCACTTTCACTGGACTTTTGGCATCTTTGGTATCTGATAACATCGACTCTCTTCAGGTTGCTCTTTGTCACTTGTTCTTCAACATCACTGGTATCATAATCTTTTACCCTATCCCCCGCATCCGTGAAATCCCTCTCTCTGCTGCTCGTCAACTCGGAAAGTGTACCCGTATCTGGCGTGGATTCCCCGTCGTATACATCTTGGTTGTGTTCTTCTTCATCCCTATTGTCCTTTTCGGACTTTCATCTCTCTTCGAGCAGGATGCCAAGGGATACACTATTCTCGGATCATTCCTTTCTTCAATCTTGATTGCTCTTATCCTCTTCTTTACCTTCAGATGGTTTAGAGGAGGAATGAAGGAGAATGTAATTGCAAGTTTCCAGAATCGTCAGAAGACCAAATCCGCAATCCAAACCCTCCCTGATGATATGGACGCTATTCATGCTGAACTTGCTCGTCTTCGTGAACACACAGGACTTTTAGAGGCAGAGGCTGACGAAGAGGCCGATGAAGAGGCAGAGGCCGATGAAGAGGCAGATGAAGACGCAGAGGCAGCCATCGAGAAGTAATTGTGATGATTTCAATTTGAAATAGTAAACCAATCTCATTTTTATACGTAATTTAATAAAGTTTTTATTATTTAAAAACCGCACAAGTATTTCGTTCTCATTTAGAGTGCGATTCTTTACAATTTACAGCACGTGTAGTTGCAATGTACCATTCAACTTGAAAAGATTCACCAGCTTGCAACTTAGATCGAACACACAGGCTGCATCGCATGCCAGTTGGTAACCACCAAGATATATTGATTTTCCACTAACAGTAATCCGTGCCCGGAATTTGGAAATTCTCTGCTCAAATGATATACCTCGATGGCGCTTTGGAGTACGTACTTGGAATGAGTCAAGTATGCTAGCAACACTGTTATCAACGTCAGCAAAATCATCCTGTTCATTGTCGTCTTCATTGCGCTATTAGTATCGACAAGAGCGACAAGCCTCGTTTCTTTCCTCAACAAAAAATCCAATTGTTCCTCAGGACACTATTCACAGCGAAGCAGTCCATATTTTGGGATTACATTAGGTGTCGGACCCTATCCCATATTGGGTATTTGTGAAGGCGCTTTATCCGAAGAAACCCACCAAGTGACCACCATCCAGCAAAGATCTGGTCCTGTGAGACCTTTATGTGTGGTCTATCTTTCTGCGGATGTTGACGAGCGATACCGATACGGTTCACAATTATACATTAGAATACAATCCTCATCCACCAAATACCAAAACCACTTGTACAGATTCTTTAATCGTTCCATTCCAAACCTGGAAAACTCTGCATGACTCTCAATTCTTTTCATGCTGCATTGAGAGAAATATAGCATTTTCTGCAGGAATCATAACACAAAGTTGTTCCAGAACTCAGCTTGAGCCTCTGCAAATCAAAAACTGCTTTCCTTTGGCATAGGGTCAATCGCAGGACTAGCAGGATCGCTACGTCGATTCCAGTTTTCATTAAACCATTTGCGAGCGTTCGGCAGATTTGTCAACCAATCTCCCCCAATTTGTATTTCCCGCTCTACTACTAATTGTTTTCAATGCCTTCTTCTTCAGCCGTAAAGAGCGTTCTCTTCTAACTTCATCTTGTAATTTTGAGAGTAAAAAGCAGACGCAGATTTCTGTGTCATCCATTTGATGAGTAGATCATTGAGACATTTCTCTCTGTGTATCTCCTCTGTGATGATTGCTTCCATGACAAAGATATGATCGACAGTAGTAAAAACCTGGAAGATCGAACATCACTGCGGACGATTGATTTCATTCCTGTTTTAAATTTCAAAACGTGGAACAACCACACACCCACGCTTCCCTTCGAAAACGTGGACGACCACACGCTGAAAAAATATTGTCTGTTTCCCTCTGAGGTTTGTTTTCATAAAATCGCAACTACAAATAGCCGACGACAGGAATCCTGCAGCTATATTTACAATGCCTACGCCATGGAATAATTACGGCACCGTAGAATACTGGGATGAACGGTATGAACGGTAAGTATATTTGATACGAGTAGTCACAAACTTTTGCTCTATAGAAACGAAATTTTAAGATCTCAATCTCGTTCTTTATTTCATGATATCTGAAACGTAGAGATACCCAGCCATTCGAGTGGTATCAAACGTATGGCACAATTTCTCAGTTCATGACACGACGCGAATTGTCGCCCCAGAACTCTGCAACCATCTTGAAGGAAAGAGAATCGATCGAAACATTCAACCCAGTAAAGCCTTCTCTGCCAGTAGCTGCAGAATTTCCACCAAAGGAGCATTGTAAAGTTCTCATAGTTGGTTGCGGATCTTCTCGCCTAGGAGAGGATATGATGAAGGACGATTGGGTGGGCGGCATTGTCAACGTAGACTATTCCAAGGTCGTCATTGAACAGATGAAAAAACGCCACCACGACGAAGCTATATACCGTAGAATCCAGGCTAAATTGAATCGCGAGAAAAGGGCTGCTGAAGCAGAGGTTTTAGATTATCGTGATGACCAGTCTTCTAGAAAGACTCAGAGCGCCACAACCAACCAAAAGAAGAAAACTGCTACTACCCCGACTCGAGATGCTGACAAGAAATCCACACAAAGCTCTCAAATTCCGAGAATGAAATTCGAGTGTGTTGATGTAACTAAATCTCTTCCATACCCTGATGCCTCATTCGACCTGATTGTGAACAAAGGCTCGATGGATTCAATCCTTTGCAGCAACGGCTCGATTTCAAATACAAAAATAATGATGAAGGAATGTTCCAGAGTTTTGAAATCTCACGGATCCATGATTGTTGTATCGCATGGTAAGGCTGAAGATCGCCTTGTGTATTTTGAGAATGATGAGCAGTGGTGGTCTGGAGGAGTCAAGGTGTACAAAGTGCCGAAACCAAATGTAGGCGCACTTGTTGCGGCGACTGGATCGAAGCATCATTTCATTTACGTTGCATCCAAGTGAATTTGTTTTCACAGTATTGCGGATTTAGATTTAGAGGTTTTGTCTCCAAATGTATGATGCTTTAATAGTGTTGGCACCTTACTGCGTTGTGCTGTACGTACTTGCAAAGGAAGACGAAGATGGAGTCGAGTCATGTAAACAACCCAATCTAAGCATTAGCATGATATAGGATGCGGTCCACGACTTTTGTACAAACTTCTCAAAACTCCATTGTGATCTCTTCCATTTTGCATAATCCTTGTGCAGCGTTTAACCTTGAGATTTGTAAAACACTTTTTCGATTTTCTTTAATGCCGATGAACTACAAGTACAGTAAGCCTTAGATCTCAATCTCAGCTCTGCTGCAGAAAACCGTATACGTTGATTCCCACGAAGAAATAAACAAACCACGCATAAGGATTAAGGGGGTTGACAAACATACCAGCAACTTTTCCCCAGTCAACCTCGTTAGTACCTTCATTGTTCTGTGGCTCTTTCTTCGGTGCCATTGACAAAGAAGTTCCGAATGGAAGAATACTTGGCACACGAGTTGAATGATGAGCCTCTGGAACGTTTGCAGACGTTGAGGTTTTCATTACCGCGCTTGCTGGTGCCACGATGAAACCTTCACATATCTGTACGCAAAATAGGATTGCAATTACGATTGCTCTTGAGGAAGGAGCCATGATGAACGAAGTAAATAGATGAAAAATGAAAGGGCTGGAACCTCTGCTCTTATTTTCATCTTGGTATGATACACTCGTAGTTAATGTTGTTTGCGTGGTTGTTGAAATGATCCCGCGGATCGTTTGAAAGTTTTGGCTAAAAATCTAGAAAAATCTTACTAAAAATCTACATTCAACGGATGCTCAACGCTCACCAACCCAAAGCATGTTTTCAAAGACTATTAGAGATACCAGGTACAGGAAACATCCCAGGAAACATCTCAGGAAACATCTCAGGAAACATCTCACTCATCCAACCAAAGCATGCGTCGATCTTCACTGATGAGAGGACGATCGAGTCGGAGGTACTCGAATTCCTTTGAATCAGTAGACGATACACATTATACTAGTGTTTTGGACAACCTTTTGTATTGTGTGGGTGTTCCTCCAGATAACGATGAAGACTCTGGTAGATATTATGGGTCGAGTGCATCATTCAGTTATGATAGCTATGATTCATACGATAGCAGTGAAGATAGAAATCGGGAAAAGATAATGAAAGACAAGAAACAGAAGTCGAGATCAAAAAGTAGGGGTAGGAGTAGGTCTAAGAGTAAGAGTATGAATAATAAGAGTAAGAGTAAGAGCAAGAGCAAGAGCAAGAGCAAGAGCAAGAGCAAGAAGAAAGTGAGTCAAGAAGATTTTCGGAATGCAGAGATCTCCGAACGGGATTTTGCAGAGCCCTCCGAACGGGATATGAACAATGGTATCAGACATGATGAAAATGGGGCACATCCTGCACAGCCATCGCAACATTTCAGTAAAACATCTGCTGTTCCAAATCCCGGAGCTCCACCAGGCATGATGCACAGTCCACATTTGTCGCAGAATCCAAATAACATTCCGATGGAAGCAATGCAGCCATCGCAAACCCCACACCAAACAGATCCCTCACATTATTTGCAGCAAATGAAGGAAATGCAACAGCAAATACAGCAGATGCAGGAGATGCAATCACGAATGCAATCACCAGTACAATCGTTGCATCAGCATCACCCAATGCCACTGCAGTTTTCAAATCCTGACTACCGTGACGTTCCTATGAAATTAAATTTGCAAGAGCAATCAATGTATGCACAGCCTATAACCAGCCCTCTATCTCGTTCAGTGTCTCCAATAGCTAGGTCTATGCGCAACACGAGCAGCACGGACGCTCAGTTCCACAGCTCTCCTAGTCCTCCCCCTAGAAGGATGCCTCGCAGTAAACCGCATCCAGGTGATGCACTTACGATTAATATGAGGCAGAATCAACCATTCACAAATCTACAGCATCAGCAGCAACAGCAGCTGCAACAGCAGCTGCAACAGAGGGAGCAACAGAGGAAACAACAGGAACTGCAACAGAGGGAGCAACAGGAACTGCAACAGAGGGAGCAACAGAGGGAGCAACAGGAACTGCAAAAGAGGGAGCAACAAGAACTGCAACAGAGGGAACACCAGAGGGAGCAAAAGGAACTACAAAAGAGGGAGCAACAGGAACTGCAACACAGGGAACAACAGAGGAAGCAACAGGAACTGCAACAGAGGGAGCAACAGGAACTGCAACAGAGGGAGCAACAGGAACTGCAACAAAGGGAGCAACAGGAACTGCAACAGAGGGAACAACAGCAGCAGCAACAGCTGCAACAGCAACAAAGGCGGCAACAGAGGGAGAAACAGCAGCAGATGCAACTGCAACAACTATTGCATCAACAGCAACTTCTACAAGAACAACAATTGCAGCAACGGCAGCAAGAGCAACAGAAGCAGCAGCAGCAAGAGCAACACCAACAACAACAGCAACAGCAACTGAAAAATAGTCATCGATCGTTACGAAGCATGGGTGGTGTGTCCACTTCTGGCAGAAAAAGTAATAATGCCTTGGACTCTAGACATGGACTTCAAAAGTACAAATCTCCTACACGTACGAACCTGGATTCAGAATCTTTTAAAGCTTTGAATTCAGAGTTAGTGCAAGAGAATAGTAGTTTATTTGAGACAATTTTACCTCCCGGAGAAGCAGGTTTGACGATAACCAAAACAGGAGCAGGACTCACGATTCTCCGCACTGCTGACAACTCAATGTTAAATGATCTCAATCCTGGTGATATTATCATTGGACTAGATGGGGTTGATGTAAGTTTTGGATTTTATTTTCATTGCTTCAACTTTTTGTTTCTACCGCAGCGCTCACTCCAAACCTATGAATGACCCATTTTAATATTTTTCTTTTCCTTTCCAACTACACTACACGTGCGTATAGATTACTCAATTTTCATCCAAAGTTGTGATGTTACTTTTGAGTAAAAGGAAGCACCGACAGCGAACCCTCATGTATCAAAAGGGCACCCAACGCTCGGACAAAAAAAGCATTGATCGGAGAAGAGAAGAGCGTCCAAATAAAGGAAACAATCAATCTAGGCCAAACCGACGAATTCCAACAAATCTGAAGGCAAAAGACGTGGCTGAAGTAAGGGCACAGTTTCAATCGACGCATCGGAAAGTACAAATTAAAGGGAAAACCAGGAAAAAAAGGTAAATAAATTTGGTAGGGAAAATCGGGAAACAAAGACAATTAATCCGAAGAATTATATAGGAATACTTAAAGCTATCTGCTTGCACTGCAACTATTTTCACAATCATTATAAAGTAGAAAACATGAGCAGTCGAACAGTAAATAAAAACATTACAATGAGACACAGACATTACTTTTTGTGCCCGATTATTTTAATCGCAGAGAGAGTAAATTGACTGGTACATGCAAGTGACGGATTCAGCGAAACTCAATCCATTACACCAATTTTCTGTGAGTAATGGATTTGTCGCCCATTCGTTCCCGGCCCAGCTGATGCAAGGTCCAGTAAAGAATATATTACGAATGATCTGCAACTTGTTCATAAACACGGCTTTCTCAATTGTCCGTTGCTCTAATGCACCATCTTTAGCTTCATCCACACCATTACTTTTTGAAGATATCAGCAATTGCTTCCTTTCTTCCAACTCCCGATTCTTTAAAATAGAACTGATCAAATCGGCAAATATAAAAACAATCCAGAATCGACAACTCCAAGCTGACAATCTATTTCCATCGACCCTACTGCTTGGTATCAATTTCGGCATAGTCCACTGCGCCCAGGCGATGTGTTCTAGAGGATGATAGATTACCATACTATACGCCATAAGTTTCGCCAATTTATGAATTCTTGCATCCTTCCACGATCCACCCGACCAGCTACCAGATCGTACGCCTTCAATTGCCGCAGGCATTCCATAGAGGCGTAAAACGTATCGCATCATTGATAGATCCGCGTAAAGCTTTCTGATACTGGGTGACAGGACTTTGTATTTATTTTTTGTTAGTTGAGACAATAGCCACGCAGTCCATTGAAGCATTTTAATTCCTCTTTCAGTGAGCGTTGAGCTGGATGTCCACTTGCAGTATGACGATAGGAATTTGTCTATTTTTTGTTGTCTCGAGGATGCACCGGTACACCTAGGTATGTTATCCTTGGGTACCACTTTGGGTTCTTGACTAGATTGACGTTCTTTTTTGTTTCTGGACGCATCTATTTCTTCAGCGAATGATTGACAGGATAGTTCATCCTCTTCAAGTGGAACTACCTTTGGAGGGGTTGAGCTCATAATTGAAGGCAAGAAAAATTGATTGATCCCGAAAGGCTACTGGCACTTGTGGTCGTTACGAACTGTGTTACTGTAGTTGATTGTTTGATGAGTAAGAGTAAGAACCCTACCTCCTGCCCGTGATGAGTGATGAGGACTTGACAGGTTAGGTTAGTTGCGATGGTTGTCATGTCATACAGTATGGTTTGTGATTGATTGATTTGATGCTTTCTCATGACGCGATGGTTTACTTTTTCTCTCTCTACTCCCTTTCTCTTTCTCTTTCGTTTGTACCGCCGGTACTACTGAGATTTTTCTACCCGGGATTGACTGTGGGGAAAATTTTCTCGTGTTTCTATCCCGTAATAGATAAACAGCCCCCTGGACTTTGTCACTTTTGTCCACAAAATGGATGACGAGTGAGTCACGTCGTCGATTAGATTATCACTATGAACTGGCGCGGGCAATAAAGAAAATGGATACAAGACCTGAATGCCGTCTTGTCCAGAGGTTTGAATGAATCGCTGTTGCGACAATCTTCTTAAAAAAAGAACAAGAACCGTCAATCAATCTTCCATTACCCTCGAATCAATTTTTCTGATCTACGTATCTGCCAGATAGAAACGACGATTAGTGCTTGTTGATTTCGATTGGAGGCGATTCTGCTGTCTTGAATCTAACGAAGCAGTCATGGTGCGCTCCTTGTTTGTAATCGCATTAACGGCTCTATCTGCGCTGGCCCATGCTATTTCACTACCCGATGCTAGGCCCGAAGATATCAGCATATCTAAAAATATTCTAACTGGACCTCAGGGCAAATTGCACCATGCATATCATCGAGCTTTACAAACATCAGATGAACCCTCTTCAAATGCCGTCGCTAGTCCGTCGACATCGCCTTCGGGCCCAAAGAGTCCAACTTTGATACCGACATCTTCATTTTCTCCCACTGTCCAAAGCTCCGCTCTGCCAACCGGTATTCCGTCATACATGCCTACATCGAAGCCTTCACTTGCACCCATAATACGCCCATCATTCCAACCTACAAAAGTTAAATCCACGAGTCCGTCTATTACGTCTTCCCCCACAAATGTGCCTTCAATGACTCATCCATCGGAAACACCAACTTCTCCACCCACAAAGGTCCCCTCTACTCAACCATCCAATCACCCAACCCCTATTCAACCGTCCTCTAAACCAACAATTGCGCCCTCATCGGGACCATCATCTGAACCGACATCCTTACCCACTACTACTCCGACAAGCACACCTTCCGCATTGCCATCATACGGCATCATAACTGCCACAACAGATTTTCTCGAAATGACCCTTGAGGGCCTTGATGGAAAATTTGAAGGAAGCGAAGAAAGTGACCAATGGAGGGAGAATACATCTGTTTTCATTCAGAATTATTTTAATTTGGTTGGGGGAGAATTAGATCTTGATTTGATTAATGTGATAACACATATTGAAAAACAGGAGTTCATCCTTGGTGTAACCGCAGGTAATTCGGGAAACGCGACTAGAAGTAATTTGAGGACAGGTTCATCTCGATTGAGAATTATCTTTACACAGGATTTTGCGTTCCGTGGGAGTGTCGATTACGATGGTCCAGTTGACATTTTTCCTTTGCTATTTCAGAACCCAGCCTATGTTTTAGACTATATTTCTTTCTTGAAAGGAAATGACCAGACTCCGAATAAAATCTTTGGCAATATTGTGAACGCTTCTGTTAGAATAGTCCAGACGGAAGCACCATCTCTCTCACCGACCATAGCTGAGCCGCTGAACATTGGTGGAAGTACCAGTTATCTTTCAGAAATTTTGATAGCACTTGGTTCAGTATCTGGTGTTATCGGGATTTTATTTGTATTGGGTCGCACCCCCGCTTGCAAGATGGATGCCGTGGACGGAGGAGAAGAGGAAGATTCCGAGGAACCTTATGTCACAATGCAGGCAGCAAATCGCACCAACCGGGAAGTTACACCACTGATAGAAGAAGAACAGACACCATCTTCGTCAAGGGTGGAACACATGCTTGCTGAAAATCCATTGGAAGAATCGGATTCTAAAGCAAGTGAGATGATCGATTTGTCGTTATATAGACCATCCGGCGGGGTTGTAGGGAGTAGTGAAGATCAAGACGTTAGTATTCAGGAAGAAAGCGAACTTGAAGATTCTGATTCCATGATTTCTTATGATGTTTACTCCACCAATGACGATGAATCGAGTGGTACCGTGCCAAAAGGGTTGCCAAAGCACAACAACACATCCCCCAAATCAAAATCTGTTTGCGAGGCTGGATCCAAGACGGCAAATACCAAAACATCATCTAATCAGGAGAACTTAGTTGTTACTGGAGCGCCCTTGTCGCCATCAAGGTAAGGCTTTGTCTCGAGAACAAAATAGAATTGAGCTTTACAAATTTGATTTGTCTTCACTCATATTTTGATTCTGTTTCTTCTTATTTCAGGCAAGATGGACCAAAAATTGGCACGACAACCGTCATCGAAGGTACTGGCGCATTGAAAGGAATTCAAATGATGACTGTTGGGGTCATTGACGATATGGAAGTATCATCGCCAGCAAAATAAAAGATCAGCATGTGATACACCACAGTATATCTAGTAGTCTTTGTGTGGTATTTTCGAAATTTGTTTATATAAACTGTGATAAAACTATATTTTATGTCACTTTATAATCATTACATCAACATGACACTCGAATTATGTATTCCGTGTCCACATGAATACGAAGGGACGCTAAACTTACTATTAGGGAATGCCCTCGAGAGGATGTTGTCAGCATGCTCGCCGAGGTAATACACTCCTTTCTTCAGCATTTCAGAAGTTGGGCCTTCGTTTTCATCACTCTCGAGTGGCCTTTCATCAGACTTATTTTTGTCAGATCCTGGAACATAATTTTCATCAATGGGCTGTTCTAGATTCTCACTGTTACCAGAACTGTTGCAGTCCTCCGTTTCCATCTGAAGTCTTTGCCCTTCGCTTCCTTTCGAGACTGCGATCTCGTTTCTGTAAAGTACATCAACCTGCTGGGTGTTCTGATCAAAGCTATCATCAGCATGCATCTCTTCGTCGGTAGAATCGTCACAAGTGAAAGAGGCACTCTGAGAATCCATCAATGACGGCATCATGTAAAGTCTTTTACTACCCCCTAAATTGGTATCTGTCTGAGCCGCAGGATTATCGTTTTTCAATACTTTTGTTGCACCGGACCTTGAGCCTTGTATCACCATATTTGTACCTTGCTGAGTCAATAACTTTGAACCGTCCAAAAAACGGTTTTCTTTGAAGTAATTAGAAACATTCTCATTGCACGCCAATGCAGTTGCAGACGTCAATGCAGTTGCAGACGTCAATGCGGTTGTTTCATTACTCTTAGGCTCAAACAATAATGGCATGGTACCATCTTCTGATAGTTTTTTTTCAAGCTCAGGATCTTCTGATTCATTCAATTTCCTCCGCCATAAAAGCTTTGACCGGTTCCCAATTCCTACCGACTTGAGTCGAAATCTGGAAATTTCACTTCTCCTCTTCTTTTTATTCTGATTCGAAGACTTGTTTATGAACTTACTTTTTTGGGGTTTATTTGATCGTTTGATTGTAAAACTCTTACTTTCAATGACCGGAAAACCCTTGTCCATAGTATTGTCTGTTGTCGTTTGATCCTCTGTTGATTTCTTCTTCAACTTCACCGTAATCAGAGATGTTTCTGTTCTTGTGCGACTACGCGACCTGGGTCGATTCCCAATTTCTTTGAGAGTAGAATCATTGCGTGGAACCCTAGATTGCCTGGATCTAGACCTATACCTAGATTTACTGCCTTGCGCTAATAGAGTTGCACTAGAGCCATTCGTAGATTTGGAGCTATTTGCAGAAATTAATCTAGTTTTGCTTCTAGAACGATTTCCAACCTGCATCATTTGATATGCTTGTACGTGTACGTGTTGTAAGCCTGCAATTTGAGATTATGTTCGAACCAAATTTAGTTGCCTGGAAAGACCGGAGTCTTTGGCGACTTCGCACAAAAAATTTAGCCGACAAAAACCATGAGCGATGGGATTCTTTGTAACTTAGCTTTTTCCGTGGAAGTAATTTTGTGGGATCCCATCGCTTCCAGAAACGTCATAATCGATTCACAGCAAAGTCACCAAACTATTTGTAAATACAGAGCGTAATGGTCGTTGCGATTGATAGTCATGATAAAGTATCTATACTCCCTCCATTCTGTCGGTCGATAGCAAGGTTGGTTGAATAATCTATAATCCCTAATTCGTCGCTAAAGCTCCGACGTCAGTCGAAAGCGACGATGGTGGGTTGGTTCGATGGAAGGTTGGTTGAATAATCTATACTCCCTCCATCCTTGCTAAAGCTCCTCTGTCGGTGGGTTGGTTGGTTAATCCAGGGTTGCTACAGCAGCGCAGCAAGCGCGTAGCTTGGGAGTAGGAGGGCGACAATTTTTGGAAGACTAATAAACAGCACCAAACTACGATGCATCAAAGTTGACTTCAAATAAACATGTCAAAAACGTAAAACATGTATACACAGAAGTACACCGTATGCATTGCTCCTTAAAACTAGTACACGTAGAAGAATTTTTTTTAACAGTGGCTTATTATTTTATAAAAAACGAGGATTACTTTGCTTCCTCGACTAGATAACGAAGATTGGTCCAAGATCTGAGCTTTCATCATTCCATTTCAGCCCGACTCAATATTTACCCACGTATCAATAGCCTTATCAATCTTCTAACTTTACGTTTTGTCTGGGAGACGAAGATTACTAGAATCGGATTTAAAAGAGAGACGAGACAGATTGAAAGGATCGAAAAAAAACTTAATAAAAGAAGACGAAGAATAAACACAACGGTAAAGAAGAAATGTCTATAATGGCTCGTGAGGCATGGTCGAAGCAAGAGGAAAATGAGGTTGAATACAGCGACTTCTTCAAAATGGTCGAGGAAAAATTGTATGACAATAGAAAGAGCAGAATCAAGTCCGAACGAAGCCTTTGTCGAAGATATGAAACGCAAACAGGAGACTCTTGATTTGAATAAGTGATGAATCTAGCTAGAAATATGTACATTATTTTCTCAGAGATTTTCAATTCAAATTCTCCTGTGTATTTTATAATTAATATGCGTCGAATATTTAAAAATATAAAAAATGTAGGCTCCTACACCAAGCGATAGCCTACACGGTACAATCAAATAGGGTATCGAAACGTGTTTATCCCTAATAACTAAACCTAAACTTAGTTCTTTATTCAGCACCAACGGCAAGGTTGGTGCACATACGTGCAATTATTTGTTTGTGATTGAAAATTTGCTTTAGTAATAGTACACCTTCAAGGTTTAGTATTAAAAAAGAAGCGGTGTAACTGCCATCACCCCATATTGACCTTGATACACATATGCAATCTATTGCTCGTTCCCAGTTTTCATCGGCTCTACCACTTTTATGTCCAAGATGAAATAATTTGAATTAAAGCGGGTTCACTTGTTCGATCGGCAGAAAGCACTCCAGTTTTCGCAAGATTTTTTCGGAGGAGAATCCAGAGCGGGTGCAAAACAACTTGATAACACGCTCTTTACTTCGCCAGAATAACTTGATAATACGCCCTGTACCCCACTTAAGACGCGCTTATATGTTGGGGCTTCACTGCGTGTCGCGCCGGACTCCGGCTTTTGTTGGTGCTGAGACTCCGGCTTTTCTTGACAATTTTCGTATAAATGAGAGGCCGAGGTGGACACACTGCACGAGCCTTCAGAGCTTTCCTCAGAGGAGGTGCAATCAGAACTTTGAGATGATAAACTCGACGCAGCTACCACAATTGGCTCGACTTCCAGGTTAAACCCGCCAATGCCATCGTCACTATCGCTTGAACAGCTACTAGATGAACAATAGAAATCCTGTGTGTATGCATTTGAAGCAGACTTATTAAATATGATGCTCCCAGGGCGCGTGTATGAATCGCTTTGCGATTTTGCTGTTGGGCCATGCATCTCTTGAATCTTCTGTGTGGGGACAATGATTCTGTTTTGTCTGTCTCTTGCGTGGATTCGTCTGAGTACAGCTTGAGGACTTGACATGGTCAACGCACTTACTTCTGTCGGCGTTTCTTGTTTGACTACATATGAGTTATGTGTGGGCATAGTAAGACCTACGAAACCTATCTGCGAAGATTGTTTGTTCTTTGACATTTGGGGATTTTTCATATAGTCACGATCATTGATCAATTCACTTCTAGCTTTCGTGGTTGATTCAGCTAAAGCTGTCTCAGTTGCAACCGCACGTTGCCTTTTAGACTGGGATTCTATCTTTTTCTGCTTTCGCATTCTACTGATTCTACTAAAGGATCTTTTCTTTTCCTGTTTGATCTTGGGCTCCAACGAGCCTTCAAATTTCTGAGAGCTGGTTGAACCCGCAATATTGTTCATCTTAATGGATGACTCTGCTACTGGTTTATTTTTGCTATAAATAGATCCAAAAATCTTTTTCCTCTTTGAATTCTTCATACGTGCCTTGGGCTTTTTCGGAGCTCTTGGTATAGGATTAACATCCTTGTTTTGGTCAACCAATGCCAATGATCTATTGCCTTTCATTCTTCGCAGTAGATAGTTGTGGCGGCCTTCCGAATTTGATTTAGATTCTGATTTGGAACAACCGTTGTATTCCAAAGGTTGTTTGTTTTATGGAAATTCATATTTTGAAATTGAAAATTTGAATGTCGCAATCTCAAATCGCCAAAAAGTGAATACAAAATTGAACAATAAACGGCAAAACCAAGGCTGCCGGACGGATTTTCATGCGAGAATAATTTTTTATTCTCTAACTCGGAGTGTGTTGGAAGTTGAAAGTGATCCGTACCGTACTTGTTGTAGATACGGTATCCGCCGGTACGGTACCGGTACGGTTGTATGAAACGTGCCGCCTTTCTTTGTTGCGCTAAACCCTGAAATGTACGAAGGTATTTACCGGTAGTGATGTATTGATTGTGCAACCCACAAAATAGTATAGCAGTTACAGTGCGTTGCAAAATTTCATGCTCAGATGTTCTGTCGGAACAAATTCAATTTCACCATCGTTAATGATAGTCATGAAGTGAAATGAACTGAAAATAATAACCACAAAAAGACTTCTCAAACCTAAAGATATCCAGCGTTCCTCAACCTTGATCAAATTATTCAAAACATATCTTCATCATTTTGTGCAAAAGAGCACATTGAACATGCCCTCGCATTTGGGGGTAGTAAATACACGAAATTGTTTGTTTACGACGTCAGCTTTTATCTACTAGACGAGGAGTGAGGATTTTCAGCTTTGATTCTTCTTATTTGTGACCTTTAGCTTTCGATCTTTTTTTATGAACATTTCTTTGGAAATTCTTTCACAGGCAAACAAGGAATTTTCATTAAAAAAATCTCCCTCATTGCATTGGTTTTGTATCTCAATGTCAATTATTCTGGTGATGTCACTTTCCTATCCCCAGATCCTTCTTTACTTCTTTCCCAAATGCCTCTACGAAACCCACAAAGCCATTCTTCGGCGGTATTGGAGGTCCTGATGTATGATACGCGCCTTTCGATGAAGAGCTCTTTGCGGCAGTAGAGTAAGCTGCTTCAGTGGCCGCCTTATGAAATTCGTCTAATTTGGAGTTGATAGAATCGGATCCTCCATCTTTTATACTCCTGAGGTGGGCATCTGTTCGGACGGCAAATTTTTGGAAAGATTTACTATTTGCCAGGCCTTTAACGAATATTTCCTACGAATTGCGAGGACAGATAGTGATTACGTTAGTTTGGTTCAATGCTGAAATCAAGTGATACACGCTACTTTTGTATTCCATGAAAAGAGAGCAGTACCAAATACACAAAGATAAACCATACCACTACTCACGTTCGCCACATAGTTGGCTACTCTTTGAATAAATTGATTCATTATTCTGGATCCGAATAAAATCAAGAGATTGAATCACTACTTGTACCTGTTTTGGGTTTTTGATGGAAGTAACTATGAGTTTCAATAGCTACGCGTAGGTAGTTTGTTGTCAACTTTATAACTTTTGATCATGTGCACTGATAGTCTACTTGCTGCTGGGTCTGGGTCAAAAAATTATGGCCGTGTTCTTTTGTGTTTCTTTTCATTTCATTCCCACACAAACCAAGCAACCAACGTGGTTCAGCTACGTGTAGCAGGAATTCTTTCTCCATCTTCAAATCTCCACTTCTTTCGGAAAAAAGAGAAAAATAGAGAGAGAAGATGGAGGAGAGGACGCCGACAAGTCGCAAAATGATCTTGATTGAGTTGAGATCAATAAAAAGGATCTCAGACATACGAGGGGGTACGAGGTACAATAGCGGTTTTGTACACACCTATGGCTACAGTACGTGTAGCAAATAATGAAATATATTTATTTGCGCTTTAGGGAATGTGTCGAATTCATGCCATTTAGTTCGGCACTTTAACCTTTCTTGAAGGTTTAAAATTTCCGATGGTATTTCCCCAACGAATGGGGTGAAATCCTCAAGACACTTTCAAACTTGAGATAAGAAGCAATTTCTAAATGATATAAGATTCATTACAAAAGATTAATTTCTATTGCATTCAAGAAAATGCAACGGCCTGGCTGCATTCGATCCACTCTTTCAATTTATCATCGGCCTTGCCACTATTCAAAGTTTCTCTCGCCAAAGAGCATCCTTCTGGAATGCTGTCAACAAGTCCGTAAACATAGCATCCTACACCAGCATTCAAAACAATAGAGTCACGCTTAGCATTCGTGTGGTCGCCTCCCAAAAGGACCTTGCGAAATTCTTCGGCGTTTTCGACAGGCCCTCCTCCTTTCAAGTCTTCTACTTTGCAACGGGGAATATCAACATCCAAAGGATCAAACTTAATCACCTTCTCTTCGTAAACCCTTTTCTCTCCCTCTGGTGCAGTATTTTTAATTTCAATCATTATCGCTGGTCCCAATGGTGAAATTTCATCCAATCCGACACCATGGATCACAACCGCATGATCCACTCTACCAACTTGCTTCAACGCCCCTGCCATGAGCGGCAACAATTCTTCATGAAAGACACCAATCACTGCTCTCTGTGCTCCAGCTGCATTCGTCATGGGTCCAAGAATATTGAAACATGTTCTAACACCCAATGCCTTACGAACTGGAGCTACATGTCTCATTGCAGGATGATTGACGGGAGCATACATAAAAGCGACTCCACACTGGTCAACACACTGCTCTATCTGCGCTGGTGAGAGATCTACCTTTACCCCCAAGCTTTCCAAGACATCTGCCGATCCGCATGCAGAAGAGACACTACGATTTCCTGCTTTTGCAACTGTGCAGCCGCATGCAGCAGCGAGGACGACGGATGCCGTACTGATGTTGATTGTATCAGCTCCATCTCCGCCAGTTCCGACGATATCGAGAAGTTTGGTGTTTGGTATATTGACAGAATTGCACGCGTTGTTCATGGCACGGACCATTCCCGCGATTTCATCAGGGGTTTCATTCCTGGCTCGAAGGAGAGTTAGAAGGGAGGCAACTTGGATGGGGTCTGCGCCTGCAAGGATCGCAGAGAAGGCTGCCTCAGTTTCGTCGGAAGTTAGATGGCGTTCGCCATCGATGAGAGTTTGAATGAATGGTTTGAGCGATGCTGACATGCTATCTGATTTGATAGTTGTTTCGGTAACAGCAACAGAGTTGGACTAGCAGCACTTTAACGTCTGGTTTTATGAATATTGATGAGTGACTTGCTTGTTTTTTGTTTTGCATGTTTTCATGTGTAAAAAAAGATCTTCTCGGATCTGATGTCTTGGCTTGTCTGCGTGCGTACTTTTTCGCGCTCGGCCTCTATGCGCCAATCTCGTGATTTGTGCTAAAGCATATGTACTGTACAGTACGGTACCAGCAGGTACATAACTGGTACTCGTAATAGCTACAACACGTAGCAGTACAGGTATTCGTGCTATCATTGCATCATTACAACAATTGAGTTTCTCCTTCAACAAGACAAACAAGTTTCACCAAAAAATAGTTTTTTTAAAAATCATATTTCTGAGGGTGATTGTCTTCCTCAAACTGAACATCCATACCAGTGACCCCGAAAGATTGATTCATCATATCTTCCAAATGATATCACTCACTCCATCTAAATATACCCGAACATTCATAAACTAAATTGAGTCGACATAAATACCACCTCCGCCTATCAAATATTTACTCTTCAGGTTTGATTTGCACAATAGCTTCGACTTCTACAACCATATCTAGTGGAAGAGTACTTGTTCCAATTGCACTTCTTGCATGATATCCAACTGGCTTTCCAAATACTTCCATGATAACATCAGAGCATCCGTCCATGACAAGATGCTGATGCTTAAAATCAGTTGTGGAATTCACAATACCAAATACCTTTTAATAAAAAAACATTCGTCAGGTATTATTGTTCATCGCCATGAAGCTCATCGCCATAGAGCACAGATTTCAAAGACATAAAATCAGTGACATATCATAACATGAAAACATACCTTGACAATCTGCTCAACCCTGTCTAAATCACCCAACTGGTCCTTAAGAGTACTAATAATATTCAACCCACAGTGTCTGGCAGCATCATATCCCTCCTCCACGGTCTTCCCGCCACTCTCTGGACCCACACGTCCTGTACAAAGTTCTCCATCAGCCTTGATTGGCAAGTGTCCAGAAATATAGAGCATATTCCCCGCGGCGTGGCATATGATATTGTAGTTTGCCTTGGGGGAGGAGGGAGAGGGAAGAGTTATGTTGAGTTCTTCAATTCGTCTCTCGATGTTAATTTGGCGCGTGAAGAGAGATTTGACTCCAGTTCTTCTGAGATTGTTCCGTAGGAGTGATGTTCCTTGCATCATGGTTTTCAGTAGTTCGGATGATGAGATGAGATGATGCGATGCGGCGATGTTGTCTGTTGTCTATCTTCCTTATGGGCTGTTTTGATTGTTTCTTTAGCTTTTTCACGTGAAAAAATAGATGCATGAGGAATGAGGGTGTCTGTCCGTCTACCACCTTCACGTCAGATTGAAGATGGGGGTCATTCTTTGCACCCACCATGTTCAATGTGTGGAACACTTTCGAACCTTCCCCTCCTGAAGATTGATTGATTGATTGATTTGAGATTGATGCTTCATTCTTCATGACAAAAAATGCGAATGCGCCCCAAGACAGACACCTGGCGCCTGCCGGCCCCGCAGGTACCAAGAAAGAACCAAGAACTTTTGGATTATTTGTACTTTACTCGTAGTCATAAAACGCATCAATAGTCCTTTGAAATGGTTCTCGAAAACTGCAAACTCACATACTTTGGCATCGCCGGTCGCGGTGAAGCCACCCGCCTAGCTCTCTCCATTGGTAAGGTGCAATTCAACGACGACCGCGTTAATTTCAAAAACTGGGCAGAACTCAAGCCCACGACACCCTGGGGTTCTTTACCCATGCTTTCTCTTTCGGATGGCACTGTAATTGCTCAACAGCGCACCATGCTTAGACTTGTGGGAAAGGAAACCGGACTTTACCCTACTGATTCAATCGCTGCGGCAAAGGTTGATGAACTTATGGACGCTTCTGAAGATATTGGGGCGGTGACCATGAAGGCGGGCGTGGGCCTTGCAAAGGAAGAGAAGGAGGCAGCGAGGAAGGCTTACTGTGAGGAGGGTGGTAAAACTTACGAAGTTTTGCAAATGATTGACCAGAAAATTGGATCCAATGATGCAGGTCCTTTCGCAGTCGGGGATAGTGTGACCATTGCCGACTTGTGCATTTACTGCAACTGCAATAATCTCGTCAGTGGTTTGTACGATGGTGTTCCTGCAAATACGCTAGATGCGTTTGAGAATTTGACTGCTCTTCGCAAAGCAGTCAGGTCGCATTCCAGTGTAGTCAAATGGTACGAAGAATTGGATTCATCCATCACTACCATGCCTGCATCCTATGGTGTATTGTAAGGAATGTATTGATAGAGAACTTTTGACAATTTTTGCACCTATTCCAAGAATGGTCACTAGTGTTCTAACCTTTGGGGCTGGATTTATCCATCAACATGCCAATGCCTGCATCCTAGTATTGTAAGGAATGTATTGATAGAGAACTTGTGACGATGTTTGCACCTATTCCAAGAATGGTCACTAGTTTTCTAACCTTTGTGGGTCAAACGTCAATGTATATCTAAGAAAGATCAGGCAGTTATACAGTTTTATTGATAGGCATAGCGACTACACGATACTATGTAGTGTAGTGGCTATGCCTATCAATAGTTAATAAGGCAATTTTAAAATTTATTTCGAGTATTTTTGACGGACTAAGACCTAAGACTGACTGACTCGACTCTGTCGTTGGTCTACTGTAGGGTTGATTGAGGAGGAGTGTCGCTGAACGGGTGACTTGTTGAAGTCTTGTTATGCGATCTGCGAGTACATACACACATCACACCATCACACAGTTTGCTTTCACCAGCAAATTTTTCACAGCCATCCAACAACAACACCCATCATATTCACAGCACATACATACTGTAGCACATATCGGAAAGAAACAGCAGAACAATGGAAAAGTCTTTGATTCTACTGATAATTTCTATCATAAACAGGGTTCTAATCGCTGTTGTCGGAATTGGATGGAGTTTCGTTGGTTTTGTTCCTACTATAATGATGAGTGATAGTGGAGATGCGCGCAAGGTGGATGCTATGAATTTGGGTTTCGTGTCCTTGTTTCTTTCATTTGCCGGGGGAATTGTGGGGGGCATCACTAATTCATGGTGGTGGTTATTGCCTGGTTCTTCATTACAGATTGTTACGTTTTACATTCACGATCATCCAGACGGAATACATCGAGATATTCAAAAGTTTGTTTCTTCTTGCTGTCATCGGTTGTCCCATTGCTGTTGTCCCATTGCTTCTGATGAGGAAAGAGGAGAAGATCAACCTTTGATCAGCTAAAGAAATAAAATGATTTTTCTTGTTTGCTACCGGTATGCATATACATGCCTTCATGATTACTAAATCCCCGCTCGTATTTTCAACGGACGGAGTGTTTTCGAAATCAGCCTTTCGCTGATGGGATTATGTACTGTAACCTCATCACCATTGCTCCTATTTATTTCAATGTGATAAAAAATAAACACCTACTAATGTACCGGTAGGGCATAATACGTGTTCATGTATAATTGGGATGGAAACAAGCGTGGTGATCCAGTGGAGTGATGAATGAATCGATATTTTGTATGAAGAATGACAGATTTCTGTACCGGTAGGACAAATGCAAAAAGCAGTCCAGCTCTTTGAATTTGCATCTAGTAAAAAAATTACCCATGAATTGCTGTTGTACTGTGAAGTCTTCCACCAGAGATTTTGTTATTGATTCATTCTATTGAATACTAACTTTGCTACTGGACCTCCAACAAATAGTATTTATGACCTATCATTTTAGGCAAAGTATAAGCTCATTCATACACTTCTCACAATTGTAAACTTTCTTTGAGGGTTGCCACTCTTCTGACTTATCAACTTCGAAACTCTGACTGCTGTCATGCTCCTCACATCCTCATCGTCCACTGCAATCAGCTTATCTCCAACCTGGAGTAGATCTGCAATCGGGCAAGTATCCTTGATCCTGTGCAAAACCGGTGCACCAGTATCAGGCGTATCAATTACAACACCAAGCTTACCTGCAGGGGCATAAATCTCCAAAACCTCTTCTCTCCTTCCATCCCGATTCCGAAAGGCTTCAAACGATTGATCATCCGAGAAAACAGATTGTGCCCCTCCCGGTCCCAATACGGACTCGCCACCACCTGGTATTTGGGTGCTTTGCCTTGTTGCGTCTCCAAGTGTTCCGTCCGTGTTGGAGACGATGGTTGGGTCTTCGTATGCGTGGTGGTATTGGTAGTCTGGGTCGTCAGTAGCAATGCTTCCGGGGCCGTACCTTCCGCCAGCAACAGACTGCTGGGTTGTGTAGACACCCTGTTGCGATGGCTCCATCAATGTACTTCCACCGTCGCTCCTGTGATCGAAGCAATGAGGTGTATTTCCACGAATTTTGTGAGATATTGCAAACAGAATAATAAACACTATACACAAGATTGAATGTTTCATGGTTGAATGGTCTCTCTCATTCGCAATGCATTGCATTGCATTGCATTGCACACAGAGCAGAGCATACAACCATATCACTTACGGTACAATATGATTGCTTCTTTCCACACCGTTTGTCCTCCTCCTAGGATCATACTCTGCCATATCATGAATTTCCTCTCGGCCTGACTTCCTTCTTCTCCTCCAAATCACAAAGATTGCCACCAAAACAAGAAACGCTACAGCTCCAGCAGCACAAGCTATAATAGCAACTATACTAACTTTCTCCTTCTCTGGAACTAATTCCGGCGGACTGACTTTATCCAAATCTGAAAATGCCGCTGCGGAGGGTGATAAAACCGAGGCTTGAAGGAAATTAATGTATTCCTTCCGCCTCGTGAGTGTGCTGAATGGTTCTAGAATGAGGTCCTCAGCGTTGGGACCGTTCTCCCCAGTATAGCGGTAGGTCATGGATTGATCGTATGTGATTCTTAATACGGATGTGGATACTGATTGCAAATTTCTAGTACCGGTACGTGGTGTACCTTTTGACTTGAGAATTCCATTCAAGAATCTTGACCGAGATGCATCATCCTGCATATAGGGTGGATCCATGGAGGTGACGTTGATGGATACTGTGACATCGTAGACATCCTCGCTGCTTTGGAGCTCTCGAAGGATTCTATTCCTTCTGCCTGTTCCACCAACTCCTCCACCCCCAGTGTCATTAGGATCATCCCCTACAGAAGGATCGAAGTAATATTCAATATAATATTCGGTACGATTTTCAAAGTATGCCGTCTCCTTATCATCTAGTGGCAAAACGCCCGTGAGAGTGATGGTAATGCTCCTTTCAGTGAATGATTGGAGTTGTGCTACTGGTGCTGCTACTGGTGATGCTACCGGTGACGCAGAAGGATTGGTTGATGGCCTGGCAGACGGATTGGTTGTGAATGAAGGGAGAGCTGTCGGCAAGTATGAAGGCGAAGGGGATGCTGTCGTCGGTGAGGGCGTTGGGGATGCTGTCGGTGAGGCCGTTGGACTTTTCGTAGGAAGCGGTGTAGGCAGTGGTGTTGGCGTCTGCGCATTGACATTCCCATTACGTTCAGTGTTTAAAATCAATAATATTGTGAACAGGAACGTTCGCAGATTGCTTGCACTGAAGATATTACGCGTACGCGTAGGTGTACGTGTAGTCGGCATGTTGGATGGGAGAACTTCTTCTTTGATCTTGGGTCTTTTTGTGTTCAAGATCGCCTAATTGATTTCGGTCATTCACTAGTGTAACTAGTTCAAAGCTGAAGTCTAACTGGCACTCCTGGTACGATTATGTCGAAGAATGCAATAAAACAAACGTTGAAACACTGATAAAAAGACTTCCAACTCTCTTCCGCCGGTACAATGAAAATGCAATTGTTGTTGTGGTAAGTGGTAATGCGGTCGGTCTGATGGATGATGAAACCGTTTGTTCTTGCCTCTCAATTTTTTTCAGGGTCTTCTGACTAAATACATGGAAATTAGCTTACATTGACGTGTCCACCTCGGGGGGCGGGGCGGAAAAATGACCCCGTATTTGAACTGCTGGTCAATCAGAGGCACTGCTATGCTGGTTGTTATGCTTGATTTGAGGAGGAGGACAATCACAAATCAATAGAAACATCACTTCTTGCAGAATTGAAATTGAAAGCATTGCGTAATTTACTTGATTAGAATACCGTGAAGCTCAGATAATCAGATTGTGATCATCATTAGGGATTAGTGCCCGGCATCCATGAATTAGGTCCCAAGAAAGTAATCAACAAAGACTTCAATTCTGACACAATCACCAACCACCTTGGTCCCTCCTGAAAAACCGCATTGAAGCAATCAATCACATCACTTCTTGCTCCTTGTCAATCGAACCATTTCAAGAACTTCTTATAAAACAAAACAAAACAAAACAACGGTTCATAATACTTGTTCTAAACATGGAAGCTTCACCACAACCAAGACGAAGTTCGAGAAACAGAGGGATTGAAACGATCCCTTCCGTAAGGCGGAAACGAAGGCGCGCTGCCATGACATCCACATCCGCTCACGGTTCTTTGGACGTGGATTCAGGTGCAGGTGCTGCTACGAAAACGGAAACGGAAACAACGCCATCAAGACCTCGTCGTAGTACACGTAATAGACTTCAGAATACTGATTCGCCGCCTTTGAAAAATATAGATTCAAGCCAAGAAGGCGGAAGGGACGGGAATCGGCGCAACATAAATAGTCCGACTTCTACCGCCAAACCTTCTACTGAGACATCACCAGCCCGAAAACGTTCCAGAAGAAATTCAATTACACACACAAATACAAATGAAAATACAAGAGATATCGAAACCGTAATCCTTCCGGGCAAAAAAAGAGGCAGAGGTAGGCCCAGAAAATACCCTCGTCCCGCTACAAGTACACCGTCTCCACCTTCACATCCAAAACCATCAGAGGGACCGGAAGATCCAAAAGTTACCAGTGACACTCAAAGAATCTCACCTAATCGAAAAAGCACCCGGACACCCCGGAAGAGATCTCTCGACATACAGGACGACAATTCACTGGCTTCAGCCGAAGGCGCTTCAAACACAAACCGACAAAAAAATATGAATCACAACCAACATGCCAACACAACCGATCAGAACTGGAAACAAACCATCCTCCTAGATCTTCAACGGAAGGTTCTGCAGAGATCCGACCGCTACGGATTCTTCTCTAGACCTGTCGATCCAGAAAGAGATGAATGTCCTGATTATTACGAAATTGTGGATCCTAAAGACGAAATGTGCTTTGATGTTATTGGTCAAATGATTCGTTCTGGAAAGTTAAACAGTGTAGATCAATACGTGAAATTTGTGAATCGAATTATCAAATGTGCGATAACTTATAATAGTGATGAGGATAATTTTGTGAGGAAGCAGGCGGAGATGATAGAGCAGAGGGCTGAGGGGGCGATTCAGTTTGCGAGAGATCGATGGGTGGAAAAAGAGGAGAGAGAGAAGAAGCGAATTTTGAAAATGAAGATGAAGGCTGAGAGGCTTCGTGCTAAGCAGATCACTGCAAACGCTAGGGAGAGGAAATCTAGGTCCAGGTCAAGGAGTGATTCTGCGTCTAGCAATTATTGTGAGGATGATATATATAGCGATGATGACGAATATGAATCTATTGCAAGCTCTGCACATTCAATCGAGAGCAATTATGCAGAACCACGACGTGCTTTGTCAAGGCGTTCCTCGTCACGACGAGCTTCCTCACGACGTGCTTCGCCAACACGTTCCAGTTCACGAAGTTCTAGTTCAAGACTAAAGAAAACTGATGGAAATGGTGCTACATCTCGATCGCGACGTTTGACCAAAAGCCAAGTCGTGTACATTGATGATGATAATTCCATAGGCTCTTTATCCGATAGCGATAGGTTACCACAAAAAGATAAAGAAGACGGAGACGATGACGAGAACTTGGAGTCCGGTCCAATTAAAGGATCTGAAATCCCTTTTTGTAAACAGATGTTGGCAGGTTCAATCATGTCACCTTGTAACACGAGAGAAGAATGGCTCGAGCTTTGTCCTAAATTAGCAACAGTATGTAATGAAGCTGCCAGGAGATCAACATTAAGGAGAAATAACAATGCGAAACGCTACGAGAAGCCTCTTTCAGAGGTATACATGAGAGAACGAATTGAATACGATGATCCATTGGAAGGATTCGTGGTGCGGACAAAAGCAGAGCCACACCATGTTCAAGGGTTTATTATAGCGACTAGGTTTACAACATGGAGAAAAACTTTTCGATGGGCAACAGATAATCCTGCCGCTCTGATAACACCCACTGATCATCGGATGCATTTAACAGATAGAGATTGTGAATTGACAAAAGAACTACAGCAGGCTGTGAGAGAGGGGCCGGACTCTGCACAAGGGTATAAGTATCCGAGAATATGTGAGATTTCACAGTTGGGAGGGCTTGGATGTGGTGGACCACTTTTATCACGAAGTCTATCAGAATTGCGACAATCCCAAAAGTATGATTACGTTGTTTTACAATCGACCAAAATCGCAATCCCGTTCTATGAAAAACACGGTTTTATGAGGGTAGGAGCAGTAACGAGATTCAATGACGTTGAGGGTCTCCCGGAAGTGGCTTATCGGCATTGGAGCGAAATTGTGAATGGCGAGGCAGTCGAGGCCTCGTACATGATGGCCCGTCGACTAAAGACAACTCGCGGAGATTCGGTAACGAACGTTGCAAGGAACAAAAACCAGCAGGTCTCCGAGGATGAGAGAAAGCAAGAAATTTGTGAAGCTTTGAAATCGGCTTATACGTTACTATCGGATGCACTCACAATACGCATTGGATCAGTAGCGTATACCAATAGCTTCCGAGAAGTTCTATCTGCGGCAAGAGAATATGCCATTTCTGCGGATGACTACCACCTTGTCAAAGTGATTGATAAAGCTCAGTCTGAGTTCACAGGGTCTCACTTTGGGAAATCGAAACGAATACTTCGAAGTGAATTGCGTCATGGCCGTTCCAGTGTCCACGATGATTTCATCAATGATGAACAAGATGAAGAGGAACAAATGAGCATCGAGGCCAAAGATATTCTTCCGATAGCTGTAGAGAAAAGTTTCGAAGTGGCTGACGTTGGTGTCCGTATTGTCATGAACAATGACGAAGGCGATTTTGTAGATCCAATGGGCGCATTATTACCTACCGATTTCCTTTCTCGAGATGATTTTTTTCGAGTGAAAGTCGTGGTGAATGGTGAGCAAATTGGAACAGAATCAGATGAGAAACCTACTTTGGCTCGTCTAGACCGTGACCACAAATCCCCAAACAATTTGATCGAAGCAGGTGATTTAGCGGTTGAAAATTTGAAGTCTTTTCTGTGCAAACGATCCAAATCAGATATAAGAGTTGATCATTGTGGAGTAGGCGATGAAATAATGATCAGGATTGATGCCTTTGATGGATCCCCGCTTTGGGTAAACGCAACAGTGAAGAGGCGATGCAAGATGCGTTCTGCACCTTACTATTCTGGTAGCAACGGATTCTCTGTTGAATGGGAAGATCTTGAAGTGCTAAAGCGCGAGCCTAGAGTTTTGGACATTCGCAATAGGGGAGTTGGAAAAGCTTGGTGTACAGCTATGGACTGGGCTTCATTCTCTGTTCTTCCCGTTAAAATTTTGGATTCTTTACTTATAGGCAGTAAGGTCAGGTATCCAGATCTCGATGGTCAGACTGTGGATGGAATGGTGACCAAAAGGATAGGCGGTGGTCTGGAAAATGAAGTCAGATTCAAAGTTGATATTGGAAGGAGATCAGTGAAAGGTAGATCATACGGCGGGCAGGAAGTTTATAGACACGAATTTCTTTGTGCTGGAGCTATTCGCGAGGCCATCCATATTACTGATGCGAATATTTTGGAAACTAGAAGACTTTTGAAAAACTCTCAATCCTCTAAGCGCCCAGTGATCGATGATCATCAAATCCAAACTGACAAAAATCCAAAGCAAAACAAGAAGTTGAAAATACAATCTGCAGAAGCATGGGCAGATTACAGGCTTGAAGAGTACAATTTGACACAAATCAGTGAAAATGAAAAGAATACCCGGAAAAAAAGATGTAATAAAATTGATGACTGCATTATACATCTGTCCACAGGCATTGGTGCTAAAGCTAGTAAAGTCACCGCGTTGCCTGCTGGCGAGGTGAAGGAGAAGGAAATACAAGCAGAGCAATATGCGCCCAAATCTTCTTCAGAGAGCGAGTCAAATCCAAGAGGACGGAAAAGAAAGAAAGCTTGTTACGAGGATGATCGCTTGGGGACATCTGAAGAGAAGAAGGAAGATCAACAGGTTTCCAAAAGAAGACGTAAAAATGCACCTAAAAATGATGGCGATGGTGCCATTCGTAGACGCTCGACAAGAAGTAGAGTAAATATACTGCAATTTTAGGAAATTGTTTATATCGACAAGACGCGTTTCTAGACCTGGAGGAACATCAGTGGACCGAAAGCGAATATTAATCGTTATCACAAAGCTTTCACATCCTCCTGAACAAATATAAAACTAAATAACTCTAGTGTAGGTTACAGTGTTGAGCACACAAATTTTCATTAGAGCTTAGACCGAAGTTGAGGTGCTTCATGAGTTGGCTCTTCTGACAGGCTTGACGGATATTTCTCGTAGCCTTCGTTGAAGGTTGGCGTTTTCTCTCATTAATTTGAGCTGCCTTTTTTCAAATCGACGCTGTGAACTTTTCTTTCGGTTCTCTGAAACTATTTCACAGATATCGTTGGATCTTGGATGAAAGCCTTGAGGTGCCGCCTTTCGTTCAGAGTTGGAATGTAAACTTCTCGAAGAATCTCTCTGCGATGACGAATATACTGTGTTTCCAGTGTTTTGTAAACCCACACTTGCTACACCATCTGAAACAAATATAGGCCCGAGTCTCTTTGGCAAGAACACTTCAGTCTCTAGTTTCATAACAGCTCCAATTGGCGTTACACCATCTCGCAGTACCAATTGGTAAAGCTGCGAGTTTCTCTCGGTCTGATTTAATCTGACAAGAGTCTGGCAAATGAAATTCCTTTCCCCCGTCTCCTTTTGAATGGAATTGATACAAAATAGGAGATCGCCCGCGAAACCGTGAAGTATTATCTTTCTTTCAAGAGTTTCACCTCTCAGATTCCAGAGAAATGAAGATTTCCAACTGTAGCCATCTTTGATGTTATCTAAAGCAGAAGTTTCGTGGATGACACTCCTACATCGGAAAACTGGATTGACATTGCAATCCGGTGGTGTAGGATGAAGGTAAAGTACTTTCACCATCAACTTATCGGATTCAATTACTGATGGAATATTTGTACATTCTATTACGCATCCTCGTACAACGATACATTTCAATTCAATTGGGCTCATCGCGGCAGCTTTCTGTTCGGTGTCATTGTGGACAAGTTTACCATCAGTCTTGCCGCTTGTTAGATCAAAACCCGTGTTCGTAGTCATTGGTATTGTTACTTCCGATATTGGAACTTCTATGGCTTCTTCTTCGTTGAGAAGTTTATCTTCCTTTTCTTCATCGTCACTCTGACTGTCTTGGCTGATATTCTTGGCCGAATTGTCATTGACTTCTTTGTAGGAACAACACGACTTTACAAAATTATCGTTGTCGTTTTCTGAAAACTCGTTTCCGCAGGTATTTTCTCTATCAAAGAATGATTGTGTGTAGGAAGAACCGTCACTTCCACTGCTGTTATCCTTAGAGAATGTTGACATTTCTCTGTTCGGTTTAGAAAGAAAACTGCTCACTGCATTGGGCACTTGCGAAAAGAGTTCAGACTGATTTCAAGTCTTTTTGAAATTCAATACAACAAATATGTTTTTAAACACGACAAGAACGTTGATTTAATAATTGTTTATTGCTGCCAGGTACGAATACAAGTATATGATTATACTACGTGTATGTTGAAGAACTCATTTACTTCCACGGTTTGCACACAATGAGTCCTTCGATTTCTCCAGCCTCCAATTGCTGTTGGAAGTAAGGCACAGAATCCAAAGAGATACGCTTCGTCACTTTAGGGTTGATTTTGGCTCTTGCCAGAAGTTCCATGAGGTATTCCATGTCATGCTTCCATTCAGCAGGCTTCATTTGGGACTGTTCATGTGGACAATAGCGAGTGGTCCTAGATAAGAGATATCCAGCTTTGAAGCGTTTGATCATGGCGTCGAAAGGGGTCCCACAGAAACCCATTTCAGCTCCATTCATGATAAGATTCATACCTATAACAACAAGGTGCCCTCTATAATTCAATGCAGCATGAGGTGAAGTGTATCCATCTTGACATATCCCATCAATCACAATGTCCATTTTTCCTTTAACTAAGGGGAGCCACATTTTCGAGTCAAGAGGAAGAGGACACACACCCTGATCATGCAAACCATTGTGATGTTTCTTTGCAGCGGTTGCGAATATTTTATTTGCACCTGCACGCTTAGCAAGCTCAATGATGGCCTGGCCGATTGATGTATTCCCAGCAGTTATCAAAATATTTGACCCTTCGAGGGTCTCACGAGGTCCACGAGGCTTACAACGATGTAGAGCCTGGTAAGCCGTCATATACGTACTCACAATACATACAGCCTGTGCACTATCCACATTGCCTGGGACAGAGCAGAGATCTTGGTAATTCAACATAATGTATCTCGCATTACCTCCAGTTTTACAGCAACATGCAACTGCTTCACCAATGTCAAATCCTGCGGCCTCAGCCTCCACACCCATGTTCACAATTGTACCGACAACATCAAAACCAGGTGTATTGGGGAGGGTGATATTGTGATGCCATATTCCACGGCGGATATAGCAGTCATTCAGAGAAACAGTGGATGCCTAAAAACAGAGAATGTTTAGATTTTGTTACGATATGGAAAACATAAGTTTGCACGTGCCAGCCCACTTGCCATACTTACCTTGATTTTCACAACGACTTGATATCCATGCTCGACTTCAGGAATTTCGTCGATTGCAATGACCCTACTGATCTCGGTTGCATATAGACCAAACTTCTTGTATTGAACGAATTTATTCACTTCTTCTACGTCAGCGTGTTCAGGTGCATCTCGCGTTTCAAACCTTGAACGAGACTTCGATCTTGTCCTCGCGAATGGACGGCTACGACTCTTACTCCTAGTCCTACTTATTTTTTGAAAATCATCGTCCGAACGGACGCTGCTGGTTACCCTTCCTCGGTTATTCACCATGGTTGCATTATTATTATTATTATTATTATTATTCTTTCGAGATTGATGTGGGTGGCGTTGTGTTCTCTTTTGGCGCTTTTTTGTGATCTCGCTATTTTGAGTATTTTAGCTAACTTGGACCGTTGAGGAGAAAATTTCTCACCCCCTGTTTTTTCCTCATTTTTGAAATAATCTGCCCTCTGTAATCTACTCTGTATTGTCCCTGTCCATGCAACATGGCCTGAGATGGCGTTCATTGTCTCGTCATTGGAGAGCTAGAAGAAGGAAGAGTCAGACTGCTGAGTTACTGTTGCTGCTGGCATGATTTGATTTAAAATTTTAAACTCTCGATTCACTTGAAGCAGTCTTCTTCTTCAATTCATTCAACACCGAAAAATGGTAGTTTGGTACATCCATTTACTTTTGATGGCTGCCTCCAAACCTCACATTTTTTGGTAAAAATGGGTGGTGATTTTACCCCCTTCGAGCGTGGTACATGAATTAAACTGTATGTTGGAATCACAAATTACAAATTACTGTAGCATTAATAAAGATCTTCTCTCACTGATTGCATTCCCAAGCTGTTCAGCTCATACAGTTTGACATCAGATATCCTCTTGAGATCAAATGCCTTGCACCTACAAAAATGTAATATTGTAGGTTGTAGGACCGCATGATGCACAAGAAATTGGATTGGAAGTTGAAGCTACGATCTATTCTATCAGAGTTTTTATCGCCAATTCTATGATATTACTGGAAAGGTTTTGGTCGCTAAGGAGCTAGTGTAGATGCCACTCAGCGATTGTTGTAGCTCATAGGTCCTACACGATTATTTTCACCCTTCGAACAACCTTAAAGAGAAACTTCGCACAGACGTTGAGCGTTGAGCATTGTACGGAAATGGTTTTGGAGCTCTAATACCCCCACATTTTTCTTTTATGTTCCAACCTTTTTCTCCAATTGTGAACACAAAATAATCTGAGCATGATACTGCTCTAGATATTTTCAGAGACTGTAACATGGTTCATTGTTTGGTACAGGTGATCATATAAGTACTGTAGTCACCCTTTGGAAATGACTGCCTTATAAAAAGTTCTACCTTCTCGTTCCTTTCGTTCAATGAGACCTAATTCCAATAGTGCTTCAAAAGTTTGCGAGCACATGGCACGATTTTGCACAAACTGACTCGTCTGGTTCAAACTATCTGACTCGTTTTCTGCATTGATACAAATTTCACTGCCATGACATAACCGATCAAGTCTTGGATCATAATTGCTTTCATTGTTCCTCCCGTTCGTATATAGCCTGCATAATCTAATGGCCAAATTCATAACATCGTCTGGTTCATCAATGTCGTTCATTAAAGACCCGACAATTGTGTCTATTCCATTATCAGAGAGAGCTTTCATCTGTGATACTGCGGTAAGCGGAGATGACCACCTGACTCCCGAAAAAATATCTAGAGGTGCCTCGGAAGGAACACACAACATTCCATATCCACCATCGTGCGCTGGATTGATGTATGCTTTCCCCATTTCTTTAGAAGCAATTTGCATTGCATCTATTACTTCATCAATCAAAAGCTCTGGCGAGTCCATTCCCAGAATAACAACTGGATTATCCGGTGTTATTTTTCTCACTCGTCTGAGTGCATCTGCTAATTTTGAGCCGAGATCGGAGGAGAGGAGTTCTGATGGTTTATTATTTGTTTCTTCATTTCCAGTATTTGTTTGTCTTTCAGGAGAGCAACCAGTTTCTACTGTCAATATAGAAGCCATAGGAAGCAATATCCACTGCGATGTAGAATCGTAAGCTTCTGGACTCGTGTGTGCTAGACCCAGTTCCACCAATACAGCCGTCATTTGAAAGTTTCCTTCTCGGGTGCCTGGGGCGTAAACGAGAACTTTGGCGCACCCAGATAGCCGTTCCTACCAAGGTTGTAATGCAGAGATTTATGACCATTGAAAGTCAGGTGATGGCAATGGAAAGTCAAAGTACTCACATTCAATTTGAGAGATACTCACATCTTCGGAGATGCTTTTGAGAACATCCGATAGCATAGCCTTTGCCAGAAAAGCCGACCCGTCTAGTCCCAATAAACCAGAAAGCCTCGTTTTCGATTTGCCAGGCATTGGGCATTTTGCAAAAACGACTATTGTTCCTTCATCTGACATCATGGTGCTTGAGATTTATTATTGTAGTCTCGTCACTCGCACATTGAATTTCGGGTTTTGTGTTTTGTGTTTTGTGTTTTGTGTTTTGTGTTTTTGCTTTTGTACAGTTGTGTCTGTGTGTCTGTCCGTTCTAGTTTTGTATGTTTTTTACGTGTGTTCTGTGAACGAGTACGTGTACTGTAAAGTGTTTTATGCAAAGAGGAGAAATGAAATAGATATATTTTATTAATACGAGCAATTATGTAAGCCTCCATGTCGCAATAAGCTTGCAGCGGTCAAATCATATGAAGGGAAAGAAGATTTGCAATGAACTCGACTCATGATCAACAAGTGCGCATGCGTAACAAAGATTTCCTGATCCCGGGATCAAGAATATTGACCAGTTCCGGCACACCACCAATTTTGTTGATGTCAGAATTTTCAGATAAAATTGTGTCAGGAGACCTGGGTGACCTGGGCGGCGAGGGGATATTCAGTGGTGGAAGCTGAAGTGGCTTGATGTTAATATTCTCGAATTCCTTGCGCTCAAGAACCTTTGTAGCATAGGTCTTGACGGTATCTTTAGGGGTATAATCCTTCATGTCAACCTTCTTGACAACCTTCTCGACACCCTTCTTGGGTGAACCAACATCTGATGAAATTATATGGGCCTTACAGAAATCATCAGTCTTGGAGAATGCTCCAGTACGTGTACCCAGAATTGTGTTCGATGTTTTGCGAGCTAGTAATAAACTCAATCCTATGGCCCTCTTCGGCAACAAACCGGTCCAATGTTGCACCTTCGTAGAAGATTTTTCCTTGAAACAAATGGCAACTTTAGTAAGACAACGAGTTTGTTTCATCCCATAGAAGCCCGATCTGTTCATCTTGCGTTTCACTTGTTCGAAGTCAAACACTCCTTGGCGCATGTCGCCTTCTCTCCACTGTCCTTTATAATATTCTCCAGACGCAAACAGCATCTCTCCTTCTCCATTTCTTTGTGACTCCTTGAAATATCCATAATACTTGTCGCCATTTGAATACTCACGGTACCCCTTACCGTGTAATTTGTCATCCTTCCACTGACCACACGAGACTCG
>Ga0115005_10000276_pt1 | contig 39225 bp, 40 predicted proteins | sample ArcOceMetagenome_FD_87163 | JGI IMG/M metagenome (GOLD analysis project Ga0115005, IMG submission 87163) | Marine eukaryotic phytoplankton communities from Arctic Ocean - Arctic Ocean - Greenland ARC118M Metagenome | ecosystem: Environmental > Aquatic > Marine > Oceanic | place: Arctic Ocean... | reverse complement strand
ATAATTGATAATTGATAATAATTTTATAGAATTAATTTTAACTCTAAGTAAAATTTTAAGATAATAAATACAATTAGTTTGTCTGTATTATAAACATTGAAGTAAGACGTAATCGACCCCAAACCTTTAAGTTTATTATTGATATTAGTTATGTCAGGTTACCTTAATTAATTCAGCTTTAGTCCCCTAATACCAACCTGTCTCTTAATGTAGCTTTATATCCTTCAACAGTGGCAATGAGCCTGATCTCAAACAATAGTTCCTCTAACTTTTCTCCAGTACGTTTTGTACAATCAGTTTTAGAAGCAACCTTATTAAAAAAGGCTTCATCAGTATTTATCTTTGAAATAATCAATGCTTTTCTTTTTGTTTCAGTTGCAAAATCACGCATTAACTCAACAAATGTGTCCATCTTATCTTTCCATGCTTTATAACTTGATCCTTCACAAAAGACCCCCATAGCCATCTCTAGTCTAATGTTTTTAATAAGCTTATCGCTTATTACTTTTTCTTGTGGGGGGCGTAGTTCATTTAGGTAATTAAGCTCTGTTATCAATTCTAAGTTACTTTTCTTTCTCAGCTCATCAAAATTACCAGCACTTATTGGTCCGCCAATACTGACACAGGTTATTCCTATTAGGGTTTTAATAAGTATGTATTTAAAGCTCATGCCCTCTAAACAAAATTGTATCATATTACGCATTTTTTAACCCTTTTTATTAATAAATCTTATTAAACTCTTTTATCTAACCATAAACATAAAAATGGCGACTTTTGTAAAAAAAATTTAAATCATAACTAACCTTTTCAGCGTTTTATGAAGTTATTAAAAGTTTGGTTAATTTTAAAGTAGATATTTGAGTCATTTACATATTCAGCTACGTGGAATGTTTTGGACTACGCCCAACTGTAAGAGTTTTAGCTAGAGTAATAAACACACCGAAAATCTTACAATACTTTATTGTCAGCTATTAAGTATATTTAAAAACCTGTTATATATTAAAACTACGTTACATTTAATCGCCCAACTCCAGCACTGCGTGTAATCAAACGAACAATTACACTAATTACAATAATAAGAAGAACTAGCATTAAGGTCACAGCACTTGAATGCTGCGACATATCCATTTCCTGGTAACTAAATATTAAGCCAGTTAAAACCATGTTGCCAGGTGAAATAAGTAAAATAATTAGAGATAATTCTCGCATTGCAGTAATAAACGTTAACAACATTCCTGCAACTAGCCCGCTCATAGACAAAGGAATGATAATACGAAACATGCGCCTAAACCAGCCGATACCCTGTACACGAGCAGCTTCCTCTAGCGATTGGTGTATTTGCAGAATTGCAGCAATTCCAGTACGTGAAGTGAAGGGCAAGTTTTTGATCACCGTGATTAATACAAGAATAGTAAATGTGCCATAAAGTGCAGGAACAGGCCCAATATTGGTTGAGAACATGCCAATATAAATTGCTCCTAATGCAATTGACGGGAATATGTATGGCGCAAAAGCAATAGCTTCCAACCATTTGGACAAACGTGCACCGCGCCCACGAACAACGGCATACCCTACCAAAAGGCCAAGTACTCCATTAAATAAGGCAGCAGCAAAGCCAAGTTTTATTGAATTAAATAATGCTTCAAGAATTCCCTTATTATGAATTATGCCAGGTTCCCCATAAGCCAAATTAATATTACCTTTCCCGTTCCAGAAATAAGTTGTTAAATTTGAGATACTATAATTTCCAGGAATAAGAGTTAAAGATTCCCACAGGAGCAAGATTAGTGGTAATGCTACCGTCATACATAAAAATAAAATAACTAAAATTGTTATAGGCCAGCGCATTTTTCCAAGATCACTTTCACTTTTTCGAAAGCCTTTTCCTGTCATAGTTACATAGCTCTTGCGGACACCAATGATGCGACTATTAATCCAAATAAAAGAAATTGCCAACACGATCAAGACTAAAGCCAGAACGAATGCATCACCTTGGTTACGCGCGTTTATTGAGGCATAAATTTGTGTAGAAAAAGTAAAAAACCGTACTGGTAATCCTAACAATGCAGGTGTACCAAATGTTCCCAAAATACGAATAAATGTTAGCACAATAGCTGAACCTATTGCTGGCATCAGCAAAGGCATGGTGATAACGCGAATTCTCTTCCACTTACCCATTCCACTGGTGGCTCCAGCCTCCTCAAGCTCACTATCAACTGTCGCCAAAGCACCTGATATCAGTAAATATGCATAAGCATAATAATGTAACGCAAGAGTAATAACGATTGGAAAAATTCCGTATGCAACCCAATCTGGAGCTTGGATACCAGTCAAATAAGTAAGTAACCCTTCTGATCCACCGATGCGGTCATTTTTGAACAAACTAAGCCAGGCGATAGCCATTACCCATGAAGGCATCATATATGGAAACACTAACATTGCACCAAAAACGCCTTTAAAATGTACATTTGTTCTAACCATTAACCACGCAAGGCTAAAACCAACGACCAATGCAATAGCTGTAACCGCAAACCCCATCTTAAGACTATTAAGCAATGGTTTATAGAATAGTGCTGTTGAAATAGGTTGATTAAACACTCGATCTATATGGAATAATGTAAAACTACCCACGACACCGTCAGGTTCATAGGAAAGATCATAGCTTTGGAACGTAAATGCATCTTGAATAATTTGCAATAATGGTACCAGCACCACAAAACTTAGAAAACAAAGCGCCAAAACACCAATAATCAGTTCAGGTCGAGTTTTCAACCTATAGGCCTGATAAGAAATATTTTGCACAGACCAAAATGCTGGCTTCCCACTACCTATAGGTGCTTTTATCATTATGTTAACTAACCTCATTTCGCAAATTTTCTTGCGTTTGTGTATCAAAAAAGCTTAGCGCATCAGTCTCAAAATCAATCCAAAGAGGAGTATTTTCTGATAATGTGATAAAACCAGTTTGTAATAAAGTTATAGGAATATCTTCCGCTTTAACCTCAAGTATTGTATTAGCACCAGTAGGTTGTAATATACCGGTTGTAACTTCTTGCCAGCCATTTTTGGCAGTTTCAGATACCTTTATTTTTTCTGGCCTTATTCCTGCGATTAAATTACCACCCCTATTTGCTATAGTAGTAGGTAAAGAAATTGAAATAGCACCACAGTCAAGCATACCGTTGGAAATAGTACCTTTAAATAAATTGATGCCAGGATCACCAATAAACTCAGCTACAAAAATATTTGCTGGATGATGATAAATATCATATGGGGATCCTTCTTGCATTATTTGCCCCTCATTCATGATTATAATACGGTCAGAAAGTGTTAAGGCTTCTATTTGATCGTGAGTAACATAAACAGTTGTGGCCCCAAGATCACGGTGCAAACGCTTTAAACTAGCACGCATCTCTGTCCGTAATTTAGCATCAAGATTAGATAATGGTTCATCCATAAGCAAAATGGATGGCCTCAAAGCAATTAATCGAGCTACCGCAACCCTTTGTTGCTGCCCACCTGATAACTCAGAGGGATATCGTTCAGCATAACCTGTGAGCTGTACCATATCCAATGCGTTTTCTAATCGCTGGGCAATTTCACTTTTAGATATTTTTTGCTCTTTTAAAGCCAGAGTAATATTTTTTGCAACTGTCATGTGCGGCCACAAAGCATAACTCTGGAATATCAGCCCAAGATGACGAGCCTCTGGTGGAACAACTACACCATCATTTCGCGAAAAAACCACCTTATCATCTAACTTTATCATCCCTTGATCTGGCTCTTCTAAACCAGCTATCATTCTAAGTGTCGTAGTTTTACCACAACCTGATGGTCCAAGAATTGTTAAAAATTCTCCAGTTTCAACTGTGAGGTCGAGGTTTTTAACCACGACCTCTTTTCCATAGGACTTTACGATCCCATTGAGAAGTATCTGTCCCATTTTAAGCGCCCTTTATTGGCTTGCGTGTATATTCCAAAAATCACGCAGTTTAGGCCCTTGCTCCCACATAAATTTAGCAGAAACATTCCAACCCTTCATTTCATCCCAGATTTCTCCACCTTGAGGCAATGGAACATCATTACGAGGACTTACTGAGCCTGCATCGTGATATGGTGCCAATCCCTGAAGTAAATCAAAGCTTGCTCCCTCGATGTATGGTTTCTCAAGTTTGGTATCTAGATTTATGTCTGTACTTCCTAATAGATATGCAATCAGAACCTTTGCTGCGTTCGGATTTGGGGCATGTGCACCAATTGACATAAAGGTAGGAAAAACTAAACGTGAGACAGGATCTAAGTCTGACAAGATTGCATTCACATTACCTTTAGATTCATTACGAGAAATGTATGTCATACTTCCCATAACAATTAGCGCATCATCTTGGCCAGCTTTGCCAGAAGCATCTACTAATTTTGATCCTGACTTATAAATTACTATATCATTAGCTAACATTCTGCGTACAAACTCATAACCAGCATCAGGCACGCCATCACCAAGAATAATATCTTCTCCAGTTAAACGTTTATATGCTGCAGCCATTTCTTCAGGATTTTGAACTAACGTTGCTAGCCCCATAAGTGAAGATCCTGATGACATTGGGTTTTTTATTCCTACACGACCACGATATTTTTCTTGTGTTAATTCCCAAACATTGCTTATTGGCGCACCATCTGGATGTACTTCCGTATTATAGAAAAAAACCATGGCTTCATTTACGCGAACAAGTAATGGATCGCGATTTTCCGAAGGAATTCGGTCTACATAATGCGAAGGCACATAATTAAAAATACGATTTTTTCCTAAAAGCTCATATATCACCTGTCCTGAATTACCTGTTGTAATAACATCAGTTGTAAAAATACCTGCATCTTGTTCACGTACCGTTTTTTCAATCGTCTTAACTGAGCCTAAATCATAAACGGTAAGTTTAATTCCAGGGTAAAGAGCTTCAAAATGGTCAACTAATTTTGCAATTCTACCAGAAGCTGTGTAAACAGATACCTCACCTTCTTCTTTGGCTGCAGCAACAATTTCATCCCAGTTTTCTTGGCCAGTTGCGTGCGATCCTAGTGAATTCTCCATCAACCATGCATCAAGCTTTGCTGATATTCCATCAGCTACAGAAAATGTTGCCGTTGTTGAAAACAACGCAATTGCAGCAGCTTTTGAAAGTGTTTTTAAAAGATATCGTTTTGTTAACTTCATAATTTAACTCTCCCTAGATTAAATAAATTTGATGTGAGGATATGGAACACTAAAAAATATCAAATATCAACAACGAATATTCGTTTTGTTTCGATCCAGTGCTAATTCTAAGTTTATCTAGTGACAGATAAATGATTTTATAATAAGATTATTAAAATAATGGATTAACTATGTCATAGAGGTTGCCGAATAATTTAGTATTTATTTTCACTCAGTGTCATTTTGCAAATCACCACAATCAAAAATTTTAAATATCAGACAAATGAAGGAACAATGTGCATAATTATAATAAATTATGGCTATCAGTAAGCTAAGATGGCACAAATAATAGATAATATATCAACGATAGCTTCCAACTATGATGTTATAGTTTTAGATCAATACGGAGTGCTGCATGATGGTAAAGATCCATATGCTAATGCTATAGAATGTTTGAATAATCTTACAAAAAATGGCACACGCTTAGCTGTGTTATCAAATTCAGGAAAACGAAGTGACACAAATACTGCGCGCATAGTAAGCATGGGTTTTGCACCATCTTTGTTCGAGTTTGTGATGACCAGTGGGGAAGCAATGTGGCAAGATATTTTAAACGGTACAATTGTTGAGCAACATTTTTTTTCAATAGAAAGTAATTCTGGCGATGCTATTAATTGGGCTAAAGGTCTTAATATAAAGTTTGAAAATTCGGTAAAAACTGCTCAAGCAATTTTACTAATGGGTATACCTGATGACCATAGCACCCTGCAGTTACAGGATATCTTAGATCAAGCATTTACTAAAAATTTGCCAATATATTGTTCAAATCCTGACCTATTTAGTCCGCGCGCAGGAGGCCAGATAGTAGTTTCACCAGGAACTTTGGCGCACTCATATCGCAAGCGTGGTGGCAAAGTAATATTTTATGGTAAGCCACATAAACCTATTTTTGATGGTTTAAAAAAAGAGCTTAATGCAAATCGACTTCTGATGGTTGGAGATAGTTTAGATCATGACATAGTTGGAGGACACACTGCCGGTTGGGATACGTTACTAATACAAAGTGGAATATATGCGTCTGATTTTATAAATAACAATCATGACGCAGTACTTAATAGATTAATTGCTAATAATGGCTGCAAGTCACCTAAATATTTAATAGAGAGCCTAAAATGAGCAATATACTTAACTTTAGGGCTATCAAAATAATTTGATTATAATAAAAAGGAGACCCAAAAAATGAATGAATCGATCTTGTTTGTTACTGGTATATCAGGTGCAGGAAGAGCAGAGGTTATGAAAGTTTTGGAGGATCTTGATTTTTTTTGCATAGACAATATGCCATTAGTATTTCTACAAAATTTGACACAACTTACTTCCCTATCAACTAAATACAAACAACGCCTTGCAATAGCTGTAGACGTACGGGGGCATGACTTTTTTTCAAATTTTTTAATAACCATTGATAACTTGCAAAATGAAGGTGCATCACACAACATCCTATTTCTTGACTGTGATGATGACGTTTTGGTTCGCCGCTATTCTGAAACCCGCCGACGACATCCCATACAAAAAAGCGATAGTATATATGAATGCATAGCTGCCGAACGTATTCTTTTAACAGAGATTAGGGCTCGAGCTAGTTTCATATTAGACACTTCATTAATGAAAACACATGAGCTAAGAAAACGTATAGGGAAAATGGTTTTACATCGTGATGTTAGCCTTGATATTATTGTGAACATTATGAGCTTTGGATTCAAAAATGGAGTTCCTTTGGATGCCGATTTTATGTTCGACGTTCGTTTTCTAGATAACCCTTATTATGAAACAGATCTACGCTCCAAAACTGGATTAGATTTGGCTGTCTCTGAATATGTCTTCTCCCAACCTAAAGCACATGAGGCAGTAGAAAATATCTTAAACTTAATGACAAACTGGATCCCCTTGCATGCGGCAGCTGGAAAGACCTACTTAACTTTGGCCATAGGGTGTACTGGAGGGCAACATAGATCTGTTGCCATCACTCAGGCTTTAGAAACCAGTTTGGGCAAACTTTTTAACTCAGTTACCACAGTCCATCGAGATATATAATTACTATAAAAATATTTTTGAAATTGGCTCAATAAGACTTAACATACTTATAAAAAATTAATATTTTTAATACAAACAAGATATTTATTTTATTCAGCAATATCTTCTGCCCAAAGCTCTGGCTTTTCATCAATAAACTTAGACATTAATGCAATACATTCAGGATCATTTACTATAATAACCTCAACGCCTTTTGAACGTAGAAATTCTTCATTACCACCAAAGTTTTTATTTTCACCAATAACTACTCTTGGAATACCAAACTGAATAATAGTTCCACTACACATCATACAAGGGCTCAAAGATGTATAAAGTGTTGTATCACTATAAGTCTTTTGACGGCCAGCTTTGCGCAATGCATCCATTTCGCCATGTGCAATAGGGTCACCTTTTTGTACGCGTTGATTTCGGCCCTGAGACACAACCTCTGACCCTCGAGCCAAAACAGACCCAATAGGACAACCTCCCTCATCAAACCCTGATTTAGCCTCATCATAAGCAATACGAAGCAAACGCTTGTCATCATTATTCATCGATAATTATCCTTTTTTTAAAGTATAGTACCTGAGTAATAAGGTAATTTTTCAACGCTAGGTTGCCAGATATTTTTTTTAATCAATTCATCCATATGATCAGCTATTTCGTCTAAAGTAGCAAACCATACATTTCGTTCCGTCATAGTTTTATCTATCCAAGCTTCAACTTGTTTCCAGCGGGCTAGCCTCCCTGTTAAAAAAGGATGCAAAATCATCATAAAAAACCCACCTGCTTCATATTGAGCTTCAAACTCCTCCCAAAAGCCAGATAATCCTTCACTAGGTGATTTAACTGGCATCATATATCCAATTTCGTCATAGTGAGCAAAGGGTGGCCAGTCATCCGTCCCCCAATGTACGGGCATTTCAAAAAGCGACCCTCGTGATGTTTCCAAAGAGTAAGGAATATCATCAGCCATCATAGAACTATCATATCGCATACCATGCTCAATCATCAAATCAACTACTTCAGTAGTTATGTTATAGACAGGTGCGCGATACCCGCGCGGAAGCACACCACAAATGCGCATATGAGAATCTAAGGTACGTTCGAACCATTCTCGTTGGTGCCCACGCGTTTTTATTGGATCTTCATGTATGTATCCGTGATGTCCAATCTCATGACCATCTTGAAGAATTAATTCTATAACATCAGGATAAGTTTCTAAACACCAACCAGGTACAAAAAATGACTGCTTTAATCCCAAACGTTTATACGTGTCAAGAATACGTGGAATAGCAACTTGTGGCCCGTATCGCCCCATAGAAATCGGATATAGCCTGTCAAAGCTATCACTTGGTTTAGCAATATGAATAAGACTATCTGCATCCATATCAAACGTTATTGCTACTGCACATTTTGCTCCATTAGGCCACGGGATTGGGTTTCTTATCATAAAACTAATTCACATTTAAAAGATGGGCACTTTGTGCGCTCCAACTTAACCAAATGTCACTACCAGGTTTCAAATCAAATTTGGACAATTCACGCTCTTGCATCTGGACTTTAAATTCCTGATCACTTTTATCTTCAAGGAAAAGTGTCACCATAGAACCAACAAATTCTTCTGATATTAATTTACAATGAACACTATTTTCGGCTTCAGGATTAGAACCTGATAAGTGTACAAGATCCGCTGAAATAACAAAACTTGCTTCTTGTCCTTTAAGTAATTTGTCTGTTTTCAAACTTACAGAAAACGTTCCTGAAACTGTTTTTATATGAGCCCCAAAGTTTGTTAAGTCAAAAACAGTTCCTGATAAAATATTATTTCTTCCAACAAATTCAGCTACAAATTTATTTTGTGGTGAACGATAAATATCTTTAGGGGTTCCCACTTGAGAAATTTCACCATTACCCATGATCACAACTCTATCAGCCATCGCAAATGCCTCAGATTGCGAATGAGTGACATAAACAAAGGTAATTCCAAGTTCACGCTGCAATTGCACTAATACAGCCTGCATTCGGATTACTAGATGAGCATCAAGAGCTGATAAAGGCTCATCTAATAATAGAATTTTAGGCTCTAAAACTAACGACCTTGCGAGGGCAACACGTTGTTTTTGACCACCTGATAAAGTGGAAATATCACGATCAGCAAACTCTATTATATCTAATTTTTCCAACCATTCCAATGCTCTTCGTTTGCGTTCTGATTTATTTATTCCACGCATTTTTAAACCAAACTCTACGTTTTCAATAACTGTTAAAAACGGGAATAATGCTAAAGATTGCCACACTAATGGAGTGTCACGTTCATGGGGCTTGACCTTATTCATAACCTGATCATTCATATAAATTTCACCAGTTGAAGGCTCTTCTAATCCCGCAAGCATTCGTAATGTTGTGGTTTTACCACATCCAGATGGCCCCATTATGGCTAGAAACTCACCTTCATGTATCTCAAGATTCAGTGCTTTAACTGCAACAAAGTCGCCAAAAAGCTTTTGTACGTTTTTAAGAACAACGAGAGGTTTTGTCATGTGTTAGTACTTTTCATTTGGCGATAAAAAAAGAATATCTGAGCTAGAATTACAAGAGACATAGAAATCAAAAATACGAAGGTACCAATAGCGTTAACTTGTGGATCGATATTACCTTGTACTATTTCGAGAATAACAACAGGTAAAGTTTTATTAAGGCCAGAGACAAACCATGATACGGCAAATTCATCAAATGAAACCGCCGCAGCCAAACACAGGCCCGAAATAATTGCAGGTTTACAAAATGGGATTATTACATAACGCATAGTAGCCCACTCTGACCCTCCTAAATTCCATGATGCTGATTCCAAATCAGGATCCATTTGGTTCAATCGCAAGCGAATAATAGCCATAGCAAAAGGTGCAGTTAGAACACTGTGTGCCAATACAATCGACCAAAGTTGTCCTGACATCCCTAACTTTGAAAGCCAGGCCAACATGGCAAGTGCCATTATAATCAAAGGAATAGTAGGTGGAAGTAAAATGAGCGCAAGATATGGACCTTTGAAACGAAAGTTATAGCGAAAATCAGAATAAGCAGTACAAAAACCAAGTATCGTTGCAATAACAGCCGTCGAAGATGAAACAATTAAACTGTTCAATGCAGCCTGCCAAATATCAGGATCATTAAGGATTTTTACGTACCATTCAGTAGAAAAGCTACCAAGTGGGATTGTTGGAAAACGTTGAGAATTGAATGAAAAAATTACACTAAATAAAATTGGTGCAAAAACAAATGTAAAAATCGCACCAACATAAGCCGCTAATACTATATTTAAAATACGGTTTGAATTCATTTGCTTGCTTTCTTCCGATATGCCAGTGCAATACCAATAAAAGCTACCGTAAATAATGTAATCATCATCACAATTGCAACAACAGCAGCGCGCGGCCATTGCTGTCCAGATTTCGTAGTATCCAAAATAAGAATTGGCAAAGTAGGTTCTTGTGACCCCCCGAGATAAAAAGGCGCAACAAAATCACCAAAAGATAATATAAAACAAAAGATTGCAGCAACAATAAGTCCTGTTTTTGACAGCGGGATAATTACCCTCCATATAGTTGAAAGAGGTTTACAACCTAAGTTTCTTGCGGCTTCAATCAACGTTTTATCTATATTGGCCATAGTTATTGTTTGCAAAATAACTACTAATGGTAAAGTCAGTGTCATATATCCTACAAGAGTGCCAAAGTTAGTATTTAACATTGTAAAAGGACCAAGGCCGATATAGCCAAGCAATGCATTAACCACTCCTTTTTCAGACAAAATAACAAACCATGAAAATGTTCTTACGAGGTAACTAGTAAAGAATGGAATAATTAGAAGAAATATAGCCCACCTACGTATTTTTTCACTAGCCTTAAAAGCAAGCGCAAACGAAGCAGGAAAGGCAAGCAACATAGCAAGAATAGTGGATATACTAGCAATAGTTACAGTATAAAAATAGCTATCCCAAAAATAGTTTTTAGAAAACATTTTTGACCAATTTATAAATTCAAAGGCCTCCGTCATACGGTAATTTTTTACAAGAAAAAATGACATTGCAATCATAAAAATAACAGGGCCAACAAAAAATAATAACTGCCAAATAATAATTGGCAATCGCCACGTCATTGCATAAATATCAATTTTTTGAGATTTTTTAGTGGGCATTCAGCAATCTACTCCAATTGAGTGGGCGAAAATAAAATCGCCCACTCAATTCATATAATCTAATTAAGAATTTTTGTATTCAGACCAAAAATCGTTCCAATCCTCTAAAGATTGTTGTTTTGGAATATCGCGATAATGAATACGCCCCTCATTAATTAAAGCAATAGGCTCATTAGACATTCCATCCATTTGGTGAGATCGTTTAGCCTCAGCTGGGTCTGCCTCAATCAATGCTGCACGACCGCCTTTGGTAACACAGAAACCCGGATAAGCTGCCATCTGTGCAGATTTAACCTGTCCCACTGGAGAAAGCATATATTGGATAAATTTAGTTACCATTCCAGCTTTATCACTCCCCTTACCTATACAATAGCTTTCAGTAAATTGAATTCCACCTTCTTTAGGAATAACCGAACCAACAGGTGCACCATCTTTTTCCAAGACACCCGTTATCCAATCACCAATGCCACACATTGCCAACATTTCTCCATTTTTTAGACCATTAAATGTGCCCCCATAGTCAAAAAAACCACCCACTTGAGGGCGTAAACTAAGCGTTGTTTCTTGAACATCATTCCATTCAGCATCACTTAAGTCCCATAGATTTGAACCATTACCATTGTAAAGACTAATCATACCTAGACTTGGGAGGTGCCAATCAAAGTGACCCACTTTACCTTTTACTTCTGGTTTCCAAAAGCAAGAATAGCTTTCAGCTTCTTTTGCTGAAATTGCATTTTTATTATAAGACACACCTAAATGACCACCCCGCAACATCATAGAGTATAGCTTTCCATCTGCCCAATGACCTGGGAATTTAGTAAAGTCTTCATGCAACATATCATCAAATGGATAATCTGCAGCGTTTAATTCTTCAATATAGCCTGCAGCGTTAAGCTGTTGTACAAACTCACCATCAGATAAAATAATATCGTATGTCCCAGGAGGTGATTGGGCAATCAATGCCATCATGTTGTCACCACCAGCATAGTATTTTGATACGAATTTCACATTGTTTGCGGCTTCAAATTCAGCCACCATATCTGGCTCACCATGGCCGTACCATGCTAGCATATTAATCTCAGTTGTAGCAGCCCAAGCACGACTGACAAATGGTGTTGTTAAGACAGCGGCTCCACTTATTTTCAGTAGATTTCGCCTATTGGGCATTCTAAACATTTTATTATTTGTATTTTTTACCATTTTTATCTCCTTGTTGCAGCTCAGCCTTTTATTTGAAAATTATTGTCATGCACACTAAGGACGGTGGCCAAACGACCTTTATTAAAAATAATACTATTGAAAGGAAATTATAAATGGAAATTTATGGTTTATATAGTTCCATTAATTTTATTAATACATAATGATTAAGAATTAATCATTATGACTAATTTTTACACGCTAGTGATATCAACATCCGGCTCTTTATTCGCAAAAATACCTTTAATTTGGTCTATGATTATGTACCCAGCTGTTCCTAACTGTGCTTGACGAGCAAACAAACCAATATGCAATGGTTCAAGACTTGGCAAACCATCTACTACAGACAGGCTAGCCATACCCTTTCGAAGTGTAGGTTCAGTTAAGCATGAAAAACCCAATCCATCACAAACAGCTCTTTGTAATGCACCTATGCCCGGGCTGGAAAAAGCAATTCGCCACCTTAACCCTGCAAGTTTCAAAGCTGTAGTCATCCGGTCTCTATAAACGCAGCCATGTGGGTGAACAACCAAAGGAATTTCTAAATTAAGGGGTGGTGTAAAATTCTTTGCCCCTACCCATGTAGGTTTTTCTGTCCAGTTTTGAAACAAAAATTGTTGATCATTTCCTTCAAACAAAGCGACAGCAATATCAATTTCATTTTTTCGTAAAAGCTCAATCAAATTCCTGGAAAGATCACACCGTATTTCGATTCTAAAATCAGGATTATTTTTTATAAGTTCTGTTAATTTCGCTTGCAGTAAATTGACAGCATAATCTAACGGTAATCCTACACGTAAAGTTTCTCCCTTATTTCGCGGTTCAAAATGAGCAATTGCGATATCATTCAATTGTAAAATTTGCCTAGCATATACCGCTAAAGATTCTCCTTGCTCAGTAAGTGAAACGTCTTTTCCAACCCGCAAAATTAACTTATGTCCTACAAGCTGTTCTAACCTTTGGACCTGAAGACTTATAGCAGGCTGTGTACGTCCCAAAATATTTGCAGCTTTTGTAAAGCCTTCAACTTCAACAACAGTGACAAACGTTCGCAACAAATTAGTCGGAAGATTAATAATTTTCATATTATTACTATAAATAAAATAAATATAAATAATAGTTTGGTTTAGAATTATTATGAGTTTTATTATTTACAATAATTTATATAAAAATTACGTCTATTACAAAAGCTATATCCATTATAGATAACCTCTAATAATTTCAGTTTTTTTAGATGCCTAAAATTTACATTTCATTTTGGAAATGCTGCTTCAGGGTTATATGTTTTAAAACTTTCTAGATACTGAGCGTTTGCTTGTTCTTGCCACTTTGTATTGGGTTGAATTGCAGTAATACATTTATATTTTTTACGGTATTTAGCTGTGTTTTCATTATCCTCCATAACAACGGCTACCATACCAGCTACAATTCCCTTTTGTTGCTCTATTAATTGCACTGCACCTTGCATTGTTCCACCAGTCTCCACCCATTGGTCAACTAGCAGCACTCGAGTGCCAGGGGCATAAGCAGGAAATCTCATTTCCATTGATTGAGTTTGCCCAGAATAGTTAGTCATTGCGGCGCTGTCTGTATCAACACATAACTTTCCAGCTTTGCGAATAGGTAAAAACCCACAACCGATACGAGTAGCAATACCAGCAGCTAAAACAAATCCCATCGCATCTAATCCAGCCACAACATCAACATCCTTTGGATCAATATCTTCACAAAGATCATCAAGTAAATCATGATAGGCGCGAGCATTGATATAGATTGATGTCGGATCAAGCCACGCAAATTTCTCACCTTTTGTATTAGGTGCCATTATTGAAAAATACCAACGATCATCTCTAGGGCCTTTGTTTATAGTCATAATTCTATCCTTTACTTTCAATAGCATTTATTAGGTTTTTTAATTTATTGGGGTCTATATTATAAAAGTCACAATCAAAATTTATTCCAGTTGCGACCATAAATAGGTCTACATCATGAACATATTTTCCCACATTGTCTGGCGTAATTCCAGATGCAACTGCGAGAACTGTTTCTCCACAACTTTTTCGAAAAGTTTTAATTTTGTCGACATCTGCAGCATGGCCTGTAGCAATCCCAGATGTTACAATGATATCCATATGTTTAGAGGCAAGGTATCCACTATAAGCATACCCTACTGGGTCGACTTTACGTTGTTTTTTAAAAGCAGTACCCCCAATATACAAACCTTTCCAGCCACTATTTTTACGCACTTTATTAATTCTTATTGCATCTACTTGGTCATTCTCTGCGCGCCGTTCGTCAATACACGCATCATCAGCCCAGTATCCATCAACTTGAATGCCTTCAGCCTCTAGCTTACCTAAAATTGGGAAGGCAAATTCACCAGTTATTGCAAGAAAATTAACTCCAATCCAATAATTAGAAAATTTAGCCCGTATGCTTTTAATAATAGGTAAGAGTTTTTCTTTTTCAAAATCATGATTAATAAGAAATACACCAGGACAACCACATTTAATTGCAATGCCAATATTCCTATAAGTTTGCTCATGGTCTAAAACATGAATAACGGGAAGAACAATTGTTTTTTTACTACCAAACTTCAAATGAAATTCATTTCGATTCATTATTAATCTCTATTAAATTAATTTTATTAGAAAATACTTACATCTAACTTAATTGTATGCTTTGGATAAGAAAAATTTATTATGGTAATAGATATATTAAGAATTCAAATAGTATGAAATTTTATTTACTCTCTAAAACTAAATTGTGCTCATACATTAAATATCGAGCCTTCCTGTAATCATACGCGCAGTGAAACTAATTATAATGGTGAAAAAAACTAACACAAATGGTAGCACATTAGAATACTGAACCATATCCATTTTCTAGAAGCTAGATAATTAGCATATAAGAGCAGTATTAATAAAACAAAATACCTATCTCCCTTTTATCCAATCCCATAACCCAAACCAAGCAATTACAAACGGTAAAAACCAAGGCCAACCATAATACATGGGTATGGCTTTGGGAGGTTGGCGCAAAAATACTGTATATTTTTTTTTATTTTCCATAATCATATGTGCAGCCTTTCTCCCAAGCCAAGGAGCCCAAATAGTACCAGAACCACAATATCCACAAACATAAATTATACCATTTTTTTCAAATAAACTTGGCATTTCATCACGGGTGAAAGCTACCTGTCCTGACCAATGATATTGCACACCAATTTCTCGCAATTCAGGGAAAATAGTTATTAGGTTATCTGTTAACTTTTTAACTGCTCCATTTGGATTGTTACCTGCCAATACATCGCGCCCACCTAACAAAATTCGTGTACCATCAGGACTAGGGCGATAGTAACGCGCCAAATATCTTGCCTCACCAAATGTCCCCATCTTTGGCATTAACTTGGATATTATATCTGGTGAAATTATATTTGTGGCAATCATCCTACTCGTTATAGGTACAACTCGCCTGCGCAACCAACCGTTACTATTATCACCATATCCATTGGTAGCAACAATTACATTTTTGCACTTAATTTTACCAATAGATCTATTATGTAAAATTTGAATCAAAAACTGCCCGGAAATATCAGTTACAGAAGTATTTTCATGAATGATTACACCAGCATCAATTGCAACTCTCAATAAACCTTGGAAGAACTTAGCCGGGTGAATACTTCCAATATCATCACGCAAAATTCCACCATGGTATATATTAGATCCTATAATTTCATTTTGATTAATACGTTCTAATATTCTTATATTAGTCCCTAATGCGTCATTTTCAAATGTAGCTGCCCGCTTCATTGCCTCAAAGTCTTTAGCCGTCATAGCGCCAGTAAAACGACCGTTATACTTAAGATCACAATCAATAGCCTCCAACTTTGCAAATTCTCGAAACGCCTCACGTGCAACAATCCCTTCATTATAAAATGCTAAGCCCACTTCTTCACCGTATGCATCCATTGATGCCTTTAAACCCAATCGTAAATTACCACTTAAAATTCCGCCATTCATGCTGGATGCCCCGGCTCCTGCAATTCCACGGTCAAATACTTGCACAGACTTTCCTGATCGCGCCAATTCAATAGCTGCACTTAGTCCTGTATAACCCGCCCCAATGATCACAACATCGCAGTTAGACTCAACAGCCTTTCTAGCACCTAGCGTGGGTAAAGCATCATGCCACCAGTAAGGGATTTCTTGCAACATATTTTACCTTTCTTAAGCGTAAAGCACAGAATGTAATAATAATTTTACATTTTACAGATTAGATGATCATTTTAATTAAACTTCAACACCAATATTAAACTATTTAATATTGAGCCAACCGGAGCAATACTTGAAAAATTTGATCCCTATCACAAGTTAAAGTTAACCCAGGACACTTGCAAGTTCTTGAACTCATTGATGGACCTCTATCAGCAAATGGCAACGCTCAAAATGGTATCTACTTGTTATATCATCCATCTAAATTCCACCTACAAATAATCAAAGTCACCAACGCATTTTTAGTTGCTAAACTGAAACAAAATAAAAAAAATATTTAAAATGTATATACGTTGAAGTGTCGTTATACTTTTTTGTTTGCTTTAGGCGTTCCATCATCACCTATATTCAAAAAATAATAGCTTCGTCCTTTGTAATTTTTTCTTCTGTATGTTTATTTTTAACATCACACCTAATAGTCATACTGGTAGTTTCCATTTTCACAGTTTCCATACCAATTTCGATAATGTCACCTCTGATAGCACATGAGGTAAATTCAACGCCAATCATGCTTCGCGTAATAATTCTATCATTATTTTATTGGCAGTAGCAGTTAGCATATACCTTTTCATCCATCCAATCTAAAGCCCTCCCACCAAAGGAGTGGGCCATTACTATTTAAATTTTTGAGAAATCATTTTTGAGTAAAATATTTCATCTAAGAACTCTACAATCTTTGTAGCTTTCATCTCTTTAAATAGATGAAATAGGCCAACAAACTACCTGAGATAACTTTATCCGCATCAGGAGGATACCTTAGAGCAAACTGGAGCTTGTTGGCCGCACGTTTGGAAGAAGGCATAACCAAACAAGTTTGAAAAAGTACATTAAGGGACTTACTGTCAATATTTTGAGGCATATAATTATGTGAATGAAATAGAACTGTTTAAAATAAATGCAAAAATTAAAGCTACGAATAGTATGGGTGCACAATTAGAATAAAAATTTGCAACTTCCTGGCAGATCAAGCACCAGCAAACTTCCAAAGTATTCAATTCCCTTTGGAATGTATTTATTCATCTAAAGCTAAAAAAGTTTTATGTACCCATTTGAGATTCAGGAAACACTAAGACTTTCCTGTAAATATGCCACGTCGCATGACCAAAAACTGGTAGTATCAAAATTAATCCGACTAAAACAAAAATTGAACCCAAAAATAAGCCAGAACAAATAATCCCTCCCCATAAGATCAAGGGAACAGGATTGACTTTGACCGCTTGCATAGACGCTTTGATACCAGAAAATGCACTCACTTCATGTTCCAGCATTAGAGGAAAAGCAACAACAGTTGTACAAAGTGCAAACAATGCAAAGCAAAAACCTAACCCATTTCCTACTGTAATAAGAATCCAGCCCCGTCGTGTTGATATAACGTCCATAAAAAAATCATAAATAGAAACTGGATATTCATTTCCATATAAAAAAGTATATAAAGTACTAGCGGTGACCATCCAGGCACAGAAAAGGCCTGCAAGCATTACACCAAGGATTAAAATTTCTAAAATAGCTGACGATTTTATAGAATAAAACCCTTCTGCCCATGAGGGTTCAAGGCCTTTCTCCAATCTTCGACTTACTTCATAAAGAAATAGTGCAACAAAAGGACCCAACAAAGCAAAGCCAGTCAACATTGGAAATAATAACTGTATCCAATTTTCACCAGCCATAAAAAAATATAAAACCATGCCCATAAAGGGATAGAGTGTAATAGCAAAAAAATAATGAGATGGTTTTTGCAAGAAATCTTTCCAGCCAAGATGCAGCGAACCCCAAATATCTTTAGTTGATATTTTATTGACACCGATTTCTATTTTATTTGTATACTCGGTCGTAATCAAAGAGTATTGAGACATTACCAAACCTCCAATTTTAATGAGCCAAAAGATACAAGTCTCTTGGTTTTGGAATTGTTTTCCCCAATATTTTTTATTCTACTTCCTTCACCCGGGTGGGGTTAAACGAGCGACAAAATTATATTATCTATTAATATTGCACCAAAAATCCAAAAAAGATACTTTATAGAATACACAAAGAGCTTTTTCTCATTCCCAAAAGAAGGGTCTTTTGGATTGATGAATAAAACTTTCCAAGCATTCCAGATAAATATTGAACCAATTGATGCTGCAAAAATTCCATAAAAAAAACTTGCAGAACCTATCATCCAAGGCATCATCGCAACAGGCCCCAACGCTAACGAGTAAACAAAAATTTGCCACTGTGTTGACCGCCGTCCAGCAACAATAGGCATCATTGGAATGTTGGCATTTTCATAGTCACGAAATTTGTACAGAGCCAAGGCCCAAAAATGTGGTGGTGTCCAAAGAAATATAATCATAAACAATATGCATCCCTCAATTGTAACGGAGCCCGTTACCGCTGCACATCCAATTAGAGGCGGAAGTGCGCCAGCAGCGCCGCCAATCACAATGTTATGAGGCGTTAGGAATTTAAGCCACATAGTATAAATTACCGAATAAAATAAAATTGTGATCGCCAGTAGAAGTGCTGCAAATAAATTTGTTGTGATTGCAAGCATCACGATAGACAAGATAGCACTTATCAATCCAAATAAAAGTGCTTCTCGTGATGATAGGCGACCAGACGGTATTGGTCTGTTTGCAGTGCGTGACATCATTGCGTCAATGTCTGCGTCATACCACATATTTAATGCGCCAGCTGCACCTGCACCAACGGCGATCGCAATAATGGCAAATATAGCCATAGTAATATTGATGTTTCCAGGCGCAGTCATCATTCCAACAACTGCCGTAAAAATGGCTAACGACATAACACGGGGCTTTGCTAAAGCCAAAAAATCTGGAATTCTACTAAAATAATTGCTTCTAATATAGTCCATTAAGCCTCCTCTTAGCATTATCATTTTAAATAATTACTTGACCTCATATAAATCCATTGCGAGGTTCTTTTTACATTTTCAAAAAGGCTGAAACGACGAATTGATAACTAGAATAAAAACGCTAATGTATTTCAATTAACCGACCATACTGAACTACAATTTATCAAACAGTCCCTTAAATCTGTCTTTTGCCTTACCTCGATGTTTGACTTTAGAAGCTTTTTTTACGACACTTTTTGAGATTTCACCAACTTGAATCAAGGCGATCATTCCCATTTGATAATGAGGCTTGCATTTAATTCCATATAACCCCTCGATATCTAATTTAACCGTCAACTCTTTGTTAATTTTACTTTTGAACTTTTCAGCATCTTTGGGGATCATGCCTTTAATAATTTCAGCGTTGTGTCCTTTTGAAGTCGGAATAAATTTTATGCAGTCCCCCGAAACTGCCAAAACAAACGATGGTTCAAAAACCATCTTCATCTTAGGGTCTATTTTACTCTTATTTAGCATTCTAATTTCGTGAATTTTGCCATCTTGACAATCAGCAGCATGCGCTACCGAATATGTGTTACAGTATATTGTTACTAATACTATGACCAAGAACCTTGAAAACATTACTTCACCTCACTTTTTACCTGATCCAGTTCCATTCTCCAAAACTACTGAATATTTGTATTAGCTCAGGTTTAAGTGGGGGCCGAAATTGGATTATCTAATATTATCCCCCACCAAAAAAATTAAACCGTGTAAAAACGGTATAGTTGGCTTCGATGGCCATAATCGCCACAAAAACCAAAACTGCTATTGGCGGCAGGAGTACGGCATAACTTAAGGAAAGCCTTTCCCATTTTATATGCATAAAAAATGCTATGATGAGGCCTGCTTTTACGATCATAAAGAAGAGGATCAAAGTCCAGCGCAAGTAGCCCTGAAATGACATAAAATCAACCATATATGAACAGGCGCTTAGGACAAACAACCAACCCCAAACAACAAAATAAACTTTTAAAGGATGCGCTTGATGACCATCAGCAGGCAATTCTGTAAAGCTATCTTTATCCTTATGACTGCTATTAGATACTATCATATTTAATCCTCACCAAAGATAGAAAAATGCGAAAATGAAAACCCATACCAAATCTACAAAATGCCAATACAATCCCATAATTTCCACACATTCATAATCGCCTTTGCGACTAGTGAAAAAACCTGGACGCTGCGTGTCATAATCACCACGCCAAACTTTCTGCGCCATAACAAGAAGGAAAATCACTCCAATGGAAACATGGGTTCCATGAAACCCCGTTATCATGAAAAATATTCCGCCAAACTGCGGTGCACCCATTGGATTACTCCAAGGACGCACTCCCTCAGATATTAACTTAGACCATTCAAAAACTTGCATACCAACAAATGTTGCTCCCAAAAGCGCTGTCACCAGTAACATTATAGCAGTAAGTTTTCGATCTTTTCTGTAGCCATAGTTCACGGCCAATACCATTGTGCCACTACTTGTTATCAAAACAAATGTCATAATTGCGATGAGTAGGAGCGGGAAATTTGTGTGGCCTATATGTAGCGAAAAAACTTCACTGGCATTTGGCCAACCTACTTTTGTAGACATCCTAGAAGTCATGTAAGATAATAGAAAGATACCAAAAATAAATGTATCACTAAGAAGAAATATCCACATCATGGCTTTGCGCCAGCTTACATTTTTAAATGCACGCTGATCTGATGACCAGTCCTCGACAAGACCGGATAACCCCGTGGTTCTATCCACTGAAGCAGTTACTTGTACTTGTGAAGTATCTGTCATGAAATTACCCTTTTGCAAAGTTCAATCAATGGATCGTAGGTCCAGCCCAGCATTACAAAAATCATTGCGCACCAAATGAAAAATAGAAAATGCCAATAGAGAGCACATAGATCTATTTTATTCACTATTTTATGTAATTGTGTGTCACTCCCAGCGAGAGCCGTTGTATGAAAAAGAGCAACCAGACCGCCAATAATATGCAAACCATGTAGGCCAGTAAGCACATAAAAAAAACTACTGGAAGGGTTACCTGAAAGAAAAATTCCGTTTCCATTTAATTCATACCATGTGATAGATTGACCTATAAGAAAAGCAACAGTTAGAATACAGGCATTTATCAGCATAGACTTTACAGAATTACCGTGTTTTCCGTTGTTTTCAATACTGACTGGCATAGATGTCCCTCTCCCCAAGATTTTTAATCGTGTGGCTTGTCGACGAGCAACAACTAGAGCAGATTGAAGATAAAGGCTTGCTGCCAATAAAAGAATGCCGTTGACCCAAAGCATATTTGGTAGAGGCATTGAGCGCCAATCTTCGATCTCTTGGCGCATAAAGTGGCTACTAAATAACAATGTGAACAGCATTCCAACTACTGCCAGAACGACCAAGAGACCAATCTTGGCCTTTGGCAAAGAGACTTTATGAGAACCATGGTCTAAATTTTTCAATCCACTTTCAAGCCAAGGTTTTGCACCCAGTCTTTGATGTGACAACCACCAAATAGAGGTCGAAAGAACTACTGCCAGAAATATTAAAACAACAGTCATTATGTCGAACTTCCACTATCTAGGGAACCAGGATCATTTTGAGCCAAGAAATCTTCTGCAGCACCAGGAACACTATAATCATAGGGCCATCGGTAAACGAGTGGTAGTTCTGGGCCAAAATTACCATGGGCCGGAGGGGTATGAGGCGTTTGCCATTCAAGTGTAGTTGCTCGCCATGGATTTGATCCAGAGGGGCGACCCTTTCGAAGACTCCAAAAGACATTATATAAGAACAAAATTTGGGCGACACCAACTGTAAAAGCTGCCAAGCTGATGAAAGAGTTTAAGGTGGCAACGGAATCAGGAATAAAAGCTGCGTCTCCCAATTCGGGGTAACGCCTTGGCACCCCAACCAAGCCTATATAGTGCATGGGAAAAAATATTAAATATGACCCCACAAAAGTAACCCAAAAATGAATTTTTCCTAGGCCTTCATGCAACATACGCCCTGAAATTTTGGGAAACCAATGATAGATAGCACCAAAGACAACGAGAATGGGGGCTACTCCCATAACCATATGAAAATGTGCCACAACAAACATTGTATCTGACAGTGGAATATCTACTATTACGTTACCAAGAAACAACCCCGTAAGGCCACCGTTTAGAAAAGTGACAATAAACCCTAGCGAAAATAGCATGGGAGTATTTAGGTGAATATTTCCATTCCAGAGCGTCAGTATCCAATTATAGACTTTTAGTGCTGTCGGGACAGCAATTATTAACGTCGTTGTAGCAAAGAAAAATCCAAAGTACGGGTGCATCCCACTGACGTACATATGGTGCGCCCAAACGATGAAGCTAAGTGCTCCAATACCAACGATTGCCCATACCATCATGCGATACCCAAAGATATTTTTCCGAGCATGAGTCGAAATTAGATCAGACACAATTCCAAACGCAGGCAGTGCTACGATATAAACCTCTGGGTGACCGAAAAACCAGAAAAGGTGTTGAAAAAGAATAGGGCTCCCGCCACCGTAGCTAAGCTGGTCACCAAACTCGACCAAAGACGGCATGAAAAAACTGGTTTCTAACAAACGGTCAAACAACATCATAACAGTTGCTACTAACAGCGCTGGAAACGCAAGAAGCGCTAATACTGTCGCAGTAAATATTCCCCATACTGTTAGTGGAAGCCGCATCATTGTCATCCCCCGAGTTCGTCCCTGCAACACTGTGACCACATAATTTAGTCCACCCATTGTAAAACCGACGATAAAAAGGGCCAACGATACAAGCATAAGGATTATCCCAAGCCCCTTACCCCCCGGGGTTCCAGAAAGGATCGCTTGAGGGGGGTAGAGTGTCCACCCCGCTCCAGTGGGTCCACCAGGAACAAAGAAACTTCCAACAAGGACCAACACCGCCAAAAAATAAATCCAGAAACTAAGCATATTTACATAGGGAAACGACATATCACGAGCACCGATCATAAGTGGGATCAGATAGTTACCAAACCCTCCAAGGAACAAGGCTGTAAGTAAATAAACCACCATGATCATTCCGTGCATGGTAACAAATTGATAATAGGTTTCAGGTGTAATGAAGTCGAACATTTCTGGAAAGCCAAGTTGCAATCGTATAAGCGAAGACAACACAAGAGCCACGAAACCAATTGCAATGGCTACCCCAGAATATTGGATAGCTATTATCTTTGCATCCTGAGAAAAAACATATTTAGTCCAGAAACTTGTTGCATGATAAAGTTCCACTTCCTCCACTTCAGCAGGAGGAACACTAGGGGGTGATGTGTTTTCAGTCTCAACCATAATTAGGGATCCTCTACCAAGTTAGTAAATTCTATTCCTGTATTTGTAGTCATCTCAGCAAACGTCGTCTGCTCACTGATCCACAGATCATAATCCTCAACTGTATCGATTAAGACGGTCCCACCCATATATCCATGGCCGACGCCACAAAGCTCCGCGCACAACACATCATAAGTTCCAACACGAGTAGGTTCCATCCAGAAGTAGGTGATCATTCCTGGAACCATATCCATTTTGGCACGAAATTCTGGTACATAAAAATTATGTAATACATCCACCGACCTCAGAAGCATCTTTACTGGCTGCCCAGCGGCTAAGTGCAAGTCATTGCCATCAATTATAATATCATCCTGACCATATGGATCATTAGGGTTAATTCCCAATATGTTGTCTTCACTGATCAGCCTATTGTCAGCAGTACCCAACTTTCCATCAGCACCAGGCAACCGAAAACTCCAAAACCATTGTTGCCCCACAACCTCAACTTCTGTAGCTTCCTCTGGGACATTTACAAACTGAAACCACACGAAAAGCCCAGGGGCTAGCAAAGCTACAACACCCACGCTTGTTAATACAGTAAGCCAAATTTCAAGTTTAGTATTTTCAGGTTCGTAGGCTGCCACCCTACCCTCACGGTACTGAAATTTATATACGCAATATGCGACAAATAGCAAAATCACTACATAAACAATCCCAGTAATCCAGAAGGTTAATGATATCATGTCATCCATAAACCCCCAGTTTGTCGCGATGGGAGTCCACCACCAAGGACTGAACAAGTGAAATAACACTGATCCAATGACTATAATAACGATTGCAAGAGCCACGCCCATACTTATTCCCTTTTGCCTAGCCATAATTGGCTGCCGGTGAAAACTGGAGTCTGTACTTGGTCTTAATTTAGTTTTAATTTAGCTTTAATTATCAATTAATATTTAATTATTAACTACTGTTTTAATATTACTTTAAACATTTATTTTCGCTTGATCAATTGTCTTCATAATAATCAACTTATGTCCATAGGGCGTTTTGTCACACCCATATGCTAATCTACTTTCATCTAACACTGCAAAGTTATCACTCAAAAAGAAGCTAACTTTGACAAATAAAAACTATAAATGTATCTTTAAAATATGTTTTATTAACTAAAAATTTAATTTATTTTTATTTAATTATTAGTATTAGTTTGCACCATCAACACCCCAAGGGATACTCAGTGCTTAAACCAATTTTAAAATATGCTACGCCTACTTTAATAATTGCTGGTCTTTGGCTTATTAGCTTTGAATTTTGGCCTGAAAACGTAGATAAATTTTCAAAATGTCGAAGCAGCCCTTTTAACGGAGTTGCAGAACCCATTGGAGGTCCGTTCACACTTATTAACCAGAAAGGTATAATGGTAACTGATGCAGACGTCATAACAGAACCATCCCTAATATATTTTGGCTATACATTTTGTCCAGATGTTTGCCCTTTAGACGCAGTGCGTAATACTGAGGTTGTTGATATTCTTGCCCAAACTGGAAAGTCACTGACACCTATTTTTATCTCAATAGACCCACAAAGAGATACGCCTGAGGTCATGTCTGAATATTCCAAATGGCTTCATCCTAAAATGATAGCTCTAACCGGATCACAAGAGCAGGTGAAGGCAGCCAGCAAAGCCTATGGAACCTACTACAAATTACACTCAGATGAAGACAAAGAGTTTTATCTTATTGATCATTCAACTATGAGCTACCTCGTCTTTCCAGAGCATGGGTTTGTAGAATTTTTTAGGCGGGACCAGAGTGCTAAAAAAGTTGCTGAAAAAGCAGCTTGCTTCATAAAAAATTCTTAATAAAATTTATTATCACAAACCTTAATTCAAATATAACAACCTGAAGTTAGCGATATATTATAAAGTGCATAACATTACTTTGATGTTTAAAATTTAATAGCCCATCTGCTTAATTAAAGATAATAAACGAGTCAGAAATTCAATTTGAAAATATATTAAGATCAAAGGATTAATAATAATGTCACAACAGACTTACGATCCATTACAGCCCGATGGTTACAATGATACAATAAAGAAACCAATATCTGAAGATGGTATCGCAGTAGTAGGAATACGCTATATAATTCCGGCTAGGCAAGGGCGAGCTGTTCGCTTAAAACAAGGGCAAATTATTGCTATACATAACCCAAAGGGCAACCAAGTTTGTGATTTTTTTGCCATTATTAATGGTTCAGAATCTGAATTTCTTTCTATGGAACATAGTCGCACTGCCTTGGGGCGCATCTATGTGAAAGAAGGAGATATATTGGTAACCAATCTCCGTCGCCCCTTAATCGAAATAATTGAAGATAGGTCCCCAGGTGTACATGATATATTAATGGCTTGCTGCGACCACGCCCGATATCAGCAACTTGGAGCAACTGAATATCATGACAATTGCGCTGATAATTTACGAATGAGCCTAATGGCCATCAATTCACAAGTTAAACACATACCAAGCCCGTTCAATATTTGGATGAATATTCCAGTTACTAAAGAAAGTGGTGAAATTAGCTGGGATCCTCCAGTTTCAAGTGCCGGTGATTACATTAGATTAAAAGTATACGAAGATTGCATAGTTATAATGACCGCCTGCCCACAAGATATGACCTCTGTAAATGGTGTTGGCGTACAGCCATGCGAACTAGAATTTGAATTGGAAGCTTTGTGAATATTCTTGATAATACTACAGATATAATAGTTATAGCCCACTAGATTTTTGAAGTTTCGCAAAATGCTACGGAGGCACACTTTTCCATGTTTAAGTCAATAAAAACAAAATAACACTCCCATGAAGTTACAATGCAACTACTAAAGCACCCAAAGACAGAGGACAGTATTTCTTGCACGCATTAAGTGCAATTAGAATAGTGCCAAATAACTTTACTACAAGTTACTTTGCTAACAGATCAGATTGAGAAAAATTAAAGCATGCTATTTATTTACCGCGAATTCTAACATTTATCCTAGCGTATTTTTTATTATCCATCATGCCCGGTCTAAACATGTTGGGTGCAATGAATATTAGCCCCGTTTACGGTTTTTGGCGTGTAATGCCATTCATTGCAGGTGCGACATTCGGCATAGCTTTGGTTGTAGTTTTATCGATAACTAGTGCCACTACTATTATGGCGAAAGCTTCATATATTTTTGATATGATCAAATATTTGGGGGCAGCGTTTCTTTTATATATAGGATATATATTTTGGAGAGTTAGTACCACAATTTCCAACAATAAAAATATTTACTTCGCCACAGGTGACAAAAGCAAACTGATTGCAAAAGGGTTTTTAACAGCAACGCTAAATCCAAAAGCTTGGTTATTTTTTGCCGTGTTTTTACTTGTTGTTCTTATGGAAGGTGTATCGATAAGTTTACAGATATTGAGCATCGTTTTTATCGTGATATTCGTAGAATCTTTTTGTATGCTCATATACACACTTGGCAAAAATCAAATAAGGCAACTGGTTAAATCAGAAAGAAATATTAAAATTTTAAATCGCATCAACGCCTTATTGATGTTTTTTTAGCAAGTATTTTAATTTTCAAGTGAGGAGAATACAAACTTATGGAAAATTATATGGTTATAATTAATCATAATTAATATTTACTTTTATGATCTGCCGCAGATGTCGTAAATTAAAACTTTAATTATGTATATTTTACGGCCCAGCCTATTGCAGTTGGCTCAGGCTATAATAACTCCATGAATTAAGACTATCTAATTTTATCTATTGTTTCATAATACAAAAATAATTAAATTTAGGGTATAAAACCAAAATTTGCTTGGCGCCCTATTTCTATTTAAAGAAATAGTAATATTTTAGTTAAAAATTAATTAATTGTTAACAGCATTCGCTTTGGTTTCACAAAAAATCCATATCTAACTTAATGTAATCACCACGATAAATCACATCAGCTAAGTAAATTACCGTATTGCTTTCATCACACAATATACGTCGTACTTCAGCCATGGGCTCTCCAACAGGAAGGTCAAGAAGCATTGCTGTTTCCATGTCACATTTACTTACAATCAAATTTTGGCGTGCAATTGTAACATTTAAATCTGTTTCATCAAATAATACAGGCAATGCTAAGCGTGATCTAAAAGAATTTTCATGTTTATCAAAAACATTTTTTTCAATGTAAAGGCAAATAACGCAGTATCGCTGACCATCCCGCGAATGAATACGTCTTAAAACGTGATATTTTTCTGCAGGTTTACCAATTGTAATACCTTCAGGTAAATCCGCTTCAAAATCGTCTAAATTAACGAGATTAGGCACATCGCCACGATAGAGAGCCACAAGTTCTTCAAGTTTAGTTACAACACTTAGCGAGCGTTGTAGAGACTTGTGTGGCAAAACGGTAGTCCCTCTTCCCCTTTTTGGCTCTAAAAGTCCCTCAGCTTCCAAAATCTTTACAGCTTCACGAACAGTTATACGTGCAACCTGAAATTCATCCATTAATTCAGTAATTGTAGGTAAAATTACTCCAACCTTCCAGGTATCACGCAATATTCTTTGCCGCATTACTTCTGCAACTTTAATATATAAAGGCGTACCATCTTGGCGAAATTTTTGATTTTTCATAAATACTTTTATAATCGTTTTTAAAAGCTTTACTACTCGATTATCAAAAAGTCCTATATATAGAATTTTTACCTTGCATAATAATAGTTAGTATAAGTACTATAAATAGAACTTTAGATTTATAGAATGTATAAATGGCAAAATATGATTATATAATAGTTGGCGCAGGAACTGCAGGGGCTACATTAGCCTCACGTCTTACTGAAGACCCTAACTGTAAGGTCTTAATTCTTGAGGGCGGAGGTTCAGATCGTAATTTATGGCTAAAATTACCAGTGGGCTATTATAAATCTATTTATAATCCAAAATATTCACACCTTTATCGCTCTGAACCCGAAGCAGGTATTAATGGGCGGAGAATGGACTGCCCGCGAGGGCAAGTTATAGGCGGTTCCAGCTCAATCAATGGTTTAATTTACATCCGCGGTCAGCGCGAAGATTTCGACGACTGGGCAGATCTTGGGGCGGATGGCTGGGATTATAACAGCGTTCTTCCACATTTTCGAAATCTTGAAACATACGACGGGCCACCTTCGCAGTACCGTGGTGCTCACGGGCCACTTCAAATAAGTAACCTACGCACACAAAATCCTGCATGTAGTGCTTGGTTAGCTGCAGCAGGAGAAACGGGATTGCCCTACAACGAAGATTTTAATGCAGCTACAACACACGGTTTAGGTTCTTATCAACTTACACTTCGAGGTAGGTGGCGTGACAGTGCTGCGACGGCGTTTTTAAAGCCTGCAATGCACCGCCCAAATTTGACAGTCAAATTACATGCACGTGTAACTAGCTTAAGCTTTATCAAACAGCGTGTATCCGGCGTCAGTTATAGAAAAAATGGAAAAGATTATACTGTAACTGCATCAACTGAGGTAATTCTTTCTGGTGGAGCTGTTCAAACACCTCAGCTTCTACAGCTGTCAGGTATTGGTCCAACAAAGGTTTTAGAGAAACAGGGTATAAAGGTTCGCTATGACTCACCAGAAGTTGGTGAAAACTTACAGGACCATGTCCAAATGCGCACTATTGTAGAACTATCAGAGCGTGGTTTATCTTTAAATGATCACGTGCGAAATCCACTTCGGTTAGCACAAATGGGATTGAATTGGTTGGTTAATGCTAAAGGTCCACTTACTGTAGGCGCAGGGCAAGTAGGTGGAGCAATTTGCACCAAATATGCAGAGGGTAATCGTCCTGACTTACAGTTGTTTGTGATGCCATTATCAGTAGATAAGCCAGGAAAGCCATTACATCGTTATTCAGGATTTACGACATCATTTTGGCAATGCCACCCCGAAAGTCGTGGTAGTATTCATATAAAGTCTACAGATCCAATGGATGATCCCCGAATTATAATGAATTACTTTCAAACACAACTTGACCGAGATGTAACGCTGGAAGGTTTGAAAATCTTACGTAATATATACCGCCAACCTTCATTCAAATCTTTGTGGTCACGTGAATTGATCCCAGGTGACGGTTGCAAAACTGATGACCAATTATTAAATGCAATTAGAGCAAATGCAACAACAGTTTACCACCTTGTTGGGACTTGTAGGATGGGAAATGACAACAGTGCTGTTGTTGACCCACAGCTTCGCATCAAGGGTATTGAAGGCCTAAGAGTAGTCGATGCATCTGTCATGCCAAGCATCACTTCAGCTAACACAAATTCTGCAACTTATATGATTGCTGAAAAAGCCGCATCAATGATCCAAAGTGGCAAATAAATAATGGATAATATGTCATGATTACTTTCAACAATCAACAAAATGCCAAAGAATTATATGAATATACACTTATGCCATCGCGAATGACTTCGCGCTTTTCTATAAGCGAATTAACAAAAGCGACACTCACAAACCCCTTTAATTTTACAAAAGGTGCTTTTTTACTAAAATTTAAACCCCGCGCAAATGAGGATCGAGAGACAATTGAATTACAGGGCTTGAATTTTGAAGATACCCATACGAAGATTTACAACTTGCATACGGATTCCAGCCAACAATTACCTATTAAATCATTTGAAATTGAAGCGCTGTTAGTAGCCGCTGTGACACATGTTTATGCGCGAAACTGACGCACCTCAAGAATTGTTTGGGCGTTTTAAACTTACTAAAAAGAATGGAAAATAAATGTTTAATAAAGTTTTATATCAGCTCTCAGATTTTGACCTATCTTTCACCATAATTAAAGCAAAATCATTTGTTATGCGTGTGCCTTGTTCCGTTCCTGTACAAACTGCGTTTGGAACGATGTATGATCGCCCAGCCGTATTCTTGGAATTGGAGGATGTGCAAGGCAACAAAGGTTTAGGGGAGGTTTGGTGCAATTTTCCAGCCTGTGGCGCCGAACATCGCGCACGTTTATTGGAAACAGCCTTTTTTCCATTTATTATTGACAAAGAGTTTTCAACTCCCATGAATTTATTTGAAAAACTAACAAACCAGTTTTCACGACTTGCTATTCAATCAGGCGAACTAGGGCCTATTGCACAATGCATATCTGGAATTGATCTTGCATTATGGGATTTGGTGTCACGACGAATTGACATTCCATTATATCGTTTACTAGGTGGTGAAAAGGTTACAATTCCTGTTTATGCAAGTGGAATTAACCCCCGAAATGCTGATCAAACGGTTGAACGATGCCGAAGCGAAGGTCACAGTGCTTTCAAATTAAAAATTGGCTTTGATCAGAACAGTGATTTAAAGAATATTGAACAAATCAGTTCAAATCTAAATTCAAACGAAGCATTCATGGTCGATGCTAACCAAGCTTGGACCTTGATTGAAGCGTTAGAGGTTTTGCCCCAATTAGCAGCGTTTCCACTTGACTGGTTAGAAGAACCAATAATGGCAAATAGTACATTAAAAGACTGGGAAACATTGGCATCAGCATCTCAGATTCCATTGGCTGCAGGTGAAAATATGATTAATATTAATGACTTCAATGATGGAATATCTGGTAATTCCTATCAAGTTATTCAACCTGATTTATGCAAATGGGGCGGCATCAGTGGCGTATTTCCAATTGCAAAAAAAATCCTTAGTGCAAAAAAACGGTATTGCCCTCATTATTTAGGTGGAGGTATTGGTTTAGCAGCATCGGCACATCTATTAGCTGCTGTTGGTGGCGACGGCATGCTTGAAATTGATTCAAACAATAATCCTCTTCGAAGCAATCTATTTTCACCCACTATAAATGAAGGAAAAATTCAAATGTCTAGTTTACCTGGACTCGGAATTGCTGATGGATTTGAAATTTTGAAGGCATCCTATGCTAATAATAAAACTATATAGTGAAGTTAACTGAACATAATTTAGTTGAAGATTTGATCGCCAGGCAACAATAAATTAATTATTTTCTGATATGATGACACTGCAATACGAACACTTAAGTTCATACTCCCAATGAAATAAATTTTTAACAAATCAGCTTTTAGCTAATAAAATTCTAAACAATCTTAAGGTGCCAATATGTCTATTAAAATTCAAAATCCCGCAAACCCATCCCAAATTGTTGGAACATACCCAACCATGTCTCCAAATGACATCCCTGCAATGATGACTTTAGCTCGTACAGCTCAGCGCAAATGGGCCCAAATTCCACAACATGAACGTGGCAAAATTGTCGACACATTTATTAATGGACTAGAGGAGCGTGCAGAAGAAATAGCCACAGCTATAACGCAAGAAATGGGAAAATTAATTAGTGAATCCCGTGGTGAAGTTACCAAAGCCTTTGGTGAGGGTCGTTCAACATCCCGACGGGCTTCAGCACCTATTGGTGAAGTTTTTCCATCCCAAAGGCCAGGAATGACTACCTATTCCACCCGCCGCCCTAGGGGTGTAATTCTAGGGATAAATCCTTGGAACTTTCCATTCAGCACACCCATCAGAAAAACTATTCCAGCCTTAATATATGGCAATGCAATGGTATTAAAACCATCAATAAGTACGCCTGGTGCTGCCTTCATAATGCAAGATGTTGCTGATGCTACCCTACCAAAAGGATTGTTTCAAATCGCCTATGGTTCTGGAGATTTAGGCAGCGCGTTGACTGCTGCAAATGGAGTGGATGCAATAAGCTTTACAGGTTCTGTTGGTGTTGGCAGAATCGTGGCCAAAGCTGCAGCTGAAAACTTAGTTGAAGTCAGTTTAGAATTGGGTGGTAAAAACCCTGCAATCCTGAATGATACTAGCAACTTAGATTCAGTAATAGATCAAATTTACATGTCAGCTTTCGCAGTTTGTGGACAGCGATGCACAGCCATTAGCCGCGTAATAGTTCGCCGCGAATTAGAAGCACAATTAGTAGAGGGTCTTTCCAAACGTGCGAATGCAGCTCAGGTGGGAAACGGAATTATTGCCGCTACAACTATTGGCCCATTGATGGGCGAAAAAGCATTAAACACTGTTGAGAATTTTGTTGATCGCGCACGAGGCGCAGGTGCATATGTAGCCGCTGGGGGCACAATAATCGAACAAAACGGTGGATATTTTTACGCACCGACCATTCTATCTAATGTAACCCCAGATATGGAAATAGCCCGCGACGAAGTCTTTGGTCCTGTATTAGTTGTTATACCGTATGATACAGCTACAGAAGCACTAGAGATTTGCAACGATGTAGAATTTGGATTATCTGCGTGCCTATACTCTGAAAAAACACCAATTGTGGAACAATTTATTGCAGAGGCAGAAAGTGGAATGATCCATGTCAATTGTGGAAGTTTTCCTGAGGATCATGTCCCATTCGTGGGTATAAAAAATTCATCATTGGGTGTTGGTGGCTCTAATGGAACCTCAACAATCCAATTCTACACATCAGAACATACGGTATATAGAAAAGGACAAGTCTAAGTATTTGGTGTTATTATAAATGAAAAACCTTATCAGTTTATTAATCTCTAAATATTATGTTAACATTAACTTCTTTGCTTCCTCTGAGTAGCCCATTCTGTACAGTTCTGCTGCTGTGCGTGCTTTACTCAATGAAACAAAAAATGAGTTAATGCCATTAAAGACACCTGATAAAGGTATTAAAGTGTAATTCATAATTGCTGTTGTCATCATTGTGATCCTTTTTTTTAATTTTTGAGTATGATTTTATTTTGATCAAAACAATAAACATATTTGCAATCCCGCTATGCATAATCTGCAAGCAAAATTCACACGTTTTTCTTTCATAATTGAGTTATCTAATCAAGAACTACCAGTTATTTTGAGGTCTACTAGCTCTGCTATTTTCCGATAGTTTTGTCTGACAGAATAAACTATAAAATATTCTATACGTATCTCAAGACTACTCTAAATGATGGTTATAATTATATTGCTATAATTGTGTCCATAGGTCCGAGAGGTCTTGTGTTTATTTGTAGGTATTTTTATTTAGAACCAATTCCATGGATCAACCACTAATACAGGCAATCCAATCATAAAAAATACGATTATAAATATGCTTAATGCAAATCCCTCAAAGTTCTTTTCAGTTTTATTACTCATGATATTTCCAAATTTTTAAAATAAATTAAAAATAGTAATATCCCATAGAATTATCATGTCATTGTGACACTACAGCACACGTGGATATAAAATATTAAAAATGTTGGATTTAAATAAATTGATAATCAACTAATTGAATATTATAAATTAATTATATTTATATAATAGATAGAAAGCGATTATTAAGAAATAATTATAAATTAATAATTTAGCTGAATTAACAATATCACGTGATGTTGATTTATTAGTAATAATGGCTCGTACAATGAAATAGACCTTGAAAACATACATGAAGCTATTGAAGATACTACTTGAAGGCCAGTACTCTAAAGCACATTAATTTATGTTGGAGATAGTATCGTGCCAAACTAACATTAAACATAATTTATAGTAGATTTAAGCCCACTATTAGATCATGATTGCGCATGGCTGCGCAGACGCCAAACACGCGGAATTAGCAGCGCAATTAACACACCACTAATAAGGAACGGTGCACCGGGAAGATAAATACCATCTTCATCCACGAAAGCCTCAAACACGCCAGTCATTATCAGCGGGGCTAGGAAAGCTGCGATGGAGGCAAGTGAAGCGATTACGCCCTGTACGAGGCCCTGTTTGTCTTCATCCACTTTGTTGGCTGCCATGGCAGTTATCATTGGTGGCGACAGATCAGACAAGGCGGCGAAGATCAACACAAGGATCAAGCCTGTGACAGTTGAAATTAAACCAAAGCCAATGAACCCAATTAGAGCGGATAAAATACCAATTTGTAATGTGCGAAATTCTCCCACACGATTGATGAAAACAGGCATAAGCCCGGCTTGGACACCAGCCAAAAGGATGCCGTAACCTGCCAATGAAATACCAATTGTGAAGGACGACCAATCAAACAACTCATGCGTGAAAAAAGCCCACAGGACGGGGTATACCATGTTGGCAAATTCGAACACAAATAAACAGATCAATGGGATAGCGAGGCCAGGTGTTTTGAAGGCTACAATAATTGCAGTGAACGGATTAATGTCACGAAACCAAAAGGGGCGGCGTTTTTTAGGCTCGAGGCTTTCGGGTAAAACAAACAATCCAAATAATACATTAGCCGCCGACAAGACAGCAGCAATCCAAAAGGGAGCCGTGATGTGCAATTCAGCAGCGATGCCCCCAATGGCTGGGCCAAGTACAAAGCCAATACCAAAGGCTGCACCGACCATTCCAAATCGCGCCGCGCGCTTTTCCGGGCTGGAAATATCAGCAATATACGCGGTTGCCGTGGTGTATGTTGCGCCTGCAATTCCCGCAAGGATGCGTCCAATCAACAAAACCCAAAATTCACTTGCCAACGCCATAAAAACGTAATCAACAGCAAGAATAAACAGCGCCATGAGCAACACAGGTTTGCGCCCATAAGCATCTGATAAACTTCCAACAATCGGTGCAAAAATAAATAGAGCACCTGCGTAGGACGCCATTAGAACGCCGCCCCAAAGCGCGCCTTCCCCAGTACTATTAGCGCCTACGCGATCCATCAAGTCTGGCATAATAGGAAATACCAGACCAATGCCGATGGCATCAATCATAAGGGTTATGAGGATAAAAGCATAGGCGCGGTTTTGCATTCCGTTATATGGCGCACTCATTGAGCTTCTTGCAAGTACGAAAAAAAATGAGACGTATCCATGACTTTCATACTATCTCTGTAAGATTAAACCTTTTTGAAAAAACAAATAGCAGCATCAAAAGTTGTCAAAAATCCAGCTATCGGCAAGATCATAACAGCGTATTTTTTTGGCATATAGTTTTCTTTAACCTCAATACCCTGTGCCGTGAATTCAAAATACCCTGTTTTGGGGATAATGCCGATCAAGACTGCTGAAGAAGCTTTGGCCGTGGCCAGCGATACTGAATATGGCCTACATGCCACGGTATTTACCCAAGATATCGATCCCGCCATTCATATGGCCCGCTTACTTCCATGTGGAACAGTATCAGTAAATGGGTTCTCTGAAGGTGACATCAAAACACTCTTTGGCGGCTACAAACAATCAGGTTCGCTTGCACGGGATAATGGCACAGAAGCGTTGGGCCAGTATCTGCAAACAAAGACAATTTGGATTCAAACAAAAGCTGTCCTGTAGAAAGGTTCTAACCAAACAGTATAAAAGAGTTTTATAAAATTAGTGGCCAAAATTTAAGGGTAAAGGACAAAATCAGATAGATTTCAGTTGTCCGCAGGGCCTTTTATTTCTATTAAATTGCCCCAAGGGTAGTTAAAATATAAAATCAAGCATTGTGGTCTAAAAATGAGCTGCCCAAAGTTGAATACGACTAGGCACTTGTATCAGGAAGTTCAGTTAATTTCCTCATACCATTACTTGGGGAAATAGCACCTTGTCTATACCTTCCTAAAAGTCGCGACGATTCCTAGATCGTTACAATGCTCTCCTTTTGAATTCTCACCATATATCTCAACATCGTGAAGTAAAAGCATTTCAATAACACCCTTGAGAGATTCAAATTTCTTAGCAAACCCTCTCTCAAACCAATGGTTTTTATTTATTGACAGAGCAAAAAAAGCTCCCCCTCTAGCCACAGATAGTAAGTTATCGATAGCACTTGGTCCAACATGGCCATGCGTAAAAGTTCCCGAAGAAATAACCCCTTGATAAGAATAGTTGCTCGTTGCTATCGGTTGGGTAATATCAGACGTAAAGAGATTGCGGTAAATTTTTTTCTTCGAAGCTACATCCAGCATAGCATCTGACAGATCTATCGCATCAATTGGATGTATGCCTAGTCTTGCAAGGACCTGACCTGCTAAGCCCGTGCCTGCTCCCACGTCGAGAACTGGTCCTGTGCCACCCATGTCTAGAAATATTTGAGCTACTCGATTAGGTAGAATATAGTCCATTTCAGATGCGAAATCGTTCTCGTAGGTTTTGGCCCAAGCTGCATAAAGTTCGCGGTTATCTTGTACTGTTAAAAGAGCATAGGCTAATTCAAGGTTGGGTCTTTTAACGCTCATAGATTAATTTGAACAGTTCTTTTACCAAAGTGCAAGGGTGGTGTTATAATGTATTTTTTCTGTGATGCTCCACATCTAAGCGCAATATCAGCTATTTAACGTTTTATATGGTGTCGTCAGACAAACGAGATAAGGTACAGGTCTACTTACACTGTGCGAGTAATAAAATTAGGTGCAGTTAATGGGACGTCAAGTTTGTTTTACAATACCCTCAAAATAATTGGTATGGGCCATGATACCGCAAGTGAAGAAAATACAGGTGCATTCATAGCGTGACCTACCCATCCAGACGTAACCGCATATGTTTATTCTGAACTTGTTTCCGATATGTTTTGCCCATCAAAATGTGAACGCCCATTATATGGAAATAATGTCTCATGAACATAAGCAGCATTGCTTGTTTGATATTCACTTTCTAAAAATTTTAAATTTGGATGAATCCAAAATACTTCTACACAATTTTGACTGTTTACATTGCTGCATGTTTTTTAACTGCATCCCAAAGAGCGGGTGCTGACGCAAGTAAAGAGCCACCATTCATATATGCGTTTGGTGACATATCCATGACTACATTTGCACCTGCTTCGCGTGCTAAAAGCCCAGCCGCTGCATAATCCCATGGATGAACGTGTTCTTCATAGTAGGCATGGCATGCCCCTTCAGCGACGCGCGAAAGATTAAAAATGCAACAATTAAATGCATAGATTACTGCTCCTTCAGCTAATACGCCACTGGCGAATTTCAAAGGATTGGCTGGATCTAGCGCTGGTGATCTACCAAAAATTATGCGTGCACAATCCATTCTATCATTATTGGAAGTGTAGATCTGTTTACCATCTCGAAATGCTCCACCTCCTTTAGAGGCTTCATAGATTGTGCCAAGTACTGGAAATATTAGAAATCCGAGTTTAGCTTCACCATCCTCTACATAAGCAAGTGATGTGCCCCAAAGGGGTAAGCCTGCTACAAAATTAGAGGTGCCATCAATTGGGTCAGCAACCCATAGAGACCGGCTTGGATCACCACCCGTCTCTTCACCCCAAAATCCGTCTTTTGGGAATGCTTTAGCCAATTCTGATTTGAGAAAACTCTCCACTGCCCGATCCGCCTCTGTTACAAGATCAAGTGGAGCAAGTTTGCTGTTATTTACTAAGGTATCACGTCGTGCAAAGTACTCAGCAGCAAGTTTTGCGCCACTTTCTGCTATTGTTCTGCCAACATGTAAGCGTTTAGAAAGATCTGCCACTAGTTAATTTCCTTTGTTATTGATTGGTGTGCAATTCCTACAGCCTCTTCAATTTGGTTGCGAAGTGTTTGCATATCCCCTGTGTTGTGAATCGTATGTTGAGCCATACCAATCAAAATACCATTTTGTTGAAATCCGTCTTCCATACTGCCTGACGCACGCGCATCGTCTTCTATAAAGCGTTCACGTGTCAGGGGATCTCCGGCGCGACCGCGACCTACAACACGTGAAAAGCGTGTTTCATCTGAAGCCATGAGCGCTACTAAAAAAAGCTTACGGCCTGTGTCCGCTACAGCTTGGGTTGTATATCTTAATTCAGCTGTGTTTCGCAGCCCGTCAATAATAACGTTTCGAGTTTGCAAAAATGATGGATCGGATAGAGCGATGCGAGCATAATAGTCATCGCCGTGAATGGTCTGCATCTTACGTGCAAGCTTTTGTACCTGCACTCTTTCGGGCGTTCCGTATTCAGCAATAGCCATTTCTCGGAGGTATTTTCCAAGCGCAAGTGGGGCAAATCCCATATCTTCAATTATGGCTGTGGTCGTAGTTTTGCCAGCGCCAGATTCACCTACTAATGCCAAGACCAACCCGCCTTTAATGTTTGATTTTGTCATCATATTCTCTCCAAACTTAATTATGGTAGCGCTTTCTTTTTT
>Ga0115005_10000274_pt1 | contig 39358 bp, 37 predicted proteins | sample ArcOceMetagenome_FD_87163 | JGI IMG/M metagenome (GOLD analysis project Ga0115005, IMG submission 87163) | Marine eukaryotic phytoplankton communities from Arctic Ocean - Arctic Ocean - Greenland ARC118M Metagenome | ecosystem: Environmental > Aquatic > Marine > Oceanic | place: Arctic Ocean... | reverse complement strand
CCCATCCGGTGAATTACCAATTGAGATGACCTCTGCCCCTAGTTCACTGAATGCAAGAGGAGCGACTTTATACCCAGCACCATTGGCACCATCGATGACAAGTCTCATCCCTTCTAGAGTATATTCATCAGATAAAGCTTGTTTAACTTTTACAATATATCTTCCTACAACTTCGTCTAGTCTTTTAGTATTACCAAGCTCGCTATCAAGTTTTTTAGGAATCAAATCAGAATTGAGAACCATATGCTCTAATTCTAATTCAACATCGTCTGGAAGCTTATGTCCTGTTCTATCAAATATTTTTATTCCATTGTCATAAAAGGCGTTATGAGAAGCGCTTATCATGACCCCTGCATCTGCTCGCATAGACTGAGTAACAAAAGCAACTCCAGGAGTCGGAAGAGGCCCTGTCAAAATAGCGCGTCCTCCCTGAGAACAAACCCCAGATGAAAATGCTTGTTCCAGCATATAGCAGCTAAGACGCGTATCTTTTCCAATAATAATTAAAGGCTTTTTTAATTTTGTGAACTTTTGAAAATAGGCAGTAACTGCACGCCCCAATGCAAAAGCCACTTCACCTGTCATGGGGTAGACATTTGCTCTTCCCCTAATTCCATCTGTACCAAATAATTTACGTCCACTCATATATATCTTACTCCATTGAGACACTAATTTTACTAGGCTTAATCTCGACCAAGCTAATATCACTTGGCAATTCAGCTATAAGTTCTACATCATATCTTCCCGTTAAGTTTCCAGGAATAGAAGCAATGACATGAATAGAGTCTGCTGTTAAATTTTTTATTGTTTTCTCATCGCCTCTAACACGTACTTCAACGAACTTATTCTTTACTCTTTTTACGAGATTAACACTTTGAAATATAATAGGTATTTTTGAATATGTAAATTCAACAGATTTTGCATCTTCTTTGTATTCTACTGTAAAAAGTTTTTCTTTAAATGAAATTCGAGGATCGAGCTCTACTAATTCAACAGTTTTCTGAAATTGATTTTTTGGACTCACACCTTCGATTAATTTTGTGTCGATATGATCTATTTCTTTTAAGACATCTTTAGGGCCAAAAAGAGTGACTTTTGAAGGAGTAATTTTAAAGTCCCCAATTTGGCTTTCTTTAAAAGAAACAGGGAGATCAGCGATAACATCAACCACTTTTGAGCTCTCTTTGACTAATTCTAACCTTAACTGAGCTGGCTCAAAACTAATCAGTTCAACCCCCAAAGGAAGCTTCGGAATTAATTTTTCCAAATTTATGGAATAACTCTTTTTCCCTCTTTTATAATAATCTTTAGATTCAATTTTAATGGCAATCTCTTTTTCGATAAATTTTCTAACAAAGAGACCAGGGCCTTTAATCCGAAATTCCATTTTATTTTCAACAATATTTCCTAAAGAGAGATTTGCAGGTAAATTGATATGAAGAGGAATCATTTTCGTATTCACAAGCTCAGCCGAACTAACGACATACATCCAAATTAAAATACTAGACAAGAATGAAATAATTTTTAAAATATATTTTTTTCTTAAAAAATGAAACATCGTTATGCCGCCTTCATGTTGAGACGTTTATTATTTCCAACATTCAAATATAATAAAGAACGCAATTGCCTACGCAAAGATTTATCACTCTCACATTCATAAAAATCTCCATTATGACAAATACTTATATTTCCTCTCTCTTCACTAACGATGACGACAATAGCATCTGAGACTTCAGAGACACCAAGGGCAGCACGATGACGAGTTCCAAAATGTCTATCCAGTTCAATATTCTTTGATAGTGGAAGAAAACATCCTGCAGACTGAATTTTATTTTGGAAGATAATCACAGCACCATCATGAAGTGGGGAATTGTTTTGAAATAGTGTGTATAAAATATCTGAATGAACAAGACAATCAAGTTTTGTTCCCGTTGAAGAATAATTCAGAAGACCGTGTTTTCTCTCAAAAACAACAATAGCACCTGTTCTCTCTCTTGAAAGTGCAGAACAGGCTGTAACAACCTCTTCGATTTGTTGCTCATATAATTCTTTATTTTTTTTACCAAAAAAACTTAATTGTCCAAACATTGCTAGGGCCGATCTAATTTGCTCTTGAAATAAAATGATGACAATAATAAAGAAATAGTCAAAGAAACTTTTTAGAAGCCAATTAAGAGCATAAAGCTCAAAACTCAAACTTAGCCAATAAACAGAAGCAAGAGTTAAAAGTCCTGTAAAAACTTGAACTGCTCTCGTTCCTTGGATCGTTGCAAAGAAGCGATAGAGCAAAATAGAAACAAAGAAAATATCGAAGACATCGACCAAATTGAAATTTTCAATAAGACTAATAAAATTATTCAATACTTATTCCTTGTTTTTAAACCTATCGACTTTTTACGAATAAAAATAAAAAAAACCCGCTCTTATGGCGGGTTTTTCCATATATTTTTTTAAATATTATTAGGCAGCTTGCTTGGAAGCACTTTCTTGTTTAGTAATGACGTCATCAGATTGTAATAATTTCTTTCTTAGAGCTTCCCTTGAAATGCCCATCTCTTTAGCTGCTTTTGATTTATTGCCTTTACAGCGTTTAATTTCAGCTAAAATCATCTCTCTCTCAACGAGGGCAACTCTATCCTTTAATGGTAACTCATAGTCTCTAGCAAAAGGTATCGTATCTAGTGAATGGATACTTGACTTAGAGATATCAATAATAGGAATACATCCCGCCTTACTTATTTTATTAATAACATGTGCTTTTGGGTTATAAAGAACTGCTTTTTGGACTGCTTGATGAAGCTCACAAACATTTCCAGACCAGTCATATTGTTTAAACTGTTCAAGAACTTCTTCGGAGAATTCTTTTAATAAGAGTCCTTGTTTACGACATTCTTTTCTTAAGAAATAGGTTGTTAAAGACTCAATATCTTCGGGCCTCTTTCTCAGTGGCTCTACAAGTAAAATTGACTCTTGAATAAAATTATATAAATCTAGATTAAAATCTCCATCATTTTGTGCCATCTTTCTAAGATCAAGTGTAGAAGTAAAGATAAGTCTTGCATCAAAGGTGATATTACTATTTGGAAGTCTTCTGTTCGAGATAACATTAAATAGTTTTAACTGTGTTTCAAGATCAAGATGTCCAACTTCATCAATAAGGATACTTCCTCCCTGACATTCTTCAAATAGACTCTGAATTGTGCCATGTCCAAAGAGTTGATGTTCGATATCTTCCTTAGAAATTCCTTTACAGTGAATCGTAAGAAATTTCGAAAGTCCCCTCTTGCCTTCATTGTGAACTATTCTTGCTAAGAGTTTTTTCCCAACCCCAAATTCACCATTTATTAAAAGAGGTGAATCAATATCTTTTAGTTTTACTATAGATCTTCTAATTTCATTTGTTGAGTTTGATTTACCGATATAAGCATACTCTCTATCATATGGAGTTGAGAACCTTCTGATTAAAGATTTTTCAGAGATTGGATTATAGTGATGAAAGACTGAAGAGAAAACAAGAGATAAAACTTTCATTGTTTTTTCATCTTCTTCAGTAAATCGGTCTTGATTTCTTTTATTTAAAACTTCAATAACACCAATGACTTTATCTTCTCTATTCGTAATCGGATGACAAAGAATAGATTTTGTCTCAAAACCAGTAATTGTATCCATATCTTCAGAGAATCTTACTTTATCTGTTTGTGCATCTATATTAAGGGGAACTCCAGTCGTAAAGACAGATCCAGCAATTCCTTTTCTATAATCAAACTTTAAAACTTCTTTTTCAGTCCCTAATGCGGCTACTGCTTCTAATTCATTGGTATGGGGATTAATAAGAAATACACTTGCTCTTTGTGCATTAAGTATTCTTGATATTTCCTCTAACATACTTTTTAAAAAGGCTTCTTGAGAACCAAATGCAGTGATATCTTTAAATAAAGATAACATAAGTGAAAAGATTTCAAATCCTTCTGTTGATTTTTTATACCTCTCACTAATGGCCATTGTGGTAATACAATCTCGTGCTCTCTCAGGTGAAAAACCTAGGACATATTGCTCAATAAATCTTTTCATCTGAGGATAATCATCCTCATCTAATTCAACACCATAAACCATAAGCTCACTAGCTTCATCTAAGTGATTACCAAAAGCTCTCACGATATGACCTTCAATATCAATCCTAAGTCTTTTATATTGAATACTCATACGAATATTATTATCAACTTTTATTTTTGTTTGAGACGAAAAACCCAAACCTGTAATTGAGACATCTTCAAGTTTACCATCCATAAGGGTCTCAAATTGTCCCATTTCATTTTCAACCTCAAAGCTATACCTAACTTCATCCATTGACTCTAATGGAATTCTAAAAGATTGAAAAAATTTGAATTCTTTAAAACTTGCTAGCATAACTTGCTCCTTAAGATACTAATCAACTTAACTATCGGTATGCTATTTTAAAAGTTTAGGATATTGACCAAAATAAATGGCACTAGGGCAAAAATAGACATTTTTTTAAGATTTTATTAATTTAAAAAATCATATTTTGAGGGAAGTGGTGAATACTTTCGATACCAAGCAAAGTCAGGTCTTTTAGCACTAACCCATTGCCCACCGGTTATTTGACCATCTTTATCTAATTCTAACCAATAACTATAAGTAACTCTTTTCACCATCGAATTTGTTTTCACAAGAGAAGTCTCACCTTCTGATACATAGCTTAAAAGCAGTTCAACATAAACCTCACTTACAGTATTTTTTCCACTTTGAGGAGATGGATTTCTTTTCTGTCCTAACTTATACTCATAACCAACCACAGGATGATTCCAAACTTCACTGCCTCTAGATAGATCAAGCACAAAGCTTTTCTTTTGTTCTAAAGAATTTGTCAAAATAATATGTAAAGCACCTGGGTTTATACCATTACATGCATAGAACTCTTTATCACGACGACATCTCTTTCCAAGAATATAAACTTTTCCCCGCGCCTCATAGGCATAATACTGAGAAAGAATAGCGTTTAAATCTGAATAGCCCCAATGAATAGAGATTTGATCTTTATTCACAAGAGTTTTAGGATTTAACTGTTTATGTTTAATCGCTGCTTCTGCCCAACCATGGCAGATCCCCTTCCATTTCTCTGAATTGTGAGGATTGGCCCTAAAGATACTTTTTGTATATTTATACCTGTAGTCCCCATTGAGAATATCCCATTTCTCTGCTGGAGATAATCGATCGAGCTCTTCTTGGTCCATTTTTTTTAATTTACTTAATGGTAGTAGATCTTTTTTTGTAATAAGAATATCATCTTGCCAGCGATAAGAGACTCCACCTAAATATTTAGGCCAATAACTATCTGACCAAGGTATATTCTCAGGTTCAAGTTTATTTTTTAGCTTTAAATTGGAAAGACTAGACTCATATTGAGTAAAAAATATATTTGGATGGTCAGCAGAATTCCAATCAGATGATATGGTAAATTCATCATTAAAGCTTTCCCCGTAGAGATTAAAACTAAGAAGTAAAAAGAATATTATTTTCATCATATTCATATTTTAGCCAACTTAGCCCTAAAATCTACTGGGTAAAAGCCACAATCTTGTATATATCTACACTCATTAATTGAGTAAAAAAAACTACTACTTTTAAGAGACAAACTTAGAACTTTTATATTATAATAAAGATATGAAAATATTTATACTTTTGGCACCATTCTTATTTACAAGTTGTACTCTAATTGAAGTTATTAATAGAACAGAGAAGCACGATTTAGAATCTCACAAAGTTCCTGAAATCGTCCAAAAAGAAGTGCCGGTTGAGCCAGAGATTAAAATCATCAATACCAAAACTTTTGAGAACTCAGAAAAGGTTACACAGTACTGTTCTAAAATGGATATATATTTCAAAAAATATAACTGGGGGAAATCAAATTGTAATGACTACTCTTGGAATCATGTTAGAAATTCGTATCTAGGAAATCCTATTATATGGCATGTGTTTGGGGATGAAAAATTGTTAGAAACGCAAAAGGTCAATACAACGATGATCCTATGTGGTGTTCACGGAGATGAGATCACTCCCATAAAATTCTGTTTTGATATCTTAGAGGACTTAAAAAATAATCCTGAAGTCCTAGAGGGAAATCTTGTGGTTGTAGCCCCCCTTGTCGCTCCTGATTCATTTATGAGAGAAAAGCCTACTCGTTATAATGCAAGAGGTGTTGATGTAAATAGAAATTTTCCGACAAAAGACTGGAATAAAAATGCCATAAAACTTTGGAAGTCTCGCTACAAAAGTGACAAAAGAAGATATCCAGGGGCGAAGGCCATGAGCGAACAAGAAACACACTTTCAAGTAAATCTTATTAAAAGATATAAACCAAATAAAATAATAACTGTTCATTCACCTCTAACACTAATTGATTACGATGGGCCATCTGCCCATGAACATGAGGGTGGTGTCCTAGCAGAAGAACTACTTATCCAAATGAGCGATAAAGCTGGAAAGTATAGAATAAACAATTATCCATTTTTTACTGGAAGCCTTGGGAACTGGGCCGGAAACGAGAGACAAATTCCAACTTATACACTAGAGCTTCCAAACTCTGATTGGACAAAAACAAAAAAATTCTTTAACACTTTTAAAACGGCAATTCATCACGCAATTACTCATCCTTTATCAAAAGACATGAATCAAAAAATGTTAACAGATAATGAGGAACCCGTGAAAAAAGATGATAACGTTTTGTAGAAAAGTAATTTATTCAAATTTTTTAATTTCCACTTGTGCTTCAGCTCTCTATTATATTTACTCACAAAAAACGTTAAGTTATTTCTCAATAAATTCTTTGATCTTCATGTTTTTCTCAACTTACCTTGGCTACCATCTTTTAAGATATATTCCCTGGAAATTTCAAAAGAAAACAATCAATCATGGATTTATAGGTTTTTATAAATCTTATCCCTTCTCTACAATTAGCTCAGTTATAATTTCAATCATAACAATTCTTTATCTTTCTATGTCTCTTAGTCAAATACAAATTATTATCTTTATTCTACTTTTTATTTTCCTTCTCTTATATGAGCGTATTATCTTTAAAAAATTCTCTTTTCGAGAAATTCCCTATCTTAAACCATTTTTGATTTCACTCATTTGGAGTTTAAGTATATTTAATTTAATAAATCGATTTCACTTATATGGCTTTATTGAGTGCTTTTTATTTACTTTTTTCTTATGTATTCCATTTGATCTTAAAGATATAGATGAAGATAAAAAAGAGAAGATTAAGACCTATCCAATACGATTTGAAAAAAGATTGCCACAAATTCTATGCCTACTTGTTTTAATCTCTTCCCTTGGTTTCTACTTTATAAACAAAGAACTTTATTTCTTAATCTTTCCCTTTTTATTCACACTTATACTTTTCAAAGTAGCCCCTAAACAAAAAGATCTTTATTACTTATTTGATGCTTTAATCTTGATAAGATTTTTGTTCTACTTTTTTCAATATTAAAATTGGAAAAACAAGAAAGATTGATCCTAATAAGTATGGAACACTACTTCCATACTTCCAATAAATAAGACTCGCAATAATAGGGCCCAAGACCCTCCCTAATGATCCAAGAGATCTAAATATTCCTAAACTATGTCCCTGATCTTTATCTGGTGTATGTAATGAAACAAGTGAAGTCAATGTGGGAATACTCATGGCCGAACCGATACTTAAAAAGAAAAGTCCAACATAGAGTAAGAAAGAAGAATTAGCTTGTGAGATAATGAGTAAACCTGGAATAGTAATAAACAACCCCATTATCGCCATCTTTTTTTCACCAACAATATTGGCCTTTCTTCTCACATAACCACCCTGAGTCATGGCAATGAGAAAACCAATGAAAATAAACATATAAGCATTATCCATTGATGTATAACTAAGCCTTTCAACAGCTAAAAATGTAAGAGTGAATTCCATTCCAGAGAAAGCTGTAATAAACAAAAAATATCCATAATTAGTGAGGTTTACATTTTTATATGGCAGTGGCTTCAATAATTTAAAAATATTTGCTGATCTTAAATTCTTTTCCTCGCTTTTATCTGAAACTAGAGTTTCTTCAAATTTAAAACTAATTATGACTAAATTAATAAATGATAAAATGGCCGCAAGTAGTGCAGCAAAAGAGAAAGGATTAATTCCATAGATACTTAGAGTAGAAAAATAATCAAGTGGATTAAACATTGTTAGAATCCCCCCAAACGCTGGACCAAAAATAAAACCGAGAGCAAAAGCAATTCCTACAAAGGCCATCCCTTTTGATCTATTGGACTTATCTGTAACGTCAGCAACCGCAGCTGTTGCAGCGGAGAGATTTCCCCCCATAATACCTCCAACAAACCTAGCGATAAGAAGGTAGGTGAATGATCCAGAGAACATCCAAATAATATAGCTGAGAAATAAACCAAAGACAGAGATTAATAAAATTGGTTTACGTCCAAATCGGTCAGATAGACCTCCCCAGATTGGTGCTGCAAAGAATTGCAATAAAGAGTAGAGTGCACCAAGAAAGCCTCCAAATAAAACAATGGTATTCATGGAATTCATGGACTCAGAAGAAAAACTAGAAATCATTGAAAAAATTTGAGTGAGAAAATAATTATCACTATCAACACTTAAATAATATTTGGCCATTTCAGGAAACATTGGAAAAATAATAGAAAATCCAACTAAATCGAGAAATAATGTTAAAAAGATAATCTTAATCGTCTTTTTTGCTTTAACATCTAATGGTTTTGATTCATTTTCGGTATTCATAATTTTATCCTTAATAGAGTTCACTTCATTTTCATCAATCTGATAAGAAAGACTCTCAACTCCTTCTTGTCCATTCTCTATGAATGACTCTACTAAATTTGCATAGGCATCAATCCAATTAGAATGGCTGTTTAGAGAAGGAACAAACACTAATTCCCCACCAAGCTCTTCAATTTCTTCGGCTAATTCATTCCCTATCTCGTCCGTTGTCTCTAAACAATCAACAACAAAACTAGGACAGTAAACGAGAATGGTTTTATGGGTTTCCATAAGTTTCTTTGTATACTCATCTGTATAAGGAGATAACCATGGCTCTCCCCCAAGACGACTTTGAAAACAAATCTCAACAGGCACCTTAAGCTCTTGAAGTCCTTTTTTTATTAAAAGATAAGTTTCAATACAATGAGCTAAGTATGGATCATTTCTCTGGGAAATATATCTTTTAGGAAGACCGTGGAAAGATAATAACATGATGTCCGCAGGATTTTTTTCATAGGTTTTTTTAATTTGATCTATACTATTATCAATAAACGCTTTACTTCGATGATAGGATTCAAGAATAAGGATATCTTTATTCACTTTATAATCAGGGATGATTTTTTCTAATTGATCTAAGCAGCTTGCGGTTGTTGAATAGGAAAATTGCGGAAACTGTGGAAGAAAAACAATCTTCTGCCCTTTAGAATAATCTCCAATAACGTCTTTTAACCTAGGCTCAGACAAGACAAAAGAATGAGTGACAACTTTATCAGCTAATCTGCCTTGAAGTTTTCGTGTAAAAGATTTTGTAATTTCTATTAATGGAAAAAAACCACAAAACTCAATTCTTTTATAGAGCTTAGAGACTTTTTTAGGTCTAAAAGGCAGAATAAACAGGTTTAATATAAAAAACCAAATAACTCTCGGAGTATCGATAACTCTTTTATCACTTAGAAATTCTCGAAGGTAGGATCTTACATCCTTTGGAGCGGTACTTTTTGGGGAACCCAGTTGGTAAATAATCACTTTTGTTTTCATAATATCACTTCAGTATTTGAGTTTTTTAATAAATCAATCTATATTAGTGTGATATAAATGATAAATAAAGGACAGTTAATGACAACTCGCAACAAGACGAAGGCCAAAAGATCGGAGAAAGAACTTTCTGGTGTTAGTCTACTTGGAAATACTAATACAACTTATCCTGAGAGCTATAGCCCTGAGACCCTAGAAGTATTCCCAAATAAAAATCCTAGGTCTGAAGCTTGGACGACTTTTGTTTGTACAGAATTTACTTCACTTTGCCCGAAAACAGGGCAGCCTGACTTTGCCAAAGTTTTTATCAATTATGTCGCGGATAAAGAAATGGTAGAGAGTAAGTCCTTAAAAATATATCTATTTAGCTTTAGAAATCATGGTGATTTTCATGAAGACTGTATTCAAAAAATTTGTGACGATTTGTATGGTATAATGAAGCCACATTATATTGAAGTTATCGGTGAGTTTACACCCCGTGGAGGAATTACGATCTATCCATACGCAAGTAAAGCAGGTAAACTTCCTAAGTATAAAAAATTAAAAGAGCATCGTTTTATGAATTATGCTCCTAATAAATATTCAATGGATTTAAGTCGAATCTATTAAGAGAGGAAATATGGGTTTAGGAACAACAGAATTAATTATTATAGCTTTCGTTGTTGTTTTACTATTTGGGGGAAAAAGACTTCCACAATTAGGAAAATCAATGGGAAGTGCCATTACAAATTTTAAAAAAGGCCTAAATGAATCGAATGCTGAAAAAAAATCAGAAGAAGAAGAATCTGATTCTAATTCAAAGCCAAGTTAATTTATTGATCTTTTTTTAATTCAACTATCACTCTATAAACAATAGAGCTGTCATCTTTTGGGTTTAAACTTAACAGCTTAAATAATGTTTCAATAATTTTTTCTCTAGAATAAGTCATGTTCTTTTTTTTCGTGATTATCTCTATATAACGAACGGCCCTATCAATAAGCTTAAAATTACTAGGCCTTACATAGCTCATCAAGTTTCCATCATAACGCTTCAATAGTCCCATGATTAAAGTAGAGTGAATATTTAGAATTTGCTTTAGAAGTAAGTGTTTTCCAAATAGATCTAATTCAGTAACATTTATTTTCCAATCACATTCACCAAAAGAAAAAACGATCTGAGAAAAATCAGAAGAGGGCCTGATATAAAAATTCATGACTTCACTTTTTAAACTTCTTCTTTTCATTGAGTTTTTTGAAATATCAACTTTTAAAAGTTCTTGAAAATTAATTAATTTTGTCTCATCTCCCCAATCTAAACACCGAGGAGCTCTTCCAAGCAATTTGGTCCAGGCTTTTTTAGTATCTTCTTCGTCCTCAAGAATTAAATAGCAAAGACAAAAATAGTTTTCATCAATTTTTTCAAACATTGGGAGTGAAAATGTAGGAGAGCGCTCAGTAGTATCAGTAAGAATTGATATGGCCAACTGATCAGAAGTTATATAATTAGTCAGTCTATCTTCAGAATAGATCTTAAACTCATGATTAATAAACGGTGCAAGTGGACGAAAATCTGTTTGGTTGAAAATACTAGTCATTTTTTGTAACTGACTCCAAAGATCACTTGCCGATTTGTGCGTATAAAATAATCCAAAACCAACCACAAGCATTTGAACTGTTGTTGCTTGCATTCTAGTACTACCAGAGATGGCCATAGGTCCACAGGTGAGATTTAATTTATTTATTTTATCATTTTCTAAAATAGTTTTACATCGACTCAAGTGCAGTAATTGCTCATCAGGGTTACAGTACAAAAAATAAGGAGAATATTTTGAAATTTCTGCTGCTTTCCTAACGGCCCCAATAACGAAACTAGTCTCTCCACCTTCAGTAACTGCGACACAAAGATCATTTTGATTAAACCCAAGATCCATCAGTTGTTTTTGTCCAAATTCAATACTATCTTCAAACCTCTCTACAGCACGAACAAGGGCGTAATCTCCACCGGCCATAAAGCCTATGACGTTGTCTTTCAGGCCTAGATCTATCGCTATTTTTTCAATTGTGAGAGCTAACCTACCAGTTGCGCCACAGCCAACAATAAATACTCTTCCACTATTTTTTAAAACTTTTTGACATATATTTTGAAATTGAAATATTTGATCTACTTTACTCTCTAAGCTTTGAAGTGCCTTCTCATCAATTGTTTTAATTATATCAATTGCTTTTATAATATCAGTTGAAACGATATGAGATAAATTTTTACTATCGGGATGAACACTCTCTGTTGTTAAATGTCCTAAGGAAAATTCTTTGTGATATGTTTTGAAGTTTTTTAAATCTAATTTCATAGATAAAATTTTTTAGAATAAAAAAGGGGGCCCCTGCATGACCCCCCTCTTCTTTTCGGCATCCTTGCCAATCTCGAACAACATCCTGTCGTCCACACTTTTATTATAACCAGACATTGAATTTAAAAAAAGCTATTTTTTCATAAGGCAAAAATTTCTTTATTACACGATTAACATAATCAAGCATAAGAGCAAAAAAACCTCTCTATGTAAGATTTTTTAACAAAATAGAGACTTTACAAAGACCTTATTTTAAAAATCATATATAATCTATTGAGTTATTAGAAAATTGATAGGAGAAAATTGAGTGATTTTATCTCTATTTGGATTAAAAAAAGAAAATTATTTTGGAAAAAAAACTTATACTTACTATATTCCTGCTCCTCCTGTGAGAAAAAATGGATATCAAGAAAAAGAATTTGATCATATTACAAGTTATATAACGCAATTGGGTTTTGATATTATTGATTTTAAGATTCAGGCACACTCCCATAGTGATCAAGCAGGTATGTGGATTGTTTGTCTCTTGGGAGCCAAAACGTCTGAAATCTATCATAAGCGAATTGACTATAATCCTATAGAGCAAAGCTTAAATGATCATCATTCAAGCATTCCTCTTGATCCGAGTATCATTCACGATGACTAAAACAATACTTTTACTTTTACTTTTAATTTTTGTCTTTCAATCATGCTCTTTTATCGTAAATAATTTTAAAGATGAAGATAAGCTTGAAAATACCATAAAGCCTATCTACCCTACAGATAAAACAACATGTGATATTATTCAAAAAAAAATAATTGTTTCTGAAAATGAAACTTCTCAAGTTCTTTTTACTGAATTTATAAAAATTTTATCTCCTAATATGAATTTGAGTTTTATTGATCAAGTAATCTTATGGTCATTTATTCAATTAAACCTGAGACCTGATTTAAGCTCTCCAACTGCGAAACTCCAGACACTTATAAAGATCGCAGGAAAAGATTATTATTTTAATTCTTATTCAACTAATAATGATGGATACCCTTATCTCTATTTATTAGATCAAATAATCGTTAAATTTAAAAATAAAAAGAAATTGATTGATTTAGCTCAACTCTTTGATAAGTACTTACCAAATTCAATCTATGTCTCACAAGCGCTAGAATCTTTTCTTCTAGAGAATCAAAAAGAACTCTTTAAAAATCCAAATTTAAAAAAGTTTTATTTCAGAGGTAATGAAACTCTAAAAAAGGGTGAGCGCTTACCAAAAATAAAAATGAAAGAATTAGTAAAGAATTATTTAAGTCTTCAAAAGAAATCTAATTACCAGTTAGGAGAATCTCTATTTAATTTTGAAATTAACAAAAATACTGTCTCTCAGTGTAATTTTGATATTTCCCTTTATGAAAACTCAATTTTTTTAATCAACCCAGAGAAAATTAAATCAAATATTTGGGGATTAAAGCAAGATGATATGGTTTTTATGGCCACAAGCTCACAAAAACTTGAATCTATTAAAAGTGTAAATGGTACTTTTTTAATAAGTGGAAACTCAAATACAAGAAGTTCTTCTGTCTGTATGATTAATAATAAAGATGAAAAGAAACAAACGACTTGGTTAATGTCATCTGAGAGTAGAGATCCAGGTCAGCACCTCTTTCATTTAAAACAATACGGAATCTTTAATTTAAAAAGTATTAATGAATTAGATAATATAATGAAATTTTCAAGACACCAATTTCTTAAAGATCCAGTAAGGCTCATCCTTGAATCTCATCGAAGCTCTGAGAACCAGCTAAAGGAATTATTAAAACTGAATATCCCTATTTATAATGCCAAAAGCCTTGGTAAAATTTGGGCCTATTACGAAAATAATCAATCCCAAAGCTTTCTTATTGATGAGAGATCACAAGGACACTTAGAGTGCAATTCACTTTAGTAGGTTTAGCATCTAAGACACAAAAAGAGCTTACAGTAGGTCGTTCTGATCTCGAGCAATCTCTCTTACAATTTTTGAGAAGTCATAAGGTTGCCATTGCTTCTAGTTGTGATGGAGAAGGGATTTGTAAAAAATGTGCAACAAGTAATAACATCATATTATGCTCAATCACAGTCGAGAAATATTTTGAAATTTATGGAAATATAATTAAGATTAGCTATTTATGATCAGGGAAGAGGATCCTCTTCCCTAATAACTCTATTTTATTTTAGTATTCAGTTGTTTGACCAAGTCCATTAACAAAAAATGTTTTAGACTCTCTCATTTCTTGAAGAACAGTTGAGATTTTATAGTCAATAGCAAGTACTGCACCTGCAACAGGTTCATCAGAGCTTCCTTGATTCATAATTGTTTCAAGTTTGAAGTTAGCATCTAGTGAGTATCCCCATTTCACATTAACTCTAGTTGTTTTAATTTGGGCACCTGTAATATAGCGCCCTTTATCTTCAAATTGGCCACCATAAGAATAAATAAGCATAAATTCAAATGATGCTGGAGACATTCCTAAATAGTTTTTTGTTTGTACTTTATATTTTTTAACAACTGGTGCTCTCCAGTTAGTCATATCCATAGCTAAAATTGCACTTCCATCTTTATCTCTTGGAAGAACTTCAATAGGACTTGAGTTTGTATTTACGACAGGTTTACCAGCTTCAACGATTTCATAAATTTCTTTTCCAAGGGCAATTAGTTGCTTTGTAATCATAATTACACCAGCGACATTAACTTTTTGCACTCCTTGAGATTTTCCAAACTGATTCATAAAAAAATCAAGAGGTTTTGACTCTACAATTGTCTCAATCTCATTTCCATGCTCATCTAGCGTTAATTCTAAAAGTTCAATCTTTTGAACTGTTTGAAATTGCTCAGAGTAAACATCTTGTGCAATACAAGTCATACTTAAAGTTGATAATGCAATTAAACTTAATAAATACTTCATTCATTCTCCCAGAAAGTTGTCCCAAGCACTATTTACATAACTTGATTAGTTGGGTCAACTAAAACCTATGAATTATTTACTTACTATTTCTTACATGCAAAAACGCACTGCGCAAACAATAATTGTAATAACTTGAGCTTGTCATTCCAAAAATTAGATAGTATTTTTCTCGGGTAAAAGCATTAGACATACTTATGTCTATACAAACCTAAACTTATAAAAGGATCTTATGAAGTTATTAACCTTTATTTCTACATGTCTAATTATTTTCAGTGCAAATGCAAAAATCAGAGTCACAACCTATAATATAAGAAACTTTGACTATGATGAGAGATCTCATGTCCCTACAAATAAAGAAAAACTTGTTGATACCCTTAAAGAGATCTCACCAGACTTCATGGCAGTCCAAGAAATTAATGATACGAAAAAATTTAAAGAAATGATTGAGAATAATTTTTCAGATAAATATGAAACTGTATTTACAGAATGTGGTGGAGCTCACGGACAAAGACTTGGGTTTGTTTTTAACACATCAAAATTTAAACTTCTAAACTTCGAACAAGATATGAGAACATCTAATCCTAAGAATCCAAGACAAACAATGTGTGATTCTGGATCAAGACCACTCGCAGTTGGTAAGTTTCTATACCTTGAAAAAAATGAAACATTTGTCGCTATATCGGCTCACTTAAAATCAGGTGGAAATTCAAGTAGTATTGATAAAAGATTTATGCAGATCAGACTTATTAATGAAGTTGTGTTAGAGCAAAAATCAAATGGAATCAAAAACTTTATCGTCATGGGAGATTTTAATTCAACAGAATATATCTTTAATGGAAAGATGAGAGAGAAATTTGAAAAGACAGTAAGCCAGATGCAATTAAAAGATATGTCTGAAAAACTTTCTTGTACTGCTTACTGGTGGGGCGGAAAAGATGATGATACTCAATATCCATCTCTACTAGACCATGTCTTAATCACTCCAGATTTTATGGGTGCAACTAATTTGAAAACTGAAGCTTATGGCCACTGTAGAGAACTAAAATGTTCTGCAACTCATGAAAGTCAAATGGGCGTGAGCTTTGATGAAGTAAGTGACCACTGCCCTATCGTTACAGATATTGAATAGAGAGTTTATATGAAATATTTAAGTTTTGACATTGAAGCAACTGGTCTTGAAGAAAATGCTCTCATCATTGAATTTGCAATGGTACCATTCGACACTGAGACCAGAACAATTGAGATGTCACTAGCTAAACATTTCTATATCAAATGCCCGAGTTTTGAAGAATTAAAACCTCATCTAAATTCATGGGTTGTTGAAAATAATGAAACTTTAATCAGAAAAGCAAATAAGGATGGTGTTGAGCTATCCTTATTTAAAACTGAAATGGAAAAATATTTAACTTCTAGTGAAATTAAAAGCTATTTTAATAATGAAAAGGTCGTCTTATTTGGTAAGTCTATTTCGGCCATTGACCTTCCATTTCTAAATAGAGATCTAGGTTGGGAGTGGATGAATAAGTATTTTCACCATCGAAACCTAGATCTATCTTGCTTTACTCTAGGCTTAATCGATATGGGCCTACTTGAAAAAGGAATGGATTCAGGTTCAAAACTTATGGCCTATTTAGGTTTAGGTGAAGTTGAGCATACTGCCCTTGCTGATTCTGTTAATACAGCAAAAATGTATTTTAAATTACTCGATATGTTTAAAAAGAAAGACTCATAAATACATAACTATCAATTCGAGATAAATCTAGTTCTGAGTTTCTTATAGCGTATTTTTTTAGGCTTCTTCTCGTTCTTAATCCAAATTGAAACTCATCATTATAGTAGGCTAAACCAAAGAATGCTTCTCCGACAGCACTGATCATCATTTTACTTTCCTTACTATCACCTACAAGCATTTGTGAATCGAAGCTTGGGCCCAGCATAAGAGATGAGTTTAAATAAATATAATCCCATGCTTTTAAAAAGCTTAGGCCAACTTGGGTCTGGATACTATCAATTGAAAGTTTTTTAAAATTCTTTAATTGATCAAATTCACTTTGATATTTTTGTGGAATTAATGAGTCACTCGATTGCATTTCAGCATGTTCAATGACAAAATTATAAAATTGCCCCATACCTGTTTCAGGTTTTAATATATAATCTCCATGAATCGATTGAATTTTTGTCCCGTCTAAATAAAATAATGTTGAGAACCCAATTGAATTTCCCCCAAGAACTTCGCTAGATTTTGTATCATTGATCTCATCAAGATCATTTTGAATATAATAATCTTGAAATTCATTAAAATAAAATTCAGTGATGAATGTTTCCGAGAAAAAAGTGAAACTAAAATTTGATTTACCAGATTCAAGATGATCGCCATCATCTTCATCTTCAATTGAATATTGTAATCCAAAGGAGTACCTATCACCTAAAAATATCAAAGCAATATCTGTATGTGGGTTTGCTTCGTAATGAATCTGTTTATCATCACTTTTAAAGGAATATTTTTCAGATGAGCTTCCATATTTTGTAAGCATTCCTACGTCGTATGCAAAACAGGTATTGATAGAAAGTATAGAAAGTATAAGAAGTTTAATCATAGAAATAGTATAACCTATTTTTGTACTAAGTAACGCTTTAACCTTGCTAGATAGTTTGCAGGATTCCGGACCTTATTCTTTTTTCGAATTTCAAAGTGAAGATGAGGTCCTGATGATCTTCCTGTACTTCCAACTTCAGCAATGACTTCTCCTTGGGATATTTTTTGACCTTTTTTGACGAACATCTTATTTGTATGAGCATAGACAGAGTGATAACCATTTTTATGTTTTAAAATAATGACTTTACCATATCCACTCATCCAACCACTAGATATCACTGTTCCATCAGCACTTGCGATAATATTTGTCCCAGTAACTGCAGGAATATCAACTCCATCGTGATGACGCCCCTTTCTTAAACCAAAATGAGATGAAACCTTCTTTGAGCCTGGAACAGGCCAGATAAACATATCGTCAATATTATGATAGTCGCCATTATCTATACGACCAAAATCTATACCATAGTTTGAAAAGCCAATTCTAGCTTCTTTAAAGACCCATTTTCCATTATGAAAAACATATTGACCGCTCTTATGTGCACATGATGACATCAAGAATACAAATATAAGAATGGGTAAACTATGTTTGAGTCTAATCATATTTTTTCAAGTTTTTTAATAAATCCTTTTAATTTTTTAATATCTTCACTCGTTGTTTCTGAGATAAATAAAGATTGTAGATCAATCGATATTTTTCCAGAAGAAGTTGTATTACAGTCACTACCTTCAATATCGGAGTGACCTTGATAAGTGCCTCCTACCCAATAGTATTTTCGGCCTCTTCCATCCTCTCTCTCTATGATCTCTTCGGAGTAGAGTTGAAAACCTGAAGTCGCGTATTCTACTCCGGTAATTTCTTCTGCAGGTAAATTGGGAACATTTATATTTAAAACTGAAAATTGTGGAATTAAGTCTTTGATACCTAAATCAATTAATTTAGTTATAAAATTTGCCGCAACTTCAAAATGTTCGAGATCTTTAATACTTTTTGTGACAAGAGATATTGCAATACTAGGTATTCCTCTGAATGCAGCTTCTCTGGCAGCTGCAATTGTTCCAGAATAAAAACGGTCTTGGCCTAAATTTGCTCCATGATTAATTCCAGAAACAAGTAAATCTGGTTTTTGATCTTTATAAAATTTTCCAAGCCCAATCAGAACACAATCTGCTGGATACCCTGTACAGTCATAAACATTAGCTGAAATTTTATTCACTCTAATAGGTTCTCCAAGAGTAATACCATGACTACATCCTGAACGATCTTTACTAGGAGCAACGACAATTGTTTCGTGTTTTTTTAAAAGCTCTGTGTTTAAAAACTTAATACCTTGTGCAGTAGCTCCATCATCATTTGAAATAAGTATTTTCATCTTTATCCTTTTATATTTAAATCTTTCTCTAATGTTTTAAAAAAAAGATCCACTTGATTAATATCTACATTTTGATAAGAGAGTTCGACTAAATTATTAATCTCGATACTAATCGTTGATATTTTAATGAGATCAAACAAACTGTATATAAAATTAGTGTCCCAATTGATTAATAATTCAAATTCAATATTTTTATCTAAATCGCTAAATAGATTTAAAAACCCAAAAAGCTCTCCTTTTTCATAGTATTCAGTTAAATGGTTATGATTTAGAGTTAGTTTTTTTAGGTGCTTCGCATTTTCTAAATTTACAATTCTCTCATCTGAATGATAATGCCAGGAATAGGGAATTCCAAAACTATCTAGCTCTTCTATCGGTGTTTGCCCTGTGAACTCTAGAAAAATATGACGATCTTTTTCTGTTTGATTGATAATTTCTTGATAAATATTTTTGACCATAAAAGGCTTTTCATTTTCAAACATTAAATAAAAAACACTATGTACTGGTGATGAATTTATAATATTAACTATATTTTTACTTTGAGTAAAATTAAAACTTTTTGGACGTAAATCGAGAGAAAAGTCCATTTGATAGCTCTTTGCCAATTGATTTACATGATTTAAATTCGTAGCACCTTTAAGAGAAAACATAGTAGTTTATTATAACAAAAAGTTAGTCGCATAACGAAAGAAAGACTCGGGGTAAGTTGTTCCTATTGATTCAGGGTGAAACTGATAGGTCAGTAACTGAGCATCATAGGCAATTACTAACTCACCTGAATCTTCAAGTATTAAACAATTTTCAAATTGATCTTGCTCCGTTTTTACAGCAAGTGAATTGTAGTGCTGGACTAAAATTCTTTTTGTTAAAAATAAATCATGGGCCATTTGATCAGGTATTAAATACTGCTTAGAGCTTCCATGTATAGGAGTATAGCAATGATCAACTTTATATCCCTTGGCCCTCCAAATAATTTGATGACCAAGACATATACCCATTAAAAAAGTATTTTTATTATTAAAAAGCTCTTTGATCGCCTTAAATAGATATCGATACTGATCAGGATGACCTGGTCCTGGACCCAATATGATGAGTTGCTTTGTACTAGTGACTGAATTTTTTTGTAAAAAATGAAGGATTCTATCTTTACTTATAATTTCAATATTTAATCCTGAGAAATTCTCTAGTAAAACAGAATATATATTATAGGTAAAACTATCATCAAAATCACAAATATAAATCATTGGCTTAATCTATCAAATTTAAAAAAGTTAGTTCTATAACTACTAAAATCATCACTTCCAAAGTTAAAAGCAAAGTTAATAGCATATCTCTTCTCTTCAAATGAATCTTTATAATTTATATTAAAAATCCAACAATTATTATTGGGCATAAAATCGACTTGATAAATTGAAGAAATATTTTCATTCGCATCTAAGTCATACTCTTTAAGGTAGGCCAGGCCGAAAACATCTATTGGACGAAACTGAATCCCTGATTTTATTGTTTTCAGATTTGAGTCTGAAAAAGAGTTGTAATTATATTGAGTTAATAAACTCACTTGCTCGAATTTTTTCTCACCATTAGCTTTTAAAATAAAATCACCACTTTGATGAAAATAATAATCAGCTAAATTAAAATACCAAGTGTCTGCATTATAGGCCATATCGAGGTAGAGCCTAGTTAATTTTTTATTAAAATCTTCTTCTTGAGTCGCTAATAAATACCCTTGAGAGATATTAAAATGTCCAAGCCTTTTATAAGTAAAATTATCTTTGAGGTATCTATTATCGACTAAATAATTAAATCTTTTTGGACTTTTACGAATAAGAACATTATTCCATTGTAATTCTAAAGTGTTATTAAGAGGTATATTTTTTCTCGCTTCATTAGAATTCAATGTCAAAATATTTTCTTTTATAGCATCTTTATAGTCAAACCATCCACTCTCCTCACTTATCTGTGTTTCAAACTTCTGGTTTCCTTGTTCATTATTATGAACAAGTTGATGGTGAATAAGTTTAAACTCCTGGGAGTGTCTATAACTATTTCTTGTAATTCGTAGTTTTTCTTTTGTTAAACTGTTTTCTATCTCTGGTAGTGCTCCAATAATATTTTTACTAAGAACATTTTTGTTGATTTCAGATTTTGCTTTTAAACTTGGTAAATCTTTTTGTCTTATCTCCGAGCGTAGATACTCTTCATCATAGGCAAGACCAAAGATTCTATCCACAGTAAAGTTTAACTCCGTAGAAACAAGTCCTGAAGATTTATAAAAATTCTCCTCATCTTCAGCTAAGAACTTATAACTTTCATAATCAACTAAGTATTTAGATTGTAATTGAATGGGACCTAGACTCAAAATCTCAAGATTAAATTCAGGAGAGACATGAAGTCTATTCGCATTTCGAAATAACCCAGATTCATTGATTCTATTTTGTTTAAAAACCGTATAATCACTATCAAGAGCATAAGTCATTTTATAAAAATAATTAGTATCGAATTCCCATAGTAACTGAGGCTTCATAGCAAAATAAATTCGAGGAAGAGTTTGGACATAATTTGAGTCAAACCCAATTGCATTTTTGACTAATAAATTATTTTTATAATCAGCTTCTAATCCTAATTCAAAATTCTCGAACCTATTCTCAATATAAAAATCTAGGCCTAAGTCATTTCGTCTAAGATAATTATCAGTATAATTTGAAAAGTCATGTTGAAAATCATTATCTTTACTTCCAATGACTCTCAAATGATGAGATAAGTTTTTTGTCCATCTTCCATGATTTTCGAACTCTAGAAAATGTCTAAAATACCTCTCATCTGACCTGGAAGTATTAAGTTTTTCAGGAGAATAGATTGTGTCAATAATCATTTTGTCACTAAACTCAAACCAACTATCTTCAGAGAAAACATGTCTATACTCTAAATCAAGACCATAACCTCTTTCGGAGAGAAAAGTGGGAGTGAATGTTGCATCACTTGATTCATTAATGGCCCAGTAAAATGGTTGTTCATACTGCAGGCCCTCTTCATCTTTTGAAGATAATTTTGGAAACAAAATACCAGACTCCCGTTTATTCTTAATTGGAAGGGCAATATAAGGAAGGTATAAAACATCAACGCCTTTAACTTTTGCGAGGGCATGATAAATTTGAATATACTCACCAATTTCGATATGAACTTCTTTCCCAGATAATAGCCATGACTCAGTACAATCTCTACAAGTCGTAAACTCAGCTTCAGTGGCAAAGTATTTTGTATTTGTTATTTTACTAATTCGACTAGCAACTAGGGAAAAGTTCGGCGTAACCATTCTGGCATTAATGATCTCGATTTTTTTTGTGGCCATATCGTAGTCAATTTTGGCCCCATATACGGTTATATTATCACCTATATAACGCACACTTCCTTCAATTTTAAATTTACCTTCAATTGAATTAAATGATGCTTTTTCACCATAAATAGTATCTTTACCGGATGTAATAACGACATTCCCCACAGCTTCAAATGTTTTTCCACCATAACGACGATAAGCTTTTTCAGAATAGATACTAACTGACTCCCCCACCCTTAGTTGGAGGGCACTTCTAGCAAATACTTTTGAGCTTGTGGTAAAACTCCCCAAGAAAATAATTAGAGCCGGTAATAAGAATGCTCTTAGATGGGTCATTTTGGGAATATGAAATAAGATCTTCAATTTTAAAAACATTTAATTTAAATTCATCCATAATTTTATTTAGATCAGACTCGGCCAATGCTTTTTGATGTTGAAAAGGCATTAAAGCAATCTTCTCTTTTGGAAATGCTTCAAAAAATATTCGAAGCATGACTCTAATATCCGTAAGATCTCTTTTACTAAAAGATATAACTAAAAAATCTATTTTATTATAGCCCTCTAAAGATAAGAATTGAACTAATTTTCTGATACCATCTATATTATGTGAAGGGTAAAAATAAAGCATTGCATTATTAAGCTTTTTGTTTAAGCGAAAAGCTTCTACGTCACTTCCTAAATTAAATTCAGCATCTGTATTAAGAGCTTTTCTTACAACAAAGTTTGCAAGCATGGTATTTCTTTTAGAAAAATGATCTTCGGTGTTTAATTCTTCTTTATCAAATAGGTCTGACCATTCACAGTTCAACTTTAATGTCTCAAGGGAAATAATTTGTCTAAGATACCTTAATTCAATTGTTGAGATCACCACTTGCTTGGACCTAAGTACACCAAGTTTTTCATAGAGAATTTTTTTAAATGTTTTACCTAGAACCTCTTGATGGTCTCTAGATATTGAAGTTAAGACAAAATAATCGGCATCAAGTGCATTTACAGCATCTAACCTTCCTCCTAAACCTACTTCTAACAAGAGAAATTCAGGACATTTCTTTTTTGTAATTAATAAAAAAGCTAAAAATAAAAATTCAAAATAGCTAAGCCTCTCGTGGGTATTTACAAGTAGAGATTCTAATTCAATAAAAATGCTAGTGAGTTCACCTTCATCATAGAGCTCACCATTGAATTCGATTCTCTCATTAACAGAAAATAAATGTGGCGAGGTCCACAAAAGATAGGTTTGAGACAAGGACTTTAATCGTTTACCAATAAGCCTAGAGGTCTGTCCCTTGCCATTCGTTCCACCAATTGTAATAATTTTTGACTTTGTTGGAATAAGATCAAATTTACGAATAATTTGTTTTAAGTGCTCTAAATTTCCAGAAAAATACTCTCCAGAAAATTTATGATCTAGCCATGCATTTGGGTTCATTTTCCAAACATATTAACGAAAAAAGAGAGCTCTTGCTTTAAATTTTTTCTATGAATAATTCTATCGATAAATCCATGCTCTAATAAGAATTCTGATCGCTGAAATCCCTCAGGAAGAGTTTGTCGAATCGATTGCTCAATAACTCTAGGCCCTGCAAAACCAATTAAAGCATTTGGTTCAGCAATATTAATATCCCCTAACATCGAAAAACTAGCGGCACAACCACCCGTTGTTGGATCAGTAAGTAAAGAAATATAAGGAATAGAGTTTTCTTTTAATCTAGCACGTGAAGCTGACGTTTTTGCCATTTGCATAAGTGATAAAATCCCCTCTTGCATTCTGGCGCCGCCAGAACAAGAAACAACAACAACTGGGATTTTTTCTTTTAAACCGAGATCCATTGCCATGGCAATTTTCTCACCGGTTACAACTCCCATTGATCCTCCCATAAAAGAGAAATCCATAATTGCAAAAGCAACTCTTTTACCGTTTACTTCTCCAATTCCACACATTGTTCCATCATTCTTACCTGTTTTGGCAATAGATTTTTCTAATCTCTCTTTATAAGACTGTTTATCAACAAACTCGAGAGGATTTGTTGTGGCAAGTGAGAGTCCAACCTCTTTGAAGGTGCCTTTGTCTACTAATAAATTTAGACGCTCTTCTGCAGATAATCGGTAATGATAATCACATAAAGGACATACATTATTATTTTCTTCTAATTTATTTGTCTGTAGGACTTCCTGACAACTCACACATTTTTTCCAAATGCCTGTAGGAATTGTATCGTTTTGTTTTTTCGTATTTTTAATCTTTGGGTTTTTAACTGAGTTAAACCAACTCATAGTTGACCTCATCTATCTTTATGATTTTCAATTTAAGTGCCTATTCTAGTCTAATAAATTAGATTGCGTCAACATAACTCACTTGCAATATGAGGGCGTAAATAGTTAAAATATATTATAATTTTAATTAGTGAGGAAAAATGTCATTTTATATAAATCAACATGCCCACCAATGTCCCTGGTATCCATACTCTGAGTTATTTGGAGCTCCAAATGTAAATTGGTGCGAGGAAACACTGTGTCATTGGATCTCTGAGCCTGCAAATACTTATTCAAATGTTGCATACTTGGTGGTGGCCATATTGTTATCACTTTTTGCATTAAAAAAATCTCACAAAGATACAGATGTCATTATAAAGCTTACTTTCTTACTTGGAATCGCTTCAGGTTTTTACCATATGTCTCTAAATTATTTAGGACAATTTCTAGACCTAGGTTTTATCTTCCTTCTCACTTTCTGGATGATTAGTTTAAATATTAAAAAAATCAAAGTTGATATGACTTATAAGGATCAATGGAAGTTTACTTTGATTGGTTCAGGTCTCTTTTTAATCATCATGCAAGTGATGTATTTTACAAATGTATACTTTCAACCTTTAGTTGGTGTTGGTGTGCTTCTGCTTCTATGGTCTGAGTTTAAAACGAGAAAGTTAAATAAAACCAAAATAAAATATCACTTTTTATGTGCATCGGTTGTGACAATCCTTGCAGGGCAAACCTTCTCTGCCCTAGATTTAGAAAGAGTTTATTGTGATCCTTCAAATCACCTTTTTAATGGGCATTCAATATGGCATATTCTAAGTGCAATCAGTATTGGTCTCATTTTCTTTCACTGGCATCAGCAAATTGATATTAAAAAAAATGAGGCTCATGAGATTGAAGAAGTAGAAGATATTCAAGTGGAGGATGAAGCAACTGATTTTGTCGAAATGAAGGTCATATCAGAAATCACTCAAGTTGAAAAAGTTCAAACAGAAGAACATATAAAAAGTGAACCCATTCAAGAGAGTTTAAACACTGGTGAAAATGATAATATTTCTGATGATGATGACTCTCAATTAGATTTATTCAAGGATAGTGATAAATAAATGGAAAAAGTACTAAATATTCTTGGAGAAGAATTAGATATTTGTAGTTGTGAACCTATGACCGGATGGTACCGTGATGGAAGTTGTCACACAGATATAGATGATCATGGGATTCATACGGTTTGTTGTGTTGTCACCGATCCATTCCTTCAATTTATAAAATCAAAGGGAAATGATTTAATCACTCCATCTCCTCAAAATGGCTTTCCAGGCTTAAAAGCGGGAGATCATTGGTGTGTTTGTGCTGGGTCTTGGTATGATGCTTATAAGGCGGGCTTTGCGTGTCCAATAAGCCATGAATCCACTCATTGTGAGACATTGGCAATAATTCCAAGATCTGTTTTAAATGAGTGGAGATTTAGCTCTGATAGTCTTAATTAAAATAAATTGGGTTCGTTGCTCCTAGAAGATCAACCTCTTTTGAATTTTTATAAATATCCCAAAGCTCAACTCGTATCAAATCAGACCCACTGATTGGGAGTTTAAACTTTGCAGTCAATGATGTTTTACTTCCAAAATAAGCAGGATTAATCTGTTTTTTAGCAACGACCTCACCTGCTCGATTGTAGAAGCGAAGCTCCCAGAGTTTTTTCTTTCTAAAATTTAAAATATTTGAAAATCGTCCAATGATATTATAACAATATGATCTCATACGGACTGAAGTATCTATAAAGTCAGCATCTAATTCAATCTCTGCAATTCCATTTCCGAGTAATTTATCCCCCATACCAGACCATTTATTTTCATGAGAAAACTTTGCACGAAGGTTCATCTTAGGTGATCTTGGGCCTGTTATAAATGAACTATTGCCATTCATTAAATCAATTTTTGTTTTATCTAAATTTTCATTAGGAATATAATTTGCAGGATAAAAAAGAGCTCTATCCCTAAGACATGGTATCCAGAAATGATAGTCACTTCCTCCAACTGCTGTGTAGCGCTTACCTAGCTTTAAAGCATCTGACCATTGGGCCAAAGCGGCTCTATTATTTGATCGTGAAAGAAATGATAAAAAATTAAAGTCTTTATTTTCAATAATGGAATTCCATACTTCAATTCCATTAGCATCTAGCCATGAAGTATAGGGAAAAAATGGATCTCGTCCATTTGGATGGTTAATGACTCTAAAAGCGTTCGATGATCGACTTTGTCTTACGGACTCTTCTCCAGCATATTCACGGCCATGACTCAAGTTATCCCAATTTTCTTTTAATCCAATCAAATTCATATGAAGCTTTCCACCCCACTCAATACCTCTTAGAGCTGATAGATTTTCATTTTGTAAGTGTTTAATCATATCAAATGATTGATCCGTATCATGATCTGTGAATGTTACAGATCCCTTTGCTCTTCTCATCTTGAGAAAACTTTCAATGACATTAAAAGTTGTTTTAGGAGACATTTTTCGATAATAAAACCCTCTATTATCATTACTCATACTAGTGTGAACATGGTTAAAAAAATAATGACCTCTTTGAATAGATTTCGTTTTCAGAATTTGAACATCATATAAAGAATGACCTTCATTGGACCATTCAAGGTAGAGTTCATCGTTTTTATTATCTTTCATTGCTAGTTTTTGATCTATGAAATGAATTAATTTTGATTTTAAATCATAGGTACTTTTACTTGACTGCAAGATGATCTCATCAGAGTCTGGCAGGTATATAATATTGTTAAAAATTTCCTCGACTAAAGGGTCATCAAGATGATCATTATGTGTATCAATCCCCTTGGACTTCTCCATTAAAGTCTGAACGATCAACCATTCAATAGGTGCATCAGAAATAGATGCTTTAGTTGCAAATGCCATATTTGATATTATTAAGATAAGTAATAAGAAAAATTTCATCTAAACCTCGTAGTAAAAATTAGTCACAAAACTCTATTCTGTAAAAATCAACTATTCAAATTTTCTTTCTTATTTTTTGATTAAGACAATGATTTGCCAATAATTTTGGTAAGTTTCCTTACCAATGGAATGCTATATGGCTGAAATCTCGTAATGAAACTAAATAATTTTATTCACTTCCCCTGACAGATTAAACTAATACAGTAATAGACCGATTAGAAGATAGGGAATTTTATATCATGCTAAAAGTACTTGTTATTACATTTATCTTTGCTCTATCTTCTTTTGCTAAAAGTGATGATCAAATTATAAATTATGCTGATTTCATTCATATGAATAAAGAGCAACAGACAAATACGATTAAGCTCGTTCACACCTATCTTGTTGAATATGAATTTCAATACAAACTCAACACTCTTAGTCCTAAAATGAAAGTAAAGTATCATAGCTATCTAAAAATTATGGACCTATTCCTTAGCAGTGCTCATGCTGAAGATATTGATTCGACAAAAATCGATCCTAAGAAAAAATGTCTTATTGGTGGATGGATGTCTACCCCAACAACTCAAAATGGAAAAGAGATATGTGTTCATCCAAAAAGATTAGGATATGAAATTAATAAAGAGAAAATAGGAAAGGAAATTGATTCCTCTATTTATTTCAATGATGTCAGTAGTCAATATAAAATGGCGAGAGAATTCAATATCATTATGGTCAACAGTGATTCAGACGGTAATATTTCATTAGAAAAAAATATAGGAAGAGATTGTAACTCAGAAAATAATTACAATAATAATAATATTATTTGTAACCCTGATGTCTATGGCCTTATTCCTGGCGTAAATAAAAGAAGTAAGCCTAGTGCATTATGTATAAACGAGGGAAATAATTTTGATCACGCCTCAGGTATTAATGTAAGTTTATTATGTCAGAAAGCTCTTGAAAAAATCAAATCAGAAACTCCGGATGATTATAATGCAATGATGAATCATGTTATAGAAAAGGCAAAAGCAAATCCTGAGGGTGAATTATTCAATCTTCTAGACTCAATGTATAGCACTTGTCTTTGTGGTGGAGAAGGAAACCAAAAGCTAGTAGGAAATGCTATAAATGGAGCCTATGCTGCTAAAATTTTTCCATCAAGAACTTGTGTGGGAATTTTACTTCATAGTGATAATATCAAAAATGAATATCTCAAATCTTGCTCCGCTGAGGCAAATCCAAATGAAGTTCAATTTAATAAACAATGGCTTAACTTTTTCAATAAAACAGATCTTGAACTTGGTAAATATATCACTGAACTTAAAGCACAAAAATTTAGTAAGCTAAATTCACAAGTCCTAAGTAGAGATGAGATAGAAGAAATTTTTTTAGAAGATCAAAAAACATATGGGCCAATTGCGAAACAAATGATGGATACGGCCATGGAAAAGAATCTTTGTCCTATTGTTGGAGAAAGAATTTCTCCCCTAAAAGTACCAGTTGAAAAAGCTGATGCCCCAAAAGATTCTCTAAGTATTAGTGGTGATGGTTTTATCATACTTGAAGAAGGAGATAAAAAATCAATTGCACTTGAAATAAATACTGATCTAGTTCTTAAAGATAAAAAAATTGATTTAAATGATCCTATTTTAAAAGATGTTTTGTATACACCGATTCTAATTGATAAAGATAATAAAAAGTATATTCTCACAAAAGATGAAGAATTTGATCTTACTGCAAAGTATAATGATTTAGCGAATACTATAAAAATATCAAAACCTGAAATAACATGTTCTATAAAAAGTGAAAAAACAATTAAAGCTGATAATGAATATGAGTTAACTGTAACTATTCAGTCTCCAGTTGGTGATTTCAATACTCCAACAAAAGAAAATATGACGATTAGTATTAAAGGCGCAAAAGCCGTAGAAAATTCAGTTAATAAGTTTCTTTATCAAAATAAATCAAATTCGAAAGCTGATTCAGTATCTTCTACTGAGTCTAATCCAAAGACAATACCTGAAGCTGGACCTGTAACAGAGAAAAAAGCTGAAGTGACTCTAACAGATATAACTCTCGGAGAAACAAATGGCAATCAAGTTGAGGCCATTGTAGAACTTATTGGAATTAGTAATTTTAATCAACCCATTAAATGTAGTCTAGAAATAACACCTGAGCCAAGTGCTGAAAAAGCAAAAGAGAAAGATTCAGATATTGCATCATGTGATGTGAAATTAAAAGCAACAATGAATGATGATGGAAGATTTAATCTTGATCCGAATATTAAGTTTTTAAATACAAATGGAGAGTCTACTGATAAGGCACCGAACTACCTAAGCTTTTGGTATGAACATACAAAAGCAAAGCCTGCACCAAAAGTGGAAGATGATCTTGAGGGTAAGTATGTCGAAGATAAGGACGAGTCTGAAGAGAAAAGTGAAGAACAAGAATCTACTGACTCTCCTGAAATAAAAGCCATTACAGATAAATATGCCGTCATTTATTTAACTGATAGTACCAGCAAAGATAATAAAAGTAATATTGTGAGACGACAAAATGAAAAGAAAAGAGTCTTTTCTCTGATCGTAAGACCAATAACTGAAAAAGGTGAAAAGGCAAAATTTGAAGCCTGTAGCGCTTCTGTTGAAATTCCAGCTCTTCCGAGTGTCATTAATCCTGTTCAATTACAAGGAGCTCCTGGTAGACAGAGAATTAAATCGGGAACTGTATTTGAGGGAACTCGATAATTAAAAAGTATATCTAACATCATCCATATACATTATATGTAATCTTGGTTCATGAAGATCAGTAATTTCTTGGATCAGTTCTTCTTGATAATTTGGCTTTAAATGTCCTAAATAGACAGGAACATCTTTAGGCATCTTTTTAAGCTCTTCTTTTATCGACTTTGGAGAATGATGAAAGCTTATATCTGCAATATTTTGAAGTTTATTTGGAAAGCTCACTTCCGTAAAAATTGCCTTTAAATTTTTATAATTTTTTCCAAGCTCCCAAATTCTATCGGTAGCACTTGTATCTTGAGTAAATAAAATAGCAACTTCGTCTTTTTCAATAATAAACCCGAAAGCTTCTTGGTTTTTTTTCACAGGATGATTGACGTGAACAGGGAGAACCTTATATCCATTTAAAATAATTTCTTTCTCTGGAATAAGAAGATTAAATTTCATCGTAGGGTTTTCTTTTGAGGGAAGAATTGAGAAGTCAGGCCAAATAATATCATTAAATAAATGGGCTTTGACTGCATCATTTACACTTGGATGACAATGAACCTGAAAGGGAGCTCCTTTAAGTCCAAAACAATTATCACATATAAAAGCTAAATCTTTCGTATGATCTAGATGAGCATGGGATAAAAGAATATGATCAATTTTTAATTGAGCCTGAATATCTAATCCAGATGCAACCGATCCTGCATCAATTAAAATCGAATCATCTATTAAGTAAGATGTGGCATGAAAGTTCTTTGTGACTCCACCATGACCACCAATAATTTTTACTTGCATCCATAACCTTTTGAAAGGATTACTTATAGTTTAAATCATATTAGAGATAAATAAAGCCAAAAATGAATAATTAGTCCTTAGCGGGATATTTTCTCATAAACTTCCTTAGCGTTAAGACCACTTAGCTCAGAGATTAGTTTACTAATAAGCTTTGGTTTTGCCCCTTTACTCAAAATTTCTTCAACAAGATTCTTTACATCCCCACTAATACTTTCTGTTTTTTCTGGATTATTGATAAGGATAACAAACTCCCCTTTCTCAACAATATCTTTTTTTATTTCAGAAAACTTAAAGCCTATAAATCGATGTACACTCTGATAATCTTTTGTCAGTTCTCTTCCAATTGCAAATTTATACTGAGGCATCTCTTCTGTTAGAATCTCTAGTGTTTTTATCACACGACTGACTCCCTCAAAAAAGATATGAGTTCCATATTGAGTTTTAATCTCAGAGGCAAAACTTAAAATTTTTCCTTTATCCCTTGCTAAGAATCCATGAAAATGAAAAGGAGTTGGTGGAAGTCCTGATAATTCCAGAGCGGTGGTTACAGCACTAATTCCTCCAATAGAATCAATCTCTATATCACTTAGAATTGCTTTCTCAATTAAGGGATAAGCAGGGTCAGAAATAAGTGGTGATCCAGCATCAGAAACAAAGATACAGTCTTCATTCATAGCAATATTTAAAATCGTCTCTAATGATTTATCAGATGAATGATCATGATAAGACCTAATTTGCTTTGTAGAATAGTCGACTTCAATTCTTTTACATAAGTCTTTAAAAACTCTTGTATCCTCACAGTAAATATTTTTTGTCTCTATAATGATATTTTTTGCTCTTATTGTAATATCGTCTTTATTTCCAATTGGAAGTGTAACTAGCTTTATACCTGACATGAGACCTCGCCTATGATGATGAAAATGCCCAATAAAAAAAAAAGAAATTTAATGGTAAGATCATTTTAGATAGTCAAAAGGAATTTGGCAAAACAAGGAGAGAGAAATATGTCAATTAAAGCAAATATTTTAAGGGATGCCCTTGGGAATATTACTGTTCAGATGAGAGGAGATCTTGATTATGAACATAGTATGCCACTTAGAGATGAGTTATCAGACTTATCAAGTGAGAATCCTAATGCTAAAATTACGATTGATCTTGGCGGAATTGACTTTGTAGGGTCTTCAGGAATCTGCCACTTTGTTGAGACAGTAAGTGCTCTGAATAAATCAAAGAATGAATATAATAAAATTGGCCTCTCAAATGTCTCTATGGAATTTAGAAAAATCTTTAGACTCTACTCTGCAGAAGAAGCTGATATGATTTGGGATACTTTTGATCTTGAAAGCGATGAAACAAGTAATTTAAGTGAGAGATTCAATAACAAAACAAGAACATTTCAAAACTAGAAAGTCATATTTACAAGATTTAAATAAATAGGCATTGAGAAATCTCTGCCTTTTTTATTTTTAAGCTTGAAATTATAGACAAGATCCTCTGAAATTTCAAAAGCTCTTTGTCCTCCACCAAAAAATCCTCCTCCATCTTGAGGCGGCGGTGCCGGTGAGCCGAATCCAGAGTCAGGAGGATTTCCTCCCATTGGGTTATTCATTTGTGAATTACCAAATCCTCCAGTCCCAAATCCAGGAGGCGGTGGAGCATTATCATATACAGGTTCAACTTCACCTGGTCTTTTATGTGAAGCAATAATATAACTTCCAAATGCAATCCCTGCATATAGACCCAGTGAAGCACCTTGAGCTATCGCTCTAGAATTTGTTCCAAAGGCCATGGTGGCAAATCCAAGAAGGGCTCCCCCAACTGTTCCATAAGTACAAATGACGAGAAATGCTCTTCCTTTAGCATCAAGAGCATTTGCTTTATTAACGGGAGTAATAAGAGAGACAAAAATAATTAATGGTAGAATAAATTTTTTCATACCTTAAGCTTAAAAAAGCTTAAATCCTTTGGCAATCACTTTTAATTTCAAGTGAGCCTTCAACGTTAAATACATGACATAATAGCTCCAGTGATTGATTTAATCTTCTTCTTTGCTTAAAACTAATGCATTCCGGTGTGTTTTTAACTTCATAAAGAACAAGTTTACCCTTTCGAAAAACACTAATATCAATTTGTCCGCAATTTTTCGATCTAAGAAAATGAGATGAAATAAGAACAGGAATATATTTATCGTGAATAATTTTTGAGAGATTTTTTTCTAGTTCATCTCCCCTAGATATATTCTTTAACACCTTTGAAGGTTTTTCTGTGGATTTCTGTGATTCCCAATTTTTTGATAGCATCTCTATGCTCCTTTGTTGGGTATCCTGCATGTTTTCCTAAATTATAGCCAGGATATTTTAAATCATAATGATACATTTTTTCATCTCTGAAATTTTTTGCAATAATTGAAGCAAGTCCAATCGCAATGGATTTACTATCCCCTTTCACAATTGCCTCAACATCAGCGATTGATGCAAAAGTTTTATTTCCATCAATAAGAACAATATCTTTTTTTGTCACAAGTTTATCACTTGCTTTTTTCATGGCAGAGAGAGAAGCTTGCAAGATATTCATTTGATCAATATCTAGATGGGTATGCTCAGTCACACAAAAGCGATAAGAATGATTTTTATATTTTTTATGATAGACTCTATTTAGTTTTATTTTTGATGTGACAATTCCAAGTTCAAATAAAATTATTTCTCGTTTTTTAGTTGTTAATTTTTTTGAATCCGTAACATTAAGTTTCTTCATTAAATTTATTAATTCTAAATTCGACTCATCTATTTTTACAGCACAAGCATTAACAGGACCTGCAATAGGTCCTCTACCAACTTCATCACAGCCTATAATTGCTGCATATTTTTTTAAATTAATTAAATCTATACTCATGGCGCTCTTAGAAAAAAAAAGCCTGGAATAAATCCAGGCCCATATAATCTTTTTTTATTAAGATTATCTTTTTGAACTGTAATCTGTTTCAATTCTAGCAGATTTACCTGTTCTTTCTCTTAAGTAGAAGTGCTTAGCTCTTCTTACTTTACCACGTTTAACAATTTCTACTGCTTCAACGCTTGGAGAATGGAATGGAAAAACTCTTTCAACTCCGTAACCACTAGAGATTTTTCTTACTCTAAAATGGCCATCAGTGTTTTTTGGATTTCCTTTAAGTGCAATACAAGTTCCTTCAAACTTTTGTAAACGAGTTTTCGCACCTTCTGTTACTCTAACAGAAACAGAGATTGTATCCCCTGCTCTAAAGTCAGGAAATTTTTCTACATTTTTGTTAAAGTAGTTTTTGTTAACTAGTTCTACTAAATTCATTTTTTACTCCAAAGTATTCCTTCCATTCACTTTATCTGCACATTAACCACTAGTCAGAGGGAAGGGTAAAAAGTTATGGACTCAGAGGCTTCTGTTTATACGATCACAATAAATTGCAACGGCCGATCTTACAGAGAGATGATTATATCCATCACTGGCATTACCAATAATTGGATCTAATTTAAAATCTGCACTATCAACAACAGAGGCATGTAATCCCCATCCTGTACCAAATAACAAGAACATGGGTCTGTTGTCAAGCTGTAACTGTGTGCGCAAAACATTTTCATTACCTGAAAACTCTTCAAAGTTTGCACCTGTTACAACAACAAAAGGCTCCACACCTTCAATTTCTTTTATTTTAGCTTTCGCATCTTCAATTGTATTAGCAATTTCTATAAATGACAACGCAGAGCTTCTATCTGGATTATATGAATTTTCTACGTCTGTATTCCAATGATCAAGGATTGATTGGACTAGCTCATGCTGCTTTTTTACAGGTGTCACAATAAAGTATTTTGAAAAACCATAGGTTCTTGCAGACCTCGCGATATCATGAATATCCATATTTGTAACAGATGTCGTGATAATCTCATTTTTTCGACCTAGTACTGGACTATGGATGAGTCCCAAATATGTATTCATAGATTTGTCCTTTGTAGCTGATATTTATAGATTAGTTTTGGGAAAATGCCAATATTTCAAGTATCTATAAGAGCAAAATTCTAAAGTTAACCTTAACCCACTCACCCTAACTAGTTGTTTATCCGATAAGTATTAAGAAAACATTGCAATGTGTTAATATTAAGTTAATACATTCGTAATATCAAAGGAATAATTTGAAATTTTACCTTTTGTTAATATTATTATTTTTACAGCTATCTTGCTCTGATAGCTCTGATAACTCAACCCTTGTGGTGGGCTCTGGAGACCTAAACTCTGAAGAATCAATTGATGTAAAAATATCGTCTATCACTGTGGCACCAAAAACATATATCACAACTAATAAATTAAATATTTTGATGGTTTTTAATCGCGATATTTATATCACGGATAGTTCTCCAACACTTACTCTAAAAATCGGGGCCATTGAGAAAGTGGCAACTTATAAAGACGGTTCTGGGTCAAATATTTTAAGTTTTGAATACGAAGTTACAGCTGGCGATAATGATAATGATGGTATTGAGCTTTTGGCAATAAATAAGAATGGAGCAAGTTTAAAGGACAATCTCGGTATAGAGGCAAAGCTAGATTTTCCTGCTCACAATACTAAAAATGTCTTAGTGAAGACTGACTTTGCTTCCATTCAAAATATTATTGCTCCTATAAACAAGACATATATCACAAACGACGAATTATTATTCCGTATTGAGTTTAGTGAAAATATAATGATCGATGGATCTCCAAGATTATCCCTCAACATCGGAGGCTCAACCGTTTATGCTGACTACGATTCAGGTTCAAATACCAATACATTAACATTTAAATATCTTGTTACCGTTAGTGATCTCGATATTGATGGCATTGAATTTAATCTTCTTGATTTAAATTCTGGCTCGATTCAAGACTCTCTAGGTCTAGATGCCGACTTATCAGGACTTAATTTCGATTTATCTCTCGTCAATATTGATGGGAGCGCTCCAAATCTAACCAGTGTCACGATTAATTCGGAGGAATTATTTACAAATAATACCTCAGCAACAATCTATCTTTCAGCACTAGATGCAGATCAAATGTATATTACTACTGATAGTTCATGCTTAACAGGTGGAAGCTATGCTCCATTTAATAGTTCCGCGCCAATAACCTTAACTCAAAATAGTTTAAATACATTTTATGTTAAGGTGAAAGATATAAATGGGAATGAATCAAGTTGTTCTCACGCCTCAGTGACTCATGATAACTTAAACCCAAGTTCAATAAGTGCTATTACTATTGCTAATAATGCCTCAGATATTGCCTCAGATAAATCAAGCTGGAGTGCCCCCCTCGATAATGGACCAAGTGAAGTAAAAACTTATCAGTATGCGGTTTCAACAACGACGAGTGATGCAGATATTATCTCAGGTGGAGAGTGGCAAGATACAAATGGCCTTTTAGAATTTCAAATTAACACGAATATCTCTCTTACAGGAGGAGTTGATTACTACACACTTGTAAGAGCAGTTGATCATGCTGGAAATATTGGAGCTTATCAATTCTCTCCGAAATGGAATATCATTGTTTCCCCCGAGGTCGTGACAAACCTTGAAGCTTCAAATAAAACTTCTGAGTCGATCACACTTGGATGGTCTTACCCACAAGATAATGGAACACCAATTACAGATTACGAAATTCAAATCAAAGGTGGGACAAATCTAGACTGGACTCTCCTTTCTGATGGTGTCACGACTCAAACAAGTTCTATTATATCTGGACTCGTTCCAGAGACGACTTATTCATTAAGAACAAGAGCATTTAATGGAATTAACTATTCTGGTTGGTCAAATACCCTAACGGTAGAAACACTTCCAAATATAGAGTTTTTCCAACCTGGATACAAGGCCATAAATATTTCAGGTGCGCCTAAATCTCAATTAGTCTCATTTGATGACAATAATGATATTTATTTTAATGGATCCCTTGTGACGACTTTATCGAGAGGAGAAGTTTATCCTTTTAACTCAACTGACTTTATGAAAGTGGAAGGTACCAAAGCATTTTATGTAGCGGGAAAACTTGGAACAGGAAGCGGATCAAGCGATCAGGCCAATACCACATGGGCAACCCAAGCATGGGTTGGGAAAGAGTTTTACTTTAATCTTACAAGAAATGGTCCTTTACAAGTAAAAGTTTATGCTTTTACAGATTCAACCATTACGATTAAAACGGGAAACACAACTAAGGCCACCCAAGTTCTTAGTGCAGATAATGGATATACTTTTTCCCTCCCAACTTTGAGCAATTATCAAATGACTTCAACAGGCTTTATTGTTGCTTTCACATATGCAAACCAATCAGATCTATATTACGACCCTCAGCCGCTTCTACCTATCTCTACAGATATTTTAGGCTTTCCTTCAACAACGGCAAAAATAACTTCAGGCTTAGATAATAATAGTTATACCTATTTTCATTCAAATGGTGTTTCAAATACGGGAACACTAAATGCAACAACTCCTACATCATTAGGGCCACAGGGAACATCTTCACTTTATGCTTCTAAGTCTTTAAGGTTAATTTCGACAACTCCTATTGTTGCAAATTCAAATGCAGATTCAGATGGATATTGTCAGGCTCCTTTTGTGCCCGTCTCCATGCTAAAAAAGCGATTTGGCCTCAATGTAGGATCAAATTGGATTGCTTTAGCCTCGGACCGTGCAGCGACTGTCACTCTAACAAAGCCTGATCTAACGACCACAGAAGTGACCCTGACACGTACTGGAAGTGGAAAAACTCCCTTCAGTGCCTATATCTCTACTGATTATCCAGAGGGGACAATACTTGAATCGGAAGAAAAATTTCAAGCATGGTATCAGCCTTATACCTCGACTTACTCAGGGGGTGAGGATGAAACCATTATGTTTGGCTGGGATAATTAGCTCTTAAGAATGCTTTTTCATTTTGATTAAAAATGCAGTATTCTCAGATTGATCATCATAATCCAGACTTCCTCCATTTCTTGTCATTATATTCTTAGACAGACTTAAACCAAGTCCAGTTCCTTCCCCAATCTCTTTAGTAGTAAAAAAGGGTTGAAATAATTTTTCAACAATTTCTGGAGAAATACCTAGTCCAGAATCGCTCACTTTTAGAATAATGTTATCATTTTCAACATAGCTCTCAATTTTGATCCATTTATCATTTGGAGAGGATTTTATGGCATCAAAACTATTATTAATAAGGTTTAACAAAACTTGAGAAATCTCACCACAATCGACAAGGACCTTTTCATTTTCAAGATGATTAATAAACTTAACTTCCCCTCTTAATAATTTACTTTCAAAGAGAGGGACAGTCATTTCTAGGATTTCAAAAAGACTTACTTCTTGAAGCTCTACTTCTTCCTTCATACGAGAAAGATTTCTCATACTTTTAACAATATTTGCCACTCTACGGTTGGCTTCCAAAACAGAATTGAGCTGTATATCAATCTCTTCAATATTTAAATCATTTAAACCGATTTTTCTCTTTATAATTTCTAGGCGACCAATCGCCACCGATAACGGATTATTGATTTCATGAGCAACCCCAGCAGCGACTTCTCCTAGACTGGCCAGCTTTGAAGACTGAAATGACTTAATCTTTTCTTCTTGCAATTCTTTTTCTATATTTATTTTAGCTCGCAAATCAATTGCAAACATAGTTGCATCTTCATAAAGCTTATTAAAAGTTTTTGTCATTCTCATTAAAAACCAAACAAAAAAAGCAATAGCAAAAAGGTGTAATGGGTAGAGTGCTCTTTGCTCTACATAAACTTTTACCATATAAAGAACAATGATATTTATTCCATAAAAATAGGCCGTTTGCTTATGAGCAATATTAGAAATAATTCCACCAGATGCTACTCCCAGCAGAACTGAAATAACGATCATTTCATACTCATAAGAAATTTGATTCATGGTAATCAAACTTAAACACCCCCAAACTCCTCCAACAAAACAAACAACTAGATGATACTTTTTCAACCAAGAGCTAGGACTATATTTTTCCTTATTTTTTTCATAGCTTAACTTTAAGAATAAACGAGCTAAATATCCTAATGAAATAAACACTATCCATAAGCACAAATAATTATCTGTCGCCTGTTTATTAAGTAATTTAAACACGATAAAGGCACATATTAGCCCCGTAATCGAAGATGTATAAATCTGTTTAAAAAGTGAATCTACTTTTAATTGAGTTAACTCAGAATTATCTGTATTGATCAAATAAATATCCTACGTTATGAGTAAATCGGGCCTAAATT
>Ga0115005_10000269_pt1 | contig 39963 bp, 29 predicted proteins | sample ArcOceMetagenome_FD_87163 | JGI IMG/M metagenome (GOLD analysis project Ga0115005, IMG submission 87163) | Marine eukaryotic phytoplankton communities from Arctic Ocean - Arctic Ocean - Greenland ARC118M Metagenome | ecosystem: Environmental > Aquatic > Marine > Oceanic | place: Arctic Ocean... | reverse complement strand
GAACCATAACTATTATTCGACGCTTTCATGTGCAAGATAGATGGTTTGAGCTTGCTCATTTTTGAACAGTGCCATGGTAACTTGAAGGAATCATATTCAGCACAAGTGTCCATCCTATCTTTGTGTTCTTGCATCTTTTTTGTTGCTGTACTTTGTTCGAGCAGCTCTAGCTTTTCCACACCTACTTTTAGCATATCAATCTGATGAGTCGATGATCGCAATGTGCCACCATTTTCTTCCTCCTCGCGATGGTAGCAACAGTAGGATTGTTCTTCTTCCTCAAAGATAGAATGTATTTTACTCCTTTCTTTCGACATCAAAACTTTGGTGTGGTCTTTAGAAGTCAACTCGCAAGGAGAGAGTAGTTGACTGCTCTCGGTGAAGATTGTGGGATCAAGCAAAATGTAGTCAGAGGTTTCCATAACGTGAGGGGTGTCAATGATCTTTGATCTATTAGAATATTTTGATGATAGAGTGGACAGAGCTCAATAAAGGGTGTCAAACACTTTGAACTTCTCAAACCAAACTAATTTCAAATTGCATGCGACATTGAACATGCAGAAGAACGTTTTCAGTTTGTAGTTATTATTAGTCGTAAAGATTGAACACTAAATACCTAATAAATAAATAAATAGCTCTAAACATACACTAGTTTACCCGTAAAGATGGAACACTATTAAAAATATGCATCGCCGATGCACTAAATATCACGTATTTTTAAATAGTGTTCCGTTCAAGTTCCGTTCTGATAATTTCAAAAATTTCGATAGACGACTGACTCACTCGACTCGACTCTGATCTGAACACGCGGCGTACCGGGCGGGGTGTAACGTGCTCCCTCCGCTACAGTACGCTCCGCCGGGGTGTAGTACTTTCAAACTTGTTTTTTTTGTCAAAAGATTACAACGAAAATAGTTTCGTTGACACAAAAGGGTGGTTGACCTCGAAATCGATGAAAAACAAATTAGTTTTGCGGAAAGTTGGTATGATATTCATAATACCTCTGGGTTTTGGTTCTTGGTCCTAATTCCTGCACCTGCTAACGAGGCGAGGCGAGGGACGAGCAGGGTGCAATGAGGAGAGGTGATAGGTGATACAAGTATGATCTCCAGGGAAATTTGACTTGTATTCCGGTTTATTGGATTTCTCTGTGCCACAACTATAATACTAGAAGTGGTGTCGAGGTGAAAGAAAATCATCCATGGTGTACCTCTAGAGGCGTAGGCATCCAAGAACACGTCGATGTAGAAGAATAGTGAAAATACGGAAAAAGCAACGATCGCCAATTTATACAAGGCTTATGGGGGCTTCCAACCCAACTCCACAACAATGACGTTTTCCCTAAGCAAGCCATCCCCTAGAGCCACCAGGAAAGCAAGGCCATCTCCTTCTGCTGCTGCGTATCGTCGTCGAGGACGAGGACAAGGTCAAGGACGACGTCCTCTTCTCGCCCCCCGTCCACATTGCACATTTCCTCGACCTCGACCTCCTCCAACCCAACTCCACAACAATGACTCTTTCCCCAAGCAAGCCATCCCCGAGAGCCACCAGGAAAGCAAGGCCATCTCCTTCTGAATAAAACATCCAACGCAGCAATCGGTGCGAATTATGACCAAATGAGTACTTTAGTTATGCGAATGCTAACTTTGCCTCACTCTCCAACTCTTCGGTCTCGAAGTTCCAAATAAATAAAATCTGGACGTGGTGTACGTGTACTATCTCTGTCCTTGCAGTCGTATGGCCTCCCAACTCTAAGTTCAAACAATCGGCATGTGATACAGGAACAGTCAACATAGTATGATTAGGTATAGCTATCATCTTCTCAATTACATGGATAACCATATTCTAAAATTCTAATTATAGCCGTGAGTACATTATACTTTAGCACTAGAGTAGCAAGTTTGTATCGTGAGTAACTAGATGTGAGTCGTCAGATGCTTTTCAACGAAACTGGTATTCCGTACACAACTGGGGCTGCGCCAACAATGTATTTCAATTTGCAAGCATTCCTAGAGGATGCTACGCACTTCGCAATATTCATGTGTGTTTTGTTGTTCTGGAAAATTCCCTCGAGTAATGAAACGGAGAATCTATCAATATCACGGTCGGTAACGTCCCAAAGATTCCCAACTACGCATGGGGCGCCAGCACAAAGGTATGAGAGTGCAGCACCTTCTGGCTCGTAGTGCATTTGATTCACTAACGATCGTACTCCCCTGTCGGAATTGACGGAGACTAGATCTCCGCTGCTACAGCCCATCAAGATCATTGATGAGCGGCATTGGTGTATGTCGTCAAGATCCAACTCCTTATCCTTACGCTCTCCAGATCCAAGAACATGTTCAACATCAGTTCGGGAAAAAAATCTCTCCCCTGCACCATGACCAAAATAAAGATAGAGACTGTTCTTTTCCTTCAATGATTTCTCCATGAATTCCTTCGGTGGATTCTCTCCAATTACTCCTGCCCAATTCCAATCATTCCGTTCTGATATTGATGATAGCACTGTTGAAATACATTTCTGTGTTGCTGCTAGATTCGATTCGGGGTCTATAACATAATTTGTTTGTGATGGATCTATTTGGGGAAATGAATCGCTATGTAGTGGATTCATCCGGCAAAGTCTTGTTATTGCAAAGGGCAGGGAGGGTATTCGACAAACTGTCTTTCCTCGAAACGTTTCGATTCCTTCAAATGGCAACCTTACAAGATTCTCATCGAGGATTAAGAAAGTGCAGCTACTAGAAGTATTGAATTCTGGCAAGTCTGGACCTTTGTTCATCGAATTTTGTTTTTGTGTCTTCTTTCTAGATAGTTGTGCTTGAAGTAGGTCAATTAAGGCGGCCTTCCTCAAAGACCTCATCTCCTTGGTGCTTACACCTTCTATTATCAGTCTTTCTTTTAGTTTTGCGACAGTGAGTTTCTGCAATTCGTCTTTGTCTGGAATACATTTGTCTCCTGCCACTGAGTCACGTTCATCTACCATACAAGCTTCTTCAAAGCGTGCTGAGAGATCACTGCAACAGAATGTACAGTCTTCTTCTTCTTCCTTGTTATTTGTAGTATTAACATGAGAAATCAAATCTTGCACACAACTAGGTTTGAAATACGTTGCGTCGATATGCTCAAGTAGATGTAGAAGTTCTTCGTCTAGTTCATGTCGCTCGTCCCACCAGGCTTGCTTTGTTTCCTTCTTTTTATTGAAAATATCATTGGCAATTTCCAGGTCAATGCCTGAGAGTTGTCTCTTACTTCTTTCCATAATATCATCAAATGGTTGCAAGAGCGTTTCTGCAATTCTGGTACCTTCGTGGTAAGGAAGTGACTTGTCGGGAAATATGCAGACTGTTTCGTAATGCATTTTATTTCTATCCTTTGAGTGTTTAGTTACCTTCAAAACCGAGATAAGAACTTCGCCGGTAGGGCATATGGCCATTGCAACAAAGTCCCATGATATTGGAAGCACATTGCACCCGATTTGATACATTTTTGAAAGATTTCTCTGGCGCAGGGTTCTATCTGAAATAGGGCAATCGTAAGCATCGAAAATTGACTTGGTATCATGGCTTTTATTCCTCGGTGTCGCAAAATTTCTTGAAACCATCTGACGAGCAGTGCTCCCAATTGAAGAATGAATCAGTTCACCAGCTGAAATACCATTCTCATGAATAGATTTATCAGGGCCAACAGTAAGAGCTAAGCTCCTCAAAATATTTCTAGACTTAAGGGAGGATGCAGGTCCGGAAATAGAAGCTGCTTGGAATAGAAGATCTTTTGCTTTATCGAGAGTGGGTGTTGGTGATGTTCGATCTGATCTCGTCCGTTCAATGCCGTCGCTGAAAGATGAATGTCCAGTCCACAATTCACGTAATTCTCCACAATCCCTTCCCTTTTCTAAGTAATACATTCCTAGAATATAAAATGATTCAGCTCGACAATCACTGGGTGCTAAATTAGAACATGTGATGTGCTCAAGGATCTGGATGCTTTCGCTATTACATGTTGCCTTGGAGCGCAGCAATTCTTTTACCAATATCAAGCTTGATCTGCAAAGGGTTGCAAAAAAAGAGGATGTGCAATCCTTCAAGGCATTCGTATAGAATTCTAAGGCTTTGGTAGTCTCATATCTATTATTTGGAATTGAGAGTATTTCCTCGCTGACAATGGAACTTTTAGCCATGAGAAGGTGAGCATAATGAACACTTGACTGATATAAGTCAATATTGAGACTGGCTTGCAGTTTTTCTGGTACTTTACATGTATCTCGCACTTTTATTGTCGTGGAAGGATGGAACCGGTATTAGACGAGATAGAACGTTCAGAAATGTTGCTTGAAGACAGCAGTGAAAACTTACATAGGTCGATAAAAATTGCAGCCTCACGCAGCCAATCAATTCTTGAAGAGTTTACGAGAGAAAGTTTGTTCGAAAGAAAGGGAGAACGAAACACGGAGCTTTCACATTTCAAATTTCTCAGCATTTGACAAACTTCTTCTAGGAGTGTTGATGTTGGTATTCCAAGTGAGAAGATAGCTATTGCGGCTGTTCGAACCTGTAGTTGTCGTACGGTATTACAATTCTCAGACATGAGAGATGTTATTTCACTCAGTGATGGCATTGTTGACACCATTGTAGTCTTCGGTATAACATGTATTGATTCAGCCGCAGCCATGATGTAACGCTTTGACTTCCTGGCATCGCCCAGATTACAATACACTCTTGCCATGCGCTCAAGTGATTGGGTGAATCGACTCATGAAAGATTTCTTGAAACCTATGGAACTTATGTATAAAGGAAGAAATGTTTCTGTATCGATGCTAACGCTCGACAATATGCCGTTCTTCATTCTTCTGAGGGATGTCAAAGCTACCTTGGCAATATCACAACACTGTCGTGCAAAGTACCACGCAGATTGGTGATTTCCAATCCTGGTATAACCATAGTGAAGAGCAAGACAACAGGAGGAACTCCACCATGCCGCTGATAGCTGCAGCACACACGATAATGGTGTGGTAATCATTGAACATGTACCCAAGTGATGTGAGACTTTATCGGCTATTTCTGACAGAAGTGTGGGCAAGGTGTCCAAGTGCTCTGTCATCATGAATGATTGGATAGTGGAAGAGCTTGCATATAAATCCATAATCAGATCGATTCTAACTTCGCTAATCTCAACAGGATGAGTTTTGTCTCTGGTTTCATCAAAAACTTGTTGAAAAAGGTAGTCAACTCTTCTTGCTAGATAAAGTTGGGGTTGAGAGCAATCGCTGCCATCGAGCTCGACCTCGGTCCCAGTTGTGCATTCATAAAGTTCTGTTAAAGATAACGCTGGTATCACGGCACTTTCTAGGCATATGGAACCATCTCTCCCGAGCAGCCGCACGACCTCCTTGAGAAGGATAGCAAATCGATCTCCTAAAACTGATAACCCATCACGCTCACATTTCTGGATGACCTTGAACAGATTTAACAATAGAACGTTGTTGTATTTCCTTGAATCTTGAGAGATCCATTTTCTCGGGCATTTTGAAATACTTTGAACCACTTCAGAGATCGTGAAAATTAAGTCATCAGCACCTGGTTTTGCACTGAAGAAATCTGCAGTGGCGCCAGCTTGCTCGTCACCAGTACAGAGTATTAGAACTGACATTTTCGCAATCATCAACTGGATCATCTTGACACCAGGTAATTCCTTTTGTATACTATTTGAAAGGTGATTTGCTGCGAGATCGATGAAGTAGGTAGAATGATCATTCTCTACTTCGTCGTTATTCAATCTACCCAATGCACGGAAACTAGCCTCAACAGCGATACTGAGAGAAGCGACACAGTCGCCTACTGGGTGTTCAGCATTAGCAAATAGTTCTTCGATCTCATCAATAGCCGCCTTGAAATATGTGAAGATTAGTGATGAAGAAAGCTGGATGGCATCTCTCTGAATTGCTTCTCCCATCGCACCTCCAAGACATTGCAAAAACTCAAGAGCCATACTAAGACGGAATTTGAGCGAATCTGTGGTGGCTGTTGCGCTGTCTACAGCCAGAGAATTGCGGACAAAGTAACGAACCAGTTCAACACCTTGACATTCCGATAAAGAATAAATCTTGGCCTCGAATGAAGAGCAGGATTTTTGGACTGTTGGAACACAAGGTCTATCTGCGCTGTTGCTAATGATACCAACGAACAAATATGCTGCTTTGTGTAAAGATTGCTTCAACTCTTTTGGAAGAAAATCGCTCTGCACAAAAATGTCTGACGCCATATAGCCCTCAATATAGTCTTCACATAGCAACAGTACATTGTCAAGAGTTGGAGTCCCAGTGGTACTTCTAAATTCGTACTCTTTCGCGGAATAAGATATCGAATAGCTGAGGGCCCCAAATGCTTCCTTTGTCATATCTAAGGACTGCAATACTGCTGATACTTGTAGGATTCGCGATGATAATGATGCATCTTTCGTGACTGTAAATATATCCAACGAGGCAAAGAAAGGGCGAAGCGAAAACTTTGTACGTTTTTTAGATATTCTTCGTTTTGCAATGTTGGATATTGTTTTGGCTAAGTTGCCAATAATTGGATTGTAGTTCTTTGCAGGACTGCACAGGCTCAGTTGTCTGCAACGCTCTACAAATGTGTCTGACTTGTGGAGACATACTTCTTCGCACGAAACATTATCATCTCCAAGACAAAGGTTTGACTGATTGGAAAGACCGTCCATCAGATTGGCACCTCGTAGATAACAATCAAGCGCCAAACTAAAATACTTGCTTCTATCCGTCTGTAACGTTTTCATCATGATGAAATTTAGAGGTCCCATACATTCCCCCAGGACTCTGGCTGCAATATACGCCCACCGACATTCCTCAAACGTCTTCTCGTTATCCATGGTTTTCATTTGTTCCACAGCAAACGTTTGGAGTTTTAGCTTGGAGAACGACCGGTGCGCGAGTAAAAGTGTTCTGGAGTCCACCAATCCATCATTCAGCAGTACATTATTTCGAAAATTTTCGATCACATCTTCCATGATGGCCAAATTACCCATCCCGTTGTCATTGATATGTATAGAATGTTTCGATGCTATACAGAGGAAGAGAACCGCAAGTATAGCAAATTTCGCACTGTCCTCTTTGTGCCTTTGGATTCGACGACAAAAAGGAAAGGGAAAAGCCGACAAGATATTTTTTCCACTTTTTTCGTTCAGGTGCTTTATTTTCCACGATATCTCTTCATCAACCGCAAGTTGCATGGCCCGATATATGGAGTACTCGATATAATTATCATCAAGTGTCTGATATTTTTTGGCCACTTCATCCAGTACACTGCCTACAATTTTGTGAAAGGTAGTGAGGACGGAAGCGCTGATATCTCTTGCCGAATACGAAATGGCTGCTCGCATGGCAGATGCGCAAGCCTTTGCGAAGCTCTTGGATGACATGAATCCTCCTCTATCCTCGCAATTTTCAAGTTCATCGACACTAATCCACCTGCCTTCATCTTTCTGAAAATGACCCAATAAAATAATGATTGAGTCTTGCTGCAACAAAAGACTTTGACGTTGGAAACAATCTACCAAACGGTCTTGTTTTATACTCGAACAAGTTTTTTCAGCAAAGGATGCTGTGTCGAGTAATACCTTGGATCCTTTCGAAAGGAACCCAAGTGATGCTTGCTCTTGATCTTTATCGCAGGTATCCAGTGTCAGTGATACGATTGACCATGGTACTGCGATTTGGCAGATGAGATAACGTAAACTATTGATGCAGGATACGAATGTGTCCATGTGCACGTTTGGTAACCCACATTCATCCTCCTCTTCGTCCGCACCCAAATTCAGCAGGGAATGCAAAACACGATCCAAAGATATATCGGAACCAACACCATTGCTCTCCAAGTATTGCATTGTAAATGCCTTGACAAGGCAATTCAAAACACTTCCTACAGCCAAAATACTCTGCGTCGATAGTTTGATAATCTGATGAATGGACAAACCAATCTCCTTCAAACGAGCAGAAGATTGCATCTCATTCATTTCACCAAACACTGGTATTGGAAATGTCATTGAACTGTATTCTTCCATTCTTATCGGATACGTGACGTATCCATCCAAACAATTGGAGAGGAGATAGCCCAACATTTGATATCCATACAGGCATACATGGGAAGCGTCCAGGAAGGACTCTTGGAGACTATCATTTATACCCGTTTCGTTTCTCATGTTGGTGTATATTCTCTTTTGGGTGGTTTCAGCGGTTGCTATACAATGATACAGCAGCTTGATGACCATTGTCACTCCATCCCCAGTGCTCTTGCTATGCGCAGATGATAACGATGACGAAACCAAAAGGATTGGAACGACAGATCTCAAACAACGAGTCGCAGTTCTCAAAAACGCCAATGGATCCTCAAACTCCTTTCCAGTTCCCATTTCTGTCCCTGATTTGGTATCCATATCCATGGAAGAAGCAGATAGAATGCATCGTCGTGCAGTATTGATGACATCCATTTGTTTCTCTTCGAGGAGGATCATTCCCTTTCCGTCCGATGCTCCGTTTGGGAATGCAGTCGAGGCATTGGATATTGTGATTAGTAATTTTTGGGATGGGATTGGGTTGGATATTGTCTGATTATCCTCTTGAAGGGATTTGGTAAATGATTCCATGTTGCTGTTGGTATGTGTACCCTTTAGCAGTTTGGATGGATCTTGTTTCAGTTTCGAGATTTGTTGAATTGATTTTGTTCTCGATGAAGATTTGGGTGGCTTCTTAGTTCCTTCAATTCTTCTGCCACTATTACTATTCTTCTTCGATCGAACGGCTTTTTGATTGTTCTCGTTATCGTTAGCTCGTGCATTTTCGGAAACGGACCCCAGCATCTTCCCGGTCACTGAGGCAGCAGCGATATTAATAGCGGTAGCAGCGGACCGGTCATTTCCCGTGTAGAAATTTGAATATGAATTCTCCTTATCGGTTTCATCAAAGTCTGAACAATCATGACTCTTATTGACATTTTCATTCTTCGATGGAAGCTTTCTTCGTCGTCTCGATCCCCGTGTAGTATTGACGCTAGTAGTTTTACTCTGGCTAGCGCTAGCGGCCTTGGACGCAGGAACGGTTGCCGCTCTTGATGTCATTGTGGAATAGGATTTAACCCAGCCTGCCTAGTAGAATGGATAGTGGCGCTAAACGTATCAGTGTTGCCAGTTAATATATGCAGATCTGCTATCAGGATCCTGGTATGTAGATGGGAACAGAATAGAGAGAAAGGACCGTATGAATAGGATGTATCATAGGATTGTTGCTTTCTTGCTTTTGTTGTCGTTGTTGTTTGTTCCTGCCCCTGCGTGGGCTACTGTAAATTTAAATTTGAACACGACTCGCGACTCACTACAATCACGAGTGAGCCCTCATGACACCGGGCGCGGAAGCATCATCAACAAAATTAGAGTTCGCATCAATCTCCAATCAATCAAAGAATGAATCATCCATCACATTGAACACATCAATCAATTTTACCCATCCAAAAGAACACAAAGAAAGAGAAGAACACTGCCTTTATTAATCATAAAAACAAAACTTCGCTCTCATCATGTTATTCGCTGCATCCCGTCATTTCCAAAATCAAGCCAAGCGCATCACCACCCAGGGACTAAGATCCATCACCACAAAACATGCCCCGTCATCCACATCGCAACATAAACTAATGCAATGCCTTCTCCTCTTTGGAGCAGCATCAGCTGCCACATACACCATCCAACAATCCAACCCCAAAAACTGTATTGGAATGGGCATCACAAAATGTGCAGCATTACGTAAAACGGGAGGGGAGGTGGTCATGATGGGGACCCCGACGGAGGAGAGGTCTACTGGGATTCTCTTTCCGAATTTGTGCAACGCCATGACTTTTGTGGGTTGTGGTGTTAGAATCAAGTATGGATTTGTCAAAGTACGTCATATCATGCCATGGACTGGAAAATTGGCGGACTTCTTTTGCTAGATGTGTACACGCACACAGCGTTTGTGTTTTCTTTTTGTAATTCCATGGAATCTAATTGACTTTCGCATACACGTACCACTATCTATCACTATCCACTCTAACAAAACAATTTATTCTCCTCTCTTCAGGTCTACGCAGTTGGAACCTACATGGACCCAATCGCAATGTCCGCTGTTAAAAAAGGTTCACCAGCCGAAATCGAAACAGCTTTACTCGATCCCACATACCCACGTACCATCCGAATCGTAATGAATCGTGGCCTCTCCATCGAAAAATACACTGCGGCAATCGTCGAAGCCCTAGAACCGAGGATGTGCGGAGAGGACATGGATAAACTTGAGGAATTCAAAAAGTTGAATCCAGCCGTGGATCTTGTGCAAGGGGCAGTGATGGAGATGACAATTCGGGGTAATGTCATGTTGTATAAGAATGCAATGGGAGGTGTGGGACAAATTGATTCCGAAGTTTTCTGTAAGGCCCTGTGTGATGTTTATTATGGCTCTGATCCTGTTTCTCCAGGTCATAAAGAAGATGTGGTCAAGGGTGTGAAAAAGTTGTAGATCAAGTCTGTGATGATGTTTCAGTTGTTCTATTTTAGCAACGGAGAGACGGTCCTAATGGAATATTAGTGCTGGTACGTGTACCAGGTATCAGATCAATCACATCACATCACACCGCGAGACCCCGATATTTGCAACATAACTCTAAATTTATACTCATTTTTTACAAAATTTAATTAGATTCGGTTGCAAGTATCTACCGGTACGTGTACTGTAAGCTACTCTCCATACATGGGCTTCCTATCGAATTTCTTGTTTTGACGAGGTGGTTGCCGGTTTCTATTTCTTCTCCAAGGCTTTGCGGACAATTCGCTCTGGTATCGCTGCACTTGCATGCGCCTTCTACCTCTTTTTAATCTGTTGATCACTTTGCCCGGTATTTGCTCGATAGATGGTGGAAGCCTTACGGTCGGCTTATCCACAATAATTCTCCCTCCAGATGGCAACCCCAACAAAAAAAGTTTTGGCCCAAAGGTAGTCGCCATGGCTACCCCACCTATCCCTCCCCCAATATGTGCCCAATTATCAATAGATGGCATAGCCATTCCAAACAATACGTTCATCCCCAGCGTGCTTCCGACTCTTCCCATGGCAGCCTCTCCCGACCGACCAAACATTTTTTCATTTCTGCTGAGAAAGGCATAATAAGCTCCCATGAGACCAAACACCGCTCCACTAGCGCCCAAAGATGGGTTTGGAGTATAATAAGCACTCGCGATATTCCCCGCGACACCTCCTATAATATACGTGGCCAAGAATCTTCCAGTTCCAAATAACCTCTCGACCTCCGGCCCGATATTATTCAGAGAAAAAGAGTTCATCAACAAGTGGCTGACACTGCCATGGAGAAACATGGGCGTGAACAATCTATACAGCTGCCTTCCAGACAAAATCATATCGGATCGCTTGGCAAACATTTTTGTTATGTTTGGATTGACCATTTGCAATCCGTAAATTAATACATTGGCAAGAACGATTTTGGACGTCCATGAATATTGTCCTGGGCGAAGAGAGGATGTGTCAACGTTCCATGGTCTATATCCTCCTAATTGGGATTGCAGCTCGTGTTTGATTCTTTCGAGCCTGTCCCATTCATCTTCTCCATCTTCATAGTCGTAGTGAGTAGATGCATACGATGAGGAAGATGCAAGCTGGGCTCTGTTTTGGTTTTGCTTGTTTGAAAATGCTGGGGTTCTGCGAGTGCGTCTCAGTGCAAAGCTGTTTGCAAATATTAAGGGTTTGTTTCCAGCACTGCCAGTAGAGATTGAAGAGCCTGCAACTTGGCTTGGAACAAATAGTGCAGCTAGTGTCAAAAGAAGTGGAGAAGCAAAGATAATCTTCATCTTAATTTCTTTGGAAGTTGTGTTGAAGTCAATGGATGAATGAATTCAATCAATCAGCAACTTTACTCTTTTTGTACCAGGCACAGAACACGAGAAGCGTTGGAAACTTCAGGAATGCCGACACGGGAAAATGGTTTGGTAGTTTTATTCTTTGCTGTTCTGTCCAAACACAACACGCGTAACCTTGAAACGAAACAACACAAAAGAGTCGAGTAGTCGGGTGTTGAAAGATTTATTACAAGCAGTACTACTAGTTACATAGTTGTCGTGGTGGATGGCGTCTATTACATTACACTGCAAGAACTCTCACTGCGCAAAATGGAAGTTACCCAGACTGATAGGGATAAGGGCATGACCCTCATTTTTCTTTAAAACTAAACGAACACCACTCCATACTTACTTTACTAGCTAGGTACCGACCAGTACAAGCAAGCTACTCAACTCAAACACCCACAACCCACCACACAAAACATATCAATACTCAATACGGTACTTCATAACAATCCCCCCAGCCTACAACTCAGCAGCCCCTTTCAATCTCTTCCCAATTATTTGATTTTTGCGAGTATATTCCTCGTTGTCTAGCTACGTGTAGTGCTTACCTTCATCAATCACAGAAAAAAACAAGAATGAATTATAATCCTCCAGCGGCCTCACCTTATTCACCTCCAACAAGGGCACTCATTCTGCGCACTACCAAATCTAACCATGGACACAAAAAGAGCCTTAAAATCATAGTCCTCTATCTCATTCTAAAGTTCTGGGACAAACCTTTTCTCCAAAAATTGCTCAAGAAAGCCGTCTCACAATGGACATCAGCATGCAATGAAAACCAGCTGCTGAATCAGGTTGTACAGTCTCGGGCTGGAATATTTGCGGGGCAAGCTGGAAAGAAAGCAACCTATTACCTGGCGCGTTGCTTGATTAACGCTATTCAATTTACGAGAGCTGAACAAGTTGGTGTCTTGACTGTACCAAATAGTATTCGAGATTGGGCTGCTGAATATGAATATGCTGGTGTGGAGAACAATACGTGTAGCAGGACTCTGCTGAACGTTGCGAATGGGAAAGATTGCACCGTGGAGATCACCTTGCAAAATCATATCAATTCAAATAGGACCATAGATCGTGTCCTAAAGTACTGGTTTGGACAATACAATCCCGAAAAATCACAGAAACAACTATGGATGATTGCCTCATCCTCCAAGGAACACTTGAAAAAGATTGATGCCGAAATAACCAAATCATTCGGTCAGCTATTGATGGAATTGAGTCAACAATCTGAAATGAGGGAGACGTGGTGCAGTAATCATGGATGGAGAGGGTATGTAGCGTCTATTATCGTCTTGGATCAAATGAGCCGTCATATTCATCGGCACTACAGAACTATTGGGAAGACAAGTGCCAGCATTCCTTCAGTGGAACAAAAGGTGGTTGACAATTATTCTCATTGTATTGCACAAGAATTTCAGCAAACTTATGCTGAGGAGCTTGCTTGTGGTATGATTCCATTGCCCATGATGATCTTTTCGCTCATGCCTCTTCGACATAAGTCAACATTGCAGTCAGTGGGATTTGTCCAGAGTCAGGTAGAAAGTATTGCTTCGCTTCATTCGATTGACATGGAGAATATGACTCGAAGGTTTCGCCGGGCGACAAATAGGAGAATGGCTGTCCTGCAAGATGAGGCAAGAAGGGATGGGAAGGCGACTGTTTACAAAAATATCAATGTGGAGGAGGACGAGGACGAGGACGAGGACGATTCAAGGATGAATGGACCCAAGCGTACCAAGTTTGAAGAAAATGATATCCTTGACTTTCATCACTTTGAAGCAGACATGTCCACCGCAAAAAATGCTGTAATTGCCAAGACTATGGTCCAGTTCTTAGCGGCAAGAGGTATACGGCCATGCAAATCCTCTAGTGACAATGTTGCTAAAAACACCCCAGTCATTGTCAGCCTTAGTGGCGGAGTCGATAGTATGGTAATTGCTGGCATTCTCGCACATCTTCGTGATGAATGTGGGTTTGCACAACTATATATTGCCGCAGTTCATATCGATTATGGAAACAGACCCGAGAGTGCCGAAGAGGCAGCTTATGTGAAACACTACGCTCTGAATATTCTCCACTTGGATAGATGTATAGTTCGAGTCATTAACGAAGTAACAAGAGGCGTGACGAAACGTGACGAATATGAGAAATTCTCAAGAAATATTCGGTACGAAATCTACAGAGAAACAGTTGCAGAGTGCATCAAAGTGTGCTCTGAGAAAAGTCCTTCACGCCAAATTTTAGAAGTCGGAGTCATGCTTGGACATCATCGTGGTGATGTCGTTGAGAATGTTATCAGTAACTCCAACAAGGGAAGCGGACCTCTGGATCTATCAGGTATGACCTCCATAAGCAAAAACGACGGCGTCGCCATCTATCGTCCTTTGCTTCCCTTGGAAAAGGTGGATGTATTTGATTACTCCCACAAGTATGGTGTTCCATACTTTAAAGACACTACACCGCATTGGAGCACTAGGGGTAAGCTCAGAAACAAATTGATTCCACTTCTCATGGAGGTGTACGGTGATGGGTGTCTGAAGAACCTCGCATCTCTAGCAGAAGAGAGCGACGAAGCTCGCGCTTTGTTTAACGAATCTGCTTTGAAACCTTTCATGGAAAAGGTAGAGCGTTTTCCAATGGGGATTATATTTAGCACTGGGGATTTTGCACACCAAGGATCATACTTCTGGAAAATTGTTTTGAAAAATTTGCTGCACAGTGTAGGGCTGGGAATGTTTAGTGAAAAATCAGTCCAATCGTTTCTCAAGCGCATATTACCAAAGAAAATCACATCTGGTACGTTAAACGAAATTTAATGGTTTCTTTGCCTCATCATTCTGTTCTAATTGCTGATATATTTTTCTTCAAACCAGGTTGGCTTCAGTGTCGCAAAGATTATGCCGTGTATTTAATGGAAGATAGAAGAGTTATGGTTTTGGTGAGTATATCGACTTTGATCAACTCTAAATTGATCTTGTGTAGACACTAATGGCAACATGCAATTTCATTCGCAGTATCCTAATAGCTTTCCCTGGAGAAATGGAGATCACTTCACAGCTTCAGTAGGGAAAGGTAAGAAAACGTTATGCATTCTTCCATATTTTGTAGAGAAATTCATTTGCATCTCACTGAAAATGTTTCTTTCAGCAATTGGATATGGAGAGACAACAACCGTTGGTCCTTGGGAAATATCTTGTGAGATCACTCCTAACAAGGAGGAGATGAAACCAGTCTTCGAGACATGGGAAGAATTTTTATCGGGTAATTTAACGTACTCAATAAAGGTGCCAAAGCATCACGATGAAGACTTGTTGCCATTAATGGTAATTGACAGATTTACCAAAATAAGCCGTCCTCCGTCATGGAAGGGATTAGATTTGAAAGTACAGTCTACTCTACCACTTCTTGGACACTGCGAGAAGGCTTTAGCTGGATGGGACGAAACGACACCAACCATAACGGCAACGGTCTCACTGAAACTTCAAAATGTGGTTTGAGATGAAGAAGTATATTGATATAGTGCTATTGATTCTTTTAAAATTATACTGGATCGCTTGCCACTAAATTAAATCGAACTTTGCGTCTGCTAGTATATTGACGGCGAGCGAGAAAGATGAGGGATATAATTAAGAAAAGGACGGATACAACGACCGCTACATTGTCCACTTGCGATGAGACGGAAGAAGGAAACATCTCTGGTCCAATGTATTCCGAATGGTAGATACCAGAATCATTGCTATTTCCCATCTCCATTCCCTCAACATAATTTTTAATACTTTGTGAAGCTCTCATATGCTGGTGTGCTGTGATAGCTCTATCTGATACTAAAAGTAGAGTACCACCGAATACGTTGCAAGTGTTGCCGGCTACATGATGCCCACACTCCGAAACTTTTGCAATTGTTCCATTTTCACGGAACCGAAGCAGGAAAATATTTCCTTCGGAATCAGAGAGCCGTCTCTGCCCCGTCAGTCTCCTCCTTGTAGCTTCAGTGTTGCATGCCAGCGTAGCTGTCGCAACATGGGGCAAAAGTTCTGAATTAACTTTTCTGATGAAGTCATTCATCAAAGTCTCCTTGAACTCAGCTGCGAAAGTAAAACGGATATCATGGTTGTAAGTCTTTTTCGCTTCCATCAGAGAGCCTGGACATTCCCAAACCATCGGGGCATAGTATTCTGTAGTCTCACTATGTATATCGCCATTGTCTGTGGTGGAAGTATCTGGCTCTCCAGCAGAGTCGGTGTCGGGATCTAAAATGTCAGTCACATTTCCATCGGGGGCAGCATTATCATTTTCTTCGTGATAATAATAGTAATATTCATCCTCTTCAACAACCTCACTGATAACCTCGGCATCAGTATCAACACCTTCATCATATAAAAGGTAGTAAACATCTTCTTCAGTTTGCTCATCGTTTTGTTTCGTACTTTGATCGACTGCAAGAGAATCGTCTTTTCCCTCCTTAACGTAGTAGTAATACGAATCCTCTTCTTTTATCACTTCCTCTTTGTCTGTATCGACGTCCAGGGTTTCATTCGGAAGGACATCTTCTTCCTTATCATAGTAGTAGTAAATGTCTTCCTCTTCGATCATATCTTGGGCTGTGTTAGTTTCGGCATCTACTTCCCCTAAAATAGCACCCTCTCTTCCTTCATCATTAATTTTATCTGCAGAGTTTTTCTCAGGATAACTGGCTTTCCCATCACCTTTCTCATCGTAGTAGAAGTAAATGTCCTCTTCTACAAGAATTTCGCCACCTCCACCAATTGCATCATTTTCTCCTTTCGTGACTGTATTCTCCGAGTTATTCTCAGGATGTTTGGCCGTTCCATCACCTTTCTCATCGTCGTAGTAGTAAATGTCCTCTTCTACAAGAACTTCACCAGATTTGATTGCATCTTCTGGATTCTTCGGATCATCCCCTGGATTGCCATAGTAATAGTAAATGTTCTCAATCAATCCGCCGATCCCGTCATGAAGCACATCAGCAAGGCGACGAGGTTTGTTAATACCATTCTCCATCATCTTCTGCCTTATTTTGTAGACACACGTTGTTTTCTACAAAGGATTTTTTTGTTAGGGATTTATTTAGATTACTTTCCTAATTGTGTTATAATTTACCTTGAATTGATGTATTGCTGACTTTGAAGACTCTTTGAAGGCTAAAAAAATGAGGCTAGTTTTATGCTCAACGGTCCAGATTTTTAGCCCTTGGAGGCGGGCGGGAGGCAGACAGACCGAAATGCGCTCAACGCAATAATCGCGCGAGCGACTCACTCACTCGACTCACGAGCGAAACAAGAGATAGAGCCTCTCCAAAAAACTCAACCCGTCGTAAAACAGCTCGTAAAACTCAGCACACAAAATAAAAAACAGTGCCAATCTCAGACAACATTGAGTTTAATAAGCTCAGTGTAAAAGTGAAACGGAGCTAATAGAGCTATCCCATCATATCGATAAATTAGCATTGGCCGTAGGATCTCTGAAACATCGCAATCGACCTCAGGGACCTTCGAATGGTCAGCGGTTTGAAATTAACCCAAAAGAAAGTTACGAAACCCAAATTTCTGACACTGTTTCTATATTTTTAATACCATCTCTTCATTTTAATACGAGTTATCCCTCGTTGGACGGACGTCAGTAAAAATTCGGGTGCTAATGCACATAGAGTGCAATTCCTGGAAAAGCAGCTTACATGCATAGGGAATCTCGATTTGACAGAAGCTATTGGCCCTTCCAACACACATTGGAGTACGACACTCATAGGTCATCTTCTTCAAATTAGCTTGTGCAGTGAGACCGCAACGCTCGCAAATGTGGATGCGATATTGGTCAGAGTTGCAGAAAAATCTGTCACGCATGAAGTTAGCACAACCATGTGTAATGAGACAATCACGTTCCATCTCTCCCATACGAAGACCTCCATCTCTCGCGCGCCCTTCAAGAGGCTGACGCGTAAGCATTGCCACAGGTCCACGAGCACGAGAGTGAATTTTATCATCTACTAAATGCTTCAATCTCTGGTAGAAAGTTGGACCAATGAAGACCCGAGCACATAGCGGGCGCCCGGTATGCCCTTGGTACAATGCTTCGTTTCCATGCTTTTGATATCCCATTGCATGCAAACGCTTGCTAATATCTTCAACCGTTACATCGGTGAAAGGAGTGGCATCACCTTCACACCCCTGAAATACTACAACCTTACCCAAAAGACACTCAATCAACTGAGCGATAGTCATACGCGAAGGGATAGCGTGGGGATTCACAATAATATCAGGCACTACACCTTCTGCCGTGAATGGCATGTCCTCTTGGCGATAGTTCATTCCAATGGTACCCTTCTGTCCATGCCTGGATGCAAACTTATCACCAATCTGTGGGATGCGGACGTTACGGATACGTACCTTTGTAAACCTGTAACCTTCCTTGGTTGTGCTCACCATGACATTGTCAACAATTCCATTTTCATTTGCTTTCATTGAAGTACTGCAGTCTCTCTTGGTGAATCTAGTTGCCATTCCAGCGGTGGAATCAAGAGGTGCTGTCTTTCCAATGAGGATATCATCTCCAGAAACTCTTGTTCCCGGTTGGACCAGACCATCGTCGTCCAATTTTCCGTATTCACCATGTTTCATACCCCTGCAATTATCAAAGAGTGGCTTCTCGAATTTTTCCGCAGTCAAGGATCCAATAGTTCCAACACTACTTGCCTTTTCCTGGTCATTGTAACAACGGTAGTAGGAAGAACGGAAGAGACCTCGATCAATAGCACCCTGATTCATAATTAGGGAATCTTCCTGGTTGTATCCAGTGTAAATCATAATTGCGACAACGCAATTTACACCACTCGGCAACTCGCGGAAATGGAGGAATTCCATAGCTCTTGTGGTACACAGAGGCTTCTGTGGGTAATGTAGAACGTGCGCCATTGTATCCATTCTGACCTGGTAGTTGGATGCATAAATTCCCATAGCTTGCTTTCCCATCGCACTTTGGTATGTATTACGAGGACTCTGGTTATGATCAGGAAATGGAATAATAGAAGCACAAATTCCCAAAATCATCGAAGGGTGAATCTCGCAATGGGTATAGGTAGAGGAGTAAGAATCACCAGAATCCAAATCCTTTGGCTCCATAGCAATCATTGTCGTCTCTTCTTCTTCCGTATCAATATATTCGACAAGTCCCTCCATTAATAAGTCAGTCCAAGTCAGTTTCTTCTGATCGGGCAAGATACCCTGTAGCTGTAGAATGTGATTTTTCTTGACGGCTAGGTCTTGATTTTCACCAACCACAAACAAGGGTCTGCAAATACGTCCAGCATCTGTGTAGATCCTCACTTCTGCCTCTGGAATATCACGCACAATACTAACTTCAGCATCAATATCAATCACACGACGCAACGAGCGGAAGGTATCAACAAGAGCCTTCGGATCACGATGGATTCCGACCCAATTTCCGTTCACAAAAATCTTGCACGTTGTCGGCTCCGCGATAACGGATGGCAAGATATCAGTAAGATTCTCAGTACTGAATTCCTCCAAAAATTCCAATATAGGCGCTTGTGCTGTTCCTGTGGTAATGTAAGCCATTAAGGCAAGATTCTTCACCAAACCTACTGCCTGACCCTCAGGAGTTTCAGCTGGACACACCATTCCCCAATGGGTATTGTGCAGCTGACGAGGTTTGGCCTGCTTACCCGTACGGGCAAGAGGAGTATTACAGCGACGAAGATGCGACAGTGACGATGCATATGTGAGGCGATTGAGTACCTGCGACACCCCGGCCTTTGGTGCAGATGCGCCCTTATCACCCCCTATTTTGTCAAGTCATGGTACAATGAGGTCAGATTTTCATTCGAATAAAAGAGTTTCAAGGAGTGTCAGTATTCATACTTACAATTTCCAGTCGCTAAACTGTACTTCAAACCATCAGTAATATGATTCGACTTGATAGCAGCTCCAATATTGAAATGTTTTCCTTCATCAAGACAACGCTGTAGATGCTTGCGGACGTCCTTTGTAAGCTTACTAAACAAAACACGAAACAAACCACCGAGAAGCGGTCCAGCCAGATCAAGACGCTTCTTTCCAAAGTGATCCCTATCATCTTCATCAGCACGACCGAGTTTGCACATGAGAAGTTTATGAACAGCGTACCCCAGAAAGAATCCCTTTCTCGTCTCACAATTTTCTTCCGTTCCAACATGTGGCAAGACTTCCTTCTGCAAAATACCAGAAGCGTAGCGGATACGATCATCCTTTGTTACATCCTTGGCGCTTCCTCTCCTTCCAATAAAATCCAACGCAATATCCTGCCTTTGGATGACGAAAGCTTCTTCCAAACTCGGACGGAATAGATCCATCATCTCCCCATCCGTCAAATCATACACAACGTGTTCGATAATATCCCTATCCGCAACATATCCCAAAGCTCTGAAAATGATAACGACTGGAATATCAGTCCGGATATAAGGCAGGGTACTCCGAATCTGGTTTCCTTCAATAGCACCCTTCCCGCCCTTGTGATACATTTGCAAATACAAAGTAGACGTCGGCCTCGTCGAATTCTCCACCTGACTTCTAGTCTCAATGACCCAACTGAATTTACTCGGTTGCTTCTTCTTGAACGCATAAACGTGATTATTGGACATGCGTTCCTGTGCAATGATCACCTTCTCTGACCCATTAATGACAAAGTATCCGCCCTGATCATAAATACATTCTCCAAGATCACTCAACTGCGCATCATCTTTATCTCCGAGCACACAGAACAGAGACCGAAGCATGATTGGAACATAACCCAAAAACTCCTTTCTCGCCTCCTCCGTACTGACGGGTTTCCCGAGGTCTTCGTTAGGATCGCCGATATTCGCATCCTTCCTCACTCTATATTCATTCATGGTAACATCGACATAAAGCGGAGCGGAGTAGGTGAGGTTCCTAAGCCTAGCCTCGTGCGGAAAGATATTGGTGACGGTTCCGTCCTTTTCCACCGCCGTGGGTTTGGAGAGGTACACCTGCCCGAAATGAATCTCAAACATTTTTTTCGTCAAGGTTCCATTTTCTTCTTCAGCCAGATCTTCATCGTATCCGACGAGATGCTGTAGTTCGGGGGATACTCGGATGTCGCTGGAGTCGTCTACCAGTTCTTGCATTGTATTTTGTATAAATTCATCAAAGGAGTCGAGTTGCTGTCGCACGAGTCCCTTCTCTTCGAAATATGCACTGAGGACCGGAAATTGACGCGGTGAAAATTAGTTTGTATCATGTATCATGCGGTATAATGAAATGATTTGTGTGCCATGTGCCATATTCCTCGATATGGAGTTTACCTTGTGCAGTGCAACTTGTACACTGACACAAATCGATTCAATCAAAACCTATTCGATACTCACGAAATGACAGCCCAAGCATCTTCCTGCGAAACGGGGACGTCAGTGTCGAACTCCATGGCATTCTGCTCGGCTCCATAATCATTGTATTCCCCATTTTGTTTCTCCTCCCCGTACATCTCCTGATTTGGTTCTACTCCATATTCTGCCATATGTATGTTTGAAGATTCTATACAGTGTAGTGCTAAATGAAGTGCCCTACAAGAGTGTGAATGATTGAATGAGAGCAACAAGGATGAAGGGTGCTGTATGCTGTAAAATCAGGTATTGGAGGTCTCGTAGCGTGCGTAGTACATACACCGGTAGGTACGAAAGATGTGCTAAACTCACCACCGATCAAGAAGCGAGTGGCGTTTTATGGGGTCGTCGTCTGTCTGCTTTTCACGCACAATAGCGCGACTCGCGCGATCAAAGAAATGACATCTCAAAAATTCGAAAATGAGCAAAATGCAAAATCTTTCAGATCATTTTTTTCCGATGGTACTAGTGGGGAAGTTCAAAAGTGATGGACATGTCGAGTATGACATGTGTCGGATGCGGACGTCGTTTCAAATATTTCATCAACACTGTGCGGATTACTTCTGCTACACGTAGTTTGTTCACAGCAAATCTAATTTTTCTTAGGTTTGCCCATCAACATAAAACTCTACTGACACCATTCTTTCCGTCCACCGACTTCTTTCTTTACCATTCATCATCCATCTATTCTTTGAAAATAAAATACTTACTCGTACTACTACATACTACATAATGTCATTACGACTTGTACCATACCCCCACATAGTAGTTCTATGCAGTTGTCACTTACATACCAAACAACACCCTCAAATTCCTTCGTGGTGAAAGTCCAGAGATTATCCAAAACTTCCTCCTCCTCCAACCTGACCGGTGGGAAACGCAATTATTATGGTAATGGCATTGGCATAATTGGATTGAAGGTGAATGTATGAGTGTCGATCACAGGGACAATGTCATTCGTGGGATTCAGGAAGTGAAAGAGGACGACAATGTTCGACATGATGCATAGGAACTTGCAGAGGACTTTGATGCCGAATAGTTATTGGGGTATTTCAACTCTTGCAAAAGGATACAAAACTGCTCGAGGAATAATTGATGGAAATTCCAATCGAGTCGATGATAAGATGGCCTGAATCAATCGAAGGTATGTCATTATCTTTGTAATCATTATTGTATTGATCAACGTTCCAAGTGCTATTTTATTGGTAAGATTATATCAATGTAAATTGTAAATAGAGGATATTCTTTTTTGGAATTTCTGCTGCAGACATTCTTAAATCATCAGACTGGAGATCTAAGACGTGATCTACACATAACCTTCAATTCCTCCTGCAGAATCTAAATCAGCTACAGTACCGATGTATAACACCCATCCATTTGAAATCCATTTCTTCACCCATCCTTTGATTCACACAATATCGTACCATCTATCCATACAATCAACAACCTGACCAACCATACACCCGTTAGCTTATTGAAATTACTCCATCTTGACACCAGCAATAATACCAGCCCTGGTAGAAAATAAATCAAAATCCCTCCCCACATGCGCAGGAGCCTTAACCTCCCGTCTCCCCTCCCCGATAATCGGCAAGAACTCCCCCGCTCCCAAAATCTGTCCCATCAAACAAAGCGCGAAACCAAGCATGCATTCAATGACTACGTCTTGGGGTGGTTTGGATGGATCGAGGTTGAGGTCTGTTTCGTCGAGGTTGGAGGTGGAGAGGATGGATCTATAGTGGAGGCAGGAGTATGCGGAGTGGAGCAGAGTTATTATTCCGAGATAAGTTATTAATTTCGTCATTGTTGCTGATTTGATGTGATATGTTGGTTCAGTTTGTGGTTCGTGGTGCTAGCAGTGTGTATTGTAGCGAGCGAAAGAAACAAGGTTGTGTTTTGTGTTGTTGCCGCTGGTCGCTGGTGGCATTTGCGTTGCGTGCCGTGCCGTAACTTTTTATTAGTAGCTAGTTACAGTAGTGAGTACTTACTCACTCACTCCTCGCGTAGTTAGTGAGTGCAATGCAGCTGTCTGTACTGTATGTAGGGTAGGGATTTCCTTAAAAATGGAATACAAAAGAGGCTTTTCGAGTTTAGGCTTATACCAAGAACAAGCAACAAGCAAGGGGTGTTGATTCAACAGTTGAACCTTCCTTCGACTTCCGATCCTTGCGCTTGCTTACTATTGTTGTTGTTATATCATCAACAAGAGGAAATGATGAGTGGACGCCGCCGAATCACAGTGCTCTTCGTGGCACTGTTAACATTGATATCATGTGTCTCTCACGGAACAGTCTTTGCTGTAAGTTTTAGATCATTTGTTAGTTTTATGTGTGTGTGTGTATGCCCCGAATCAACCGAACGGCGGATGTAACCTCGCCAATGTCCTCCATTTCTCGTTCACATGTCTCATCCAATCAATGTCTCACTTGATCCATTTTCAGCAAGAGGAAGGATCACAGCAGCCATTGAAACCAGTGGGAGCATCTGTAACTGTAACAGGGGCAACCGAAGCAGGTGCTGGAGCAGTAGCGGATCGTTTTGTTCACATTGCATACTGCTCTAGCTGAGGCATGCAGAGGAATTACTTAGTGATTAAGCAATTCCTCGAACAAGAATTTCCCGAGGTAAGTGATTGGTTCACGTGTCTCCTTTGTCATGCATGTGGTCATCCACTACGTGTAGTAGATACTAGAACATGTTTCGCATGGTTCTACGTGCTCTTCCAGTCATCATCATCATTTTCACACCTCTTCTCACTCATATCGTAATTGATCCTCACAGCTGCAGGGAAACATAAGCGGCGGCAACTACCCACCACCAGCGTACGCTGTATTATTAATGCAGCTCGTATCCATTATCCACATCTGTATCATACCGTTTGCACTCATCGGGGATGTACTATGGTCTTATCTCCCCTATTTCAGTTCGAGGGGCCCGCCAAAGATTTACAAGACTGCAAAGCAGTATCCGATGCAGACCTTTATGATTTTGTTTTTCCTGGTTCCTACGGTACGTTTTGCGTTGTTGCATGGAGTGCCTTTTTTATATAGTCCATTTTTTGTATTCATTTTTTCGTTTTCTGTATGAACACGCACTGTACACGTAGGTGGTTCAAAGCAAAATCACGACGGGAGCATTTGAGATAATGTTGGATGACGAAGTAATCTTTTCCAAAATGGCCATGGGAAGGTTCCCTGATTACCCCGAGCTGCTTCAAAAATTTCAGCAAGCGTTGAAGTAAAAGAATGAATTAGTTTGTTTTTGGTTATTTTCATGCGTTGTGCGGGGGGTAATGCACGGTCAGGTTGAATATCTTGCATACGATTTTTGAGGATATTTAGTTGGATTGGTTTGGTCATTGTCTTGCCATTGCAGTGTGAATGACGGAATGCAAAGAAAGAACTAGTGTCAATTTTGATCAGTTCATTCTGCATGCCTGAAGAAAATATTCATGGTTCATTGAAATGTTTATGGTACCAGTGGTAGTGCACCATGAACGAAAATGCAACATGGATATGATATTGCAATGGCTTGGGAATGGCTTGATTGTAACCCGTCACCATTCTTCAATTCTATTTAGCTGTACATGAAGTAGAAACTAAGCAGTTTTAAAAAAGCGCATACCCGTGCATGTTCATTGTAATCTTAGTCCTTACACACATTATGACTATCATAATCTCGCATAACATAACATTCTGTTGTAAACAAACCTACAGTACGTTGCACCGCAAGGAACATTTTCATCATGTACACACAAAATCAAAATAGTAATTTGAAATTCATTGCCAGAAATTATATTTGTTGATGAGCAACATCATACAACAACAGCCTAATTAGCTCAGTCGGTAGAGCGCACGACTCTTAATCGTGTGGTCGTGGGTTCGATCCCCACATTGGGTGCAATTTTCTTTTGGACTGCAATTTTCTTTTGGTCTCAATTTCCGTAGTTGAATTTAGTAATAGCCAGCAATAGTCACAAAGATTGGTGTACAGTAATGGTACTGTAATGTACCTACAGTAGTACGGTACCGATGTTTCTGCTTCATCTCTTATTATTGTGCATTTATCATTGTATGGATTGCCAAAACTTATTAATAAAAACAAAACTACAGTACATACTTGGTGGGGGTCAAATGTAAAATGGCTCCTCCATCCTCCCTCGATCGATTACTCAATCTGAAATCCCCGCAAGGGACAATCACACCGTAATTTAGAGGCTTAGCGAATCCCCCCTCATTACTTCAACGTCGCGTCTGTTGGCAAAAAGAAAAGATTTGAAGAGCTTTCACATTCAACATCATACATCATCAATCACATCAATAGCATCACTCAAAATCACACCATGCAATTGAAGAAGGCGGCGCTGCTCATCACAGCACCATGCTCATTAGCAGGTGCCTTTACGACATCAAGCTTGCAAAGATCGCGGATTGAAACTCATATTTTCCAGCAGCAGCAGGAGCAAAAGGCTCAAGACTTTCCTACTGCTGAGCTTAAGCAAATAGAAGCCGAGACGCCTCCTGCATCCCTCGCTGACATAGACTCAGTATCAGACCGAATCATATCAGAATTGAAAGGAGCCGCAGATTCTCTATCTATCGCCTTTGAGTATGTTTCCCAAGACGCACAGACTGTATCGCCTGAAGACATAGTGAAGTTGTGCGACGTGCTCGAAAAGGAAATCGAAACTATCGAAGCAAAAGATGATAAGTTGTTAGTTGAATCTCTTGGATTGAAAAAGAGTGCATTAGAATTTGGAAGGTACCATTTGTTGACGAAACTTATGAAGAAAGATTATGAAGCCTATGTTGCTACTGCGTCTTTTCTCAGTCCGACGCGTATTGATCGATTGGATTTGCCAAACATACAAGATGTGCCATTCAATGACATCAAACCTTCAATGAAGAATGGTGAAGAACTCGTTGATGACTGTACACTTGAGGAAATGAAGTTTAATGATTCAATTTTGGATACAATTCTTCTCAAAATTTTCCGTGGTCTAGTTGAAAAGAACACTGGTGGGGTCTCTAGTTCAAAGAAGGGTATTGATGGATTGTTGGACCAGGGAAGAACTTTCATGTTGCAGCCGGATCAGACTGCTGAGGCTCAACATAAGATGGTCTCTGATACGTTAGGAGGCCTTATGACTCCAGTTCTGCCTCCATTTTATAGGATCTTCATGTCAGGTATCGTTCCCAAGCTTGGAACCGACTTTGATGGCAAGCAAATAGGCCCCTGGTTTTACGCACCATGGTTGACGACCATGGTCACACCTACATTCTTCGGTTTCTTGGTTGGACCGAGCAGACCCAATAGACGGAAGGATGGCGAGAGAGGCGGTTTGGTCGTTGAGAAATGTAAATTTCTACAAGAGAGCGGGTGCAAAGGTTTGTGCCTTCACCAGTGTAAGCTTCCGGCCCAACAGTTTTTCAAGAATGAATTGGGGCTTGAATTGTCAGTGAGCCCTAACTTTGCTACACAAGAATGTCAGTGGTCCTTTGGGGAAGCACCATTGGCTCCACGTGAAGATCCATCTTTCCCCAGCGGGTGTTTGAAAGGATGCGAGTCGAGAGCTGCTATTGCCAACAGCCCTGCTGACTCGTTGCTATCGTGTAACTAGACCTAGGCTTTTCGAACCTTTAATTTCAGAAGTACTCAACTTCGAAGCTAAAAATAAAGACAAAGTCAACATTTGACCCACCATTCATTCATAATGTACAGTAGTTTATTTCCTGACGATATACTGTACACGTAGTCTAACCTCCTTCCGTCCCGTCCACATATGCATATTCTTAACTCAGCATTCTACCATATATATAGGGCCGACGCCTATCACTACTCCGAAAGTCTAAATTGAAAAATTGTTTCCCATTGGAACGTATCGATTTTACCCCATTGACTTGCTCCTCGTCACGCCACACGTGATAACGAGATTTGAATACTTTCAAAGATGGACAGATGCATTCATCTACAGAAAAGTGGAATCTTGTAGGCATCACATTAATTTCCTCCAATGATGCGGACCTGATCCGAAATGATGCCTGCAAGTCTGCACATATTGTGAGCTTCTTCAACTTGGACATGCGCTCAATTGCATTGCTGAAAGATTCAAGATCGTGGTCGTATGCTCCGGGATTTGGAGATTTTCCTCCTTTGAGAATATGCAAAGACAACTCTTCTAGTGAGTGTGAAAACATTGTCAGAAACGGGAGGTAGAACTCGTTCTTTTGAACTCGAAGATGCAATTTGTTCAATGAAGGCGAGTGTATATGCGAATGTTCTGCTATAAAAGCTGCATACTGTTGCTGAAATTCCAGGGGAGACATGGACACCTTCAAAACTTCGACAGGGATCCCAACTTTTATTGCACTTGTTATGAAATGGCGACTCACGTTCGATGAATAATGCTGCAGATTTAACGTGAGAGTATGCATATCACGGATGTTGCAAGACCTTATCATGTACATGTATAAGTTCAAAGCAATACGACCAATAGAAGTGAAAGACACCACCCCTCCAAGTTTCATACAGTTCCTACATGCAAATACAAGTGTCTCGAGGTCATAGTAGGAATATGTGAAATCTTGCGGTACTTGACTTAGGTACCTGAAGAGACGCTTGTTGTCTTCCTTCGACACGGAGGACATCGTTTTCAATAGATTCCCAACGTCCAGAGAATTGGCATTGACTTTACGACTGTAATGCAGAAAAGGATCACGATGCCGGTGCAAATAGGAGTAAATATGAAACCAAACTCCATCAGGGAGATTATCATAGAGCATTTTGCTGCTTTCCATCTTTTTCTCGTTTACAAATTCTTTAATAAGTAATAAGGTCAGAACCATGACATGACATGACCCATGACATGCTTTTGATGAAAATGTTGAACCAATCGAAAAATGCCGAAGAACAGGTGAAATTCTGATGCCAATTTTTTTTGGAAAATGGCGGGAAAGTCGTTAGTACTTTGAACTTCATCAATTTTCAAGGACCTAACAAACATATTTTAAAGCAGAACAACCACTCACTAAAAATATACAATCACACATCACACCGGGAGTAATACATCTTCTAAACTCTGATGGCATTGATTGATAATAGGAAAATGGACGCCGAGGAAAGTGTCACAAGCATATCACTGAACGACAACGAGATCGATATTGTAGACTTGGATTCTGAGCTGGAAAGTCTATCATGTGATATAACCCTGGACTCATTTGATGTTGACCCTCTGGCTGAGAAAGATACCAAAAAAGAACCGAGTGCTTTAGAAAATCAGCTAAAAAAGTTGGACACGTTGCATGAAGTCGAAGTTAGCGCCTCCGCCTCATTTGAGTTGTCATTTGAGGATGAGACTGATAGCGATAAAGCGACTGACCAAAAGCAAGAGATGGTTCACAATAAAGTTGATTCAAAACCTACTTCAAGTCCAGAGGATGATGACGGAGCTGCCGATCCCTTAACAAGTGCGCTTTCGATACTAATCGACGAATTGGAAATTGATGATATGAGGAAATGGTTTAATCGCGTTGAAAATGCATCTTTGTACAGGTTAGATTATCGCCCAGTTCCCAGAGAGATTCGGGAAATTGAACAGCTCGCCAGGAATTATTTACCTACTGGTCGAAACGCGTCAAAGGACGTGCTTTACCCATACTTGAAACCATCCAAAGATGACCAACAGTCGGTTCTATTGAAGAGAGAACCGGTCATCTTCACAAAATTGAATAGTTCCGATGAAATGACCGAAGAACAATCAAATGCGATAGTAGGACATCTTATCCTGCTCAACTGCTGTTTCTTCATAGGTAGAGATAATAATTCCATTGACAACAAAAAAGGTCTAAAGGGATTGTTCAAGCCATTGCTCGGAAAAGAAAAGAAACAGGAATGTTGCCATCAGCTCGCATCAATCACTCAAGTGGGAGAATTCTCAAGAGCGTCGGACGTGCAACTTTCGTCTTTTGTAATAGGAGTAAATGATTCTGCTGGATCCATGCAATACAAAATATATTGTCATTCTGAAGAAAGGTTGAAAGCATGGTTATATGCATTCTCAACGGCAGTAGAGAGGAATCAAAGCATTGAGCGACAATCCATCTTAGCAAAAAAGAGAGAAGAAAATCGTGACAAGGACGCTACCACAGGGGGTGCGGCAACGGCGAACATGAAACTGAACAACATCATGTCAGATTTTCAAGAACGAGGCGAAAAATTAGGAGTGATGGAAACAAAGTCTAACCAATTAATGGACCAAGCGCAAAATTATGGTCAATTGACCAAGCAACTGAAGGAAAAACTAAAGAAAAAGAACACAAATTGGCTTGGCATCTAATGTTGCTTTTTTTCACTGCATGTTTCATAGAATGAAAGTTGGGTACGGGTAGGGGATTTATTTACTTGGATCTGGATCTTAACTTCAAAATAATAAGGTTTTTTACATGATCGAAAAGAGCTCTTCGTCTGACATACGTTTCAGTTCAATATTTTGTTGAGCAATTGCATGTTTCCATCGCTTCATGGCTACAGACATCCTCGCGTGACCGCTGCCGAGAGAAAGGCGTGCCATAATATCTATCGACTTTGATATCAATGAGAAATACTCATTGGCCTTTGCTTGCGTACTAAGATAAACACCAGCTCTGATTTTGTAGCACCGGACTGTGCTAGTCATACTTTCTGGAACGTAGTAACCCTCGAATCTGTCGGGGCGCTGTGCCAGTCTTTTTCTGACAATGTAGCCCCTGAAATACCTTTGAATATGTGCCGATGCTGATAATAATCGAAGACTGCTCAATTGTTTGGCCTTTTCTTTCCACGATAGTAATTGTTTTGTCTTGATAAGTATCAATGTTGCAATGTTTTTCGTCTCGAAGAAATCCAGCATTCGTTTTATCTTCTTATAAAAGGTGGTGGGTCTCAAGACACCAGATTCCCAAACATTAATCTGCATCCGGGCAAATGGGCTTTCATTCACCACGAGCTGACGGGAAGCTATGATAATATCGTCAAGGCATTTTACATGACTGCACATAATTTCTGAAGAATCCATGTTACCATCAACCTCAATCTTTGTGTTTTGAATTCTTTTTGACGTAACTTCCCTCCGAAAATGCTTGAGCGGCCATGTCAAAGAATTGCTAGGGTTCATACTATTTTGTATACGATCAGGATATATTTGACTTGTGCAACATTTCCCAACAACGTGGACACAAAGTACGAAAGAACAAGATACTTGTTCTCTGTTGATCTTATAGTAAGACGTGACATCCTGAATTATTCCAACCAATAAATCTGCTGAAGAATGTTCCTTATTTGTGCAATGAATTTGTCTAAATAAAACGATTTCTCCCCTGTGAAATGCCGATTTCGCATGTTTCATTGCTTTCTTGTTTCAAGCATGTTTGACATTCGATTTATTTTTAAGTGAAGTGTTTTCTATTTTACATGAGATCCTCACAGATTAGTCTCCATTCGTGTTCCAATCTCTATCAGAACATTGTCAACTACCAAACCCAATCCAAGTGGGATGCCAACATTATATTCGTCCTTTGAAAAATCGTCCACCTTAATATCCTTCTTCAATCCAGACCAATGTAGTCTTATTGCGCTTGCAGACAGTCTAAGTTTACGCAGTGGCAGCTCATTCTCCGGTTTTCCTCCATTATTTGCAAAGGGAATAAATGGTGCCCAAAGCGCCTTGATTGTTGGTGTCCAAAGCACCGGAACAGCTCCAAATCTCTTCACATTCCCATTAGCGTATTCATAGTCCTCTTTGAAGAGCACTCTTGTATTTTTCCAGCCCTCCACACGAATGTTGATGTTTTTGGATGCATTTGGATTCGGAGGACAAGTGACATGGAGTGCCTTACTCTCATTGATCTCACTGGTTTCTCTATCTTCTATAAAATCAATATTTGCAAGTTCAGCAGGAACCCCCCACAAATCTTTGCAAACATCCTCAGCTTCCTGTGTCGACACATATAACCTGCTTCCCCATTGCCCAATGCATCCTTTTTTCATAACCAAAGCAGACATTGTCACGTATTCACGGTAGGGTCCAACAGGTGAAGTGTCATAATCCAGTGTGACAGTTCCTCCCAACGAATATCCAAAAAGAGACAAAACATTACCGTCTGAGCCTGGACCAACTTTTGGAACCTTGACGAGTGCTGGATTAAACCAGAGTCTTCCTGAGAAGTTCTGAGGATATTCATCATCAGTGGAAATAGAAATTCCACTTTTCTTGGAAGCTGCAGTTGTTGATACTGATTCATTTGAAGTGACCGACGAGTGAAGCTCACTCGTCCTCCTGTGGTTGCCGCCGGATAAAATCACTGACCATTGTTGTTTGATGGACTGCGGTGCAAAGGCAGATGATACTGCTAGCAAGGACAAGATAAAGAAAGACTTCATGAAAGAGATATACTTAGGTGTACACAGCATTTACAACACCACAATTTCTAATTGTTCAAGAAAAAAGAATTTCGTTTTTTATTTGTTGTTGTTCTGACTGACCGTATCACGTCGGCGGACCACCTCACAACCCGCGAACACGATTTTTTTTGAATTTTTATCATTTTCATTTGCAGAGCAAATGTCATTGGAAATAAAATTGAAAGAACGAGGGAAATACTACCGGTACATGCATTCAGCATCTCTTTCTATTGATATACAATACAAGTAATAAGAACGGTTGTAGATCTCTTCGGCTGGTCACCGGTTGGATACCACCCATACATGCTAATAGTTGGGATTTGAGCTTGCTCGCTTGCGCGCCATTTTGCATGACACGAAAATTGACATTCAGATAGTGAGCATACTGTACATAGTAACGATAGATACGACTAGTTAGTTGAGCAAAACAAAAAACGGTTCTGCCTGAAAGGTTCAACAAAACAATTTGGTACAATTACCTTATTTACTACACTTCTTATGTTGTTTCTTACCACAGCTGTGGCATTACAATCAGCACCATAAGACCAACAACCGGTATGGTGCTCAGCTTGGGACGAAACTATCAGGAACTTTCAATTTATAATGGCTATCCATTCTCAGTTCAGAAGAGGATGAAATGCTCTCAGGAACGACTGACGACTATTCTTGGCATCGCACAAACAGTGTTCTTATCCACTTGCCTCCTCAGCCCAAGAAATTTCCATCAATCAAAGGACAATATCAAAGACGTCTAGTACGTTACGTCTTGATAGAAGAGCTTCCATAAGCCCCGAATTTGTTTTGGCCAAAACGAAGGAATCGTTTAAACTTTCTGATCTATAAATTCAATACGGTTTGATCGTACGTGTAGTTGGAAATGCGAGAGATATCAAAACTCAATCAAAATTGCAGAATGAGCTACAATAATTCTGGACATTTAGTTTTATGGTAGCCGTTTTAGTAGCGAAAGAGTATGATTGGTGCTCAAGTATTTGCTGCCTCTTGATGAAGGATGTCAGAAACAATATTTCGACTAGCTAAGACCAGCCGGTGAATTGTTTCGTCATTACCTTTAAGAATCAAGACACAGTTTTACCCGACCACAGATATTCTATTCATGCATGAGAGCCTCAATGTCCTTTTCGACATTTTTTGGAACAGATACGACACCCGTTTTAGAAACAAGGAATTTTCCGTTGAAGTTCCAAGTAGGGTCAGAGGCTCCAGACTCTTCCTTCATATGCTTCCAAACTTCCGGGGCCTCATCGCCGAGGACATTGCCTAGTTTCGCGAGCACACCAGGGAATCCCTTGCCGGCAGCAAATTTCTGAATCTTCTCGTCGTTGTCGTATTCCTGTGAACCAAATTCCCTAGACGGAAATGCCATGATTACCAAGTTGTCTCCCCACCGTTCATCGAGCTGTTTGAATTGAGCATACTCGCGGCGGGTCGCGCCTCACTTAGAGGCTACGTTAGTTGCATAAACTACCTTTCCTTGGAATTCTCCCATAGCAATTGTCTCACCATTGCCCTTGGTTGCGCTGAGGGAGTGGAAACTCATTGAAAGTGATGCTGTTGCTAAGATCCTTGAGCCTATTGGAAATCGTAGAGCTGTTCTTGAAAGCATTTATTAATTTTATGTTGACTTGTGATCGGTGATGATGGTAATCGGTCATCGGTGGTGATCGATGAGCTGTCAAGATCGAAGAACACAAGAAGATTTTTGGATCTTGTGGATGTTCCATTTTTCGGCAATGCGCGAAGCCATTTTGCCGTGCGTGTGACAACTCGTGTGACATACTAAAAATAAGTGAAATAAACCAACTTTGAGCAGACCTACAGTACTGTACAGTAGATAACGCCACGATAAATCACATTATGAACCCAGGAAAGGGACTTATGATGGTGAAGGATAATGAATGAGTGTTGCGGGGTTGAACAGATGACTTCTGGATGAGCTGCTGCGGTGATAGTCGAGAGATACCCCTTGGGTTCAACGACACTGAAAGATCCTTTTTGGCGTTTTCAATAAATAGAAAGAGCCATAAAGTCAACCCACTGATCCAATTTGAATTTCACACAAACACGCGGGGGGGAAAAGTACAACATTATGGAAGCCGGAACGAAATTGCATTTGCAAAATTGCGCGCCTATCATTGCTGGCAAAAGGCCTTTTACATCAGATAGAATGATGTGATTGGTTCATTTGTATGCGTCACCAGCTTCTGGAGAAATGACCCTCCCGTCCCGTCCCCCAAATAAATAAACCACCACCTTCAACCTGGATGCCGCCGTATCATACATACTGCTGCCTGCTGCAGTTACCATTCATCTGCATAATATCATTGGTTCATTCATTTCTTTGAAATGTGTACCGGTATAGCTGTAAGCAACTCGCAATGCTGTCTGAAATGCCATTTGTCCAAACATTATGAACCTTTAAAATGGCTGACAGACTATCACCTGTGCGTCTGATTTGTTAACGTAACGGAGATGCTCACTCTTGGTTGACCCTTCGCATTTTCCCATTACAGCCAATAAAGATATCAAAACCTGCTTGTCATCAAAACGATATTTTTAACGAGCAGGTTGAACAAAGAATTGAACAAAGAATGATGGTACCTACTACATCGGATCAAACTCAGCGACCTATACAGCTATCATGCAAGGTAGACAGCCTAAATAAAAGGAAACGTACCAATAGTACCAACGGCCATCTACAGAAAGAATGTCGTGAACAAACAGAAATAAATATTCACGAGCCCTTCCGAAAAGTGAATAGGATTTCGATTGCTAGTAGCCAAAAGTTAGATGTGCGAATAATCTCTCCTACATCCAGAGGAATAAGCGAATGTTCTAGAATCATCCGTTGTTCCAATTCAAGTTCTGAAAGTACTGGAATTGTATCAGTACCTACCGAGAAATGTTATTCTTTATTTTGCTTTGTCCCCTTTCAGAAGCCCACCAGGCGGGATCCAGATACAATTACAAACTATCGTCGAAAATCTTGGGAAATGCGTAAGTTGTTGAAGTATACAACTATTTTCGAATTTCATCATGGTACACAAGTTTCTTTGCCTGTAAATCATTGCACTAATTTTTCCTTTTCAATCCTGGCACCTGTAAATCATTGCACTAATTTTTCCTTTTCAATCCTGACAGTTGTAAAATTGAGACCAGTACACTCAAACGAAGTTTCTATTTACTTCCACCATCCTATGCAAGCATACAATGTTGTAGCTTTCAGCAACCGGAAGACATTTCTATACAAACAAGGGTCTGATAGTGGTGAACCATCAAATTCAAGCAATATTAGTGATGGAAGTACGTTGACTGCGGTGACTTTTAGTGAGAGCCACGAAGTTCTCTATCGTTTATCAACCGCATTCTGGCCCGGATTTGTTACCATATTTGCTCCAGTCAGAACTAGAAGATTAAAATGTTTTTCAATGACTTCTAGTGAAGAAAACGACGACCGTCTCCATGGCCACGGCCATGGCTCTACGGATAGCCTCAATTCTCTCGTTTCCTTGAGTTCAGAAGGAACTAGTCTTCCTGACGAATGGAAGCATCTATTAGCTTCTACCCCCGTCGTGCCAGACTCTATTCTCAAGTCAGCTCATGATCTTCAGCTTCCAGCAGACGAAAGTGGTGTGAAACAATATGTTGGAATGAGATGTCCATCACATCCAATTGCTAGAAAAATCCTCTTGGACACCTATGGGCAAAAGGATGGAGATTTAACTAGTCGCTTAAAAGGCGCAGTTATCGGGATACATTCTTCCTCGAGGAAACTACAGACGTGTGAAGACGTTTGTGCAGATCTCAAATCCATTGAGAACACGCAGATCAACGGGGATAGAACCAGGGACAAACCGGTGATCCACGTCGTAAACGGCGACGATCGTAGGGAGCAATTCAGTGTCCCACCGTGCGAGTTTGGAGACCTTTCATCAGTTTCACTAGTCATTGATACCCCTAATCGTACTGTATTTCTGCTACGTGACGAGTCCAAATCTGTTCAAGTTTCAGACCCTTTTGAGATTAAAATCGCAGATGTGAAACGAGCTCTCTCTCAAATCACTGATCATAAAAACGTAAAACTTAGGGCTATCGCCGCGGTCATGGGGAAGTGGGATGTTACGGAGATCAAGCGCAAACCTGGGAACTATTAGGTGGGCCGTGACCTCAGCTCAACTGCACTGTCGAAACTGTTTGTAAAATTGCTTTGAAAAGAAATACACTTATACATAAAATTTATAAATACATAGGGCTCTCAAAATGTTTCCATTCATAGTTTCTGTATAATATCAGCAAATATATTTGTATTAATGTTTTATATGATACAGGTCTACAGTACGTACACGTACAGGGGCATAGTGATGACTCGTAAATATATCCCTCATGGGCCAAACAGTTTGGCCAAACCTAAGCTGCTTCGTCCCCGAAATTATTCTTGAAGCATTTCTTGGCCGCTCTACGAGCAAACGGAATATAGGATAGAGAATACCACACCGACGCACAACATTGGACAAGTAATAACAAAACTATAAAGTCAAGGAAAAAGTGGGCGAGAGAAAGAGAGATCGTCGTCGTTAGAGTTACACAGTTGGAACCTATTTTTGATAGGCACACACATAGCAAATAAAGCGGTGCTGTACAATATTGACTCACCAAGCACTCCTAATTTGGCGTCCTTGTTGAACTTGATGAAACATATGACGATTGATAGGAAGAGAGTTGAGAGATAAACAATTGTCACCCCCTTTCTCTTCTTGTCAAACATGTTTTTGAACTGACGTTTTGGGCCACAGAGAAACATTGAGGAGAAGAGAGAAATGATGTTTCCGAGCTGATTTTTATTGCACAAGGAGGCATTTGTTAGAACATGTTGAGACAAATGGAGCTATACTGCTGGGGCGTGCTGTATGGTAAGACGCAAGACTGCCTATCATCAGTACTGTACGTTCAACTTACTGTGTAAATCACGACAAAAGGGACCGGGTTTCCTTCAATCAAATCGATGAAATAATTGAAAGACGAAAATGTAATTAAATATCCGATAACGAAGCAAGCTCCAAATCCAATCATTCTCTGTTGGTACGTGAGCTGCGGGCACATTTCCGTAATGTCTTCGATTGGAGTTGACTCCTGAGTGTTCTTGGATTCGATCCCGACAGCAGATTTAGCTTTGTCGAGAGCGGCAGATCCCTTGGATTTTATAGATGCAAATGCGCCTGACATGGTGTATAATTTTTACTAGAATTAGACAGATGCTGGCAATGGGAATTGTTTAAAAGAATAAAGAGAAACTGGTTGGTACCGGTAGCGCTTGATTGTTTTATTTACTCCGATGATGCTGGGGGTAGGCGTTTGCGTTACAAGAGTTACAAGATAAAAAAGTTCAAAGTGGGCACACTTTTCGTACTCTTTTCGTGCAAAAGTTTGAAAGTTTCTGACCGTTGCGACGCGCGTGGGGTCGTGCGTGCGTGCGGTGCCATGCTCCGGATTAGCGAAAAATGAATGAATACGTAAAGGGGCAAAAAAGAGGAAGGAAGGGCAAAATAAAACAGAACAACATAACAAACACACTTTTATCACAACATCATCAAACCAACCAACCAAGTACATACAGTACGTGTAGTACAAAGAATAAACATCACTGGGCATCTCAAAATTTTACTCAATTTGATACGTTCCGTTCAATTGATTTGGAATCTGTCAAAGTCGATACTCATTTTGTCTGGATAGCTGAGTTTGCATCATTCTTGATCACGCGTGTAAAGAAAATGTTTCGAGTTGTAGCTTCCATCTCCTTATCCACCACACGTAGACAAAATCTCTTGAGAAAGGAGGCTAGAGCATTATTCTCGACGAGAATACGCAGGCGACGAAAAAAATCATCACGCCTAGCATGCCAAACACAAAACGATGAGGAGGCAGCGTCAAGAATTAGCACGCAAGTAAACGACATGGTTGAACGCACCAATAGTAACAATACCTTCATCGCAAAGGATGAAGATGGCAATGAATTGTCCATGGATGAATACCTCAAGTTTGCCTCATTATCTCCCTGGGTCCCCTGCCCTGATCCTGTGGCACGACGAGCTTTCGACGTTGCCAAGGTTGGTCCAGAAGATGTGCATTACGAATTAGGTTCAGGTGACGGAAGGCTAAATTTTCATGCCATCGACTCGTCTTTCGGCGTGAAGAAAAGTGTAGGGATCGACATCGACCCGTCCCTCATTCATCAATGCAATCAGCGTAAAATGAAAATACATCCAGCACCACAACATTTGGAATTCTTCTGTGCGGATCTCATGGATATCGACAATCCAGAGACGATCAAACTTTGGCAAGCCATTCAAAGTGAATGTACTGTCATGACCATGTATTTTGTCGAAGATGCTCTGGTAAAAATGAAACCACTTCTCGAGAAATACCTCGTCGGATCTGATTGCAAAGTTGTTACAATCGGGTATGCAATGAAGGGATGGGAACCGCAATGGGCAGAATCAATTCTAGGCTTGACAGTTCACATGTACGATATGCGCAATCTCGATATGCTGTACAATGCGTCTGAACACTTTGATCTGCAGGATGCAGCAGTTGACGAGGAGCTGAATATAATTTCAAAGAAGAAGGTTGCAGAAATGGAAGAAGAAGAAGGCGAGAATCCCTTCGCGGACAAATTACCTACGCCCTCTCAAATGAAGGAAAGTGACGAAGAGGTTATTGATTTTCATTGGGATTTTGACGAAACTGTGGAATATGATAATGACTACAATATTGTCCCGCCCAATAGTATATCCGAACAGAAGAAGGATTGATATTGGGCATGGTGGCGTCTATAATATGAATACTGCTACTTTCAAGTTTTACTTTTAAAAGCTCGCATGAATTTCAAATGGAATAAAGATATCCTGGTATGTACAGTGCGCCTTGTTGTTCTTACAAGAGGCCTTGCTGTTGTTCTTACAAGTACTTGTAGTACTGTAGGTCTACATTACAGTACGATATTGATATGATACAAGGTTGGATCCTCGTCTGAATTTGCGTCGCGGTGAAAAGCTAGGCGTCGCCACGCCACCCCATCCCTATCGCTTGGTATTTTTCATGTCTTTCCCTTTTCTCCCTTTTATCAACACAGTTATCCGTTGGGCATACTGTACAGTAGGTCTGAATTCCCAAATTCAAAATGTACCATCAAATACGCGAGTATCCAACTTACTTACAGGAGCACAAGGAAGGATCTGATTATATTTTACTACACGTAGTACCGGTAGTTATCATAGTTAGATCAAAGAATCTTAACTTGATTAGCATTGAACCCGATCCATCTTTGATTGTTTTAATACATTACGATGGAGCCGTCCAAAGACAGCTCGAAATCGCCATCTTCGAGATTCCTCGGCGTCATTGCTTTGACAGCATTTGTTGCTTGTACCTCCGTGACCTATGTGAACAAAAACAGAGATACCGTTACTTCCCAGAACACCAGCAGCATCAACAACGAACATGGTGCAACAACTCGCACGACCTCTCACGCCGAGCAGAAGTTTCATCAATCTGGATTCGGGGGCATCCGCAACATCAACCACCCCGCCGGTGCAAGAGCTCGCCGTAAGCTCTCAGAAGCCAACGTCATCATCCCCGCAGTTGCGAATAAATTCGCTACCCCTTCGCTCTCAAACGAAAACATCCAGAACTTTCATGGACATTATGTGCACGATGAGCACCGCTCGCCTTTCGCTTCTTTCCTCTACAATAAGACAAAAGAAGAGCTCGAGACAGAACAGAAGGATTACGAGCAAAGAATGAGCAAGATCAGAGAGGAATGGGGAGCATGGGATCTTAACGATGAACATCCGGAGATCCGCCCAATTGCCAACTTTGATACGATTCCCTACAGGGATCTGGAGAATGACAAGTTCCCAACAAAGTCTTGGCAGATGGATAAAAAATATGTCAAGGACTTTATTACCGAAGGTAAGAAATTGGTGAACAGGGTGAGGGAAGGTATCTACGCCGAGTATGGGTATCCTACCAAGGACTTACACTCTCCAGAAGAAATCGAAGCTCGCAATAAACTTTTTGAGGTAAGAACAGAGAGTCGCATGCCATCATTGCCATCACCAATATCTTCATTTCTGATTTTTAATCCT
>Ga0115005_10000266_pt1 | contig 40194 bp, 30 predicted proteins | sample ArcOceMetagenome_FD_87163 | JGI IMG/M metagenome (GOLD analysis project Ga0115005, IMG submission 87163) | Marine eukaryotic phytoplankton communities from Arctic Ocean - Arctic Ocean - Greenland ARC118M Metagenome | ecosystem: Environmental > Aquatic > Marine > Oceanic | place: Arctic Ocean... | reverse complement strand
CGGCGAGACTCGTGACGCTCTGTACCAATAATATGTAAACCGCCCGAAGCAAGCACAGCGTCGTGGCTTTCTTTCCACGCCGCTTTGATCTTTTCAATTTGTGCTTCCGTTGGGTTTTCTATTTTCTCGACTTCCGCTTGCCAGTTACCGCCTAACACGATATCAGTACCACGGCCGGCCATGTTGGTCGCTATGGTAACAGCACCAGGTTTACCTGCTTGAGCAACAATGTCGGCTTCGTGTTCATGGAACTTAGCGTTGAGCACCTTATGAGGAATTTTCGACTTTTTAAGAATGCGAGAAATCAGTTCTGAATTCTCGATAGAGACCGTGCCTACAAGGGTTGGCTGACCGCGCTTAACGCACTCTTTAATGTCTTCAACAATGGCTTCGTATTTCTCTTCTGCCGTCAGATAGATAAGATCAGGCATATCTTTACGCTGCATAGGGCGGTTAGTTGGGATCACTACCGTCTCTAAGCCGTAAATATGATTAAATTCGAATGCTTCTGTGTCTGCAGTACCCGTCATACCCGCAAGCTTGTTGTACAAACGGAAGTAGTTTTGGAAAGTAATAGACGCAAGGGTTTGGTTTTCGTTTTGAATACGAACTCCCTCTTTTGCTTCTACTGCTTGGTGAAGACCTTCAGACCAACGACGGCCTTCCATTGTGCGACCGGTATGTTCGTCAACAATAACAATTTGGTCTTCTTTAACAATGTAGTCTACGTCTTTAGAGAACAGTTTGTGCGCGCGAAGTGCAGCGTTAATATGGTGGAGCAAAGATATATTGCCCGCATCGAACAATGATTCGCCTTCTGGCAATAATCCTTCTTCATGTAGAATTTCTTCAACGTGAATTTGACCACGCTCTGTTAGATGAATTTGTTTAGCTTTAAGGTCGATAGTGTAATCACCATCGCCTTCTTGACCTTCTTCATCTTCCTTTTCCTGCTGAACAAGCTTAGGAATAATGATGTTGATACGACGATACAACTCTGAACTATCTTCAGCCTGACCAGAAATGATAAGTGGCGTACGGGCTTCGTCGATAAGGATTGAGTCAACCTCGTCCACTACTGCATAGTTAAGTGGGCGCTGAACGCGATCTTGCGGGCTAAATGCCATGTTGTCACGAAGGTAGTCGAAACCAAATTCATTGTTCGTACCGTAAGTAATGTCCGCCTGATAAGCTTCTCGCTTTTGCTGTGGCGACATACCTGGTACGTTACATCCAACGCGCATGCCTAGGAAGTTGAATAGCTGATTACTCCATTCAGCATCACGACGTGCTAAGTAATCGTTCACGGTAACTACATGAACACCTTTACCCGATAGCGCATTAAGATAGGTAGGTAAAGTTGCCGTTAAGGTTTTACCCTCACCGGTACGCATTTCCGAAATTTTACCTTCGTGCAGTACTTGGCCACCTAGCATTTGAACGTCAAAGTGACGCATACCATATACACGCTTACTTGCTTCACGCACCGTAGCAAACGCTTCAATAAGGATATCGTCAAGGGTTTCCCCCTTTTCAATGCGCGCTTTAAATTCGTCGGTTTTAGCCTTTAGCGCCTCATCGGAAAGCTTTTCAAATTCTGCTTCCAGTGCATTGATGGCATCTACGTTTTTGCGTAATTTTTTTAATAGTCGGTCATTTCTGCTACCGAATACTTTTCGAAGGATGCTTGAAAACATTAGCTTTTTTATTCCACTACTTGTCGAGACGCCGCACATTGTGCACAGCTAAATTAAACGTAAAAAACACAACCGGTTTGTTCGGGTGCTTTGCGATTTTCTAAAATTGTGTTTCACCGTCATCAAAGCTGTCTGTAAAAAGCCTTGATAACAGGAATATACCTGGCTGCTACCTTAATCTACTTTTTGTAGACGAAAGGCAGAGGATCGACTTGTTTTCCGTTTCTTATTACTTCGTAGTGAACGTGAACGCCGGTTGAACGCCCGGTGTTGCCCATTTTAGCAATAGCTTCACCCTTGGTGACAACATCGCCTATTGATACGGTTAATTCATCGTTGTGCCCGTATCGGGTAACAAAACCATCACCGTGATCAATCTCTACTAGTTGGCCATAGCCGTAGCGCTCGCCTGCCCAGGTTACAATACCTGCTGCAGTGGCAACGACGTTTTCTCCTGCTTTACCTGCAAAGTCCAACCCTTTGTGCATGGTTGGTTTACCTGTAAACGGATCGGCCCGCATACCATAATAAGAAGACAACCACCCTGACTCAATCGGACGACCAGATAATTGGCTCTGTTCGTTTATATGGTGACCCCTTACCAAACTTTCAAGCATAGATAACTGTTGAGACTTCAAATCAAGTGATTGCTCAAGCTTTGCTATTTCGTGAAGAATGGGGTCGTCTTGGAGGTTATCCGGTATCGATACCGGTACGAAAGCGTCCAGGTCAGCCGCTGACATACCTAATTCTGTTGCTATTTGCTTACCTTTCTCATCAAGCAACGTAGCTTGCGCTGATAGTTCAGCGACATGAGAAAGTAAGGCTTTTATCTTAACGGAGGTTTGTTGCTTTAGCGCCTCAACATCTTTTTGTTGTTCATTGACTTCTGTTTGGGCTAAACGCACACGCGCAATATCTTCGGATACCGATTCGGTTGAACGGCTGGATACCAACATAAAAATAGACGATAGCACGGTGGCACTAACAAGCGTGCGGACACTGATACTGTGTCTGTAACGTTTATTTTTGCCTGCTAATGTAATAGTTAGTTTCATACCACGAAGATTATTGCTGTTTCACGCCTGTGCTCCGACGAAAATAAACGACAATCGCTTTTGATTGTTAATTTCTGGCACATGGGTGAAATTTATATTAATTATTCGGCTACTGTATCATTTATTTCAGTAATTGCCATATGAAAAAAAGCCGCCTGTTAGGCGGCTTTTGAAAATATTACGCTAATGCCGGTTGAGCATAACGAATTGGCGCGGTTTCCTGAGAATCGTATGTCACGAACTCCCAACACTCTTTTTGCGCTAACACAGCGTTTAATAGCTTATTGTTCAGTCCGTGGCCTGTTTTGTAAGCACGTAATTCACCAATTAAACTATGGCCGCCTAAGTATAAGTCACCAATAGCGTCCAAAATCTTGTGTTTCAAAAACTCATCATCATAGCGCAACCCTTCTGGGTTTAGTACGCGAAACTCATCTAAGGCAACAGCATTTTCCATGCTACCGCCTAGTGCTAAGTTGTTCGCGTTCATGTATTCAAGGTCGCGCATAAAGCCAAACGTACGTGCTCGACTTACTTCATTAACATATGAACATGAATCAAAATCCATCGTCATATGTTGACGAGTTTGACTAATTACCGGGTGATCAAAGTCGATTTGGAAATCAACACGAAAACCATCATATGGCACTAATTCTGCCCACTTATCGCCATCTTCAACTCGAACAGGCTTTTTAATTCGGATGAATCGCTTTGGCGCATTTAGCTCTTCAATACCCGCAGATTGAAGTAGAAATACGAACGGGCTAGCACTTCCGTCCATAATTGGCAGCTCGTTACTGTCTACCTCAACAATGATATTGTCGATACCTAATCCTGCAAGCGCAGACGCCAGATGTTCTACCGTTTGGATAGTTACACCGTCTTCATTATTCAAACACGTACACAGCATGGTATTACCCACTGCGTTCGCACGCGAAGGTATGTCGACATGTGGTTCAAGGTCAACACGCCTAAACACGATACCCGTGTTTGCTGGCGCAGGTCGGAGAGTCATTGTGACCTTTTCCCCTTTATGAAGCCCAATGCCGGTCTCTTGGACCGATTGCTTGATTGTACGTTGTCTAATCATCTGCTTAAGCTTTTACCTATTAAAAAAGCGGGCGCGAATTATAGTGAGTTATTACTCACATGTCAAAAAACACCCGTTCCGACGATATTTACCCCGTCAGATTGCGTATTTAAACAATCACTTCACGCGAATTTTTCACGCTGTGAAATTTCATCTAACTAATGAGACATCACAAACGCAAAATAATTCCCTTCGCTTTCAGACAGCTAAATTAGTCTGCCTGTTTACGAAGAAACGCTGGAATATCTAGATACTCCAAGTCGTTGTCAGGTTGTGCACTGTCATCAGCTTTAAGCGCTTGATTACCTTCCGTACCACCGACTGCAGAACGCGGCTCACTTGAGTGTGTGCTGCCGTACTCTTTCGCTGGGGTCGTCAGGCGAGAACCTTCAGAGCTTACTAGCGAAATGTCAGGCTTGCGCTCTGCGCCAATACCGGTCGCAACAACCGTAACGCGAAGCTCATCTGTCATTTCCATATCAATAACTGTACCCACAACCACAGTCGCGTTTTCTGATGCGAATGCTTTAACTGCATTACCTACAGTCTCAAACTCGTCGATAGCGAAGTCTGGGCCAGCAGTAATGTTTACAAGGATACCGCGCGCACCTGACAAATCGATGTCTTCTAGAAGCGGGCTTGCAATGGCAGATTCCGCGGCTTCTTCAGCACGGTCTGGACCGCTTGCTGCACCGCTGCCCATCATAGCTTTACCCATTTCAGACATAACAGTTCGTACGTCTGCAAAGTCAACGTTGATCAAACCAGGGCGAGTGATTAGCTCGGCAATGCCTTGAACCGCGCCGCGTAATACATCATTTGCTGCGCTGAATGCCTGAAGTAGTGGCGTGCCTGGACCCATTACTTTCAATAGTTTTTCGTTAGGAATAGTGATCAACGAGTCAACATTGTTCGCAAGCTCTACAATGCCTTGCTCAGCAAAAGAGGTACGCTTTTTACCTTCAAATGGGAATGGCTTAGTAACAACCGCTACGGTTAGAATACCCATTTCACGGGCAATCTTTGCCACTTCTGGCGCTGCACCAGTACCTGTACCACCGCCCATACCGGCTGTGATAAACACCATATCCGCGCCGTCAAGCGCTTGGCGTATAGTTTCTCTGTCTTCTTGCGCTGCTTCACGACCGATATTCGGATCGGCACCTGCACCCAAGCCTTTTGTTACGCTTGAGCCAATTTGAAGCGTAACATTTGCACTTGAGCTACGAAGCACCTGTGCATCTGTGTTTACCGCAATAAATTCTACGCCTTCAATGCTTTGAGACACCATGTGTTCAACTGCATTACCACCGCCGCCACCGACACCGATGACTTTGATTACGGCTTCTTCGCCGTGACTATCCATTAATTCGAACATACTTACTCTCCGGTTGTACGTCTTTTAAACACTACGCCAGGTCATTCCCTTAGGCTAATTGCTTCCTGCTAGCCTTAATGCCGTAGCTATAGCGCCCCCAAAAAATTAAAATTCACCTTTAAACCAGCTTTGCACACGATGAAATAAGCTTTCACCGGTTTTCTGCGTACTGGACTTTTTATTATCAGATTGTACTTTGCCATATTGCAGCAGCCCAACGACTGTCGCAAATCCAGCATCATCGACGTATTCAGATAAACCTTTTACGTTGATGGGTTTGCCCACGCGCACGGGCATCTGGAAAAGTTCTTCGGCAAATTCAACAGCACCTTCCATCTTAGCGGTACCACCAGTAAGTACAAGACCCGCTGCGATTTGCTCTTCCAGACCGCTGGCACGAATTTCATCATGTACCAGCTCAAAAAGTTCCTGATAGCGAGGCTCAATAACCTCAGCTAACGTATGACGAGACATGACTCTAGCTGGGCGTCCGCCAACACTAGGTACTTCGATACTGTCTTCCATACTCACCATATCTTTTAATGCACAGGCGTAATTAACCTTAATTTCCTCTGCATTACTAATAGGTGTTCTAAATATTTTTGCTATGTCACTGGTAATTTGATTACCAGCAACCGGTATGACCGCAGTGTGGCGAATGGCGCCATCGGTGAAAATCACGATGTCCATAGTACCGCCACCAATATCAACCACACAAACACCAAGTTCTCGCTCGTCATCTGTTAAAACGGCATAACTTGATGCGAGGGCTGAAAAAATCAGTTGGTCCGCATTAAGCTCACAACGCTCAACGCACTTCACCATGTTCTTCGCCATATCGTCGGCGCAAGTGATAATGTGCGCATCTGCTTCCATTCGTACGCCCGACATACCTATCGGGTTTTTAATCCCCTCTTGCACGTCAATAGTAAACTCTTGGGGTAACACATGCAGAAGTCGACGTTCAGCCGCAATAGGCACACTGCGCGCTGCATGAATAACGTTGTCCACATCTTCTTGTGTTACTTCTTGATTGTTAATCGGTACCATGCCGTTTTCATTTTGGCACTTAACGTGGCGTCCCGAGATAGACATGAAAACTGAAGACACACGGCAATCTGCCATTAACTCCATCTCGTTTACCGCACGCTGAACCGACTTAACCACCAAATTTAAATCGTTAACGCCGCCCTTATCCATGCCTTTAGATGCATGGGTGCCCACGCCAACGATACTGATTTGATCGTCTTCTAGCAATTCACCCACCACAGCCTTGACTTGGCTGGTGCCGATATCTAGTCCTACAATCAAATTGCGTTCAGCAGGTTTTGACATGGTTTCCTTAACTCTCTTCATCTGTGGTGTTGTCGTCTTTCCAACCAACGGCAACACCCGTGTCATAGCGAAGGTCGACGTATTTCACCGCCTTCTCTTGTTGCGCCAAAAGTGGATATACATCAATAAAGCGCTGCAGCCTATCGATAAACTCCTGACGTCCTAAATTCAATTTTATGCCGTTTTTCAACTGCACCTGCCATGCAAACCGTTCGCTTAATGACAACTCAGACAACGTCATGTCTGTTGTTGAAATAAGTGCATGCATGGCGTTATAACCTTCTAGCGCCGTTTTCTCGCTACCGCCCGGGCCATATAAACGCGGTAAATCGAGTACTACACCTTCATCGTTAAACGTATCCCCGTAAGGGTTTAACAACAAATCTTCATTCCATTGGGCGACCGGCTGCTGTTCCACCAAATAAATTTTCAGCGTGTTCGGCCACTTTTTGCGAACCGAAGCACGGTAAACCCAAGACTGTGATTCAACGAGTTCAAATACCTCGTTAACGTCTAGGGCAAAAAAACTTCCTGGTTGCGCTTTACGAATCAATCGCTCAAGCTTTGTAATATCGATATGCTGATAGTCACCAGAAAAATCGATAACCTGTACCGGCATTTGCTGTTCATCTTGCAAATACTGATTAGCTTTCAACCCACCAAATACTAATCCAGCAATAACCAACAGTAAGAAAGCGACGCCGCCCCACACTGCTGTTTTACTTTTGCCGCCCTTAACAGAAGCTTGCCTGTCTTGGTTAGTATCGGTATTGGCCACGTCTATGCCTTGTTTGCAACGTCGTCAAAACTGGTAGAAAGAATACTGAGTACCAGTTCGTCAAAGGTTAATCCTGCAACTTTGGCTGCCTTAGGCACCAAACTTTTTTCTGTCATGCCAGGCACTGTATTCGCCTCTAGCAAATAAAATTGCCTTTGGTTGTCCTGCATAACGTCTATTCTGCCCCAACCGCTGCCAGAAATAGCGTCGAAAGCGCGTGATGCTAGTTTTGCTAGCTGTGCTTCTTGCTCTTCAGACAAGCCGCTTGGGCAATAATATTCAGTCGTATTATCCTGATATTTCGCAGCATAATCATAGAATGTATGTGGAGTAGACATGCGAATAGACGGCAACGCCTGCCCCTGTAACACAGAAACAGTGAATTCGGGACCGTCTATATACTGCTCTAACAGGACTTGATTATCATATTTAAAGGCGTCCTGAACGGCAGTTTCGAGTTGTTTAGCGCTTGTCACTCTCGCCATGCCAATACTCGACCCTTCTCTGGCCGGTTTTACCATGACTTCATTCCCCAATTTATCCATTATAGCGCTGCACTTACCAGCTTCAAAGTGCCTTTTATCAGCAATTTCATATTTAGCAGTAGGTAAGCCTATACTTTGCCACACTTGCTTAGTGTGAATTTTGTCCATTGCCAGCGCTGAGCCCAAAACGCGACTTCCCGTGTAGGGTATTTTTAGAAGCTGAAGAGCACCTTGCATAGAGCCATCTTCACCACCTCGACCGTGCAGCATAATGAGCGCTCGGTCTACGTTTAGTTCAAGAAGGTCGGTTAGCGGGCGCTCTGCAGGGTCGAACGCAAAAGCATCCACGCCTTGTCTTAGCAATGCATTTAGCACCGCGTTGCCCGAATTTAGCGATACTTCCCGTTCAGCAGAATCGCCGCCAAGCAGCACAGCAACCTTTCCATACTCGCCGGGCAAGTGTGTTTTTTGTGAGTGAATACTTACTGAAGGTATAGACATATTATTCTCCTTCCTTTGTAAGTGTTTTTGGCTCTAACTCACAACGCGCTAATAACTTCGCGATTTGACCGATATTACCCGCCCCTTGGGTCATCACAATATCGCCGTCTTGCATGATATTCGCCAAAATTGCAGGTAAGGCGTCTTTATCGCCTACATATACCGGCTCTATCTGTCCCCGCTGACGAATTGAACGACACAGCGCTTTACTGTCAGCACCCTCAATCGGCTGTTCACTGGCTGCGTAAACGTCAAGAAGCAGCAGTGCGTCAACGCTCGACAACACCTCAACGAAGTCTTCGTACAGATCACGAGTTCGCGTAAACCGATGGGGCTGGTAGACCATAACCAAACGTTTATCAGGCCAGTTTGCGCGAGCTGCAGCAATAGTGGCTCTTACTTCTGTAGGATGATGGCCGTAATCATCCACCAAGCACACTTCACCTTTACTCGTGTTGAATGTACCTAGCTGTTCAAATCGGCGACCAATGCCTCCAAAACTGGCTAAAGCACGCATAATGGCGTCGTCGTCTACCCCTTCATCCGTTGCCACCGCAATGGCAGCAAGAGCATTTAAAACGTTATGGTTGCCCGTAAGATTTAACGTTATATCTAACGGCTCGTGATCCGGTCGAATAACGGTAAAATTTGCTTTGCCAAATGAGAGCGTAATATTTTCAGCGCGATAGTCATTGTGCGGCTCAAAACCGTAAGTAATGATACTTCGTCCAATACGCGGGCGAATCTCTTGAATATTGGCATCGTCGCCACAGACAATGGCCTGACCGTAAAATGGCAAGTTAGACAGAAAATCTACGAAGGTATCTTTTACCTTTGAGAAATCGCCGCCATAGGTATCCATGTGATCCGCTTCAATGTTCGTAACCACCGATACCATTGGCTGAAGGTGAAGGAAAGATGCATCGCTCTCATCAGCCTCGGCAATTAGATAACGACTTTTTCCTAACCGGGCATTTGTGCCAGCACTATTTAACAGGCCGCCAATCACGAACGTAGGGTCGTATTCGGCTTCTGCGAATATGGTAGAAATCAAACTGGTTGTGGTAGTTTTGCCATGCGTTCCAGCTATCGCAATACCGTGACGGAATCGCATCAACTCCGCCAGCATTTCTGCACGGCGAATAATAGGGATACGTTTTTCACGAGCAACGATAATTTCTGGGTTTTGCTCGTTAATTGCGCTAGACACAACGATAACATCCATGCCTTCGACATTTTCAGCGCGATGACCAATTTTCACTTCGGCACCTAACTCGCTTAAACGCTGTGTCATAGGCCCTTCTTGAATATCAGAGCCAGCAATAGCATAACCTTCGTTAAGCAGCACTTCTGCAATACCGCCCATACCGGCACCGCCAATACCAATAAAGAATATATTTTTTACCCTGCGCATTTGCGGGCTTTCAAATGGGGTTTTAAAAACCATTAGTCCCCTACTCCTACCACGCTTTTAACGTGGCTTACTACATTTTCCGTGGCATGAGTGCTTGCACATGTTTTGGCAACAGCTCCCATTGTTAAGCAGTTTTCAGGGTGTTGTAACCACTGACGAACCGCCTGCCCTAAATTTTCTTTTAATACAGATTGAGCAATCATAAGTGCTGCATTTTGCCTCACTAGCGACTGCGCATTTTTTGTTTGGTGATCGTCAACCGCAAACGGTAGCGGTACGAAAATCGCCGCGCGTCCAGCAGCTGCAACTTCACTTACCGTAAGCGCACCGGCTCTACAGACAATAAAATCTGCCCACTCATAAGCTGCGGCCATGTCATCAATAAAATCACTGACATCGATTTTCGACATATCTGCGCCCACCGACGCATAGGCATTAATGACACCTTCACTGTTACCTTTTCCGCACTGGTGTTTTATTGATAAGCCCTCTAGCACACCACAGGTCTTAGGTACGGTTTCATTCAAAACTTGTGCGCCTAAGCTGCCGCCAACAACAAGCATGTTTAGGCCTTGTTTGTGCTCACAGGTGTTTTCAAAACGGTTTTCAAGCGTGCTTTTACGAGCGTTTGTATTCATGCCTGCAGCTTTGGATTTAACCTGCCAAATCTCATCGCGAACGGGATTGCCCACAGTATGCACGCTGTCAGCAACGCCTGAGAATTGTTCTTTAGCATCGTCAAAGCCAAGGAGTACTCGGTTTGCGATTTTGCTAAGAAGCTTATTGGTCATGCCTGCCGCCGCATTTTGCTCATGCACAATAACGGGGATGCCTAAGCTTTTTGCTGCTACTCCGCCGGGACCGCTAGCATAGCCGCCAAACCCAACAACAACATCAGGCTTTAGCCGTTTGATGATTCGTCTTGCTGAGAATAAACTTTTTACCAGGGCCATAGCGCCCTTAAAACGTGCTGATATCCCTTTACCACGTAGTCCTTTTACCGGAATAAAGTGAATAGGAATACCGTGCTTAGGGATTACCTGCGCTTCCATTCGCTCGGCGGTGCCCAGCCAATGAATATCCCAGCCCTCGCTACGAAGCGCATTGGCTACCGCAAGACCCGGAAAAACATGCCCGCCTGTACCGCCGGCCATGATTAAACAGCGTTTAGCCATTGTCGGCCTCCTGCGCCACGCGCGCGAGAATGGCTTTAATGCCGGCTTTGCCTTCATCTTCCGCTGTTGATGTTTTAGTCGCAGGCTTCGCTTTAACAATTCCAGTTGAAAAATCCTCTTCATCAGCATCGTTTACTGATGCTGACGGGGATGTTGCTGGCGCCTTTGATTGAGCCGCACCCGAAGGAATAGGCTTTTTCCTACGCGGATGTTTCTTACCGTCTTTCCCATCACCTCGGCCAATTGCCTGTACGCCATCAACGCGCAATTCGAAGTCGATACGAAGCAATATAGCCACAGCCACAGACATAACGATAAGTGACGAACCGCCATAGCTAACTAGTGGTAACGTTAATCCTTTGGTTGGCAGAATACCTGCGCTTGCGCCAATGTTTACCGCCGTTTGGAAACTAAACCAGATGCCGATGCTGTAAGCCAGATAGCCATCAAACGCTCGACCTTTCTCTAGTGCTTTATTTCCAATGCTTAGCGCGCGCAATACCATCCATAAAATGAGGCCAAGTACCGCGAGTACGCCAACAAAGCCAAGTTCTTCTGCCAAAATAGCCATAACAAAGTCGGTGTGTGCCTCTGGCAAAAATTCCAGTTTTTGCAGGCTGTTACCCAGACCTTGCCCAAACCAGTTACCACGACCATAAGCCATTAAGGACTGAGTTAGCTGATAACCTGCGCCAAACGGGTCTGCCCACGGATCTAAAAATGAAGTTACCCGTTTCATTCGGTATTCTTCAAACACGATAAGTGCAACAACCGCCAATATGCCTGCAAACACCAATGCGAAGAACTGCCATAGTCGTGCGCCCGCTAAAAATAACAGGCCAATTGTAGTAGCGAACATTACAACCACGGTTCCCAAGTCTGGCTGAAGCAGTAGCAACATCGCTAATACAAAAAACACAGCCAGTGGTTTGATAAAGCCTTTCAAGTTTTCTGTAACTTCTTCATAACGGCGAACTAAATAGCCCGCCAGATAGGCGAAGAAGAAAAGCTTGGCTGGCTCTGCAGCCTGAATGGTAATAGGGCCAATCGCCAACCAGCGAGTACTTCCGTTTACGGTTCTTCCAACCACGAGTACAGCCAATAGAAGCGCGATGGCAGCGAGCAGTAGATAAGGGTTAGTCATGCGCCAAAACTGCATAGGAAGATTCAGTACAACCATGGCCGCGACTATCGCTCCAACGATATAAATACCGTGGCGAATAGCAAAATAAAATGGGTTGTCGTGCAGTCTATCCGCAACCGGCATAGATGCAGACGTAACGATAATAACGCCAATGCTCATTAATGCTAGCGCGATTAAAATAAGCGTGACGTCATAAGGATGCGTCGCTGTTTGCTGCCCGTCATGCCTTGCAGCAAATAAAGCGCTTAGTTTAGTAGAGGCCGCCATCATAGTACCGCCTCCAAACTCATATTGTGTAGGTCGTAAACGTCCTGTTTGAAGGTGTCTCCGCGATGCATATAGTTTTTAAACATATCTAAACTCGCACACGCAGGTGAAAGCAGCACCGTATCGCCGGGAGCAGCAACCCTAATCGCCGCTTTCACCGCATCTTTCATTGTGGCTACGCGGGTTGTATGCGCGAAGCTCTCTTCGAACAAGTGTGCATCTTTGCCCAAAGCAAACACATGGAAAACGTGCTGGTTTAGATAAGGCGCAAGACTTGCCATATCAGCACCTTTGGCATCGCCTCCTGCAATAAGAATAAGCTTGCCATTTATAGTTGGGCCAATTCCCTCAAGTGCTGCGATGGTCGCCCCAATATTAGTGGCTTTTGAATCGTCGATATAGCGAACATTGTTTACACAGGCTACTTCAACACAGCGATGAGGCGCAGATTTGAAACTGTGTAGATGTTTAACCGCCGCTTGAGGCGTCACACCGAGTTTAAGGCAGATGCCAAGGGCTGCCATAATATTTAACACGTTATGCATGCCGGCTAAATGAATGTCGCTTAAAGCGATAAGCTTTTCGCCGTTAAACGCGATACACGGTTTCCCATCGTCTTCGAAGGTCGCGATAGAAAAACCGCTAGAAGACTCACCTAAGCCATACTCAATAATATATTGTGCACCTTGCTTTTCTATATGAGGTGTTTCACTTAGATAAGTATCCGAAACCGGGCTTAAGTTGTCATTAGCCTCAACTAAAAGGTGTTCATCGGGTGCTACAAACTCACCGTCTCGCCAGACAATGGCTGATTTGGCATTATCAAAAATGCGATGCTTAGCATCAACATACGCCTCTAGCGTTCCGTGACGGTCTAGGTGATCATCGGAAATATTCAGTATCGTGGCAGCCTCAAGCACTAGACTTGACGTTGTTTCAAGCTGAAAGCTCGACAATTCCATTACTACCACATCAGCATCGCTTTCCAACGCTTCCAATACAGGTCGGCCTACGTTACCCGCTTCAATGCTTTTCACGCCACAGGCGTTGAGTAAGTGATTGACTAGCAGAGTGACAGTGGTTTTGCCGTTTGAGCCTGTTATACCCACTACACGCTTAGCAGGCGTGCTGCTGCTGTCTGAGGTGTTTAAGCGGGCAAACAGTTCTACGTCGCCAATCACTTCAACGCCACATGTTTTCGCTAGGCTAACTTCTTCAATGTTAAGCGCAAGACCCGGGCTTAACACCAAGGTGTCTACACCATCAAAGAAATCGGCGCTAAGCGTATTACACGTGACCTTTTCAGCCATGAACGCTTGCATGTCAGGTTCAAGGTCACCAACAAGATCAGCAGGTGCAGTAAAATTAGCGCGTGTATCAAACGCTTTAACGGTTGCCTGTTTCTGCAACAAAAAGCGCACGCAAGCCTGACCCGTCACACCTAGGCCACCGACTACATAACTATGCTCACGTACGTTATACGACATTAATATTTATCTCTTCAGCGCTTATCTGAGTTTGAGGGTAGCGAGCCCCACCAAAACCAAAATGATAGAAATTATCCAAAAACGCACAATCACGCGCGGTTCTGGCCAGCCCTTTAATTCATAGTGGTGGTGGATGGGAGCCATCCGAAATATACGCTGACCACGTAGTTTGTAAGAACCAACTTGCAGGATCACTGACAAGGTCTCTATGACAAACACACCACCCATTATGATGAGAACCAATTCTTGACGCACAAGTACGGCAAGTACACCCAAGGTTCCGCCTAGCGCTAATGAGCCAACATCCCCCATAAACACCTGTGCTGGATAGGTGTTAAACCATAAAAAGCCCAAACCTGCGCCGACCATAGCGGTACAGACAATCACCAGTTCACTGGTAAGGGGGATGTGCGGGATATTTAAGTACTCAGCAAAATTTGCGTTACCTGTTACATAGGCAAAAATAGCGAACGCGCCTGCTACCAAAATGGTTGGCACTATTGCCAGACCATCCAGGCCATCGGTAAGGTTTACCGCGTTACTGGTTCCTACAATGGCAAAGTAAGTAATGATGATGAAAAAGGCACCCAACTGCGGGAATACCTCTTTAAAGAAAGGTACCAGCAGCGAGGTTTCAGCGCTTATTGTGGCACTGCTATACAAATAAAACGCCACACCTAAAGCCACAACCGATTGCCAGAAATATTTCCAGCGTGCGATTAGCCCCTTTGAGTCTTTGCGAATGACTTTTCTATAATCGTCAACAAACCCAATAATACCGTAGGCCACCACCACGGTCAGGGTTACCAGCACATAACGGTTTGTCAGATCTGCCCACAGCAGGCCGCTTACCACGATTGCCGCTAGGATGAGTAGCCCGCCCATTGTGGGCGTGCCCGATTTTGATAAATGGCTTTGCGGGCCATCGTCGCGCACGGTTTGACCGATTTGCATACGCTGCAAATAACGGATCATTTTAGGGCCAATAAGAATGGCAATAAGCAACGCGGTCAACGTACTTAATATTGCGCGAAGGGTTAGGTATGAAAATACGTTAAACCCTGAATCGAATTGTGTCAGCCAGTCGGCGAGCCAAATTAACATGCTATTCGCTCCCGACGGCTATCCAGCTTTCCCAGCGTAGAGGCCTCGATCGCCTCTACCACGCGTTCCATCTTAGAACTGCGTGAACCCTTTACTAAAATTGAAATATCGCGCTGCTGCACTAACAAATCATTCTCCATTGCGGTCAACAAACTTTCAACATCGCTGAAATGACCACCATTTTCATTAAACACAGCACTTGCTGACTGACTCAAAACACCCATAGTGTAAAGGTAATTAATCCCTTTTTGTTTTGCATATTCACCTACCTGCTCATGATAAAAACGCGCCTGTTCGCCCAATTCTTTCATGTCTCCAAGCACAAGTACTCTTATGCCTGAAAAGCTGCTGAGAGTATCAATTGCTGCGTTCACAGAAGCCACGTTGGCATTGTAGGTATCGTCTAGTAATCGAACTTGTTCGGTAAGCTGTTTTACATTTAAACGGCCGCTAACCTGCTTCATGGCAAGTAAACCGTCACGCACGTTTTCTAATGTCGCACCCACTTGTAACGTCAGCGCCGCAGCGACCAACGCATTGCCTACGTTATGAATACCGGGGATAGTAAGCTGGATAGCTATTCCGCCCTGAGGACAAACTAGTTGAAATGCGGCGCATCCATCTAATCCGATAGTAATATCTTGCGCTTTGAAGTCGGCGTCGTTTTTTTGTTCAGGGGAAAATGTCAGCGTTTTAGTCTGTTTAAGTTTACCTTGCCAAAACTCTGCAAATTGACTGTCGATGTTAACAACGGCTACACCGTCGCTTCCCAACCCTTTAAATATTTCGCTTTTTGCTCGAGCTACGCCTAATAAGCTGCCAAAGCCTTCTAAATGAGAAGCCGCAGCATTTACGATAGTTGCAACATCAGGCTTAACCAAGTCGGTAGTGTAGGCAATCTCACCTAAATGATTTGCTCCTAACTCCATAACGGCGTATTCATGCTGAGGCTCTAGGCGAAGCAAAGTTAAGGGGACACCAATATCGTTATTGAAATTCCCTTTAGTGGCGAGCACATTACCTCTACGGGCTAAAATTGCTGCACACATTTCTTTAACCGTGGTTTTACCGCTACTTCCTGTGATCGCAATAGTTTTTGGTGCAACCTGTGCCTTCACCGCCGCTCCTAATGCGCCCAATGCCTCTTTGGTGTCTTTCACCAAAATTACAGGTAGCGATGTCACTATCTCTTCACTGGCAATAACTGCACTAGCCCCTGCTTTTTCAGCGGTCTCGACAAAATCATGACCGTTAAAATTTGGGCCTTTAAGTGCTAGATATACCGCGCCCGCTTCGAGCGTGCGGGTATCAGTACTTACCGAACACACTTCGGTGTCCGCAGCAGTACCTACTAATTTTCCGTTAACCTTTTCGGCTATCCACGACAGCGTTGTTGTTATCATTTGCTGTACTCCTGTTGCAGTCGCGCCACAACTGCACGTTCGTTATAGTTAGTCTTTTTGTCACCGATAATTTGGTAATCTTCATGGCCTTTTCCAGCCACTATGATGATGTCGCCTTGCTGTGCATGCTCAAGGCAATGACGAATAGCTTCTTCGCGGTCTGCAATAGCGACTGCCAGTTCGCGATTTTGCAAACCGTCAATGATATCTTTCGCAATAGACTCTGGGCTTTCACTGCGACTGTTATCGGTTGTGATAACAATCGCGTCGGCACCTGACTCGGCTGCCTGCCCCATCAAAGGCCGCTTACCTTTATCTCGATCACCGCCGCAGCCAAATACACACCACACGTTACCGCTAGTATGAAATTTTGCGCTAAGCAGCACCTTCTCAAGTGCGTCAGGCGTATGCGCGTAGTCCACCACTAAATTGGCAGCGCCTTTAACAGGAAACACTTCCATTCGGCCAGGTACAGGAGTAATAGCATTTACCGCTTTAACCACTTCATCAAAACGCTCGCCCTCAGCTAATAAGGTCGCGATGGCACTTAGCACATTACTGATGTTGAACTTACCGAAAAGTGGCAAAGCTATAGCAGCACTTCCCCAAGAGCTCACTAGCTCAAAGCTACATCCACCCGCATGATAAGAAGCATTTGTGGCGAAACAATGGCGATATTGAGGATTGTTGTAGGCGCTTAACAGCGCAGCATCTTTGCTATCATCAATACCAGTCCACACTCGCATAATGGCGCTATCTGCGGCACCGTCCCACTTTGTACTTTCATCATCGTTCGCGTTTAACACTACGATTTTCAAACCCGGCTGTTGAAGCAGCAAGCGCTTGGCTTTGCCATACTCTTCCATTGTGCCGTGATAATCGAGATGGTCTCGCGTAAGGTTGGTGAAAATCGCAATATCGGTTTTAACCGTGCCAAGACGCCCTTGAACCAACGCGTGAGAACTTGCTTCAAAGGCGGTATGGCGCACTTCGCTTTGCACAAAGTCTGCCAATAAATATTGCATACGTATGGCGTCGGGCGTTGTGTTTGCCGCAGGTGTATTCGCCCACTGCGTTTCGTCACCTTCAAATACGCTACTGCCCAAGGTACCTATACTTGCGCTGCGCGTACCTAACACATCTTTAAGCTGGGTAAGCAATTGAACTGTAGAGGTTTTTCCATTTGTTCCGGTTACCGCAACAGTCGTCATTTTTTGTGCAGGATAGTCGTAGAATGCAGCAGCTAGTGATGAAAGCATTTGCGGTAATTCATACAGCGAAATAATTACGCTGTGGTCACGCATTTCCATTTGACCATGTGCTCCACTGTCGTCAGTTTGCGCCAGAATTACACGGGCCCCTAAACTTATTGCCTGCGGGATAAAATCTCGACCGTCTCGTTCGTGCCCTTTAATAGCCAAGAACGCCAACCGGGTGTTCACCTCTCGACTATCTAACGTAAGACCTTCAATACGAATATCCGGCGCCTCTACGCCGAACTTCGCTAGCAAGGCTTTAGTGCTTTGAATAAAGGCATTAACTACCACTTTGACCTCCTTTCAATAAGCTGCTTGAGGTAACCTGCTTGTCGTCTGGCGTAACGTTTAACATGTGTAACGCGCCGCCCATAATCGACGAAAAGACCGGTGCAGCTGTATCCCCCGCGTGATACAAATCGCCGCCGGGTTCGTTGATCAATACAATAGTTACTAATCTAGGGTCGGACACAGGTGCAATACCGGCAAAGATGTTGACGTACTCTTCACCGTACCCGCCAGCTACTGCTTTTCGGCTCGTTCCTGTCTTTCCCGCTACACGATAACCGGGCACTGCTGCCTTCGTTGCAGTTCCGCCGCGCAGCGTAACGCTCTCCATCATCTGGACGATGGCGTTTGCGTTTTCTTCACTTATAACGCGCTCTGATTGTGCGTGCCACGAGGGTTGCTCTGGTGTTTTGATGATCTTAAGCGGCGTTTTAATTCCACCATTTGCCAATGTGGCATAGAGACGTCCCAACTGGGCCGTTGTCACTGAAATACCGTAGCCGAAAGAAAGTGTGGCAAGTTCAAATTCAGACCAACGACTACGCTCGTGGAAAATCCCGCTGCTTTCCCCGGCCATGTTAAGGCCCGTGTCACTCATCAGCCCCATGTTGTAATAAGTATCAAGCAAGAACTGCTTAGGTACAGACAGCGCCAGTTTAGACGTCCCCATATTCGATGAATGCTGAATAATTTCTTCTAAGGTCAACTCACCGTAGTTACGCGAGTCTTTAACCAAGCTTCCACCTAAACGCATCCAACCTGGATGAGTATTGACAGAATCTTCCGGTTCCACCTCACCAAACTCCAAAGCAGTTAACACCGCAAGGGGTTTAAGTGCCGAGCCCGGTTCAAAGGCGTCAGTGATAATGCGGTTGCGCATGCGGTGTGGGCTGATATCACTTCTATCATTAGGATTGAACGATGGCGCGTTAACCATTGCCAGCACTTCGCCGCTTTTTACATCGATAACAATGGCAGAAGCCGAGCTTGATTGATAATAAATCATGGCTTCTTTTATCTCTTTGTAAGCAAGAGCTTGAATACGTTGGTCAATAGTCAGCTGTAAATCGCCGGCCTTTTCGCCTGAAGTAGTTTCTAAAATCTCAACCTGACGACCTTTCGCGTCACGGCGGATTTTGCGAGAGCCTGGCGTCCCCGTTAGCCACTCGTTATACATGCGCTCTAAGCCTTCAACACCTGTGTCATCCACATCAGTTACGCCGATTAACTGCGCTGAAACCTCACCCGTAGGATAGTAGCGGCGACTTTCGCGGCGAAGATAGATGCCCGGAATGTCCAGTTTATCTACGTACTCGGCCATGGCAGGCGAAACTTGACGCTGCAGATACACAAAGCGGCGCTTGGGGTTAGCGACTTTTTCTTTAAGTTCATTAACATCTTGGCGCAGCACATCAGCCAACGCTTCCCAACGACGTTCCTCTTTAAAACCGTCGTTTTCGTGAATAATTTTCGGGTCTGCGTAGATAGCGCGAACAGGCACACTCACTGCCAGCTCAACCCCGTTTCTATCGGTGATAAGGCCACGGTAGGTTGGCATATCACGGGTGCGAAGCGTTCGATTATCTCCCTGTTGAATAAGCTCATCAGGTTCAATAACTTGAATGTAGGCGGCACGGGCTGCCAGCACGCTGAATACAAGCATTATGACAACAAGAACAACCACAAATCTCCAGTGTACTAAGCTGGGGGTAACATTTTGTTTTGCGCCAGTTTTCTTTCGCTGTCGATTATTTGCAACGTTCATTTCAATCTCACCACTACTTCATCGTCAGCAGTCGGGCGGTACATATCTAATTGTTTTTCTACGAGGTTTTCGATACGGTTGTGTTCAGTAAGCGCCCGTTGCTCTAGAACAAGGTTACGCCACTCAACGTCAAGCTCGTCTTTCTCCTGCATAAGGTCTTCAAGGGCTATCACTTGCTGACGATTGTGGTGGCTGCTTAGCGTTACCGCCATAGCACTAACAATAACCATTAAATACAACAAAACCCGCAACTTGTTGCGGGTCAAATCTGAAACAATAATGAGCAGTAATTTAAAATTAGTACCGGCCTTGTCTGGCGTGACTTTCGTCATAGTTTTTCTGCCACACGCAATACCGAACTGCGAGAGCGAACATTGTTCGCAATCTCCTGCTCTGAGGGTTTTATCGCTTTACCCAATGCTTTTAGCACTTTATCGGCATCTATTTCAGCCTGAGTAATCGGTAAGTTATGTGGTACTGACTTCCCTTTACTTTGTTCCTTGATAAAGCGTTTTACTAAACGGTCTTCAAGAGAATGAAATGAGATAACAGCAAGGCGCCCTTCTTTTGCCAACACCTGTGTAGCCGCTTTAAGGCCAACGCGAAGCTGCTCTAACTCAGCATTGATATAGATGCGAATTCCCTGAAACGCGCGGGTTGCCGGGTGCTTAAATTTATCTTTAACCGGCACTGCTTCATCGATAATTTTTGCTAGCTGCGCAGTACGTGTAATGGGCGTATCTTTGCGTGTATTTACGATAGCGTGCGCAATTCGCTTGCCAAATTTTTCTTCGCCAAACTCTTTAATTACCTGCGTAATATCTTGTTCTTCGGCGCTGGCTAGCCAGTCTGCCGCACTTTGCCCACGTGAAGTGTCCATGCGCATATCAAGCGGGCCGTCACGTAAAAAGCTAAAACCGCGTTCAGCATCGTCAAGCTGTGGAGAAGAGACGCCTAAGTCCATCAGCACACCGTCAATCTTTCCGGTTAGCCCTAGCGCTTCTATTTCTTCTGCCATATCACCAAACGGAGAGTGGATAATGCTAAAGCGCTTGTCATCGGCAAAACGTTCGGCTGCTTTAATCGCTTGAGGGTCACGGTCAAAGGCGATAAGACGCCCGCTTTCACCTAGCGAATTCAATATATGTGCTGAATGCCCACCACGGCCAAACGTGGCATCAATATAGATACCGTCTGGTTTAATCGCCAGCGCTTCAATACACTCGTCAAGCAGTACTGAAATATGTTTAAATTCATTAGGCTGCGTCATAGCGAGAAGTCCTGTAATCGTTCGGTAAGTTCAAATTCGCCTTTGCGTTCGGTGTCTATATCAGCTTCAACTTGTTGTGCCCAAATATCGGCATCCCAAATTTCGAATTTGTTTAACTGACCAACTAACATGACTTCTTTTGAGAGTTTTGCGAATGTTCGCAGTGGTGTGGGAACAAGAATACGACCGCTTTTGTCCATCTCGCCTTCAGAGGCATACCCAAGGAGCAATCGCTGGAGGCGACGCTCGGCTGGGATCATGCTTGAAAGTTTAGAGAGTTTTAGCTCAATCTCTTCCCATTCGGGAAGTGGGTAAAGCAGCAAACAACTTTGTTGTGTATCGACTGTGCAGACTAGTTGTCCCTGACAATCATCCAGCAGCGACTGACGATACTTCGTAGGTATAGCCAGTCTGCCTTTTGTATCCAGATTGATTGCGTTAGCGCCGCGGAACATTCCCCTAGCCTTTTATTATTTGCTCTTGGTTTTCTTGTTTTTTGAGTACTAATCTGCAAAGTGATGATGATTTGATCCACAATTCGCCACATTTACCCACTGAGATACAGTTTAGGTACCAATGATCCCCACTGTCAAGTAGAAAAAAGCCGTGGAGGCCGCATAAATACTGGGTTTTAACTGGCTGCATATACAGTACTTTTAGGAAGTGTATGATTAGGCATGTAAAAAAGATTAAAAAACATTCAAGAGCGAAAAATTAAACCTCTAATTTATCGATGAACTGCAGTTTTTAACGCACTGAAGCGGAGGGCCTGTAGATTTCCCCAATCACGAGCGCAGCAACAAATTTAACGTGGTAACGGCAGGAGAGTGAAAACAAAAAATGAGCTTTCAACCTAGCTGAAAGCCCACTGTCTTTATTGTTTTTCGCTGTTGAATTTTATTCCATTGAGAAGCCGTGCATTTAATTAGAATCGGTATGTGGCTGACAATGCCGCAACATCGCTATCTACGTCGCTATCAATATCCGTTTCATAACTCGCTGATATTGCAAACTGCTCATTGACCCAGTAATCAAGCGCTACTCCTGCCGTTTTAACATCATCAAAACCGTCTGGCGCATTCGTATAGCTGTAGCTACCTTGAACACTTAATCCCGGGCTAAAGAAGTAACGCGCACTTCCAGACAGCACATCAATATCATCGGCGATGTATTGGGCTGTGAAATCCCATCCCGTTCCTGCATTACCTACTGTGGTATATCGGGTAAAAACAAGCGGCGATGTTTCATTTTCACTCTCGCTGTAGCTTTCTCCACCGGCATTAAAGTCGTAGGTAGCACGCTGGTAGATTAGACCTGCACCAATTTGCCACTGACGTGATAGGTTAAACCCTACTTTTAGATCAATATTGGTGTAGTCCTCATCACCAAAGTCATCATCAAATTTACTATGGGCGCCTTCTATAGCAAGCATCCAGGTATCATCAATATAAAACGTGCTGCCTAAATTAAACACGTCAATACCATCTAAATTTGCATATCCACCAGACAGGCTAGATACACGCTGAAGATAAGGGTTGATAAGGTAAGCGCCGCTGTTACCGCTCACTTCATCTAAATAGCGAACATATTTGGCGCCATAAAGATTTTCATCTAGACCTTCAAAATCGACAGCCATAACTTGTACTTCGTTTTGTGTAGCGGCATGTGCTGCTGAGACTGAAAATACTGAAGCCGTAATGAGTGATAGTGCAGTTAGCGTTGTTGAAAATTTATTAGATTTGATGTTCATGTCTTTTGTCCTTAAAAAATGTGTTGGAATCGACAAACAAGATAAGACATTAAAACTTAACGGTTTCTGAACGAAAGATGACGAAGTCTGAACGTGAATTTTAGGCACAAAAAAGCCCGCGACTTGGCGGGCTTCTAACTTTCAAAATTAAGGGGCAATTACGCGCTTGGCGCCGCTTCGGCTGGAGCTTCTTCTGCTTTTACAGCAGAAAGCTGCATACTGCGAATTGGGTTTTCTGTACCGTTAGAGAGCTCAACAAGACGGTTAAGCTGACCAACAGACATCATTACTGCGTAGATAGCGCCTAGGAAGCCTTGCTTGTGCAGCTCTAGTACTTGCTCTTCTGGCAGCTCAAGAAGTTTCTTCTCGTTGATGCTCATCATGCCGGTAACGTTGCGCTGTTTACCATCTTGGTAAGTAAGGCGAATTTGAATTGGATCTAGTAGGTCTAGTTCCACAACTTTCGCCACGAAACGCTGAGTTAGCATTTCGCTATTCGCTAGGTCTGCTAGGAACTTCTGGCGATTTTCAAGGAACTCGCTTGCTTCACCAGCTTCGGTGAATAGTGCTTGTCCTTCGTCAGAGATAAGGTCAGAGTTTTCATCAATATAAACACCAAGCTTGTCGCCGTCAGGACGTACGTCGAATGGGTAGCGAAGAATGTTCATCGGAACGTGTGGGCCTTTCCAACTATCGCCAGTAAGGAAAAGGTTTTGTCCTTGCTCCATGCCTAGCATAGTCACCACGTGATGGCGCTTTGCATTGGTATCTTCAATAAAAACCAACGGCATTGTCGCTGCAAGTTGTGCAAACTCACGAATCGTCGCTGCTGCAAGGTGTGTATTTTTCGCAAAGCTGAAAGAAGTGTTTACCGCAACCTTTAAGTCTTTATGCTTTTCTTTATCTAGCGGTACAAAATTAATAGCCATATTTATTTCTCATACTTGTTAGCTGTGGCCCCGGCTTGATTATGTGAGAAGAGCGGGTGCCATCAAAAATTTTACGTCGGCCGCGCTGATGCATATCAGCATCGATAGTTGGCGGAGCGCTTGGGAGTATCCCGTATTCGCGCAATGAAGTCACGCAGTCTTCACCATAACAAGTTTTAAATTTTTATTGCAATGTAAACTTGAAGTAAACAAGCACAAGCGCTCTAAAAATGAGCAATTCAAGCTGATTTCAAGAGTCGAAAGAGCGATTTGATGTAAATGAGAGTCTGTTGAAGACCTATTGTCGCGGTATGAATTATCCTTTAGTCTCTTATTGCTAGTTAATTAGGGGCTGTTGACCTAAGCGATAAAAAACAAAATAAGGATTTTCTATGAAGGGGCACTTCCCACTCTCGTCTTGCGCATTCTTTATCTCTGCGCTTTTTGCTTCCAACAGTGTATTTGCAGACACTCCGGTCTACTCTGCATCAGAAAACGCGATTAAAATCGCTCAAGAAACCATTATTGTAGACGGGCACATTGATGTGCCTTATCGTGTAAAAGAAAAGTGGGTTGATGTTACCAAGGCGACCGATGGTGGAGACTTTGACTACCCTCGCGCTGTAGCCGGTGGTTTAAACGCCCCGTTTATGAGCATTTATGTACCCGCGAACTTAGACAATTCACCTGAATCTACACAGCTTGCTCACGAGCTTATTGACTCAGTAGAAGCAATTGTTGCTCGCGCATCGGACAAGTTCGCCATCGCTAAAAGCCCTTCTGACGTAAAAGCACAGTTTGAAAAAGGGCTAATTTCTTTGCCTATGGGTATGGAAAACGGTTCGCCTATTCAGGGTGACTTGAAAAACCTAGCGGCTTTTTACGAGCGCGGGATACGCTACATTACTCTTGCCCATAGCCAAGCAAACCATATTTCTGATTCATCATACGACCTTCGCAGAAAGTGGAAAGGGCTGAGTCCATTTGGCAAAGAACTCGTAGGCGAAATGAATAATATTGGCATTATGTTGGATATTTCCCATGTGTCTGACGACGCCTTTTACCAAGTTATTGAGTTAACAAAGGTGCCAGTTATAGCGTCACATTCTTCACTGCGCCGCTTTACCCCCGGTTTTGAGCGCAACATGGACGACGAGATGATCAAAAAACTCGGTGAAAATGGCGGTGTTATTATGATTAACTTTGGTTCTAGTTTTGTTTCTAAGGAAGCTGGCAAGTGGCGTAGTGGCCTTACTGCAGCGCGCAAAGCCTTGGTTGAAAAAGAAGGCGAAGACAGCCCTAAGCTAGAGAACTTTGAAGAGAATTATCGCAAAGAAGTGCCATACCCTTATTCAACCCTTGATGAAGTGCTTGACCATATCGATCACGTGGTAAAACTGATTGGTGTTGATCACGTGGGTATTGGTTCAGACTATGACGGTGTAGGTGACTCACTCCCCATTGGGCTTAAAGACGTGGCGAGTTTTCCAAACCTAGTACAAGGATTGCTGGATAGAGGTTATAGCCGTACCGACATTGAAAAGATATTGAGCGGAAACCTTTTGCGCGTTTGGCAACAAGTTGAGGAATATGCGGAAGACTATGCGAAAGCGCACTAGTCGCGCAATGCTTTAAAAATGAAGCGTAGGGAAGCGTGTTATCGCTTCCCCATGCTTTATCTACTCTATAGTATTTTCAACTCTATTATTTTTTGCGTGACACAATTAAGTAAAACGCGCTTGGCAATACCAACAGTGTTAATACCAGTGCACTCGCCATACCGCCTACCATAGGCGCCGCAATGCGCTGCATCACTTCACTACCAGTTCCAGTGGCATAAAGCACAGGCAACAAGCCCACAATAATTGAAAGCGATGTCATCATAACTGGGCGAAGTCTTGCCGAGGCGGCATGGACAATAGCCTTTTTCACAAGCGCATCTTTTTTAGTGTTGCCATTTTCTGTTTCGTGGCTAGTGAGTGCATCTGATACATATTGGTTTAGATAGACCAGCATGATAACGCCTATTTCTACCGCTACACCTGCTAAGGCAATAAACCCAACACCTACCGCCACCGACAGATTGAAGTTAAGAAGGTAAAGCAACCATACACTGCCCACCAGCGCCAACGGTAAGGTCGCGAGTATGAGTGCCACATCGCGAAGGCGTTTAAATGCCAGATAAAGCAAAAGGCAGATAATGGCTAACGTTAGCGGTATAACCACCGACAGTTTTGCTTTCGCGCGCTCAAGGTAAGCAAACTGCCCCGCCCACGTAATGGAGTATCCAGTGGGTAAATCAAGTTGCTCTGACAAATGACGTTTTGCGCTATCTACATAACCCCCTAAGTCAATACCCGTGGCTGAGTCTGACGAGATATCAATGTATACCCATCCGTTTAATCGGGCATTTTCACTTTTAATCCCAGCCGGCCCGTCGTCAATACGCACGGTCGCCACATCGCCAAGGGTAATGTGAACACCGCTTGGTGTGACGAAAGGCATGGATGCTAAAGATTCAGGCGTATCGCGGTAGTGCTGTAAAAAGCGCATGGCAATAGGAAAACGCTCACGCCCTTCCACTGATTGTGTAACCACTTTGCCGCCCACTGCCGAGCCTACAATACTGTGAACATCGTCTATCGTCATGCCGTAGCGCGCCGCCAACTGCCTGTCGATATCGATATAAACGTAACGGCCACCCACCACACGCTCAGCGTATACTGATGCTGTATTGGGCAGGTCTTTAAGCAGTATCTCAGTATCCTTTCCTATGGCTTCAATGCCTGCTAGGTCAGGCCCCGCAATCTTGATCCCAACAGGGGTTTTTATCCCGGTTGCCAACATGTCGATACGGGTTTTAATTGGCATTACCCACGCATTGGTCAGCCCTGGAAATTGCACCAGAGCGTTAAGCTCTTCTTTGAGCTTTTCAGTGGTCATGCCCGCCCTCCACTGGGCTTTCGGTTTAAGCTGAATGAAGGTTTCAATCATCGTCAATGGTGCAGGGTCTGTGGCCGTATCTGCGCGTCCAATTTTCCCGAATACCGTTTCAACCTCGGGCAAGGTTGCAATAAGCTTGTCCGTCTGCTGTAAAAGCTCTCTGGCTTTACCCACTGAAATACCCGGATAGGTAGTAGGCATATACATCAAATCGCCTTCGTCCAGTTCGGGCATAAATTCGCTACCTAGTTGGTTTAACGGCCAGTACATGGAAAGCAATAAGCAAAATGCCCCCGCCAAGGTGAGCAGTGGGTAGTTAAGCAGCCGCGTTAGCAATGGCTGATACACACGTTCTAAAGCTCGATTTACCGGGTTCTGGGCTTCAGATCGTATTTTTCCGCGTACGAAATAACCCGCCAGCACAGGAACTAAAGTAATTGCCAGCGCCGCAGCTGCTGCCATGGCATAGGTTTTGGTAAAGGCAAGAGGCGCAAAAAGACGACCTTCTTGCGCTTCCAATGCAAAAACAGGAATAAAGGATACGGTTATAATTAGGAGCGCAAAGAATAAAGCTGGACCAACTTCGGTGGTCGACTTAATCACCAGTTCCCAACGTTTGGCTGCCGAAAGCTTTGCAGAAGTTGGTATAGATGTTTGCGACTGGGCACTCCCTGACCCAACCTGACTTGCTGAATCCCTTTGACTCGCTGAATCCCTTTGACTCGCTGAGGCTCCCTGACTTGATGAAACAGCATGCTGATGAATGTGCTTGTGTAAATTTTCAACCACAACAATAGCGCCATCCACCATTGCACCAATAGCGATAGCAATGCCACCTAAAGACATGATGTTGGCATTAAGTCCCTGCAGCTTCATTACGATAAACGCGGCGAGAATACCAATAGGCAAACTGATTAGCGCAACCATAGATGAGCGTAAGTGAAACAAGAAGATAGCGCATACCAAACCAACGACCAGCAATTCCTCCACCAACTTATTGGTGAGGGTATCGACGGACTTATCAATAAGGGTGGAGCGATCGTACACGGGAACGATACTCACCCCTTCCGGCAAGCTCGCTTTTAATGAATCCAGCTTAGCTTTAACCGCATCGATAGTGGCTTTTGCGTTTTCGCCATAGCGCATCACTATAATGCCACCCACGGTTTCGCCATTCCCGTTTAGTTCAGCAATACCGCGGCGCATCAACGGGCTTTCTACCACTTGTGCTACATCATTAATCGTTATGCTAACGCCGTCCTTGATAACGCCTGTAGGCAACGACAGTATGTCGTCAATGCCCTGAATGTAGCTTTGCGCACTAACCATGTACTCTGCCTCGGCCATTTCAATAACCGAAGCGCCTGACGCGCGGTTACCCCGTTTAAGGGCAATTTCTATCATGGATGGCTGAATGTTGTAGGCACGTAATTTTTCAGGGTCGACAATAACTTGGTATTGTTTAACCATCCCTCCAATAGACGCCACTTCAGATACGCCTTCAACTGACTGAAGCTCAAACTTCAAGAACCAGTCTTGCAACGCCCTTAACTCACCAGCATCTAGCGCATTTGGCTGACTAGCATCGTTCTCCAACGCATAAATGTAAACCCAACCTACCCCTGTCGCATCTGGACCTAACTGAGGTGTCACGCCTTCTGGAAGTTGCGAAGACGCCTGGCTTAGGTATTCCAGAACACGGCTTCGAGCCCAGTACATGTCTGTATCGTCATCAAAGATAATATATACGTAGGCATCGCCGAAGAATGAATACCCTCGCACCGTCTGTGCGCCAGGCACTGACATTAGCGCAGAGGTGAGAGGAAACGTCACCTGATCTTCCACCACTTGCGGCGACTGACCGGGATAGTTTACTTTCACTATAACTTGGACATCAGATAAATCAGGGATAGCATCGACGGGGGTGTTTTTCACCGCCCAGACACCAGCAATACTGAGCATAATAGCGCTCAGCAATACCAGTATTCTATTGTTTACCGACCAGCGAATTACCGATTCAATCATGGTGCATATGCTCCTTATGATTTATCGACTCTTGGTTTTTGGCCTTATGACTGTTTTTTTCATGACGCATTTCATCCCGTTCTTTTTCCATAGAGCTAGGGTTGGCAATACCATTATTCGGGGTATGAGCGTGGCTACTTTGTTTCGAACCGTGAAGCATGTCGCTGTGCATAACGTGCTCCGCGGGTTTACGCATATCGATAACCGTGAATTCATCGCCGGTTACGAAGGTAAACGTAACCTTGTCGCCCTCTTTAAACTGAGATAAATCAATGTGTTTTGACACTGCAAACGACATAACTGCCGGGCCCCGTCCCCATTTCTCTATTGGTCCGCGTGCTATAACCACTTCGGCATTGCCGCCAGCCTCATCTACTTTGTTGTTAACTGGCAATTTAATTGCCTCAATGGTTCCCGTCGTTGTTGCCTGATTGTCCGGTGCTCTCATCCGGTTGAAGTCACTGTTTTTAGACGACTCAGAATCAATTAAAAAGTGTGCTGATACTACAACCTGGTCTCCTGGCAACAAGCCGTCTAACACCTCAAAATGTGAATTGTCGCTTTGACCTAGCCTTACACTGACCGATTTGAAGTTCCCCTTCCCATCACTCAGGACTACTCTGGCTCCCTGGGAGAAACGAATTACTGCACTGCGAGGCACAAGTAGGGCAGCGGCGCGCTCAGCCGGTTTTATTGACACATGGGTGAACATATTGGGCTTAAGCTTATGATGATTATTGCTAAGTGGAATACGTACTTTCAAAGTTCGCGTAACGTCAGACATAGACGGATAAATGTATTCAATATGGCTTTTCCATCTAGCATCTGAGGTATGAGCAAGTTCATCAAGGCTGACTAAAGCTGTATCGTGTAGAGCTATATTTTGTGCGTACTTTTCAGGAAGTTCGGCGATGACCCACACCGTATCTAGCTGGGCAATACTCATCAGCGTCATACCAGGCTGAATATAGAACCCCTCACGAATATTCAGAGCCTCCACCACCCCACCTTGCGGCGCGTTGAAAGTAACGGTTTGAGAAATGCGCCTGCTTTTAATCAGGGCATCAAGAGCCTTCTGTGACAGCCCCAGTGTTTTAAGTCGCTCAGCGGCGCCTTCAATTAGGCGTGAGTCACCTCTTTTAAGCGCAAGCACATATTCCTCTTGTGCTGTTACCAACTCCGGTGAGTATAACGTGTAGAGTGCCTGTCCTTTTTCGACTTGCTCTCCCTGAGATTTGATAAAAAGTGTGTCGACCCAACCCGAAACTCGGGGATGGATGTGAACAATACTATCTTCATCGTAGGCTACGCTACCTAACGCTGCGATGGTTTGCTCCAAAGCACCAATGGTGACTGGGGCAACTTTAACTCCCATGTTCTGTTGTACGTTGGAGGGGATCATAACTGTTCCAGGTGTGTGCCCGTCGCCTTGATTGGAACTTGTATCAGCATTGGCATAAACCGGCACCAGATCCATGCCCATCGGTGACTTGCCGGGCTTATCTCGACGATAGCTATCATCCATAGGAGCGACCCAATATAGGGGCGCACTATCCCTGTTTTGTGCGTTGTTTTGCGCGTTGCTTTGTTTGTCACTTTGCCCATTGCCTTCGCTCATTACATCACTGAAAGAGTGTGACGTTAATAATGTCGATAGCCCCAGTGCTAAAAGGGCACCAATAACAACGCCTAGCATTAACCCTTTGGTTTTTGGACTTATATTTGTTGAAGGTGTCATGATAACTACTCTGTTCTCGATAGGTTAATGTGGGATGGCAGATACAAATAGGCAAGTTCCGCAAGCGTTTTGGCGCGCTCTACATCAATTTTTAATAAGTCGTCCTGCACTTTTACTAACATGAGGTTTGCGTTCACCACGTCGGTGATATCTGCCGTGTCATTGGTGTAAGCCGTAAGTTCAGCCTCGGAGAGTTGTTTTGTTTCGTCAATAAGCACGGCTTCATAAAGCGCTTTTCGCTCACTGAGTCCAGACAGTCGTGTTATAAGGACGTCGGCTTTTGAACCAAGGTCATTCACTTTTAATCGAAAGTCCGTTTCAGACGCACTCATTCTGGAAGCCGCTGCCGAAATAGAAGCATCTTGGCGGGATTGATTAAAAAATGGCAGGTCTACCTGAACGCCAAAAGAAACAAAGTCAGCACGGCTCATGCCATTTTCATCATCCTGCCGATACCCGTAGCTTGCTTCAAAGGCCCACTTTGATTTAGTTTGCTCGCGAGCAATATTGAGATTTTGCGCTTCAATCTTGGATTGCAATTGAAACAAAATGGCTTCAGGGTGATGCTGCAGTACCGTGAAAGGCTCGTCGGTATCTATATCATTTAAAAACGCAGAGACATCGCCCTTGTAGTTCTGCACAATGGCAGCAAAGTCTATCGATGATGTTACGCTTAACGATGCTTCTAGCGGCGCACCATACCATTTTGAAAGTGCAGCTTTTGCTTCATTGTTCTGCTGATAAGCCTGCACATACTTATCTTCTAACGATAGCAGCGCGAGGCGGACTTTTAGTATATCTTGTTGTGAAGTTGAACCCACACCTTGGCTGTAGCTGGAGTTTGTAAAATCAAGTAGTTGGGTAAGCAATGCCTTTTCTTTGTCTAACAGCACAATGCGACGTGTGGCATAAAACCAGTTTAACCAAGTAACAGTGACTTCTTTTTTAAGCCAGGCCTCTCTTACTTGATTTTCAATCAACACTCCCTCACCCATGACCTTGTATTTCTGTTGGGTATAATAATTTTCGTCGCCTCGTGGCAGTTGCTGTTTCAGACCCACTTTGAATTGAGTCATAGGCTCTTGGTTAACGGCAAAACCATCAGTTGGTAGATTTTGAAGCGACGCCGAAATCTGAGGGTTTTCCCAGTATGTCGCTGCATCAGACTGGGCTTTGAATCCTTGTTCTCGATGCGCGTTCCCTTTTAATTGTGGGTCATGTTGAATTGCTAATTGAACTGCATGTTCAAGGCTTAGGGCCTGACCGTACCCCTTCAAAGGAGATGAAAAATACAGCAACAGCAAAGGTAAAACGGTAAACAAAGCGCGAGGTTTTCGATATACCTTTACGCACTCGTTCACTTTTGGAAAAACCGTAAAATAACACATCTATGACATCACTTTTTAGAGGCAGTACGTATTAAATAAATTGCTTTTATTCCACCTGCCAACGGGAGTGTTGACGAGAGAAGTAGCCACGTACCACATAGATAAATAGAATTAACTCGAACATTATTTCGAAGCTATGCTTCGGGAAATAAAACCTTGTTTACATGCGAGCGCAGTTCGCCATTTAGCCTGCGACACAAGCTCGCTAGATAGATCTATGCTGTGAAAAGAGATTTGGGCGGGCGAAATTGCCCAAAATGAAGGGTTGAATATTGCCCCAATATAGGGGTAATCGCTGCCATAGTGGCCACCGCTATATGGGTTTGTATTACGGGTTGTAAAAGCGCGGAAGCACCAGTGTTAAAGCAATGACCAGAAGGACATTGGCAATCATCTTTACAGCACGCCACGTCAGGTTCTAGGTCAACAATTGCTCGAGGTGTCACTTCAGTATCATTAATGGAGCCTACATTTTGCGATGGCATGCTTTGCTGCTGGCAGTGGGTGCTTGAAGGCTTGGGGGATGTAGTAACGTTATCTGAAAAAGCAGCATGATGAGCGCCATGCGAAGCTTTTCCATGCTTATGACTATTAGCATCGTGAGTTGAAGTCTTTACCACTTCTGTATTAGATGTTAAGTGAGCATGTTCATAAGATACAGCATTACCTGACGACACAAGGGACGCCATCAAAAACAGCATAAGCACTAACGAACGCGCGCTGGTTGCCTTATACCATTTTGGTGTAAAACACTGCTTTGTGTTACTCACGATTTTAATCTAAACGTTTTGCTTTTTTTAATACTTACTAAATCATAGCTCGTTAGCCAATGGCAGTAAAGCCAGAGGCTAATTGCTGCTAACGCTAAATTATTAAAACTGCGACAGATAATCACGCAACATCAATTCCATAGTAGAAAACAACGGATTTGTTTTGGGTACGGCACATTCTTCTTGTTGATTTACCATATTCGCGTTGAAATTCATTTGGCTAAGTAAACGTGGACTAACTACTAAATCGGCGTGACAAAGTGAATACGACTCATCAATAACGAAGAAGGTATTTGGACCTTTACTGGCGTCCATCAATTGCTCAATGCCGCGTATAGGCGTCGTAACGTCAGCTTGTGAATGCGCAGCGAACAGCGGCACTTCGATTAACTGCCCTTCGCTCACTTTCTCGCGAATAGTGTTAATTAAATCCATCAACTCCAAACCAGCAAAGCCAGCGACATTAGGATATTTATAAGGATTTGGGCCGTGAGTCTCATAGCTACCGTCAATCATTCGAGCTAGAAGTTTAATCCCCCAAATTCGAGACATGCCTTCGGCGTTATCAGAAAGCGCAAGCGCGCCAGAAAAGAGCATAATGCCATCGATGTTTTCAGCATCATCCAAGTAGTGCTCTACCGCTAGCGCGCCCCCCGTGGAAAAACCACCCACAAGCAATGTGTTTCCCATGCTATTCGCCAAGTTGACAACATCATCAATGTGTTGTTGCCAGCGCTCTGCTAAATCCCAATCAGACATATCGTCATCGGCATCCCGTTTACCATGCCCAGGAAGTAGCGGTACGACAACCGTAAACCCCTGCTCGAAAAGGATATTGGCAATTTCGCGCATGAAAAAAGGCGAATCACTAAGGCCGTGAATTAACACAGCGACATTATCGCTTTCTTTGTTAGTGAGTATAAAAGGCGCATTACCCTCATTACGCAATACGTTGCTGCAAACAGAGTAGCGGTTAAGGCTAGTTTCTTTGCAAGGCTGGGTTTGCCCCCATTCTTTCTCGTAAAACGCTTTAAACTGCGCCTTGTGCTCTTTTATTTCATTGTTTTCAGCCGCAGCGTTATTTGCAGCCATTAATACAACACAACACGTCAGCGTTTTTACAAAAGACTTCAACGACACCATTCTTCTCCGCTATGGATGACTAATAAAAAAACGGGAGCATATTAACATGCTCCCGCTTTTGTGACGATTCAAACAAAAATTGTATTAGCTGAAATAAGCCTCTAGGTCGTCTGAACCACCAATATGCTTTCCGCCAATAAAGACTTGCGGCACGGTTTCTCGACCACTAATTGCTGTTAGACTTGTGAGCGTAGCGCCTTTACCAAGAACAATCTCTTCGTACTCAAAACCTTTGTCATCGAGCAACGCTTTAGCTTTTGCACAGAAAGGACACCCTGGTTTCGTAATAATAGAGACCGGCGCATTAGTTTGTTCCTCTGGCGCAATATAGCCAAGCATGGTATCCGCATCAGACACTTCAAAGGGGTCGCCAGCCACATCAGGCTCGATGAACATTTTGTCCACCACGCCATCTTTTACCAACATTGAGTAGCGCCAGCTTCGTTTACCAAAACCAAGATCCGCCTTATCAACTAACATGCCCATACCGTCTGTAAATTCGCGATTCCCATCTGGAATTACGGTGATGTTATCTGCTTCCTGGTCCGCGGCCCAAGCATTCATTACGAAGGTATCGTTCACCGACATACAAATGATGTCATCAACGCCGTGCTTTGCGAATTTTTTTGCTAACGCATTGTAACGAGGCAAGTGCGTGGATGAGCAGGTGGGCGTGAATGCGCCAGGAAGCGAAAACACAACGACTGTTTTGCCAGAAAATAACTCATCTGTGGTTTTGGTTACCCAAGCTTCGCCCTCTCGGCATTTAAATGACACACTTGGGACTTTTTGCCCCTCTTTTGACGTAAAGCGACTTTCTGACATAACAACCTCTTATCGGTAATTTCGAAAATAAACACATCACTAAGCTTAGAAGCCTAGAGCGAGATCGCACACAAATCAATAGGTATTGCCTTACATTCGTTAATATCGATTTTGATGCTGAATTTAACGCCTGCACTGCCTATCCTTTCTAGCACAGACAGGTAAGGCCATAAGATTATTTATGGTCGGACTCATTTGCAAATTTCAATGTAAAGCGACATTCGAGGGTTAGCACCATGATTATTTTAGTTGGTGGAGAAAAAGGCGGTAGTGGCAAAAGCTGCTTAGCACAAAATATAGCCGTATACCTTCGCACCGAAAAGGGTGCAAAGGTGCTAATGGTAGACTGCGATCCACAGCGAACGACCTCGGACTGGATCCAGGAGCGTAAGGCTAACCCCCGCCTCGCTGAAATAAATTGCGTTCAGTTATACGGAAAAATACGCAACGAATTATTAAGCCTGCGTCAGTATTACGACTACGTCGTTATCGACTGTGGTGGACAAGACAACCTAGCGTTGCGCTCATCAATGGCGGTCGCTGACCACATTTTGATTCCGTTGCGTCCAAAAAGACGGGATTTGAAGACAGTTCCCCATATGGAAGATATTTTATCTACTTGTAAGATGGTAAACCCCAAGATGAACGCAGCGTTCGTTATTACACAGTGCCCTTCTCTGCCTAGTCTTGCCAGCCGTATCTTAGAAGCAAAAGAAGTCTGTCGCTCGTTCGGCATTCCGGTGCTAAATTCAGTAACGTTTAGCCGCAATATGTATGACGATTCCGAGGAATCAGGTCAATCTGTAATTGAAAGCGAACCGGAAGGCAAAGCCGCTACAGAAATTAGAGCGTTATTTGAAGAGCTACTTGCTGGCAAAATGGAGGATGCTTATGAGTTTGCTCAACCTTAAAAAGTCGAAGCCTTTAGCTAAGCCCAACCTTCGTACTGTTGAAGATTTCATTGATGACGCAATACACTACGCTCAGGGGAAAGTGAATGCGCGACATAATATTAGTGCCGTAAATCAGCGATTATCTACAGAAGCGGCTGTAAAATCTTGTGCTGTAATCACTGACCGAGTTGTATCGATAAACAAGAAGAGTAGTCAGCCAGTGAAAGAAGGTATGCGCCATGCTACTTTCACGCTAACACCGCAATGTATCGATAAGCTTGCAGAGATTTCAGAAAAAACAGGTAAAGCCAAATCTGCATTAATTCGGGAATGGATAAACGCGCATAGTTAAAAATAGACAAAAGTATAAACCTAAATACAGACTTTATTCGTTAAATCCGTCACAATGAAGCAAGGTGCTGCTTTCATGTTAGAACTCAATGAACGGATGCTTCATTAGCGTAATAAACATGTAGATACCGCGAATAACGTTAGTATATAGGAGACAAGAGCGAATGGGCTCAAGGAGACGTAGCACTTTGCGTGTGCTGGGGTGTGCCCTTCTTATTACTCTGCAACTTGCCTATATCAAAATGGCTGTTGCAGAGAACATTGTAGGCGCTGAAATCGCAAACATTGAAAGGCTTCTTGATGCCGAACGATATGCTGATGCCGACAGCAAAGCGCTGCTGTTATTAGAGCAAGCCTACCAGCAACAGAAAATACCTGCCGACGAATTCTTGAGTCTTGGTGTACTTTTCCTTAATGCGTCTCGTTTTGAAGTGTCTAAAGTAGTATTTAGTGCCGCATTAGAACGCTACACAGCGAAAGGTGCACTTAGCAAAATGGCACTGACACTGCTTCACCTTGCGACGTCAGAACGGCACCTTTCCAACTACGATTCGTCTCTTACCTACGTGCACCGTGCTATGTCAATTGCTCAAATAGAGCGAGATGATACCTTAAAAGCTAGGCTAAACTTAGAACTCGGAACTATTCAGCAGCAGCAGGGCAAAATTGAGATTGCACTAGAGCCACTCAAACAAGCACTAGGATATTTTCGAGACAACAATATGCCCAGCGAGATGAGTCTTTCCTTGCTGCATATTGGCGACTTATACAGCACACTTAATCAGACTTCACTGGCTCATACCTATTACCGTGATGCATTAGAAAGTATAGAAAAAGCGAATGACAGCCGTCTGCTTGGTATCATCAAAACTCGCCTCGGTGCACTTTTACTTAAAACAAGTTCACCTTCACAGGCAATCCAAAGCATTGAAAGTGGGCTTAAGCACTTAGATGTGACTAAAGACGTGGGCGCTATCGCCGAAGCCAAAATGTTGTTGGGTAGGGCTTTTGTTGAACAGGGTGACACGAGCAAGGGCCGTAAATTGCTGCAAGAGGCCATGGCATTTGCTCAATCATCCGGACAATTAAAACTTTTGCAGGAAGGGCGGCTTGCCCTCGCTCGCGCCTATATGAAGGAGCAGAGTTTCGAGCTGGCGCTAGCAGAGGCGCGCACTGGAACTATTGAGGCTAGAAAACATCGTGATCTACGGGATCAAATAAGCTTTTTATCTTTACAACTGAATGCGTTCGTATCCTTGGGAGAGTTTAAAAAAGCGTTGGACATTCAATCGGTAATTCAGCAGTTACGCGAAGCATTACTGGACACTGAAAACAAATCTGCTATTGAGGGCCTTCAAGCTGAAATTGAAGTGATTCGACAATCTCACACCCTTGAAAAATTAGAGGAATCAAAAGAGCTTGCTCTTGCCCAAGCAGAGCAAGAAAAACTACAAACAACACTAGTTTGGAGCATCTCATTAGCAGCGTTACTGTTCACTTTTCTGATATGGAGCAGATACAAACAGCGCCAGCAAACCATCATTTTGCGCCGTGAGGTTCGTCAGCAAACATTAACACTTCAAGAGAAGAACGAAGAATTACAGGCCGCCTATAGAACCCTTGAAGAAGTCAGCTTACGAGATCCTTTGACGAGTTTATATAACAGACACTACCTTGAGTCTCAGCTTCCCGGAGAAATAAGGCGAAGCCAGTTTTCATCTAATCAAAGCACTGATACGAATAAGTCAAAGCAAGATTTACTGTGTCTACTGATTGATATTGACCATTTCAAACGAATTAACGACGATTATGGCCATATTGCCGGTGATAAAGTGTTGGCATCGTTTGCACAAGTTTTAAAACACGTTTTTAGGCTTACCGATTTAATAATTCGATGGGGAGGCGAAGAATTTTTAGTCGTTTGTCGCCAGTCTAATCGCGAGGAACTTCCAGAGCTTGCTGAACGTTGTCGCGAGATGGTCGCAAGTACCCCTTTTGATATTGGGCTAGAAAAGCCGATAAATATAACCTGTAGTATAGGTTTCTCGTTACTGCCGCCAGACAGAAAAGACAATTTTGACATGGCATGGGAGCGTACGTTTGCTGTCGTTGATTATGCGCTCTACGCTGCAAAGCTCTCAGGAAGAAACGGCTGGGTAGGCGTTATTGAAACACTTAATAACAATGAAAATAAGCGCACGCCAATAGATCATAAATTTAACTTTACTGGTTCAAGAATTGCGACATCATTCAATAACGTTGCAAGTATTAAATGGCCAGATAACCTCGATTAAAAGCAGTAGAGGAATAGCGGTATGTATAGAGGAAGTTGTAGTTGCCAAGCTATTCAGTATGAAGTTGACCATATTGGTGAACTCGAAGCTGATAATGAGACATTGTCACAGGCTGATGCCTGCGCTTTTCGTGTAAACGTAACCAAAGAGCAGCTAGTTATTGACTGCGCACCCTCAACGTTGGCTACGCTTCATGAGTCAAATGGAGAAACGCATCACGTATGCAACCTTTGTGGCAGCATCGTCTATGTAGAGGATAGCTCACATGGTATTGCGATAGAAGTCCATTACAGCGGCCATGATGTGTTAGCAGAGACACACTGCCAATTCATTCTTTAGCGGAATGTTGTGGTGCTTACCACGCGCTATCTATTATTGTATGGTGATAAGCAAAAGCACTTACCACCATATTATGCGATAAATTAATCGCTGCTTTTGATATCTTCCATGTGATATTTGTCAATAAGTGAATAAAGCGTGGGTCTAGTTACGCCAAGAAGCTCGGCCGTTCTCGACATATTCTTTTCAGCTTTTTGATACGCCCGGCGTATTGCGCGGCTTTCTGCAATTTCTCGCACCTCTCGCAAATTCAGCGTTTCTGGCTCATCTTGGGCATCAACAGGTATTAATCCTAGATCGTCAGGCTGTATAACCGTGCCCTCTGCCATGATCACCGCCGACTTCAATTTGTTCTGCATTTCGCGAATGTTGCCCGGCCATTTATGGGCGAGCATGGCGTTAACCGCTGACTCAGAAAAGCTTTTGGCTTTCGCTTTAAACTCTTCGCGGTAAATATTGAGGAAAGTTCGGGCAAGCAAAATAATATCTTGATCACGGTCGCGCAGCGGCGGGATCATAATAGGCATCTCACCCACACGATAGTATAAATCTTCTCTGAAGGTTTCTTGCGCAACCATACTTTGCAAATCACGGTGTGTTGCACAAATGACCCGAATGTCTACTGGAATCTCATTTCGACCGCCAACGCGCTCAATTACACGCTCTTGCAAAAAACGAAGCATTTTAGCCTGGAGTCCAATAGGCATGTCGCCAATCTCATCCAAGAATAGCGTACCACCTTGAGCGGTCTCTATTTTGCCCACCGTTGTTTTATTCGCGCCGGTAAACGCCCCCTTTTCATATCCGAATAGTTCACTTTCTAGCAAATTTTCTGGAATAGAGGCGCAGTTAATCGCTACGAAGGGCTTATCTCTTCTCGGGCTGTGCTCATGAATACTTCGAGCAAAAACTTCTTTACCTGTACCACTTTCACCCAATAACAAGGTACTTATATCCGTATTGGCAATTTTTTCTGCACGGCGCACTACTTTTTGAATCGCCTCGCTATTACCTACAATACGCGACATACCCGAACGAGCGCGGGCTAATATACTGTTTTCATGTTCTAGCTTAGAAAGATTGAGTGCGCGGTGGACAAGCAACTTAATGGTGTCAGAGTCTATTGGCTTTTGATAAAAATCGTAGGCTCCGAAATCTATGGCCTTCAACGCATTTTGCTTGTCATTGTTTCCTGTAACAACAATGACTTTGGTTCGCGGCGCAAGAGAGATGATATCATGAAGAATGCGAAGGCCCTCTGAGGCATTCGCAGGGTCGGGAGGCAGTCCTAAGTCAAGAGTAACAACTTTTGGCTCAAATCGACGCAGTTGAGCAATGGCTGAAGTATGATCGTCAGCAAAAACAACATTGTAATCCGTAAGACTCCATTTTAGCTGCTTTTGTATACCTAAATCATCGTCTACTACCAAAATGGTATCAGTCATTTTATCATCCTATTATTATACTTAATCCATTCATCGTGCTTGGATTTGTGCGGTTTTTCACCGCTTATTTAGCGTACACCCTATCCTATCGGAAAATACAGTGTAAAACAGCTGCCACGACCTGGTTCGCTTTGAACAGTAAGCTTCCCGCCAATTGACTCAATGTAGGTTTTAGCATCGTAAGCGCCAATGCCCATACCTGCATTCCCTTTGGTCGTATCAAAAGGCTTAAATAAGCGTTCATCAATAAACGCTTTATCCATACCAGTACCGGTATCTTCTATCATTACAAGCTGTGTATTATTATCTGAATTACTGGTAATAACCACATCTACTTCACCATCATCTGCGGTAGCTTGCTGTGCATTACTTATAAGATGGTAAAGTACGTTTGCGACTTTTTCTCTATCTACCAGCACGGGAGTTTCTCGAACAAGATGCACGGCAGGTAGCGGACGTAACGCTG